>Ga0310810_10010873_pt1 | contig 10618 bp, 7 predicted proteins | sample NCmetagenome_FD_207641 | JGI IMG/M metagenome (GOLD analysis project Ga0310810, IMG submission 207641) | Soil microbial communities from experimental microcosm in Duke University, North Carolina, United States - NC | ecosystem: Engineered > Artificial ecosystem > Soil microcosm > Unclassified ... | reverse complement strand
CCACGAGCAAGTCTAGTTTTTGGGTCATTAATTCCGGCGTTAGGCTATCTGGGACTTGACATAGAGGAATATGTGTAGTGGCAAGAAGAGTGCGAAGTAACCAAGCGGTGTGGGGCGATCGCGCCACAAATAACATCCCAAATCGCTCAACTCCGGCGTACTGTGCCAGGACTTCAGTTTGTCCCGGAAAATCATGTCCTGCGGCCTTCCATAATGACTTGGCGATGGGGGCGGTGACGATACCATCAAACTCACCGGCTAGGGTACCCGCGATCGCTTTTTCTAAATAAGCAAAACTTGCTGCACCACTTGCCGCCGTCCCAACGCCTGCCGTAATTTGACGCTCAAAGGCTGCCTCTAAAGGAATATCGAGAATCGATAATTGTTCTGGATCAACCAATGCCTCTTGATTTTCCAGGATTTGCCGCAGTTGGGTGTAGGTAGTTTGCAACAGCGATCGACTACAAATGACCGTAATTTCACAATCGTTTATCACCTCTGGATCTGCCAATGCCTTGAGTAGCACCTCTGGGCCAATTCCCGCTGGGTCTCCCAATGTCACCGCTAAGCGAGGACGCTCTGGCTGTGAGCGGTTTTTTTCTGTAAAGAAAGTTTTCCCGGTCTTCATTTTTGGATTTCCCCTCCAATTCTGAGCCACGACAACTATTGGTAGCACCTGTTCCTGGAGATTGACTCTCGCGCTGTTCTACAATACACCCAATGAGTCTGGATGCTTGAGAGCATCTGGTTCCAGGCGGGATGAGCAGGCTTACTGATTAGGGTGTAAGCTTTCAGACTGCTCCAACTGTTTGGCGATCGCGCGACGCACAAGCTTGGCAAATACCAATTTGCCCTTTGGGGCGATCGCCCTTCGACACACACTTTACCAATCCATTAGGAGATTAAAAAGAATGAACGGTGAGATGTTTAACGCAGCAGTATTGTCTTTTACCCTGATTTTGGTTGGTTTGGGCTTGGGCTTTTTACTGCTCAAAATCCAGGGAGGCGAGGAGGAAGCTTAAGCCTTGAGCCGATGTGAGGTGAGCAGGGCAAGCCAGAGTACGGCTTGGTTTTGTCCCTCCATCGGCCTTCTGCGAAACTAGGGTTTTGGCAAGCTTAGAGTGCTTTGAGTGACTTTTACATGGAATCGATCACCGATTTCTGATAAGATTATTGAGAAAGTTTAAGATTCTTTACTAAAATTCCTTGATGAACTTGTTGGTCGTAGGTGCAACTGGCACCCTGGGAAGACAGGTGGTTCGTCGTGCACTCGACGAAGGCCATCAGGTCCGATGTTTGGTACGCAGTCCCAGAAAAGCTGCCTTTCTCAAAGAATGGGGAGCCGAACTTGTACAAGGGGATCTCACCGCTCCCGAAACCCTGAAGCCCGCCCTCGAAGGAGTCACAGCTGTTATTGATGCGGCAACATCGAGAGCGACAGACTCTCTGACCATCAAACAGGTGGATTGGGACGGCCAAGTTTCACTGATTCAAGCCGCAGCGGCGGCGGGTGTTGAACGCTTTATTTTCTTCTCAATTCTAGATGCACAAAATTTTCCGAATGTGCCATTGATGGAAATCAAGCGGTGTACGGAACTTTTCTTGGCTGAATCGGGATTGAAATACACGATTTTGCGACCCTGTGGCTTTATGCAAGGGCTAATTGGTCAGTACGCCATTCCGATTTTAGACAAACAGGCGGTTTGGATTACTGGGGAGAGTTCTCCGATTGCTTATATGGACACTCAAGACGTTGCCAAATTTGCAGTTCGTGCCCTTGAGGTTCCAGAAACGGAAAATAAAACCTTTCCCGTCGTAGGGACTAGAGCTTGGGGAGCTTACGAGATTATCCGCCTGTGTGAGCGCTCGTCCGGGAAAGAAGCCAAAATTGCTCGACTCCCCCTGAATTTACTGCGGACAGTGCGCCAGATTCTGCGATTTTTTCAGTGGGGTTGGAATGTATCTGATCGCTTAGCCTTTACGGAAGTGTTGGCAAACGGGAAACCCCTGGATGCTCCAATGGATGAAGTTTACCAAGTATTCGGTCTAGACCCCAAAGAAACGACAACCTTAGAAGCTTACATGCAAGACTACTTCAGCCGAATCCTGAAAAAGCTCAAGGAGATCGAATTCGAGAAAGACAAAGCGAAAAAGAAGAAGAAGACTCCCTTTAAAACTCAGTAAAGGATGTTTTGACACAAAAAGGCGATTATCATATATCAAGATAAAATAAGTTGATAAGCAAAAATACTGGATTCCTTCCTCAAGGCATTCCCTGAAAAAGGCATAGGAGTGATGGATGAGTGCTACTCTCTCTACTCCGTGCCTCTTTACGTAGTCGCTCTTGTAGTGAACCGCTGGTAAGTATTGCCAGGGAAAGTCCTTGTTTAAGGTCACACCAAAGCGCTAGTTCAGTTTACTTGACCCCTACGCAGACTGGTGAGCATACCCAAAGCAGGCATCATTTACAACGATCTCAAACCCGTAGCTTGTCGCCTTGCCGTAGAGTTGCAAGACAAGCTGAGTGCGGCAGGTTGGGACGTTTATATGACGACAGGAGTCGGAGGAATTCTGGGTTATTCACGCCCTGATTCGCCGATTTGTCATACACCAATCGATAAATTGGCACCTCCTGGTTTTGATGAAAAGATGACCTTTGCGATCGCATTGGGAGGAGATGGTACAGTTTTAGCCGCGTTTCGCCAGGTAGCTCCCTATGGTATCCCGTTACTCACCATCAATACGGGTCACATGGGTTTCCTAACTGAGGCTTATGTCAACGAGTTGCCTCATGTTTTGGAAAAGTTACTCACAGGAGAGTATGAGATTGAAGAGCGGACGATGCTGACGGTTCAGGTCGTTCGGAAGGAGTCTATCTGGTGGGAAGCGCTGTGCTTGAATGAGTTGGTACTTCATCGAGAGCCCTTGACTTGTATGTGCCATTTTGAGATTCAAATAGGGCATCATGCATTGGTAGATATTGCGGCAGATGGTGTGATTCTTTCCACGCCGACTGGCTCGACGGCTTATGCGCTCAGTGCTGGGGGAGCGGTGGTGACACCAGGGGTACCGGTGCTGCAATTAGTGCCGATTTGTCCTCACTCGTTGGCGTCTAGGGCATTGGTATTTGCGGATAGTGAACCGGTGACGATTTTTCCGGCAGCGCCCAATCAGCTAATTTTGGTAGTAGATGGTAATGCCGGGTGTTACGTGTTGCCGGATGATAGTGTCAAGGTTGAGCGATCGCAATTTTCAGCTCGATTCATCCGCTTGCAACCCCCGGAGTTTTTCCGAATTTTACGCGAAAAGCTGGGTTGGGGTTTACCTCATATTGCCAAACCTACCTCGGTAGAATTGCCGTAGAGTGCAATTCTCTCAGGCCGAACCCCTGACTGTAACACTTATTCACAGTCAAAACTTTTTAAGTATTTTATTTTTGAGTTTGAGTAGGAATGGAGAGAACGTTGATTCTTCAAGGGGACTATCATCAAAATTATTGAAGGAAATTCCCAAGGTTAAATGTAAAGACTGTTCTTTCGCGGCAACCGCCTGATGCCAATGTCCCCTTGGCAAATATAATAAGTCTCCTGGCTGTAATACGCGCTCCAAATACGGTTTTCTTCCACGATTCAACTGGACTTGCCACTTTTTATAGCCTTGAATTTGCAAAACGAAAACATCAAAGCGATCGTAGTGTAAGTGAGCGCCAGGACGATTGGGATGCGAGCAGAACGCATACATCTTTGTCGAAGCTTTTAGATCTTCCGCAATCTGCCCAGACAACTGTTCTAAAGCTGGTACTAATTTTTCAATTCTTTCGATATGAAGAGTTTGACTTTGATGCCATCTTTGTAGCAGGTTGGCCTTTTCCCCTGGAATTGGAGGGCCGTTATCAAAACACTTCAGATGATTTTCCGGACAATCAACTAACAAGTTTTGCAATTGCTCCCAATACAATAGCTGGCGAAACTTCTGAGGATTGTCATCAGCGATGATAGCCGCTTTTTTTTTCCAGTATTTTTTAAAAAATTCTTTTAAAGAAAGTGGCGCTATCAGAGTTTCTAAACTTTTGATAGTTTCAGTTCTCCGGTATGATTGCTGCTGGGACAAAGTCGAGAACTGGCTTATAAATGTTGTCATCACAGTCTTTCGGTAAGTGCTGTAAACTATTAAGACTTTCGCCTCATGGCTAGAAAAATTTTTAGGCGATTGTCATACGCCTCATCATACGTTTGTTTTACGAAAACCGTATTTCTATCAGCTCAATATACTCTTAAGAGGCAACTCCTTTGCATCCGTAAAAACCCTGATTTTATGGTTCAGTAGAAATACTGGTTTTATAATTAATTCAATTGGGTAAAATTTATGATCAATTAAAATTGGTGTTATTTAATAATAAAAATAGCTCACAAAGAATTCGTTTTGAATTACCAGATATTAGGTGTAATCAAGACGCACATAATTGAATCTGAAGCAACTCTCTAAGGTTTATTTCTCAGCTCAAAATGTCAAGCATCAGTCTTCAGGCGGATTCTCCTCAGAGAGTAAGTCAGTTTGAATGAAGAAGACCGTGTATGCATACGGATGGCTCTTCATGAAGCGCGACGCCACAGGCAAGTTTGTTAGCAATTGGAACTCGGAGACGAAACAACGAGTTAGCGTATCTCTGACCAATACAGCATGGCGATCACTTGATCGAGAGGCTCACAGGCGAGGAATTTCTCGATCTGAAGTCATTGAACGCTTTGCCCGCACTCTTGAAGGCGAACAGTTGCTCGCTGCCCAAGAAACTGAGGGCAAGGTGGCAACAATTCTGGAAAACCTTACGGATGCCTTTGTCGCCTTTGATCGCAACTGGCGCTACACCTATGTGAATCGCGCGGCGGCTCAAATCCTGCATAGAACGCCAGACGAGCTATTGGGAAAGCACGTTTGGAACGAGGTTTTTCCTGAGTTGGTCGGTGGCATTGCCTATCAGGAACTCCATCGGGCAGTAGCGGAACAAGCCCCTGTTTCTTGGGACGAATTTGGGGAGCCGGTTCAGCGTTGGTTAGAGGCAAATGCCTATCCCTCAGCAGAAGGAGTAGCCGTTTATTTTCGCGATATTACAGAACGCAAGCAAGTGGAGGCAGAACGAGAACGCTTGTTGCACGAGCTGGAAATTGAACGCGCTCGATTTGAAGCCGTTTTGCGACAGATGCCTGTTTCTCAAGCAAAGTTGGTCGGACTTATATTCAGAAACCAAAGACAATAAAAACCAGCACAAGAGTAAAAATCAGGAGTAAATCATTGCTTAGGCCAAGCTGTTCGCAAGTTATAGTCGCGAACAATCTCTCAACCCTCCTTAGTTTTGTCCCGCCTTAAGTTGGTAGCCGCGAAACTTATCCCCATAACTACTGGAGTTTAGACTAAATTAAAAATCACGCCACATATAGTGGTTTAGCGCTCAAATTGTAGGCATAAAAACGCTACCTGTGACATTAGTCTAAACTCCAGTAACTACGGGAGAGCCGAAAACCTTACAAAAAAAATAGAGAGTCGCAAAAAGTGACTCTCAATTATCAGGGTGCATCTACTAACCTTAGTATTGCACTCCGGGGTGAGGGGTGTCACCCCCTATTTATGAAGATGCGATGAAATTTGAGCAGGGCTAATTCATCATTTCTTCTTCGTGCTCGTCGAGGCAGTTGTTTTCTTCTTCGTCGTCTTACTCGTCGAGGATGTCCCGGTTGACTTACTCTTGGTTGAACTGGTGGACTTGCGCGACTTGCTACCTGATTTCTTCGTAGACTCCTTCGCGGATAGAAGCTCAACTGCCGCTTCCATCGTCATCGCTTCCACCGATTGCCCTTCTGGCAGAGAAACATTTGTCTTCCCATGTTTGACATAGGGGCCATAGGGGCCATCATAAATATTCACGGGTTCATCATCCTTGGGATGAGCACCCAGTTCGCGTAACGCTTTCTTGGTTTTGCCTGCACCAGCGCGTCCCTTCTTCGGTTCTGACAATAGTTCTAACGCACGTTCTAGAGTAATTGTCAAGACATTGTCATGAGATTTGAGCGATCGATAGTCTTTCCCCTCCTTACCTTGGTCATGAACCACATAAGGGCCAAACCGTCCTAGACTGGCCTGGATTTTACCCCCTGTAGCAGGATGGACACCTAAGGTACGGGGAAGAGCCAAAAGACCCAAAGCCATCTCCAAGGTGACATCCTCAATATTCACGCCCTTGGGTAAAGAAGCCTGCTTCGGTTTTTTGTTCTCCTCAGACACATCGCCCAATCGCACATAAGGGCCATAAGGGCCTCTCAAGACGTAAATCGGCTCACCGGTTTCTGGATGCCGTCCGAGTTTGTCCGGCCCTTCCGTTTTCTGCCGTAGCAGTACCTCCACCTGCTCAGGGTCGAGTTCGGCTGGCGTCAGGTCTTTGGGGATCGATGCCGTCACGACTCCATTCCCATTCTCGGCTTCGATGTAAGCACCAAATTTACCAATCCGGACTTTTGCCGCTAGGTTCTCCAGTTCAACAGTGCGGGCTTCATTGGGATCAATCTGACTTTCTTGTTCTTTAACCTGCGTTTCCAGTCCCTTCTCTCCCAGATAGAAGTCTCGCAGGTAGGGCAGCCAATCCGCTTCCCCACTGGAAATTTCGTCCAGGGTTTGCTCCATTTTTGAGGTGAAACTAGTATCCACCAGGTTGGGAAAGTACTTTTCGAGCAAACCAGTGACCGCAAAGGCGGTGAAGGTGGGCACTAAGGCGTTGCCGTTCATTTGGGCGTAGCCTTTGTCCTGGATGGTGTCAATAATGCTGGCGTAGGTACTGGGACGCCCAATTCCCTCACTTTCCAGCATTTTCACCAAAGAAGCTTCGGTATAGCGAGCGGGAGGCTGCGTTTCATGACCATCCGCTTCGAGTTCACGGCAGTTGGGATGGTCGCCTACTTTGAGTGGTGGCAGAATCACTTCCTGGTCTTCCAGCGCTGCTTCAGGGTCATCAGAGCCTTCAACGTAAGCGCGTAAGTAACCGGGAAAGTCGATACGCTTCCCACTCGAACGAAAACCCGCATCTTCAACTTGTAGCTGAACGGTGATTTGGGTTTGCCGGGAGTCCGCCATTTGGCAAGCCACTGTGCGCTTCCAAATCAGGTCGTAGAGAGCGAGTTCTCGACCCCCCAAGCCGGTTTCTTTGGGAGTCCGGAACGTGCTACCAGCAGGACGAATTGCTTCGTGGGCTTCTTGAGCGCCTTTGCTTTTGGTGGCGTACTGGCGGGGTTTGGGGCTGAGGTATTGTTGACCGTACTTTTGCTCGACGCAACTCCGTGCCGCGGCGATCGCTTGTTCGGATAAATGCACCGAGTCTGTCCGCATATAGGTAATATACCCTTGTTCATACAGACTTTGGGCCGTTCGCATGGTGTCACGAGCCGACAACCGAAGTTTCCGGTTAGCTTCCTGTTGTAGGGTCGAAGTTGTAAAGGGTGCAGAGGGTTTGCGGGTGACGGGACGTTCTTCTAAATCCGTCACTGTCCAGGTTTTATCCAGTAAGCGTTCTCGCAGTTCTCTGGCTTCAGCTTCACTGAGTAATCGAACCTGCCGACCGGCAATAATTTGACCCGTATTGGGGTCGAAGTCAGCGCCTGTTGCCACCTTCACACCTGCTACGGTGACGAGTCTGGAATCAAAGGGAGTTTTGCCCTGCTCTAAAATCGCCTTCAAATCCCAGTAACTTCCCTGACGGAAGGCTCGACGCTGGCGTTCTCTATTCACCAATAGGCGCACGGATACCGACTGGACGCGACCGGCAGACAACCCCCAAGCAATTTTTTTCCACAGCAGGGGAGAGAGGGTGTAACCCACCAATCGGTCTAAAATCCGTCGGGTTTCTTGAGCATGAACCAGTTGCTCGTCGATATTACGGCAGTTTTTCAGCGCTTTCTTAATGGCTTCCTGGGTGATCTCATGAAACACCATCCGCTTGGTGGGCACTTTCGGCTTGAGCACTTGCAGCAAATGCCAACTGATGCTTTCCCCTTCCCGGTCTTCGTCTGTCGCGAGGACAAGCTCTGTCGCGTCTTTCAGGGCATCTTTGAGCTGCTGAACAACTTTCTTTTTATCTTTAGGAATGACGTATATCGGTTCAAAGTTAGCCTCTACATTCACTCCCAACTGCGCCCATTTCTCCTCTTTCACAGATGCCGGAATATCACTGGCGGACTGAGGGAGATCGCGCACATGCCCCATTGATGCCTCGACGCGATAGTCAGAAGGCAAGTAATTGCGGATGGTACGTGCTTTAGTGGGAGATTCAACAATAACAAGGGTTGACATAGCAACTTTTGGAAAAATAGCGGCTGGCTAAACAGTCAAGTTGGATGAAGAGGGGGCGAAATGTCAAGAGGGCTGATTCAAAACGCTGTTCAGAGAATGATCAACGAGAAGCGTCAGCACAGCGATTCCGCCCTGAGAATCGCCAGCCCTATTGCTAAATGTAGCTTGAGCTCCTTGTCTCTACTTATAGCCGATATCAACGGCGACCCCCACCTCTGGGGATGGTGCCAGAATAAATGCCCAGCCTGGTCAAGCGTGAATTCTGGCTTGGAACTCGGAGCTTTCCTTGGAAGATAAATTCATGCAACCAATTCGACAAGGCGATGTGATTTTACTATCTGTAGCACAGATTGTTAGTGCAGTAGCTCCGCAAGAGTTCATGACAAAGCTAACTCACTTGACCTTAGCAGAAGGTGAGGTGACTGGGTACTAGGGCAGGGTGGCAAAAATAACCGACCAGTTTTTCCCTCCGAAACGAGGCTTCGGTCATTCCTGTTCAAATTGTTTGAGAAATTCTCGAATTTGTTTTCCTTTAAATTCTTTAGCCAGTTGACGGACATGGGTCGCAAACGGTACCCATTGCTGATCTAACTCCTCCAATTGGGTAGCCCGCTTAGCCAGCCCTCTGAGGTCGCCCCTCCTCGCCATATCGAGCAAGACAGCCACTTCTTCCGCAGGCGGAACAATGAATTGTGATTGTGAAATTGGAGATGGGGGATGAACCTCCTTTTGTTTTGGGCTATCGTTTGTTATCTCTTCGTAAATCCATTCCAGCCCCAAATGAAGGCGTAACTTTTCTAAAAGCTCTGCTTCCCGAATTGGCTTGGGAAGAAAATCATCACAACCAACTTCCTGACTCTGCTGGCGATCAAAATTAAATACGCTAGCCGAGATGGCAATCACAACTATATCTTTAAATTCTGGTAACGTCCTGATGCGACGGGTCGCCTCAAATCCGTCCATCACAGGCATCACCAAATCCATAAATATTACATCTGGCTTAAACTCATGCGCTTTACTAAGAGCGTCTAAGCCGTTGCTTACTTCAACCACTTCAAACCCTAAAGGTTCGAGGATATTGACGAGGACAGAGCGGTTCATCCACTTGTCATCTACGACTAGAACTTTCCTTGTTTTACCTTTGAAAGTACTAATATTTCGTTCCAAATTATTGGCAAGATTATCTTGTAACCCAACCTCAGGTAAATCTAAATCAAGCCAGAAAATACTTCCTTGGCCCAAGGTACTCTTAACATTGATTGACGCATTCATTAACTCGACTAATTGACGACTAATTGCTAGCCCCAATCCTGTTCCCTCAGTTTTCCGACTTTCCTCACCCACCTGCTGAAACGGCAAAAATATTTCTTCTAATTGCTGCTGTGCAATGCCAATGCCTGTATCTTCCACCTGAAACCGAAGTTTCTCCTCCTGATACCCTACTTTGAACGTTACACTTCCTTTTTCAGTAAACTTGACGGCATTCCCTAGTAAGTTAATCAAAACTTGGCGCAACCGTTTCTCATCAGCTCGGATGGCTTGGGGAAGAGGGGAAAGAGTTTCGTAAATTAACTCGATACCCTTTTGCTCGGCTCGAATACGGCAAATTTCATAAATGCCATTAATAAATTCAAGGAAATTAAATTCTTTAGGGTAAAGATCCAATTTTCGTGCTTCGATTTTAGAGAGGTCTAAAATATCGTTGATCAGCGTCAGCAGATGTTCGCCGCACTGATGAATGATACCAATACCATTCTTTTGCTGCTCTGTTAAATTTTTATACTTTTTAAAGATTTGAGTGTAACCCAATATGCCATTGAGCGGAGTGCGGAGTTCGTGGCTCATGTTAGCCAGGAATTCACTCTTGGCGCGGTTGGCGGCTTCGGCGGCTTCTTCAGCTCGCTGGCGATCGCAAATTTCTTGTTGTAGCCGTATATTGTTTTCCTGTAACTCTAAGGTGCGCTGTTCTACTTTGGTTTCCAAGTTTTGGAGAGCTTCTTCTAAATCTGTATAAAGACGTGCATTTTCTATGGAGATTGCGGCTTGTGATGATAGAAGGTTTAATACTTCTAATCGGTCAGAAGTGAAGGCATCCGTTATTAAATTATTTTCTAAATAAAGAATACCGATGAGTTTACCTTGGTGGATTAGCGGCGTACATAAAACTGATTTGGTTTGGTTACTAAGTATGTAAATATCTTTACTAAAAATGCTGGAAGCAGAAGCATTATTTAAAACAACATTTTTATGAGTTTTTTCTACATAATTAACTATAGATACAGGTAAC
>Ga0310810_10010872_pt1 | contig 10618 bp, 10 predicted proteins | sample NCmetagenome_FD_207641 | JGI IMG/M metagenome (GOLD analysis project Ga0310810, IMG submission 207641) | Soil microbial communities from experimental microcosm in Duke University, North Carolina, United States - NC | ecosystem: Engineered > Artificial ecosystem > Soil microcosm > Unclassified ... | reverse complement strand
TCCCCGGGGATCAAGGGCTCTGACCCCTTGAACTCCGACCCCTCGACCGACCCCGGTCCGGTTCGGAGATGCGCTCTTACGGATGGAACCCGAACCCGATCGACAGGCTCACGTCGTTCCGGTTGGCCTTCGTGCCATCCGCGGTCGGCATCTCGTACGAGAAGAAATTGTCCTTGGCAGCGACTCGAATGGACGAGCGTCCCAGATTGACGTCCGTTCCCAGCCCGGCGAAGCCCTCGCCGGTGGTATGGCTGTTCAGGTTGGGCGCGGAGTAGCTGTACGAGCGGACTCCGCCGCCAAGGTCCACGAACGGTCGCATCGCCCACTTCTTCGTGTTGCCTCGGGCACCGCCGAGCTCGAGTCCGAGGTCACCCTGGTAGACGTTCGTGCGCGTATCGGCCGGCACGAGCTTGTTGTCCGGGTTCGTCCAGTCGAAGCTGGCGAGCATTCCAACGTGCTTGTCGAAGTCGTAATTGCCTTGGGCGCCGAGCAGGAACCCGTTGTCGAACGAGTCACGCAGGGTGCCGGTCGGCAGCGAGGCGCCAGCGTACGTGGCGACGGTGAATCGTGGCGGTTGAAGCGTTTCCTCCTGTGCAGAGAGTCGGACCGCCGACGTGGCAGCAACGGCTGCGACGGCGACGAGTGTGTGGAAGCGTGTGCGCGTCAATGATCCGTTAAGGTCGATCATGATAGTCTCCTTCGCGATCGGTGCGTGTTCCCTCGATGCGGTGACGCATCGAGAGCGGGTCGTGGGCGAGCGATCATTCGCTCTCGCGTGCCTCGCTACCGATGAGGACAGGCCCCGACCGTGTGTCGTTAGGGTATCTCGACTGTTTTTAACGGACTCTCAATTCCGCCGAACCGGCGGGCGGTCCGGTCAATGTCGTTTGTCGATTCGATTCTTGTCATCGAGGATGATCCGCGGATCGCGGCGATCGTGGCGGAGGCGCTGCACGGGACCGCACGCTGGGTGCGACAAGCGGGCAACGCGGCCGAGGGATTGGCGGCGATCCGCGAGATGCCGCCCGACCTCATCATCCTCGATCTCGGGCTGCCCGATCTCAGCGGGCCTAACGTGTGTCGCAGGCTGCGTGACGAAACGCGAGTCCCCATCGTCGTCCTGACCGCTCGTCATGGCGAGCGTGAGACGGTGCAGGTGTTGAACGCCGGCGCCGACGACTACGTGACGAAGCCGTTCAGCGCACCCGTGCTCGTCGCCCGCGTGCAGGCCCAGCTCAGGCGCTCACAGCTCTACCGGAGTTACACGCCGGCCATCATACGGATTGGCGATCTCGTCCTCGACCTCGCGCGACGGGTGGCGACGCGTGCCGGCCGCGAGCTCGGTCTCACGCCGGTCGAGTGGAATCTCCTGCGGGCGCTCGCGACCAACGCCGGGCGAACGCTCACCCATCAGCAGCTGTTTCACGCCGTGTGGGGAAACGTCTTCGGGGATGCGCAGCAGAATCTTCGCGTGCACATCACGCACCTGCGTCGGAAGATCGAGACGGTGCCGGCCTCGCCGACGATCATCGTGACGGAGCCCGGCGTCGGGTATCGGTGTGAGATCGATCCCCATCCGGCGCGGTACCGGCCGCCGGCCGATCGGAGCGTCGGGTAGCGGCGCGCCTAACGCCGATAGATCGTCACGACGGTGTCGTCGAAGCGCCGGGTCCACGTGCCGGCGGGGAGCGTGTGCGTCCGGGCGTGCTCCGCGACGAGGACCGGTGAGAAGCCCGTGGCGGTCCAGCTCGCGAGCACCAGGTCCAGCTGTCGCGACTCGTAGGGCGGGTCCGCGAACGTGATCGCGTAGCTGTCGGCCGCCAGCGCGGCGGCGAAGCGGACGGCGTCCTTCTTGAAGATGCGGGTGCGCTCGCGGAGCTTGAGCGCCGCAACGTTCGCGCGCAGCGCGTGCAGGCTCGAGGGGCGGAACTCGACGAAATCCGCGCCGCGCGCGCCGCGCGAGATCGCTTCGAGCCCGAGGGCACCGGTGCCGGCGAACAGGTCCAATACCAGCGCGTTAGGCAGGTCGCGCGCGAGCGCGTCGAGCACGGCCGCTCTCACGTGCTCGGCCGTGGGCCTGACGCGAGAATCCGGCGGCGACGTCAGGTCGCGACCGGCGTACTTCCCGCCGACGATCCTCAGGGGCGGCCTCCCGGCGGTTGGGTTATCATGCTACCTCGAGTGGGCGGTCTCACGTGACCGTGGCCGGTGAATCTGGAGGAATGCCTTCATGCCCAACAGTCGTCTGCGTCGTGCGCGTTTCGGTGGCCTCGCCCTAGCCTCGCGCGTTGCCGCTCTCACCGTCCTCGGCACGCTCACGATGAGCGCGCGGGCATCGGCGCAGTTCTGGCGGTGGGGGCATCGACCCGATCCGTGGGTGCTGGCACTCGATGGTGGCGGATCGTACTCGGTGTCGGACCTCGAGATCGTGCCGGGCACCGACCAGAATGGCGGGTGGTCGTGGGACGCCGGACTGCGCCTCGAGCACGGGCGCGGTGCGATTGGCGTCGGCTACGAGGGGTCGCGCTTCGACGTCGGGCCCGATGGATCATCGACGACGTCCGGCATCTACGTCAGGCCGCGCTTCAGCTGGGGCGACGGTCGGCGTGCCGTCCGGCCGTACCTCTTCGCGAACGTCACGTGGATCTTCGACTACGACGTCTCGACGTTCTGCTGCTCCGTCTACGCCGCGAGCTCGAACGCCAGCGGTTGGTCGGTCGGGGGCGGCTTCGGTATTGCCACTGCCCCTGTGGGCAACGTTCGATTCGACCTGAGCGCGCGGGTCGATCGAATGTCCGGCGAGTCGGACGCGACTGACGGGCCGTGGAAAGGAGCCGGTCCGGTCGTCGGTGTGCGTCTTGGGGCATCGGTCCCACTGTTTGGTGGACGTTAGGATTCACGCCATGTCCTCGACCATCTTCCACGACCGGCCCGTGTTTCCATGCGGGTTCCGCTGCGCGAGCCGCAACGTGGGTCTCAAGCCGCAGGCGAAGGACCTCGCCGTGTTCGCGAGCGACGTCGATGCCGCGGCGGCTGCCATCTTCACGCGCAACCATTTCCCGGGCGCGCCGGTCATCGTTGGGCGGGAGATCATCAAAGGCGGTCGCCTCCGGGCCGTGGTGGTGAACAGCAAAGTCAGCAACGTCGCGACGGGCCAGCTGGGCGTCGACAACGTGCGTCGCATGGCCGCCGCGACCGCCGCGGAGCTGAGCACCGTGCCAGCCCACGTGCTCGTGAGCTCCACTGGCGTGATCGGCGTGCCGCTCCCGATCGACCTCATCGAGCGCGGCCTCCGCGGCATCGCCGCCGACCTGCAGGACAATCCGCTCGTCGGGGCGGAAGGGATCATGACGACAGATCGTCATCCAAAGGCGCTGTCGACAACCGTAGGGAACGCGACGATCACGTGGGTCGCGAAAGGCTCCGGGATGATCGAGCCGAACATGGCAACGATGCTCGTCTACATCTTCACCGACGCGGCATTCGACGCGGCGACGCTCGACCGCATGCTCCGCGTGGCCGCGGACGTGTCGTTCAACATGCTGTCGGTGGACAGCGACACGAGCACGTCCGACACGTGCGCGATCCTGGCGAACGGGCTGGCGGGTCCGGCGGACGACACGCCGTTCCTGGACGCCCTGATCGCCGGATGCACACGCATGACGGAGATTCTCGCGCGCGACGGCGAGGGCGCCATGCGGATGATCCGCGCAACCGTGCGGGGCGCGCTCGACACTCGCGAGGCGAAGCGCGTCGCCAAGTCCCTGGTGAACTCGCCGCTCGTGAAGACGATGGTGGCGGGGGCGGACCCTAACGTGGGCCGTCTGCTCATGGCGGTCGGCAAGTGCTTCGAGTGCACGATTCGCCCGCCGATGACCGATGCCTGGATCGGCGGGCATCCGGTCGTCGCCGGTGGGCAGCGCCTCGACTTCGAGGACGCGGTCGTTCGCGAGACGCTGCGCGCCGAGGTCGTAGACCTGGAGGTGTCGCTCGGCGTCGGCGAGGGCGCGGCGTGCGCGTACGGCTGCGACCTCACAGCCGGATACGTCGAGGAGAACGCCGCGTACTACTCGAGCTGAACACGGTTGCGATCCCGAGCCGGGAGGCGCGGGATGACCCTCACGGGAGCGCCAGCGCGTCGAGCGTCTCGCGGATGGCTTTCGCCCACTGCGTGACGCGGCGAATGTGGCCGTCGGCGTTAGGCTCCTCGCCCGGCGGGACGACCGCGTCCGCAACGGTCATGGGCCACGCGCGCGGCCACCCCTCGGGTGGCTGGGTACCGCGCTCCCGTATCCTCACGGTCCTCACCTTGGCATCGGACGGCGCACGCGCGCGTCGGAGAAACTCGGCCGGCGTCGGCGCCCCGTCGAGCGACTCGGTGATGATCGAGCGCCAGCCGCGAATCGCGGCGCGTGAGAACCCGCGCGGGTGCTGGAGATAGTACGCCGCCACGGTGAGGTGATGCACCGCGCCGAACGCCGCCGGGAACGCGTACTCGTGCGCGAGCAGCTCATCGAACAGGGAGCGACAGCTGCCGTTGTCCGCGATCGGGGCGCCGCAGTCGGGGCAGGAGGCCATGGGGAAAGCTAATGCTGGTCGTGCCATGCTCCGCGCACTACCTTCGCCGGCATGTCCACCTCGTATCGGGCAACCGCGGGCCGAGTCATCGTCGCATTGTGGCTCGCCGCGATCCTGTACGTCGTCGTCCTGTCGCTGACTCTCGTTCGCGTGCCGGGCGATCGTGCCGCGCTTCGCGCGCCCGTGCTCGAGCAGATCCTCTTTCTGCTCCTCTGGGGCGCCGCGACACCCGGGATCATCTGGTCCGCCGAACGACTGCCGATCGAGCGGAAGAGGTGGCGCACGCGACTCCCAATTCACCTCGCGCTCGCGATCGCGTTCATCGTCGCCCTCAACCTGGCCGCTCCCACCATCGTGTGGGTCGTGCGCGGGCGGTCGTCGCCACTCGGGGCGGTAATGCGCCACGGCGTGACCGAGCTCGCGGTGGTCGGCCACCTGGCGCTCATCGTGTACGCCTTCATCCTCGGCGCCGGGCACTACCTGCACACGCTCGATGTTCGCCGCGAAGAGCAGCTGCGAGCGGAACGCCTTCGCGCCGACCTCGCCTCGGCACAGCTGCGCGCGCTGACGCTGCAACTGCAGCCGCACTTTCTATTCAATGCGCTGAACGCCGTAGGTGCCCTCATCCTCACCGAGCGGAATCACGAGGCGTTCGAGGTCGTAGGCCGGCTCGGCGAGCTGCTCCGCGCGCTTCTCGCCGTCGAGCGCCGCGAGGAGGTTTCGCTGCGCGAAGAGCTGGAGCTCGTGGAATCGTATATCGGGATCGAGCAGGCGCGGCTGGGAAACCGTCTGGACGTAAGGTGGGACGTGGCGCCTGACGTCGCGAGCGCGCAGGTGCCGCCGATGCTGCTGCAGCCGCTGGTGGAGAACGCGATTCGGCATGGCGTTTCCCGCTCGCCGGCTGGTGGGCGCCTAACGATCGCCGCTCGCCGCGAGGATACGCGGCTCGCGCTCGAGGTGCGTGACGACGGGCCGGGGCCATCCGTGTCGAGCGCACGGGCCGAGTCGGGCAGTGGCCTCGGTCTCGAGAACACGAGACAGCGCCTCACGCATCTCTACGGCGACGCATCGCGGCTCGAGCTCGTGCGCGATGGTGACTGGACGTGTCTCGTCGTCGAGCTCCCGTTCCACGTGCTGACGAACGCGATGCCGACGCTCCCGGGAGGTGCGGCCGCGTGACTCGCGAACCACCAGACACGCGCGGCGACGTGCGGGTGCTCGTCGTCGACGATGAGCCGCTGGCCAGAGCCGGGCTCCGGGCGATCCTTCGCGAGGAGCGAGGCCTGTCGGTGATCGGCGAGAGCGCGTGCGGTGCCGATGCCATCACCGCGATCGATGAATTGTCGCCCGACCTGGTGTTCCTGGACATCGCACTGCCTGACCTCGACGGCTTCGATGTGGTTCGGCGCCTGCCGGCCGACAAGCGCCCGGCCATTGTGTTCGTGACGGCACATTCCGACCAGGCGCTCCACGCGTTCGAGGCGCGGGCGCTGGACTACGTGACGAAGCCGATTCGGCGCGAACGCGTCCACGAAGCGGTGGCGCGGGCGCGAGAGCGCATCCGCCTCGAGCGGCTCGACCGCCAACCCGCGCCCGCGCCGGCGGCAGTCGCCGGTGGACCTCTCGCGCTCAAGATCGATGGGCGTGTGCACCTCATCGATCCGGAGTCGATCGACTGGATCGAGGCCGACGACGATCACGTCGTGGTGCATTGTGGGGAACGGACATGGCGGTCGCGCGAGACGCTCCGGTACGCTGCCGCCCGGCTCGACCCGTCGCGATTCGTGCGGATCCACCGCTCGACGATCGTTAGGCTGGGCGCCGTGCGCGAGCTGCAGCCGTGGTTCCACGGCGACTATGTGGCGATTCTGCACTCCGGCGCGAAGCTGCGGCTGAGCCGAGGCTTTCGAGATGCGGTGGCGGCTACGCTCGGTCGGCGGCTTTAGAGCCTTCCGTCATCCCTCGCTCCGCTCGGGATGACAGCTAGACCGCCAACAACAGGCTGCAGCACGTAACGCCACCCTCCGCCTTCGCGAGCTCGCCCGCCGGCACCGGATGAACCGTCAGGCCCGCCTCCTCCAGCCGCTTACGCGTTCGGACGTGCTCCGCGGGGTACACCACCGTCCCGTCGACCAGCAGCGCGTTGGCGGCGTACGGTTCGGACGGGTCCACATCGATCGTGCGAAGCGGCCGGAACCGGTCCGCGTCCACCCACTCCGGGTTGATCAGCACCAGATCGTCCGCCACGACCGTCACGGCAGACTTGAGGTGCAGACAACCCTCGAAGGTCACCGCCTCGACCGAATAGCCCTGCGACGCGACGATCGAGCCGAGCTGCTTGATCCCCGCATCGTTGCTCCGATAGCCACAGCCTACGAATAGGCGTTGGCCGATCCGCAGCACATCTCCGCCGTCGATCGTGCCGGGCGCGAGGATCGCCGCGACAGGCCGGTACGTCCGCACCGCCTCGGCCACCGCCGAGGTCTCCACCCGACGCGACTCCGCGCCCGGACGCATGATCACCGCGAGCTCGTCGAGCACGATCGCCGTATCCTCGATGAACACCGAGTCGGGCATGTCGGGGCCGGAGGGCAGGCGTGTCACCTCGTAGCCGAGCGCGCGAAGGGCGGCCTCGTACTCGTTATGCTCGGCACGAGCGCGGGCGAGGTCGATGGTCGTGCGCTCGAGGTGCGTAAGCTCGCAGTGCTCGATCGCGGGCGAGATCTCGCGCGTGAGCGCGAGGCGTCGGGTCGGCTGACTGGCCATGCGCCAACGGTGCACCCGAATCAGCGTTGGGGCTAGATCCGTCTCACCGCGCCGTGAGTCCGACTCACCGCACCATGGCGTGATTCGCCGTCTCGTCGCTGACGATCTGCGATACTTCCGACATCGTTGTCGCACATCGACCACGAATGGTGCGGAATGCTCCGTAGGGTTCGTCTTGTTGCGCTCGCGGTACTGGCAGACGCGGGCGCTGCCGGTTCACAATCGGTCGCTCCTCGACCCGACGACGTCAGCCTCATGTTCCGGGGGACGCCGGCGCACACCGGCGTGGCAACGGGCCGGTTGTTCGACGGCCAGGGTGGCGTACGGTGGCGCTTCCAGACCCGCAGTGCGGTCCGATCGACACCCGCCGTGACCGCAACGCGTGTGTTCGTGGGCAGCGGCGACAGCACCCTGTACGCGCTCGATCGCTCGAGCGGCGCGCCGGTCTGGACGTTTGCCGCTGGCGGGCCCGTTCACTCATCGCCGGCGGTCGCGCGCGGGCTCGTGATCGCCGCCACGCTCGGCGGACGCATCTTCGCGGTCAGCGAGGCAAGCGGTGCGCTCCGCTGGTCGGTGCAGACAGGTCCGACCCTGCCCAAGAACATCGCTCCCGCCGGCGAGTGGGACCTGTACGTGTCGTCGCCGGTGGTCGTCGACCGGACGATCGTCATCGGGGCGGGGGACGGAAACGTCTACGCTCTCGACCTAACGACAGGCAGGGAGCGTTGGCGCGTCAAGACCGGCGGGAAGGTGCGGGCGACGCCGTCGGTCAAGGATGGCGTTGCGGTCGTCGGCTCGTGGGATGGTCGCGTATACACGATCGACATGGTCACCGGCAGGACGCGCTGGGTGCACCATACCGTGGGCGACACGCTCGATCTCAAACGCGAGGGCTACGATCGACGCGCGATCCAGAGCACGGCGGCGATCGCCGAGGGCAACGTATTCCTGGGCTCGCGCGACGATGGCTTCTACGCGCTCGACTTCGCGACCGGCGAGCGGAAGTGGCGCTCGAGTCATCACACGTCGTGGGTCGTCGGATCGCCCGCGGTGCGAGATGGCCGAGCGTACGTGGGGAGCTCGGATGGTCACTTCGTTCATGCCGTGGAGGTCGCGAGCGGTCGAGAGCTGTGGCGGACCCCTGTCGGCTCGAACGTGCTGTCGTCGCCAGTGTTGGCCGGAGACCTGCTCGTGGTCGGAGCCGCGAACACGAATGCCGGTCGTGGCGAGCTGGTGGCGCTCAATGCGTCGACCGGTGTGGTGCGGTGGCGCCTGCCGTTTGCGGACGCGGTGTGGTCGTCGCCGGTGGTGGTTGGCAACGAGATCTACATTGGGTGCGACGACGGCAGCGTCGTCGCCATCGAGGAAGCCAACGCATCGGTTCCTCGGCTCGGCGTCTACTATGACTCCACGGCGGACAGACGCCCGTTCGTCGGTGGCGGCCGCCTCGCCTTCGAGTACTTCCGAGGCGTCGGGTACGAGCCGCTCGACGCCGATTCGCTGGCCCGCTTTCTCGCCGAGCGCATCGCGGACGGTGTGCCGAGCGTCGTCGTGTTCGCGACGGACGTGCTGCCTAACGTCGTCGCGCCGGCGGCGGCGGACACCGTGCTGCTCCGCCGCTACCTGAATGCGGGCGGGAAGGTCGTCTGGACCGGAGAACCGATCGGCGCCCTCGTGCGCGATTCCACTGGGCGCCCGCTCGGCATGAACCCACGGCGGACCGAGAGCCTCATCGGCGTGCCGATGGGCACGATGGAGTTCGACAACCAGGTCGCCGCGCCGACTGAAGTCGGTCGTCGCTGGGGGATCGATCGCTTCTTCCGGGGAGATTTCCCGATCGCGGTCTCCGATGCCATCCGCTCGCTCGCAACCGACGAGTTGGGGAAAACGACTGCCTGGGTTCGCGTGTATCGGCCCGATCGCCCCGGTTCCGGGTTCGTGCAGCTCTGGGGACTGGGAGCAACCGCTGACCGGTTGCCCCTCGTCAGAGCGGCGGCGGAGTATGGCCTCCGGCGGCGAGCTTCTACCGGATCGTCGCCTTCTCCAGCTTCGTCGTCATCCCGTCGCGACTCGTCAGATAGACCACCCCGCCCGGCGCGAACGCCGTGATCGAGCGATTCACCGGAACCTGCACGCGATCGACCAGCTCACCCTTCCGGTTCACCACATCGTACACCGGGCCGCCGGTCATCCCCTTTGTCGGGATCGTGCGGATCCAGACGTTGCCATCCAGGTCGGCGCGAACGAAGCCGTTCAGGAACACGGGCTGGTAATCGGGCAGCTCGCTTGGCGCCACGAAATTCATCTGTGGCGTGACGTTCACGTTGCCTGCTCCGGCCCCGCCCGCGTTAGGCCTGCTGCCGTCACCAGGGGGACCCCGGAAGATCATTACCTGTGGCGCCCCGTCCATGCCCGGCGGTGGCCCGTTGCGGGTCTGGTTTCCGCCCCCGGTCGCCGTCGCGAGCTGCGGGGCGTTGGCGCCCATACGCTCGCGCGCCGCCTTCACCGAGTCGATGAACGCCACCTTGTCTTCGTCGGACAGCCGCTGCCATTCGAACGGGATCTTGGGCGACGACGTGCGCGACCCATCGGCGTTCACCCAGTCGATGTGGTAATCCCGGCCGCGCACGATCGCGACGGACCCGTCGGACACGAGCGCCCACTCGTCGACCACCGGCAGCGGGTTGATCTCCGACACCATCCTGACGCCCCCGTTCTCGTCCTGCGTCGTGTTCATCTTGATCTTGGGGGTCTTGATGTACGCGACCGTGTCGAGCTTCCGGGTCGCGAGATCGATGCGGAAGATCGCCGCGGAGTCGGGCATGTCGGGAATCCGTGGCGGGCCGCCGCCCGCGGCGGGGCCGACGCCTCGGAACTCGAAGCGCGGTGCGGCGCGATAGACGAGCCTCCCCTGCGCGTCCATGACGGTGCCGCCTAACGCGCCAGCGAACGACATGACGTCCTGCGCGTTCGGCACCGACATCACGCGCGCGACCTTGCCGGCAGGGTCGAGCACGAGCATCGACAACGACTGCGGATCGACGAGCAGCGTCGAGTCGCCCCGTGAGGGAATGAGCCCGGCAACGCGGCCGTAGGTGTTCCCGTTCGCGCCGAGCGAGTCGGCGACGACCGTGAACGTCTGCAACCCCGCGTCGAACAGTAGGACGCGCCGATGCATCGGGTCGTTCACGTACACGCGCCCGTCGGAGAGCGCGCGAATGTTGTTGACGAGGCCGAGCTTCTCCGCCGCCGTCGCGGTGACCGTGCCCAGCTG
>Ga0310810_10010870_pt1 | contig 10619 bp, 4 predicted proteins | sample NCmetagenome_FD_207641 | JGI IMG/M metagenome (GOLD analysis project Ga0310810, IMG submission 207641) | Soil microbial communities from experimental microcosm in Duke University, North Carolina, United States - NC | ecosystem: Engineered > Artificial ecosystem > Soil microcosm > Unclassified ... | reverse complement strand
CCGACACGAGCCCTGGATCGTGTCGCGACACGATCCGATACTCCCTGGCTTCCGGCAGCGCGATCAGCGTATCCCGCATCCGGTCGATTCGCGTGAACACGTTTCGCGCCATCGCCCGCGACGGCGTCAGACTTTTTCCGAACCCCAGGATCCCACCCTCCTCCGTCAACACGCCCGCGCGTACGAGCTGATCGCGCGAGCCCACGACGTACCACGCGGTGTTCGCGCGCGATGTGATGCGTCGGAGTGAGTCGGCGAGCACCTCGTTCGCTTCCGTGAGCTTGCGCGTCGAGTCCGTGAGCGCGGTGACCTGCGTCTCCAGCTCGGCGATCCGCACGAGATACGTCGAGATGAGGTCCTTCTGCCCCTCGATCGTTCGCAGGTGCTCCTCGACCTCGGATCGCAGCCGATCGTTGTCCTTCGCCGCCTCGAGCAACCGCTCTCCGCGCACGCGCGAGCTGTCCTCGACATCGGCGAGTCGCCGCCTAACGGTCTCGAGCTTCCGCAGCATGGCATCGCGATACGTGCCCGGGCCCACCGGAATCTCACCTACCGGATCGACACCCACCTCGCCGGCCGCCGCCACGGTGCTATCGGGGCCGCCCATTGCCATCGTCGTCGAGTCCATCGACTCGAGCTCCCCGGGCGACCCATCCATCCGCCGCAGCTGCTCGGCCACCGCCTCGATCAGGATGTGCGCATCGCGTACCTCACGAAGCAGCGTGTCCTTCTCGGCCGAGATGCGCTCGTAGACGACCATCTGCCGCTGGAGCGCCGCGTTCTCGGACGACAGCGAGTCGATCGTGGCGCGCGAACGACGCGCGAACCGGTCGCGAACGAGATCGATCCCGCGATCGCATCCAGCTGTCGTGAGGAGCAGCGCCATTCCGAGCAAAGGCGCGAAGCGCTGGAGGCGAGGCATGACAGCCTCGCTCGGACTGACGGGCGTCATCACGGCGCCTCCGCGGCTGGACGCGCGAGCATGCATGGTCTGTCTCCCCACCCGTAACGGTCGCGGAGCACGGGCGCCACGACATCGGCGAACAGCGACACTCCCGTTAGGCGCTCGGGAGCGCCACGCTCCGACTCCACGTACACGATCCCGACCACCGGACACCCGCGCCCTTTCGGCCGACCATCACGGCCACCGAACAGGAACAGCGAGAGCGGCTCGAAGCGCTGACTCTCGAGTGTACCCGTCTTGCCGAAGAAGTCGAACCCCGGCGCGTCGAACATCTTCGCCGTCGTGCGCGACGCAGTGCCCACACCGCGAACCACGCCGCGCATTCCCGCGAGCACATCCTGACGACCGCCGTTGAACCGCACGCCCGGCTTCTCTGTCGGGGCCAACACCGTATCGCCCACGCGCTGGATGAGCCGCAGCTCCGTCCCTCGGCCATTCATCACTCTCGCCAGCGCACGCACGAGCGATGCGTTGCTCCAGTTGTTCTCGTTCTCGCCGATCATGAAGCCGGCGAGATAGCGCAGATCGCCGAACTGCGGCGAGTCCAACGGCAGCGTCGGGACGTCGGGCGACACGAGCTGCCACTGCGGGTTCGTGCGCAGCATTCGTTTCGCCTCGAGTGGACGCCACAGGCTTTCATCGAATTCGCCGGTCTGACGCCCGATGTGCGCGTCGAACAGGGCCTCCAGCTGGTGGGCGAGCGGCGAGTCGGCGATGACACGCCGGCCGTTCTTCACCGCGAACCGCGGTCGCTGCGCCATCCGCACGCCGCCGACGGAATACCATGGCCCCTCGGCCACGCCGCCTAACGCCGGCATCCCAGTCGCGCCCTTCTCGGCGGCGCCGAGGAACCCGAGCGTGACCGCGTACAGGTTGTTCGAGTTCGGGATGAAGCAATCCCACCCGACTGGCACGCGCGGGCAGCCATGGAGCTCCGATTTCATCGGCGCCGTGAAGCCGAGCGGCCAACCTGCCGCACTCGCGAATCGCTCGCCCGGATGATCGACCACCAGTGAGGTCAGGGACGGATACTCGTTGAGCACCGCCGTGGCGATGAACGGCTTCACCGTCGACGCCGACCGATGGTTGCGGAAGTTCTGGTCGAGTGCCGCGTAGCGACTCACCCGCACGCCGGCTTTCGCCCAATCCGCGAACGCCAGAATGTCACCCGTCTCGGCGTCCACGAGCATCGCCGAACATTGCCTAACGCCGCCCGACGCCGCCTCGTTGCACCGCCGATCGAGCCCACGCTGCACGGCGTCGATGGCCGCCCGGTCGATCGACAACGCGACGTCCGACCTGGCATCGCGCGCTCTGAGCTGCAGTCCGTCCGCGAGCAGTGAGTCCAGCCGCGCGATGAGCGCCGGAGTCGTCGGCATGATCGCTCTCACCGACTGACCGTTGCGCTCGCGCGAGTACGCCAGCGAGGCTCGCGGCGTCGCATCCACCACCCACGTCGCGGAGCTGTCGATGGCGATCACGTCGCCGTAGCGGAGAGACTCACCGGACGCGAGCCGGTTTCCGTTCTTTGTAATGCCAGCGTCGCCGGCGACGACATCGACGACCGCGCCTTTCGCCGTTCGACGCGCACGGATCCGTCCCTCACGCTCACACGCGAGATCGACGCCAGCCGCGAACGCCACCGTCGTATCCCGACACGCCACTCTCACGACCTGCGCCGCGTCAGGCGTCAGCAGAATGCCGCTCGCCCCTCCGGCGAGAACGACGTCGGTCTGTGTTTCCGCATGAGTCGCACTGTCGGCTGACACCAGCGTTCGACTGCCGACCAGGCGCCCGGTCCACGCGCCACCGTTCCCGACCGGTGTGTCCACCTTGCACGGCGCGTCGGAAACCTGCAGTCCGTTCGCATCACCCTTGAGCCACGCCGCTCGCTCGACACAATGCGAGCGATACTCCGCCTTGTTCGCCGCGAACGCGTTCGCACGTTCGACGGTCGCGAGCACGAAATCACCGTCGCGGTAGCCGAACTTACCGCGCGCCGATGCACCGGCGACGATCGAGTCGCCGCTCTGTACGATGTCCGCGCGCTCGACCGCGGAGCGCAGGCCATCGGCGAACGCGGCAAGCTGGAATGGCGCGACCTCGCGATGCGTCGCGCGATAGAGCGATCGCATGACCACCGCGCCAACGAGCACGATCATCGCCGCAGCCGCACCGAGGATGATGGCCAGCCGCCGCATGGCTCGGCTATTGAGCTCCGCACGTTCCGTCACCCCGCGCGCCGCACCCGCCGCTCTCGGCAACGCAATCACGGCGAGCGCCAGCGTCCAGGATGCGAACGCGACGTCGGCGCCGGAGCGAAGCCCGAGCAATGGAAGATTCTGTCCCGTGAGCGGGAGAAGCGAGACGTTCGCGGCGGCCATGTAGAGCGCCGGGACGGCCACGTACATTGCCAGTCCGCCTAACAAGATGCCGCGCGGCACCTCGTTCACCGCACGACCCGCGATGGTCGCGCTCGCGAGCAAGAGCAGCGCGAGCGCCAAGTACACCGAGAGCAGCACCGCGCCGCCGGCAAACCCGTGTTCGCTGAGCACGAACACCGCGAACGCGTTGTCGGTGAGCGCAACGTCTTCCGAGATCGCGCGCCGCGTGTACGGCGTGCCGTAGAGACCGTTCCCCCACGTCCCACCGGACGCGGCGTAGGCACGCATGCCCCAATCCTGCTGCAGCGTACTGACGATCTCGCGCGCCGCACCGGTCCGCGAGACGAGCAGCTGACGCTCGAGCGCGCGCGGGTGCCGCACCGCCGCGAATCGGACCTGTGGCGTCGCCAACGTCATCGGGCGTGAGGCCAGCTCGGTCGGCGACACACGCAGCCATGCCCCGACGGCGCCTAACGTGATCACGAGGGCCAGCACCGAGACGGCGAGTCGCTTCGGTCCGAGCATCGCCGTGGCCATCACCAATGTCGCCAGCACGGACGTGACCAGCAGCAGCATGAGCCCTCGATCGGCGCCGAGGTAGCCGGCGTAGACCGTGAGGGCGAGTAGGAGGAACATCGGCGTCCGACGCCGTGCTTCACCGACCGGTGTCGTACCACGGACATGGGCGTCGACGCGCTCCTTCGTCTCACGATGCCAGAGCACGGCGAACACGCGCACGACCAGCAGCAATCCGGCGACCGCGAGCGCGAAGCCGAGCGTGATGCCGAGCCGCCTAACGGCTCCCCACTGGGCGACGAGCAGCAACGCGACTGGCGCGAACGCGAACCAGATCGGTGGCAGTACGTCCTGGCGTCGATAGGGCCACAGCCGCACCGGGCCAACCAGCGGCGCGACCACGAACCTGACGGCGAGCGTCGCAGCGATCGACCCGGCGGCAGTACCGATCACGACCGGAAGCGGGTGCGGCCCGAGCAGTGAGAGCGCAGCAAGCGCGCCACCGACGGCACCCAGGATCGCGGCTCCGCGCACCGCGAGCGCGTGACGCGCCGGCGACATTCGCTGCCACACGCGCCCCCGCAGTTCGGCCGCGGCATAAACGAAAACCAGCACCACCGAGTACGCCGTCATGCTGAGATACGGCGGTACGCCGCGCAGCGAGAGCGCGAGCGCAATGTACAGCACCACCAGCACGAGCAGCGTGCTCACCGCGCGCAGCAGGTGCCGGCTCGAGAACCCACGCTCGGCGCCAATCTCGAACATGCCGAGCGGCGCGCCAGCGGTCGCGTCGAGTGCCTCACGCGGGACGAGCAGCGATTGCAGCACGAGCAAACCTGCCGTCCCGGCGCCGACGATGAATACCACGAACAGCGCGCGGTCAGTTCCGCCGGCCAGAACGTACGTTGTGACCGCGGCAGCGGCGACCACGACGGCATCGACGCCCAGGCGCAGCCACGTCGCGCGGCCTAACGTCTGGACGGACCGCCGCCAGTCGTTGTGCCGCATCCGCTCGAGCAGCCACACGAGCGTCGGGAACGCGATCAGGAACACCAGCGTCGTCGGTACCGCCTCGGCGTTGAACGGCTCGGACGTTGCCACGCGAACGGCAATCGTCGCGCGTGCCAGTGCGAGCGTCGCCGCGAGGCCGAGCACGGCGAGGCGGAGCGCCGGAATGGAGCCGGTCGGTGAGCCGGCGGACGCAGCAAGCAGGAGGGCGCCGAGAAGCCAGACGATCGCAATGCTCATGAGCGGCGCCTGAGCGCCCGCCCCATCCGACAGCCTAACGAGGTGACCGCGCTCGGAGCGAGCGGGTCCGGTGCCCGGCAGCAGAACCGTCTCGCCGATGGCGAGCGTTCGCATCCGGCCGTCCCCGTGCCAGCGCCATCGTCCCGGAACCCACTCGAGTGCGCCCGAGTAGGGGCTGGCGCTCGTGCCTAACGGCGTACCGCTCAGATCGATGAGCGGTAGCGTGCCCGGCGAAGCCGGCGCTCCGTACGATACGCGATGCACCGTGCGGTCGCCGCCCGCATGCAATGGCCAGCGATCGCCCACGAGTCGCCCGCCGAACAGAACGCGCATCCGGTTCGCCCGCCGGTCGGCGGACACGCGGAGCCGGGACACGTCTCGCCCGATGCCAATCTCGATCGCGCCATCCGCGGCCGAGCCCTCGGCCGGCGGTGCAACGCCATTCACGGTCACGCTGACGCGCGAGCCCGGCGCGACATAGACGTGTCCGTCGCGGCGGAACAGGACGAATGCCGGCAGTCTGGCGAACGCCGGATCGATGGCGTCGCTCCACAGACCGCTTTCCGACACACGCGCACGCGCGCTGACGGTGCCCGCGGTGAGCACGCGATCGCCACAGAGCGACGCAAGTCGTGTCGTGCAGCCAAGCGGCCACCATGGCATTCGTGCCCGGATGGTCGTTGGCGTGCCACCGGGCTTCGTCAGCGCGATCGAGGCGCTGCGTCCGACGATTGCCGCGCCAAGCACACGATCGGTTACGATCACGGGCGGTGCGCCAGGCTCCGCGCGAACAACGATGGATGAGTCGTTAGGCCGGAAGTGCGCCGCGACCAGGCCGGTACCCGCACGTCCGTTGTTAGGCGACGGAATGCGGACATCGGCGTCTGGGCCGGAGCCGATACGCAGCGTGTCGAGCAGAAATCCGTATTGCCCGACGACCTGCAGCGACTGCGCGGAGCGCGAACCGGTTCGCCCGCGCAGGATCAGGCTTGCCAGGACAAGCGGCACGCCGACCACGACGAACGTCGCGAGCCGCGGAAATCGAGCGGGGAACCGCCACGCCCAGTACGCGAGCGAAGCGGTCACCGCCATGGACAGCACGATGGCGGCGGTGAGCGTCATGCGCCGATCCGTTCGAGTAGGCGCACCGCCGTTCGACGCTGCGCATCGTCACCGAACACGAGCACCCACGTGAGATCTTCACTCACCGTCGATCGCGGACAGTCGAGCTGACCGAGAACGCAAGACCGCGCGCGAACGAGCCGCTCCGGCGTGTATTCGCGACTGCCCGCCGTCCCGCGATCGATGATCCGCGTGGCGTGCACGTAAGCACGACGGAACCAGGCCGTGCCGGCTTCACCATCCCGCTGCACTGCCATCGCCTGTGCGAACGCGACACGCATGCTGTCACGCTCCGCGTTCACGTCGAACGCCGCGACTCGCCTAACGACCGACGGCTCGCGGCGCGTGACATCGCCCGCGGATTCACGCGCGCGCCCCGGACGTGTCGCCGGCGCGGGCGCGACCGGGATGACGCTCGCGTGGCGCACGATGGTCGAATTCGAGTCAGGCGCCACTACCACGGCCGTCCGCGACTGCCCGATCTTGCGCGCGACGCGTATGCCACCGTAGGCGACACCCGCGACCAGCGCGACCATCGCCGTCCCTTTCCCGACGATCGCGCCCCACCGCTTCACCAGATCGATCGCCCGGCCGCGAACCGCGACCGCCCTCGCGGCACGAACGCGACGCGTGCGCTGCTCCTCGAGCCAGTCGAGCACATCGTTGAGGCCGATCGGTCGGACCTTGTCTGGCACCACGCCCGCGGACGATACGGCGAAACAGCGCAGCGTCGGGCAGACCGCCTCGAACCAGGTGAGCGACGTCGGCCCGAGGTGCTCCAGCAGCGCCTGCGTCGGGTTGCCTAACGCGGCGCGACGCTTCTCCTCCGACAGACAGTCGATCTTGCTCAGACAGATCGCCACCGGAAGATCGAGCTGCGTGGCTCCTCCCGCCTCCAGGAGCGCCACGAGCTGCTCCAGGATCAACAGCCGGTCGAGCGTCGACGCGCTGCCGTCGGGCGTCGCCTCGAAGAGCCACAGCACACCATGACTCGTCGCGACCTGACGATACAGCTGCTTGCCCGCGGTGCTCAGCCGGTGCGCCGGATCGACGGAGAACTCGCCAGCGGGGTCCACGAGCGCCACCCGGAGCTCGCCGACCTGACGGCCCGCCTTCATCTTGCGCAGCGTTAGGCGCAGCGGCCGATACGGCGTGTCGCGGACGCCGGTTTTCGTATTCCGGCGTTCGCTCAACTGCTCGTGGGCACGCAGCACCATCTCCTGCGTATGCGGATCATCGCAGTCCTTGGGGTGCGCCGTCCAGCGCTCGGCGTCATCGCCACGCGAGAGACCGTACAGCGCGCCGATGAACCCGCTCTTCCCCGCTTTCGGCGCGCCCCAGAGGAAGAAGCCATCGTGCGTGTCGCCAGGCCCGAGCATCGGAACCGGAGTGTTCGCCGGCGTGATCGACGGCACAACCGGCGGGGCGATCGCCGGCGATGTTGGCGTCGTCGGGGCAGTCATCGGCGATCCCCGGAAGCAATGCCGCTCGGCGTTAGGCTCGGCAACCGGCCGAGGATTCGGCCGAGCATCGTCCCATCGTCCACGCCAAGAAAGACGCGAAGCGCGCGCTCCTCATCGGCTGCGAGGACTCGACGCGCGAGCACACGCCTCAGCGCCGACCTCGCCTCCGCATACTGGTCCTCATCACGAACCCGCTCGATCTCCTGCAGCGCCAGCGCGAGCCGTCGCATCCGAACGCCATCGACGATCTCATCGCTCGCGGAGCCGAGCAGCGCGTTTGTGAGTTTCTCCGTGGCCGCAGGGGTCGCAAGCGATGACGAGATGGCAGTCAGCAGCGATAGCTCGGTCGCATTGCCTCGCGCGGCAGCAGCCGCGGTGAGATGAGGTACGAGGAGCGCGACTGTCGCGTCATCGATCGTGCCACCCTCCGCTCCGGACGCCACACAGGCATCCACCAGCGTTCCGATCGTGAAGCGTCCGTTCGCGTAGCCGCGTGCAACCCACGCCAGCGCGCGCGTCTGCAGCTCGCGGCGCGACGCGTCGTCGACATGCTTCACCACATCCGCCCACACCGGCCGGAACACGAACGCCGCATCGGTCGAGGCGAAATGCAGCAGCGCACGCCCAACCGTCGTAGCGACATCGCCGTGTGGAGCGAGTCGACGCTGTTCCTCGAGCAGCACCGCGATGATTCGCACGGCGCCGTCACCAAGAATTCCGGCATGCGCCCGATCGAGCGCCGCGATCATCCAGCCGAGGAGCTCGATGTCACCATCCGGGGTGGCGTCGGCGATCGTGCGTGTCAGCTCCGCCGCGAGGCGTCGTGGATCGATCGACGTCGACTCACCGACGCCGAACCATTTGCGGATCGCGCGTTCGATTTCGTCGGTTGGCGAGGCGCCTGACGTCGCCGATGCCGACCAGATTCGCACCAACCCATCGGCGAGCGCACCGAGCTTGTCCGACGGCTCCTGCGTGGCGCGCTCGCGTAGCGTCCGCCTGACGAGTGCGAGCGCAATGATCGACGCGCGCTCCCGACTCCGCCCTGACACGCTCGTCGACGCGATCGCGTTCACGGCATCGATCGTGTCGGCATAGGTCGAGCCCTGTGCGGCCAGCGCGTCGAACAACCGCGCGACCGGCGACCGGCCTTTTACCCATCGCGCTGTTCCTGTCGCCCACGCCGATTCCCACGGGAGCGATGGTTCGGCGATATCGAGGAATCGCTCGAGATCACCGAGTGCGGCGGCCGCGCACGCGAGCGTGACCTGAACCGTCCGCGCGGTTGAATCGTCGGCCACACGTGGGACGCCCCGCAGCGCATCGATCAGCGCCGTGAAGAACTTCGCGAAGCGATCCGCCTGTTGATCGCGACGCGCGGCAACAGCGGTCGACACAGCCTGCACCGCCGCCCACGCTCCGCGTTGTTCGCCTCGTGTCACCTCGGCCAGCGCAACGGCAACGCGCTCCGGCGCGGACTGTGCCATGAGCGCATCGACGAGCGCGATCCGTTCGTCATCGCTGTCGGCTCGCGCCGTGACGAGCACGGCGCGCTTGAGGTCGCCCGAGCGCAGTCCCTCATGGAGCAGATCCATCCGCAGCATCGCCGCGACCGCCTCGCCCACATCCTGCATCGCCGGCTGCGACCGCGCGCCGAGCGACCAGGCACGCTGCAGCCGGTCGCCGGTCCTGCCTAACGCCACGATGCGATCGGCGGTCGCGATCGCGGTCTCGAGACGCGGGTCACTCATGTCCCGCGGCAACACCGACGTCCAGTCGCGCTCCGCAAGCAGGGCCTGTGCGCGTTCGGCCACCGTGAGCCGCGGCGCATGCTTCGGAAAATCGACCGTGGGCACCTGGAACGTGAGGGCCGAGCGTAGCCAGGGCGGCAGCAGCAGCGTGAGGCACTCGATGGTGTCGGCGCGGATGCCGGGCGACACGGCGAGCACCCGCTCGCCCGCCAGCACGGCGCCGAGCAGCATCGTGATCGTCGACTCGTCCTGCGTGCGCAGGAGCTCGGCGAGCCGTGCGGCGAGCGCGACATCACCACGCGGGGTCAGATGCCAGCGAACGGATCGCTGCCTAACGCGGCGAAATCCGCGTCGGTCATCGCCACCACGTCGTACACGAGCGATGCGCGCCCCGCCGAATCCCGCTCGGCGTTCGTGAAGTAGCGCGCGAAGACGTGACCCCACTTCGGCGTGCGCAGGTACGCGACGCCGTCATCGAGGTACGCGCTCGGATCGCCGATGTCGGGAACGCGACAGAGCTCGAAGGCGTCGTCGTGCGAGAGATTCGCCGTCTTGGCGACGAGGGCGTAGCCGTCATTGACGAGCCCCCAGATGGCGCGGCGCGGCCCGGTGCCGGCGCGGATGGTATCAGGTCCGGTCATGCTGCCCCACGATCCACGAGATCGGCAGGTGGACGAACTTGGGCTGTGGCTCACCATCGAGGACTTCGCGCTCACCGACGCGTCGCAGCGGCCTGCCTAACGCCGTGAGCTTGAAGAGGTCGAACGTCGTGAGCCAGGAATAGAGGATCGGCGCCGTGTCGCCGACCGTCTCCTCGAACAGCGCCTTCGGCTCGGCGTCCATGAACTGCGGCGAGCGATCGATCTGCGACAGACACACCGCCACGGGAATCGTGAGTTGATTCGTACGCGGATCGAACGGGACGCGCTCGCCACGCTTCGCGGCGTCGGCCAGCGCGAACTTGAGGCGGCCGAGCGTGCGGTCGAAGAACCGCATGTAGTAGCGTGCACGCCCCTCGTCAGGCACGTAGCTCGGATTGATGAGCAGGATCAGTCCACGCGCACGCGTCATCTCGCGCAGGATGTTCGGCGGGATGTCCCCGTCGTACACCTCGCCCGGCACATCCCAGAAGTTGAGGCTCGCCTCGTAGCGCGACTCGGTGTTGAGGAGT
>Ga0310810_10010869_pt1 | contig 10620 bp, 7 predicted proteins | sample NCmetagenome_FD_207641 | JGI IMG/M metagenome (GOLD analysis project Ga0310810, IMG submission 207641) | Soil microbial communities from experimental microcosm in Duke University, North Carolina, United States - NC | ecosystem: Engineered > Artificial ecosystem > Soil microcosm > Unclassified ... | reverse complement strand
ACATTGACGATGCGGGCCGCGCGACTCTTCCGCAGCAGTGGCAAGAAGGCCTGGCAGAGCCGCCATGGTCCCAGCAGGTTGGTGCCGATCGTCTCCATCACCGTGCCGTTGACGTCGGCATTCTCGACCGTTTCCCACGTGTCGTAATTGATTCCGGCATTGTTAATGAGGATGTCGAGGTGCCCGTATCGGCTCGCAACCTCGGCGGCAGCCTGCTTGATGCTGCGTTCGTCGGCCACATCCAGCAGAAGAGGTTCCACGTTGCCGGCGCTTGCGAGCTTCTTCGCCGCGGCTGTCGCCTTCGCGCCATCTCGTGCCGTGAGCAAGACGGCGAAACCACGCCCCGCCAACTGACGGCAGACTTCGAAGCCGATCCCACGATTTGCCCCGGTAACCAGCGCGACTCCAGACGTCTTCTTCATGTTTTGTCTTCTACGAACTCCTTCGGCTGCTGCGCGACAGGATCGTATTACCGCGTTGCTTGCGAGCGGATCCGGCGCCCAAAGCCAGTTAAGGATATCTCTACGACGAGTTCCTTCGCAGGCTGTCACCGGGTGTGACAAAAGTCATCTCCCCCATCCCGGCGGGCCGGTAACGTCAGATTCGCATCGGTCGGGAATCCCGGTTTTCGATGTGATGTACGTCATAGACGCCTGCCGGACCGAGCAGCAACATCGTTGGCATTTCCAGGCAGGCTGGCAGCGGTGTGCCGCTGATGAGCACTTCTCCGTACCAGGTAAGGATTGCCGATCCGTCGTACTGGCGCGAGCAGATCAAGTGCCAGCACGCGTGTCCGGTGCACACGGACGCGCGGGGATACGTGCGCGCCATCGCGGCCGGGGACTACGAGCGAGCGTATCTGATCGCCCGCGGCCCGAATCCGCTGGCGTCGTTGTGCGGGCGCATCTGCGGCGCACCGTGCGAGGCTGCCTGCCGCCGCGGAACCATCGACCAGCCGATCTCCATCCGCGCGCTCAAGCGCTTCGTGTGCGAGCAGTTCGGCAGCGAGAGCCGCGTCGACGCGGGAGCGCAGCAGTTCCCATATATCCAAAATCAGACCGGCGAGCGCCAGTGCGATGACGCCGAAGAGCTGCGCCACCTGCTGGACTTCCTCGCGAACGCAGATTTTCCCAAGCCCCAGGGTGAGCGCGTCGCCATCATCGGATCTGGGCCGGCCGGCTTAGCTGCCGGGCACGACCTGGCCCTGATGGGCTTCCGTCCGACCATCTTCGAAACAGAGCCAGTGCCGGCGGGGATGCTGTATACCGGTGTGCCCGGTTATCGCTTGCCGCGCGACCTGATCCGCGCCGAAGTGGCGGTGATCGCGGCGCTTGGCGTGGAGATCCGCTGCGGCGTGCAGGTCGGCAAGGACATCAGTTTCACCGATCTGCGGCGCGATTTCGCGGCCATCATCATCGCCTGTGGGGCCAAACGCTCGCGTGCGCTGCCCATCCCGAATGTCGATGCGATTGGGGTGATTGGCGGCGTCGACTTCCTGCGCGATGTGGCTCTCGGCAAGAAGGTGGAACTGGGACAGCGCGTGATCGTGGTCGGCGGCGGCAACGTCGCTTACGACGTAGCTCGCACCGTCCTGCGGCAGGAGGAGTACGACGTCAGCCGCACCGCGGCGCGCATGGCAGGCGTGCGCGAAGTCAACCTCGTTTGCCTCGAGTCTCTCGAGGAGATGCCGGCCGACACCGTCGAGATTCTCGAAGGCCAGGAAGAGGGCGTGCACCGGCACAACAGCTGGGGGCCGCGGGAGGTTCTGGTTCGCGAGGAGAACGGCCAGAAGTTCGTGCGCGGCTTGCGTGTCGTCCGCTGCTCGCAGGTCTACGACGAGAATCGCAAGTTCGCGCCCAAGTTCGACGAGTCGGTCGCGCAGGAGATCGAAGGGGACACCATCCTGCTCTCCGTCGGGCAGGCGGCGGACTTGACCTTCCTGAACGCCGAGCGCGACGGCATCCAGATGCGATCGCCGCAGCAGATCGTCAACGACGCCGCCACCGGCGCGACATCCGCTCCCGGCGTCTTCGTCGCCGGCGACATTGCGTATGGCCCGCGCCTGATGATCCACGCCATCGCCAGCGGCAAGCAGGCGGCGCGCTCGGTTTACCGTCACCTGCGCGGATGCGAAATCGCGCCCGAAGAAGTCCAGTTCCATTTCGTGCTGGAGAAGTACAAGCGCGAAAAGAAGTATGAGTACCGCCCGCGGCTGCCGATCCCGACTCGCGAACCGGCCGAACGCATGCGCGATCCGAGCGCACTCGTCGAGATCGGCTACAACCCGCAGCAGGCGCAGGCAGAGGCGGGACGCTGCCTCGATTGCGGCATCAACACCATCTTCGACGGCGAGCGCTGCATCCTGTGCGGCGGCTGCGTGGATGTCTGTCCGACTGTCTGCCTGAAGCTGGTGTCGTTCGATCGACTTGCGGAATCCGACGACCTGCGCAAAGTCGTCGCCGATCTCGAACTCGATCCCGCCGACCTGAGCGCCATTATCAAGGATGAAGAGCGCTGCATCCGCTGTGGGCTGTGCGCGCAGCGCTGCCCGACGACCGCCATCACCATGGAGCAATTCAACTTCGCGAAGGAGTGGAAGCCATGTCTCGACTTGACCCCCCGCGCGTAAGCCGGCGCAGTTTTCTGAGCCTGGCATCGATCGGCAGCTTCCTGGCTGCGCTGGGCACGGCGGCGGCTGGCATCCTGCGACTGCCGAATCCGGCGGTGCTGCCGGGTCCGTTGCGGCGCTTCAAACTCGGCGTGCCGGAGCAGTTCTCTGTCGGCAGCGAGAACGCGTTCCCCGACGCCAACCTCGTGCTCTTTCGTGATGACGACGGCTTTTACGCGATCTCCAGCACCTGCACCCACCTCGGGTGCACGGTCGCACGCTCGAACGAGGGGTTCGCGTGTCCGTGTCACGGCTCGCGCTTCGATTCTCGCGGAAACGTGGTGGGCGGACCGGCTCCGCGCGGGCTGCCGTGGCTCGAAGTGAGTCGCACCGCCGACGGCAGCCTAGTGATCAACGCCGACAACGAAGTGCCCGCAGGCACTCGCTACAAGGTCTGAGGAGGCGCAACGTGGCAGAGACGGCGACCCGCGAATTCGTCCACAACCTGCGCACCGTTCCGCAGACGCTGCGCGACTCATGCTTCCGCCTCGGCAAGTCGCCCGAGTCGGAGCGCGAGGAGTCCCAGGCGACGTTTCATAACCTCTTCCTCCACATCCACAGCGTGCGCGTGCACCTGCGGACACTCAGCCCCACGCTCACCTTCGGTCTCGGCTTGATGGCGACCGCCAGCTTCGTCATCACCATCATCACCGGTGTGCTGCTGATGGTGTACTACAAGCCTTCCACCGACCTCGCCTACCAGTCGATCAAAGACATTCACTTCACGGTCTCGACCGGCCGATTCATCCGCAATATTCATCGCTGGGCGGCGCAGCTCATGGTGCTGGTGGTCCTGTTGCACATGGCGCGCGTCTTCTTCACCGCCAGCTACAAGAAACCGCGCGAGTTCAACTGGCTCGTCGGACTGGGACTGCTGGTGATCACGCTGGCGCTCAGCTTCACCGGATATCTGCTGCCTTGGGACCAACTCGCGTACTGGGCAATCACGATCGGGTCGAACATCGCCAACTCGCCGCGTGAGCTCACCGACGCTATCGGCGTCACGCAATGGATGGATCCGGGCGGCTTCCAGAAGAAGTTGCTTCTGGGCGCGAGCTACGTGGGACAAGACGCGCTCATCCGCTTCTACGTGCTGCACGTGTTCGTGCTGCCGCTGGCGCTGGTGACGTTGCTCGGCGTGCACTTCTGGCGCATCCGCAAAGACGGCGGGCTAGCGCGTCCGGAAGAAGCGCCGGGAGGACTGGCGGAGTGGGGAGGCGAGCGGCGTCCCGTGTTTCAACCGCTGGCGACCAAGACCTACGGGCTGATGGCGCTGGTGAAGGGCAAGCGTCCGCCGGTGAATCGCGGCCCCGAGAACACTGTGATGGCGTGGCCGCACCTGTTCTGGGCGGAACTGTCCGTGTTCATGGTGACAGTGGCGACGTGCCTGATCCTGTCGTTCTACTTCGATGCGCCGCTCAAGGAGATGGCGAACCCGGCGATTCCGGAGAATCCCGCGAAAGCGCCTTGGTATTTCCTCGGGCTGCAGGAGATGGTTTCGTACTCCGCCTTCGCCGGCGGAATCCTCATCCCGATGATCGTGGTGGTCGGTCTCGCGCTGATTCCGTTTCTCGACCGGAAAGCGGGAGGCGAGGGGACCTGGTTCGGCACGACAGGAGAAAAGCCCGTTTTCTGGCAGTCGCTGGTTTTCGCAACAGTCACGGTCGTCGGACTGCTGGCATTCACCGTGAACTTCGGCTGGCTGCGCAACTGGATCCCGAAAATCCACCAGCTCTGGATCATCGCCATCAATCCCGGCACGTTGCTGGTGGCAGTGTTCGCCGGATGGTCGCTGCTGGTGCTGAAGCGCAGGAACTCGGTGCGGCTGGCAGCCGTGTCGTTGTTCACCTGCTTCCTGGTGGGATTCGCAATCCTCACTTACTTCGCGACGGTTCATCGCGGGCCAAACTGGCAGTTTTACTGGTGGCCCTCGCAATGGCCGGTGCACTAAGGGGATGGCATGAAGGACCCTTCACGCATGTATCGCTGGGCTCTGCTGCTGGCCAGCCTGCTGACGATCGCGTTTCTGGTGGGCGCGGCGGTGCGCGAGAACTATCTCGGGCAATGGCGCTCCGTGCAGATGCAGTACCGTGACATCCTGCGCGAAAAGGCCACCGACGATCGCGGCCGCGAATTGCTGGCGCGCTATCGCGTGGAACTCAAGCAGGTCAGCCTGCCGGCGCTGGGCACGGTGGATCGCTGCGTCACCTGCCACAACGGCATCGACGATCCGCGCATGGCCGACGAGCCGCTGCCGCATCGCACGCATCCGAAAGACATTCTGCGCACGCATCCAGTGGATCGCTTCGGCTGCACCATCTGCCATCACGGACAGGGTCCGGCCACGAATTTCGAAGACGCAAAGGCGGAAGACGTTTTCTGGGACTATCCCCTGCTGCCGCCGGAGATGACGCAGGCGACATGTGCAACCTGCCACGATGCCGACAAGCTTCCCGCGGATCAGATCCCACTGCTGCGCGCGGGCACGAAGCTGTATCAGCAGAAGAGCTGTGGCGGGTGTCACAAGCTCGGCGGGCGCGGCGGCGTGCTCGGTCCGGCTCTCGATAACGAAGGCGCAAAAACAAAACACCAGCTCACGATGGTGAACCTGAAGCCGCCGCATACGACTTGGGCGTGGATGCAGGCGCACTTCCGCGATCCGGCCGGGATTGTCGCTGCGAGCCAGATGCGCAACCCGACCCTCACGCAGCACGAAGCCCTCGCCCTCACCGTCTTCATGCTCTCGCAGTGGAAGCGCGACGTTCCGGAGAGTTATCTCGCGCCGGACAAGGTCGAACAGAAGTACGCGGCGCTGCATCGCCAGCCCCTGACCGGCGAGCAGGTTTACGAGCAGTACTGCAAGACGTGCCATGGCAACGGGACGTACACGCGCTGGGACAAGACGTTCAAGCGCTTCGTGCCTGCCATCCGCGGCGCGTCGCTGCTTGCCGCCGAGGACCGCGCATGCCTGATCGAGAACATCCAGTTCGGCCGGCCCGGCACACAGATGCCCACTTGGGATTTGCGCGCGGGCGGGCTGCTGCCGGAAGAAATCGCGGCAGTTGCCGACTATCTGCGAGCGGGTGTCCCCCAGTTGAAACTGGCAGCCGTGCCGGCACTGCCCGGCGACATCGAGCGCGGACGCAGCCTCTACCTGCGCAACTGCGCCGGTTGTCACGGACATCAGGGTCGGGCGGGGATTGCGCCTGAGATCGGCAATCCGGTTTTCCAGCAGAGCGCCACCGACGAGTTCATCGTCCACACCATCCGCTTCGGGCGGCAGAACACGCCGATGCCGGCATTCCAACGGCCTGACGCACCGGCACTCTCCGACCAGGATCTCTCCGATCTGCTGGTCTTCATCCGTACCTGGCGTCCCAAAGGCGCGCCAGCCGTGGCACACGCCAATCCCGGTTCGACCCGAGGTATGCCATGAACGACAACAACTGCTCCGACAAGAAGAAGTCCCGGCGCAGTTTCCTGCAGACCGCGGCATTGAGCGCCGCCGCCCTTGCGCTTCCTGGCTGCTCGCGAAAAGAGAAGCCGGTGCTCAACATGCTGAGCGGCGACTTCGATCCGCTGCGCTCTTATCCGTATCGCGGGTGGGAGGACTTCTACCGCAAGATCTGGACGTGGGACAAAGTCGTGCGCTCCACGCACTCCGCCAACTGCACCGGCTCATGCTCGTGGAAGGTGTACGTGCGCAACGGCGTGATGGTCCGCGAAGAGCAGGCGGCCGATTATCCGCGCATCAACAACGAGCTTCCCGACTACAACCCGCGCGGCTGCCAGAAGGGCGGATGCTTCGTCGAGTACGTTTACAGTCCGCAGAGGCTGCGCTATCCGCTGATCCGCACCGGCCAGCGCGGCGAGGGTAAATGGCGGCGCGCCACGTGGGATGAAGCGCTCACCTTGGTTGCCGAGAAGCTACTCGACAACGTCTACAACTACGGACCGGATACCAACAGCTTCTTCAGCGTGATCCCGGCGATGAGTCCGGTGAGCTTCTGCGCGGGTTCGCGGCTGGCGCACTACATCGGCGGCGTGTTTCTCTCCTTTTACGACTGGTATTGCGACCTGCCGCCGGGCGAGCCATTGACCTGGGGCGTGCAGACCGAAGCGTGCGAGTGCGCCGACTGGTTCAACTCCAAGTACATCGTGCTCTGGGGATCGAACATCTCGCAGACGCGCATTCCCGACGCGCACTTCGCCTACGAGGCGCGCTACAACGGCGCCAAGATCGTCTGCATTTCGCCCGACTTCAACGCCAGCGCGACGCATGCCGACCTGTTCCTGCAAATCAATCCGGGCACCGACGGGCTACTGGCGCTCGGCGTCGCGAAATTCCTCGTCGATCAGAATCTCGTCGACGTTCCTTACGTCAAGGAACAAACCGACCTGCCGCTGCTGGTAGTGAAGGGCACAAAGCGCTTCCTGCGTGAGGCCGACCTCAAGCCCAAAGGGAAGGACGATGTCTTCTACTTCTGGGACGCGAAGCAACAGCGCGCGGTGCCGACTCCCGGGTCAATGGGCTCGGAGCAGAAGACGATCGCGCTGGCGGGTGCCGATCCGGCGCTGAGCGGCATATATAAGGTCCAGACGGCCGACGGCAAGACGCTCGAAGTCACCACTGTCTTCGAGATGCTGAAGCAGGAACTCGCGCCTTATACGATGGCGAAGGTTGCAGAACGCACCGGGCTGCCGGCGAGCGACATCGAACACTTTGCGCGCGATCTGGGCACGCGTAAGCCGGCGATGATCATCCACGGCGCCGGCACCAACCACTGGTTCCACAATGACCTGATCAACCGCGCTTTCATCCTGCTGGTGGCACTCACCGGCAACGTCGGCAAGAATGGCGGCGGGTTCAATCACTACGTCGGACAGGAGCGCATCTGGCCGGAAGCCGGCTTCTTCAAGCTTGCTTTCCCGGAAGGTCGCAAGAAGCAGCGCTTCCAGAACACCACGCTGTGGAGCTATGTGCACTCCACCAATCACGATCCGCACCAGTACAACGGCAAGCCGATTGACTGGTACATCCAGGAGTCGGTGAAGAACGGCTGGATGCCGCTCTGGCCGAAAGATGGCCGCAAGCCGCGCGCGATGGTCATCTGGCGCGCCAATTATCTCAACCAGGCAAAAGGGAACGAGATCCTCGAGTCGTCACTGTGGAAGGACCTCGACCTGATCGTCGACATCAACTACCGCATGGACACCACCGCGCTCTACTCCGACGTGGTGTTGCCCGCCGCCAGCTACTACGAGAAAGTCGACATCAACTCAACCGACTGTCACAGCTACATCCATCCGTTCGGCAAAGCGCTGGAGCCGCTGTTCGAGAGCAAGACCGACTGGGACGTCTTCCACGCGCTGGCCGAGAAGATGGGCGAAGTCGCAAAACGCAAAGGCCTCCAGCCATTCAACGACGCTGCCTTCGAATGGAAGCGCGACTTCACGCAGCTCGCGCATGACTGGACCAGCAAGGGCACGATCAATAGCGACGAGCAGGCCGCCGACTTCATCCTCGCCAACGCCGAGGAGACGAAGGGCATGAACTACAAGCAACTCCAGGAGCGGCCGAAGCGCTTCGTCGCCACCGATCCTGAGTCGTGGAACAGCGACATCGTAGAAGGCGTCGCCTACACGCCGTTCCAGCACCAGCTCGAGAAGAAGCGTCCGTGGCGCACGCTCACTGGACGCCAGCAGTTCTACATCGATCATCCCTGGTACATCGACCTCGGCGAGACGCTGCCGACTTTCAAGGAGCCGCTGGAAGAGAAGTATCCGCTGTACTGGAACACCCCGCACGGACGCTGGTCGATCCACTCCACCTGGCGCGACCACCGGCAGATGCTGCGGCTGCAGCGCGGCGGGCCCATCGTCTATATGCATCCCGACGATGCGCGCAAGCGCGGCCTCGCCGACAACGACTGGGTCCGGATCTACAACAACGTCGGCCACTGCGTTTGCCGCGTGCAGATATTGCCCGGCGAGAAGCCGGGGCGCGTCACCATGTACCACGGCTGGGAGAAGTATCTCGGCTTCCAGCAGGGCGGGTGGCAGTCGCTCACTTACATCAAGATCAAGCCCACGCAACTGATCGGCAAGTACGGGCACATCAACTTCCGCCTCAACTACTGGGGACCCACCGGCAACAACCGTGACGTCAAGGTGGAAGTCGAGAAGGCGAAGGTCTAGGAGGCGGCATGTCGAAGCACCAGTATGCGATGGTCATGGACCTGAACAAGTGCCTGGGCTGCCAGACCTGCACCATCGCCTGCAAGAAACTTTGGACCGACCGCGATGGCACCGGATACATGTACTGGAACAACGTGGAGACGCGTCCGGGTATGGGATATCCGCGGCAGTGGGACCGGATCGGCGGCGGATGGAAAGACGGCCAACTCCAACCCAGCGCTCTTCCCACCATGGACGACTACGGACGTCCGTTCGAGTATGACTACGCGAAGCGGCTCTACGAAGGTAGCAACAAGCCGGTCATGCCCGAGGGCGGCGCGCACTCTGGTCCGAACTGGGATGAAGATGTGGGCGCGCTGAACGGCGACGAGAACTACTTCTTCTATCTGCCGCGCATCTGCAATCACTGCACGTATCCGGCGTGTCTCGAAGCCTGCCCGCGCAAGGCCATCTACAAGCGCGAGGAGGACGGCATCGTGGTCATCGATCAGGACCGCTGCCAGGGCTTCCGCTACTGCATCAAGGCGTGCCCCTATAAAAAGATCTACTTCAATGAAGTCACGGGCAAGTCGGAGAAATGTATCTTCTGTTATCCACGGCTGGAGAAGGGCGAGGTCAATGCCTGCGCGGCGCAGTGTCCGGGGCGGCTGCGCTTTGTCGGGCTGCTTGACGATCCGGAATCGCCGGTCCACAAGCTGGTGATGAAGTTCCAGGTCGCGCTGCCGCTTTTCCCGGAAAAGGGAACGCAGCCCAACGTCTTCTACGTTCCGCCGTTCAATCCGCCGAGGCGCGGCAACTACGGCAAGAGCATCCTCGAAGACCCGCGGCTTCCGCTCGACTACCTGGTCTACCTCTTCGGCGAAGACGTGAAACGAGTGATCGCGCGGCTGGAGACGGAACTGAAGTCGGCGCAGGGCGGAACTTCCAGCGAAGTCCTGCAGTTGCTGGTGGGACGCGACGCCGAAACGCGCTACCGCATCAGGCCGGAACTGGTACAGATCAAGTTGTAGGAGGCTTCATGCGTTTCAGGGTTGGAGTGGCATGTATGCTGGTCGCAGCGGCCGTTGCCGCAGCGGAGTCAAAGCCCGCGCCGACGCAGCAAGTCACGGTCGGCACCGTCGACCTGAAGAGCGCGCCCGTCCAGAAGATTGCGCTCAACCGCACGCCTCCGCTGTTCGACACCGATGAGCCGGCTACTCCGCAGATTGCGACCATCGACGTGCGCGCGTTGCGTGCCGCCGGCAAACTCCAGGTGCAGATGACATGGCGCGACGCCTCTAACGACAGCGCGACGCTGGAGGCCGTTCCCGAAGGGCGTTCCGAGACGCGCTTCCACAAAGTTCCGACCGCCGAGGACGATCGTTTCTTCGACGCCGCCGCCGTGATGGTGCCCGCCAACTCCACCGCCGTGGCGGCAACACCCTCGCTGCAAATGGGCGATCCGCAAGGCGTGGTCACCATCTACTACTGGAACGCGACTCGCGGCGCCATGCGGATGGAAGCGGCGGGACGCGGAACCACTCGTCGCACCGGCCAGGCCTTTCCTGCGCAGGGCGAGTACCGCAATGGACAGTGGACCGTGACATTGGACTTGCCGGATCTTCCCGCAGGCACGCCGGTCGCCTTCGCCGTTTGGAACGGCAGCCAGAAGGACCGCGACGGCCGCAAGTACTTCACCGTCTGGCAGGTTCTGAAGTGAGGAGTGCCGACCCAATGTCGACAGCGGCAATCTCCGAAAGTTCGGCGCACGCCTG
>Ga0310810_10010868_pt1 | contig 10621 bp, 7 predicted proteins | sample NCmetagenome_FD_207641 | JGI IMG/M metagenome (GOLD analysis project Ga0310810, IMG submission 207641) | Soil microbial communities from experimental microcosm in Duke University, North Carolina, United States - NC | ecosystem: Engineered > Artificial ecosystem > Soil microcosm > Unclassified ... | reverse complement strand
GGTCGTATCGCGCGTCCCGATGTCGCCGATGAAGTTCGCGTTCACGAGGATCTGCAGCGAGTCGACGTAGGCGATCGCGGGCTGCGGCGTCGGCGCCGTCTCGTCCGCGCCGTAACCCGCGCAGCGGATGTCGTGCGCCATCATGTCGATGGCCACGCGCGCCATCTGCGTCGCCTCCACGCGCTGCGTGATCTCGGTCTTGTTGTGGCTCGCCGAATACAGGACCACCGTGAGCGCGCCCACGACGAGGGCGAGCACCACGAGCGTGATCATCAGCTCGATGAGCGTGAAGCCACGCGCCGAGCGGAGCGAACGAAGTCGTGCGGGGACGGACGGGCCGTGCATGGCTATCGCCTCAGGTAGGTGGTGGCCGTGACCTGCCGCGTGCCCTGGAGGGTCCAGGAAACGGTGACGTCCACGCGCTTCAGGTTGTCCAGCGGGGTCGCCAGCGTGGTGACCTGATAGAAGCGATGCCACTGGCCGCTGGAGCCCAGATTCTCGGTGGCGCTGCCCGCGGGATGCCGGCCGTCGGTCATGTTCGCGTCCGACCACGTGTAGCCTTCCATCTCCTCGAGCTTCTGCTGCGCGTAGTAATTGGCCGTGGACGTCATGCGATCGCGCAGCTGTCCGCGCGATCCGGCCGGGAACAGCCCGCCGATCGCCAGCACGCCGACCGTCATCACGACGAGCGCGATGAGCAACTCGACGAGCGACATGCCGCGCTCGGAGCGCGGCGCGATGCGCGGATACGTGTTCATGGCTCTCCCTAGTCCTGCACCAGGCCGGACAACTGGACGCTGACGGTGTCGCGGTTGCCGCGCCGGTTCTGCAGCACGATCAGCCCCGCGGCGGGCGCGGTGTACGTGCAACGGCCGTCGCGCTGCATCGTGTACCAGCCGCCGACCATCCCGGACGTGAACGTGACTCCGGTGGGGAGCGTCCACTGCGTCGAAATCCCGCTCGGGTAGTGGATGTGGTACTGCGTCGAGGTCACGAAATGCACCGGCTGCGGGATGCCCGTGGCCAGCGCCTTCTCGCGCGCCAGGCGGATCTGCGCCGCCACGTTTTGCGTCGCGCCCTGCAGCTGGAAGGTCTGGTTCATCTTCTGGAACCCCGGAATGGCAAACGTCAGGACGAGGCCGAGGATGAGCAGCGTCACGGCCATCTCGACGAGCGTGAAACCCGAGTGCGAGGTGCGGTTCATGGAATAAAGTCCCTACCGGATGAAGCAGCGGACATGCCACGCCGGGCTCGTGCACCCCCGGGTGGCTCGTGCATCCGGAATCGGCGCAACGCTCAACGATCTTGAGGAATTTGAATGGAGGCGCGGCGGCCGCGGCGGCTTTCCATGCGCGCGGCACGACCTCGGCGTTGCAGACTGCCCGGCGCGCACGCCTCGACTAGGGCGTGGGGCGGACCTTCTTGGCGCGATGAATCCGCGGCGCCGGACGCGGTTCGGCGACCGCCAGGAGCGCTTCGGCCAGGGTGGGGCCCGGACCGTCGCGCTTGGCGAGTCGGGCCGGCCGAGCGGCCGGCTCCGCGACACCGAAGTGCCGCTCGCACAGCGCGTGCAGGGCGGTGGCCGTGACCTCGACTCGCGGCAGGCGCGAGCCCGCCGCGTGGAGGCGGCCGAGATCGCGGGCGAACTCAGGCCAGTCCACGTCCCCGGTCGAGCGGTCGTGATCTCCGTCCGGCAGCAATGCCATTTCCACGAGCAAGTCCCGGACCTGCTCGGGGTCCTCGGGCACGTCGTCCCGAGAGTGTCGAGCGGCCCGCGCCAGCACCTTCCACCACGCGTCGCGCGTCAGCCGCTCGTCGAGCGGACGCTCGCGCGGGACCAGACCGGCACAGCGCCCGGCCAGCGCGTAGGGCGCGTCCCAGTCGTCGGCATCGGGCGCGGGCGCCAGTCGCGCCGCGACGAATTCGAGGGGATCCACGACCTCGGTCTTCTCCCAGCGCTCGGTCACGTCTCCCGGCAGGCGCACCTCGAAATGCAGATGCGGCGTCGTCGCGCGCCCGCTCTGGCCCACGCGGGCCAGCGGCGCGTCGGCGCCGACCTGGGCGCCGCGCTTGACGCGGATCGTGCCCTTCCGCAAGTGCGCGTACACCGTGTAGGCGACCGCGCCCTCGGGCAGTCGGTGCGCGAGCACCACGTGCCATCCGTAGCCTTCCTGCCAGCCGACGTAGGCGACGAGCCCGGTCGCGGCGGCGTGCACGAGATCGCCGCCGCGACGGTTGCCGAGGTCGGCACCCTGGTGCATGACCGTTCCGTCCTCGCGCCGCTCGACGCCGCGCAACAGCAGATAGCCGGGCGCGCCGTCACGCGACTCGCGATAGTCGAAGCGATCTCCGACGGGGTAGAGCCACGCGCCGGCCCACGCCCAGCGCGCGAGACGGGGCGTGTCGAGCGCGAGACGCCCGGCCAACTCGGCGCCGTTCGCGAACTCGGCGAGCGGGCGCTCCGCCGCGCGCGACGCGCACGGCGCGAGCCAGAGTGGAAGGGAGAGGAGCAAGGCCGCGACGAATCCGGCGCGCGCGGCGCGCCGTCCCGCGACACGGGTCAGCGCAGCACCACCACTCGGCTCGCGGGCGCGGACGAGCCCCGGACCCTCGCGAAGTACACGCCGCTCGACCAGCTGGACGTCTCGGACGCCGACAGCCGCGCGTGGCGCAGCGTGCCGCTTCCTCCGAACTCGAGCGCGGCCACGCGCCGTCCGGCCAGGTCGAAGAACTCGAGCGGAGGCGCGGCCTCGGCCGCGGGGCCCATCCACCACACGTCGAGGCCCTGGCCTGAGCGCAGCGGATTCGGCGCCAGCGCGAAGTGCGTGCGCGCGTCGAGCGTCGGGGCGCCGTCCACCGCTGTCGAGGGCGCGGCGTCCAGACGCCGATCGCGATTCATGAAGCGCGGCGTGCCGGCGATGTACCGCGTGTACAGCACCGTCACGCTGCCGGGGCTGAGCGCGACGATCTGGGGCGAGACGCCGTCGCCGTCCGCCGTCGTGCTGATCTCGGTGCTGCGCGCGTCCCATCCTCGATCGGCGAGATAGCGGCGGTAGCGCACCTGCTGCACGGAGCTGATCGTGGATTCGAACGCGACGTGGATGCCGTCCTTGGGATCGATGGCGAGCGTCGGATGCAGCAGACCGTTGCCCTGCGATTCGAGCAGCGTGTCGCGCAGCCAGGCGTACGTGCGGAAATCGCGGCGCTGGTAATGGAGTTGGCACAGCCCCGGCGCGGTCTCGAGCCACACCGCGTGCAGCACGTGCGAGCTGTCGACGACCGCCGCCGGCCCGGTCTGGGCGTGGATCGTGGCCGGCGCGAAGCGGAGCGCCGGGAACAGCCCCGAGTCGGGCGTGAAGCGCGCGAACATCAGACCCTGTGGCGACAGCGTCCGTTCGGTCCACAGGACGAACGAACGGCCGTTCGCATCCACCGCGAGCGCGGGGGAATCCGGGTCGCCGGTCGGGCTCGAGACGGCGAGCGGGATGCCGAACGGCGAGGCGTACGTGAACCGCATCAGCATCACGCGCGCCGCGGTGTCGCGATTGATCCAGACCAGCGTCAGCGTGCCGCGCGCGTCATGGCCGAGACACGGGCGATAACACGAGCCCGGGCCGTCGACCAGCACCTGCTCCGCCGTCCACGAACCGCCGATGCGCGCGCGATACCAGATCTGCGAGCGGCCGTTGCGCGTGTCGCGCCACGCCACCGCCAGGTCGCCGCCGCGCAGCACCGCGAGCGTCGGATCGAGCGCGGTCTGGCTCGAGTTCGAGACCTGGAATGGCTGGGACCAGCCGCTCGGGCCGCGCGCGTAAAGGATGACCTGGGTCCCGGCGCCGCGCTGCTCGCACTGGACCTCGTACAGGCCGCCGGCGCCGTCGTCGCCCGCGATCGGGGCGGGGCTCGGGGACAGGACCGGCGCGAACGCGGCGTCGGTGTGGTCCTCGGGCGCGGCCCATCCGGGCGCGCGCACCTGCGCGAGGAAGCGCGTGTCCGGGCCGATCGGCGTGATGTCGCGCACGGCCACGTTCGTGATCGCGCCCGAGAACATGCGCATGGATGGATTCGTGTCGTCGTCGAGCAGCGTCCGGTTCGCGGACCCGGGCAGCGGGTCGCCGGCGTCGCCGCGGTTGTGCCCGAGCTGGAGATCGTTCAGTCCGTCACCCTGGAGCAGCGTGAGGCCGGGCGTGAGGCCGGCGTTGATCCGGTTCGAGGGCAGCAACGCGCCGATTTGCGCGTCGTCGACGTGCGACACCAGCAGTCCTTCCGCCGGGATGTATTGGTCGAAGCTGAGACGCCGGCGGTTCTCGACGAGGAAATGTTCGGCGTTCGGCTCGCCCTGGAACCACAGATCGACGACCGGTCCGCCGTTTTCGATGGGAGGCAGGAGCATCGTCTGGTCCTGCGTCGGCCGCACGCTGTTGACCCAGCCGAGGTACAGGAGCGACCAGGCGCCCATGCCGGCCGGAACTTCGGGCGTCAGACCGTTCGCGCCGTAGCCGCCGCTCGACATGAGCGCCCAGTTCCCGGGCCCCATGTTCGGCGCGCCGCTGGTGCCTCCCGACGTGTCGTAGAGGTCGGGCAGTCCGAGCGCGTGCCCGAACTCGTGCGTGTACACGCCGATCTCGGAGCGGCGCCCGGGCAGCAGGTACGACATCTCGGGCAGCGTCGAGAAACGGTCGAGGCGCATGTACTGCGTCGTCGAGCCCGGCACGAGATCGGTGGTCAGGAACGGATCGCCGAAACGCCAGCCCGTGCTCATGCGCGACGTGATCGACCAGAACGCGTTGCGGTCGAGGTTCGACTCGCCGCCCACGCCCGCATGGATCACCCACAGCATGTCGACGTAGCCGTCGTGATCCATGTCGTAGTCCGACCAGTTCACCTGCGACTGGCACGCGAGCAGCGCGTCGCGGATCGCGCCGAACAAGTTGTTCGGCGTGGCCACCGTGCTCAACCCCCAGCTGTTGTAGCCGTAGTAGACATGGTCGTGGGGCAGGGCCACGACCGCGACCACGTCGCCCTGGACGGTCAGCCGGCCGCCCGAGGCCCAGCGGTAGTAGTCGAACACCGACCCATGCGGCGTGGCGTGCGTGGTGTCGAACAACTCGAACTGGAAGTCCTGCGGCGTGTACGTCAGCGGCATGTCCGTGAACCCGATCATGATGATCGGGATGTGCCACACCGTCTGCGCGCTGCTCGTGGAAAGCGGCGAGCGCGCGGGCACCTGGAGCGCGCCATCGGCGAACGCCTGCGCGACTTCCTTGGGCACCGTGCCCGACGGGAACGGCATGGTGGCGTGCGCGGGGCGCGCCAGCAGCGCGGTCAGCGCAAGGGCGAGACCGGCCAGCGGCCGGCGGAACTTCAGCGGACGACTCAAGGCGTGTGGATGGGCTCCGGTAAGAGTGGGAGAGCCCCGGTCAATGCCTTGACTATCGCACGCCCGGCGCCGCCCCGGTCAAGGCATTTCCGCGCCGGGCCGGAACGCTGGTTCGGCCTTTGGGCCTGTGCTAGCGTGCGTTTCAACGTGTTCTCACCCGCCTTCGCTCTTCGCTCCCTCCCAGGTTTCGCTCTCGCCACCGTCGCCCTGGCGCTCCCTGTGCCGGCACGGGCGCTCGATTTCCCGCCGCTGCGCGCGGAGCGCTCCCCCTACTTCACCGCCGACGTCGCCATTTCTCTCGATCGCGACGGCCGGCCGGCGCTCGGCGTCGCCGTTTCGGTTCCGTATTCCGAAATGCAGTGGCTCAAGCTCGAGAACGGCTTCGGCGCCGCCGTCGAATTGACGGTCGCGTTCGAGGCCAAGGGCGGTGGCCGCGTCTACGGGGACGTGTGGACGCGACGCCTCGTCGTCGCGAGCTTCGAATCCGCCCACGCCGCGAACGCGAGACTCGAGGAGAAGCGCACGTTCGACGTGCCGCCCGGGCGTTATCAGGTGCGCGTCGGCGTCCGCGACCTCGACAGCGAACAGTCGTCGCTCGCTCGCGACAACCTGGAGGTGCCCGACTACTCCAAGGTTCCGGTCGGCTTCTCGGACCTGGAACTGGGCGTCGTCGACTCGACCGGTGGCTTCGAGAGCGTTCCGACCCGTGCGTTTGGCGTCAACGTGTCGCACCTCGCGGCCCGCGCGTCGCTGTTCGACCGCCGGCCGGGCGGGTGGCCGCGCAGCTATGCGTTCGACTTCCACGTGCGTGACGAGCGTGGCGAGGACGTGGCGACGGGCGTGCAGCACGTCACCGTCGAGCGCTCCGCGGATCCGGTGCTGATCCGGCCGTCGGCCAGCGAATTGTTCCTCGGCACGTACGTGTTCGAAGTCTCGCTGAGCGAAGGGAAGTCACGCTGGCGCGTCGAGCGCTCGTTCGAAGTCGAGGAGAGCGGGCCGCCGCGCGGCAAGGAATTCGAACGGTTGCTCGAGCCGCTGACGTACATCGCTTCGCCCGGGGAGGTCGAGCGGCTGCGCGGCCTTTCCGCCGACGAGCAGGCGGCGGGCTGGCTGGACTTCTGGCGCCGGCGCGATCCCACGCCGGACACGCCGCGCAATGAAGCACTCATCGAGTTCTTCCGCCGACTGCGTTACGCCGAGCAGCACTTCCAGGGGTTCGGGCCGGGCTGGCGCTCGGACATGGGCCGCATCTACATCAAGTTCGGTCCGCCCGACCAGATCGAGTCGCGCCCGGGAACGGCGCAGATCTCGGCGGTCGAGATCTGGTACTACAACCAGCCGTACCGGCGACTGGTGTTCGTGGATCGGGAGGGGTTCGGGCGCTACACGCTGCAGAACGTGGGCGCCGAGTGAGCTCGGGTCGCGCGGGCCTCACCCATGCGGTGGTCAGCCTGCCCGCGCTCGACCTCAGGCGCCGCCCGGATCACGCCAGCGAGATGCGCAGCCAGCTGCTCATGGGCGAGGTCGTGCGGCGCCTCGCCGCCTCGGGCAACGGTGCGTGGTGGCGGGTCGAGAACCTCGCCGACGACTACCGGGGGTGGGTGCGGACCTGGGGATTGGTGCCGTGCACCGGATCGCGGGCGAAGCGCTGGCTGGCGCGCGCGCGCGCCCAGGTGGTGGATCCGATCGTGGCCGCGCGCGCCCAGCGGGGCGGCCGGTTGGGGGCCGGGCCGCTGTTCTGGAACGCCCGCGTCATCGCCGGCCCGCGCCGCGGAGGGATGCGCAGCGTGGAGTTCCCGGACGGTCGCCGGGCCTGGGTCGCGGCCACGGCGCTGGGGCCGGTCGGGAAGGCTCATCGCCCGCTGATCGAGCGCGTGCGCGAGCTGCAGGGCGTGCCCTACCTGTGGGGCGGGCGCACGCCGGCCGGCATCGATTGCTCGGGGTTCGTGCAGCAGCTGCTGTTCGAACAGGGTGTCCACGTGCCGCGCGACGCCCAACTCCAATATCGAGCGAGTCGGAGCGTGCCGCGCGCGGCGCCCGAGCAGGAGGGACAGCTGTTGTTCTTCGGCTTGCCGCGCCGGCCCGTGGCGCACGTCGCCCTCGTGCTCGGCGGCGGGTACTTCGTGCACGCCCGCGGCTGGGTTCGTATCAACTCGGTCGAGTCCGCCAACCCCTTGTATGACAGGGCGCTGATGGCGCAGTTCCGGGGCCGCCGAGCCGTTAGCTGACTCGTCGGTCATCTATCGTCAAAATTCCTTTGACAAGATTTCTGGAACTTCTCTAACTTCCCACCCGGGCGTTCGCCAGGATCCTTCCATTGAGGAGGTGTGGTCCTGGCTTTTTCTTCAGTGCTCCATCCCAAGGATGCGATGGAGCCTTAACCATGTTCGCTGGAAAATAGAAAAAGACGGCATTGAAAGGAGGTGGGAGTTCAACGCAAATCGCGCGGTAACCGGTCACTCTCGTGTCCGGGTTCGCATCGCACGGTGACTCTCGACTTCAAACTGCCAAGGAGGCATTTCAGATGCACTCTCGCTGGATCCTGAGAAGTTTCGCTCTCGCCGCAGGGCTCGTCCTCGCGCTTCCGGTCGTGGCTCTTGCCCAGACCTCGCGCGTCGAGGGTATGGCGCTCCAGGGCGACTACATCAAGGATTACACGGGCATCTATAGCTATCCGTCGTGCCTGCCGCAGGTCGGTAATCTGGTGTACGCCGAGCTCGGCAACAACCTCACGGACCCCGCGTCCGGTCACCCGATCACCACGGATCGTTCGATGGGCGTGGTGATGGACAAGCTGTTCGACGGCAAGCTCGGCGTGTGGGGTATCCACATGCGCCAGGAAACCGCGCAGTTCGGCCAGGGCGACGCGTTCTCGCACGCGGCGGCGGGCTTCGGACAGGATCCGAACTCCAACGTCAACGAAGCGTTCGACCTCATGTGGGGCAAGAAGTCGGGCACGACCAGCATCGGTCTGCGCCTGAAGCGCTCCTACTCGAACCTGGAAGTCTCGGCGCCGGGTGCCACCACGACGCTGAAGTTCGACATCCCGGGCGAGGCTTTCAACGGCAGCCCGGATCTCGCTCGTAACATTCTCGGCTTCGGCGGCGGTCTCGGCTTCCAGATGAGCCCGACGACGAACATCGAGCTGTCGGTGCAGTACGAGAGCCGGACCTACGAGTTCACGACGAGCCCGCCGACGACGGGACAGGAAGACGACGGTCCGAGCACGTACATGCTGGCCGGCCGTGCCTTCTGGCAGTGGAAGCCGAACTGCGTCGTCGTGCCGGTCGTCAAGTACTACTCGTTCGATCTGTCCGAGAAGACCACGGGCATCACGCCCGCCGTCTCGCTCGACAACTCGCTGAAGGGCTGGCAGGTCGGCGCGGCGGCCAACTGGACGCTGGGCACGAACGACCTGCTGGTGCTGGGCGCGACGTTCGCTCAGAACAAGCAGCAGGAAGACCTGTTCGGAATCGCGAACGCGACGGGCCAGGGTGACACGCTGAACGTCACCGAGACCCTCACGCCGCAGATCTTCGGCGCGCTCGAGACGCACGTGAACAGCTGGCTCACGCTGCGTGTCGGCGCGAACAAGGGTGCCTTCCAGAAGCTCAAGTCCGAGGACCAGGGCTTCGGCAAGTCGAACATCGAGTTCTCGTTCTCGTCGTTCAACATGAACATCGGCGCGGGCGTCAAGCTCGGGACGCTGCAGCTCGACGCGATCCTCAGCAACGACTTCCCGCAGAACCTGGGATGGATCGGCAGCGGTATCGCCAAGTCCTACTTCCCGAAGGTCACTGCGACCTACGCGTTCTAGGACCGTCCGTCCTGTCGGGCCTCACGGCGGGGGCGCCTCACGGCGTCCCCGCCGCATTTTTATTGGTTCCGACCCAGGGTCTCCCTCATCGCGATAGGTCCCACCGATACGACCGGCGCGGTGTTGACCTCCACGAAACCCTTTGACAGCGCGGCTCGCGTGGTCCTAGGTTTCATGTGTTCACGGAGGTTCCAAGCAACCGCCACGCCCATGAAGGGCGTCTCCCTGGCGCCCGCACTCCCCAGCACGAGGCGCGTCATGTAGATGTGAACGATCCCCCCAAGCCCCCACTTGCCGAAGTTCTTTCCCCCTTTCAATGGATTGGTCGCCGGGATCCAGGGCCCCTCTCCCTGACCCGAGACTCTCGTCGCCTCTGAAAGGAGTCGCGTCATGTCGCGCAGCGCATCCGTGCTGTATCGCCTGGCCTTTGCCGCACTGGCCCTGCTCGTGATCCCACCGCTGGCTGGTGCGGGCACCACGGGCAAGATCAGCGGCCGTGTCACCAACGAAAAGAAAGAGCCGCTCGCCGGCGTCAACATCCGGATCGAAGGACTGCGTTTGGGCGCGCTGTCCGACGATCAGGGCAATTACTTCATCATCGGCGTGCCCGGCGGCACGTACGTGGTGCGGGCCAATCTGCTCGGCGAGGCGCCGTACGTCGCGGAGAACGTCTCCGTCACGCCCGACTTCACGACCGACCTCAACATCGTGATGAAGTCGGAGGCGGTGCAGATGGCCGAGGTCAAGGTCGAGGCGGAGCGTCCGCTGCTCCAGAAGGACGCGACCAGTACCGCGCGATTCCTGTCGGCGGACCAGATCGCGCGCCTGCCAACCCGCGGCTATCAGGAAGCGGCGGCCCAGCAGTCCGGCGTGGTCGCGTTCCAGCGCCTCATCGATCGCGAGTCGCAGAACGGCCCGACGCTGATCATCCGTGGCGGGCGTCCGAACGAGACCGCGTTCTTCGTCGACGGCTTCTCGCAGCAGGACCCGCTGACCGGAAACTCCACGACCAGCATCAACAACAACGCGATCCAGGAAGTCGTCGTGCTGAACGGCGGATTCAACGCCGAGTACGGACGCATCATGTCCGGCGTCGTCAACGTGCTGACCCGCGAGGGCGCGCGCAACTATTCGGGCAGCGTCGAAGCGCTGACCGACAACTTCGGCGGCACCGGAAACGACCTCCTCGGTTCCAAGATCTACGACTACAACATCTACGACGCGAACTTCGGCGGGCCGCTGCTGCGCGGCCATGACGCAGGCTCGTTCTACTTCAGCGGCGAGCGGCGCTGGGAGGGGGACCGCAACCCGAACTCGGCGTTCGACGGACCTCTGCCCTCGAACAGCCTCGGCGGCTGGACGGGACAGGGCAAGCTCGCCATCCCGCTCGCGAAGAACATCTCGTTCAAGCTCGGCGGCCTGTA
>Ga0310810_10010867_pt1 | contig 10621 bp, 11 predicted proteins | sample NCmetagenome_FD_207641 | JGI IMG/M metagenome (GOLD analysis project Ga0310810, IMG submission 207641) | Soil microbial communities from experimental microcosm in Duke University, North Carolina, United States - NC | ecosystem: Engineered > Artificial ecosystem > Soil microcosm > Unclassified ... | reverse complement strand
GGTCAGGACCATTCTGCAGTTGCGCGTGTCGCGGCGCGGCGCCATCGTTCGCTTCGACGTCGGCGCCGACGCGTTCCTTCAGCATATGATCCGCAACGTGGTCGGCGCGCTTGTCGAAATAGGCGCGCGCAGACGGCCGCGCGACTGGATCGGCGAACTGCTTCATGCCGCGGACCGCGCGCGCGGCGCGCCGACGTTTGCGGCGGACGGGCTGTATTTCACCGGCGCGGATTACGATGCGCGCTTCGGCTTGCCGGCGACGCGGCGCGCGATCGGCGCGCTGGCCGGCGACGATGGCGACGGGTGGGCATGAGCACTGAAGAGCCGTCTCGAAGTGCGAATTGCGCCCCCTCGAGGGGCAGAGAAGCGCGCGAGCCCGCTGGGCCGCCCCGAGGGCGAGCAAGCGAGAGTGAAACTCGAGCATCGTCCAGCGAGCCGCGAGCGTGGGCGGATCATACGAGCACAACGCAGCGTCGCACGCACATCAAAATCTGCGGCATCACGCGCGTCGACGATGCGCGCGCGGCGATCGACGCCGGAGCGGACGCGATCGGTCTCGTGTTCTGGTCGGGCACGCCGCGGGTGGTCACGCACGCGCAGGCGCGGGCGATCGTCGCGGCCGTTCCCGCGTTCGTCACCGTCGTCGGACTCTTCGTCGATCCGAACGCCGACGAGGTGCGCGCAGCGCTCGATGCGCTTCCGATCGATCTTTTGCAATTCCACGGCCGCGAGCCCGCGTCGTTCTGCCGCGCATTCGGGCGCCGCTACCTGAAGGCGATTCCCGTTCGCGACGGCGTCGACCTGCTAGAATCACTGTCTCCCTACGGCGACGCCGCCGGACTGCTTTTCGACGCCTTTTCCGAAGGCGACCTGCCCGGCGGCACGGGCCGCGCGTTCGACTGGGGACGCCTCACTGCGGACGTGCGCGCACGGCTTCCCGCGCCGCTGATTCTCTCGGGCGGACTCGACGCGAGCAATGTCGGCCGCGCAATTGCGGCCGTGGCACCGTGGGGCGTGGACGTGTCGTCCGGAGTCGAAGAGCGCGGCAGCGACGGCAGGCCGCGACGCGGCTTGAAGGACGCGGCGCGCATCCGCGCGTTCGTCGAAGGAGTTCGCATTGCAGATGGCGGAACACCGGCAACGGCGTGACCTGCCCGACGAGCGCGGGCACTTCGGTCCCTACGGCGGCGTGTTCGTCGCCGAGACGCTCGTCGCCGCGCTCGACGAGTTGCGCACGCAATACGCGCGCTATCGCGACGATCCCGACTTCATCGCCGAGTTCGAGCGCGAGCTTCACCACTACGTCGGCCGGCCTTCGCCCGTCTATCACGCGCAACGCTGGTCGCAGGAATTGGGCGGCGCGCAGATCTACCTGAAGCGCGAGGACCTGAACCATACGGGCGCGCACAAGATCAACAACTGCGTCGGCCAGGCGCTGCTCGCGAAGCGCCTCGGCAAGCGCCGCGTCATCGCCGAGACCGGCGCCGGCCAGCACGGCGTCGCGACGGCGACCGTCGCCGCGCGCTTCGGCATGGAATGCATCGTCTACATGGGCTCCGAGGACGTGCGCCGGCAGGCGCAGAACGTCTACCGGATGAACCTGCTCGGCGCGACGGTCGTTCCGGTCGAGTCCGGCTCGAAGACGCTCAAGGACGCGCTGAACGAAGCGATGCGCGACTGGGTGACGAACGTCGACACGACGTTCTACATCATCGGCACCGTCGCGGGTCCGCATCCGTACCCGATGCTCGTTCGCGATTTCCAGAGCGTCATCGGCCGCGAGTGCCTGACGCAGGTGCCGCAGTTGGCGGGCCGCGATCCCGACGTCGTGATCGCGTGCGTCGGCGGCGGCAGCAACGCGATGGGAATCTTCCACGCCTACGTTCCGAAGACCGGCGTGAGGCTGATCGGCGTCGAGGCGGCCGGCGACGGGATATCGACGGGACGCCATGCAGCGTCGCTATGCGCGGGACGGCCCGGCGTCCTGCACGGCAATAGGACGTACCTGTTGCAGGACGCAAACGGCCAGATCATCGAAACGCATTCGGTATCGGCAGGCCTCGACTATCCCGGCGTTGGCCCCGAGCATGCGTGGCTGAAGGACAGCGGGCGCGCCGAATACGTGTCGATCACCGACGACGAGGCGCTGGCCGCGTTCCATGCGTGCTGCCGCATCGAGGGCATCATCCCGGCGCTCGAGTCGGCGCACGCGCTCGCGTACGCGACGAAGCTAGCGCCGGCGCTTCCCCGCGATCGGATCCTGCTCGTCAATCTCTCGGGTCGCGGCGACAAGGACATGGCGACGGTCGCCGAGCGGGCGCCACATCCCTCACCCGCCGCGCATGCGCTCGGCTCCCTCTCCCCACACGGGAGAGTGTAGGGGTGGGGGGCATGAATCGGATCGATCGCGTCTTCTCGCAGCAACGCGCAGCCGGCCGCACGGTTCTCGTTCCGTACGTCACGACGGGCGATCCGTCGCTCGCACTCACCGCGTCGATTCTCGACGCGCTCGTCGACGCGGGCGCCGACCTGATCGAGCTCGGCGTTCCGTTCTCGGATCCGATGGCGGACGGCCCGGTGATCCAGCGCGCGTCCGAGCGCGCGCTCGCGCAAGGTGTCGGCCTGCGCGACGCGCTCGACGTCGTCGCGAAGTTTCGCGAGCGCAACCGCGACACGCCGCTTGTGCTGATGGGTTACGCGAACCCGATCGAGGCGATGGGCGTCGACGCGTTCGTCCGCCGTGCGCGCGAGGCGGGTGTCGACGGCGTGATCGTCGTCGACTATCCGCCCGAGGAAGCGGCGGAGTTCGCGCGGCTGCTCTGCGCGCACGACATTGCGCCGATCTTCCTCGTCGCGCCGACGACGCCCGCGTCGCGGATCGAGCGCATCGCGGCGCTCGCGTCCGGCTACGTCTATTACGTGTCGCTCAAGGGCGTCACCGGCGCCGGCCATCTCGACACGCGCGACGTCGCGGCGAAGCTCGACGAGATTCGCGGCCGGATCGCGCTGCCGGTCGGCGTCGGCTTCGGCATTCGCGACGCGGAGACTGCACGCGCGATCGCCGCGCATGCGGACGCCGTCGTCATCGGCAGCCGCATCATCGCCGAGATCGAGAACGGAGCGCCGGCCGACGCGCCGGCACGCGCCGCGGCGTTCGTCGCGATGATCCGCCGCGCGCTCGACACAGATCCCCCCACGCTCGCTGTCCCCCAGGGGGCGGACCAGTCGCTCGGGGCGGCCCTTCGCGACTGGGGCGCGCCGCAGAGATGAGCTGGCTCACGAAGCTCTTGCCGCCGCGGATCAAGAGCACGCCGGGCACGCGCAAGACGCCCGTACCCGAAGGGCTGTGGGTCAAGTGCGAGGCGTGCGAGGCCACGCTCTACCGGACCGACCTCGAGAAGAACCTGCTGGTCTGTCCGAAGTGCAACTACCACGGCCGCGTGTCGTCGCGCGAGCGCATCGAGCAGCTTCTGGATTCGGAGGGCCGCTTCGAGATCGGCCTCGAGGTGGTGCCGGTCGACACGCTGAAGTTCAAGGATACGAAGAAGTATTCGGAGCGTCTCGAGGCCGCGCTCGAAGAGACCGGCGAGACCGATTCGCTCGTCGTGATGCAGGGAAGCGTCAAGAGCGTGCCGCTCGTGCTCGCCGCATTCGAGTTCAACTTCATGGGCGGCTCGATGGGCTCGGTCGTCGGCGAGCGCTTCGTCCGCGGCGTGCGGGTCGCCTACGAGAACCGTCTGCCGTTCGTCTGCGTTGCGGCCTCCGGCGGCGCGCGCATGCAGGAGGGCGTCAACTCGCTGTTCCAGATGGCGAAGACGACCGCCGTCCTGCAGGAACTCACGAAGGCGCGGTTGCCGTTCGTGTCGATTCTCACCGATCCGACGATGGGCGGGGTGTCGGCGTCGTTCGCCTTCGTCGCCGATCTCGTGATCGCCGAGCCGGGCGCCCTGATCGGTTTCGCCGGTCCGCGCGTCATCGAGCAGACCGTGCGCGAGAAGCTGCCGGACGGCTTCCAGCGCGCCGAGTTCCTGCTGGAGAAGGGCGCGCTCGACATGATCGTCGACCGCCGCAGCATGAAGGACGAGCTCGCGCGGCTGCTCGCGATGCTGACTCGCCAGCCCGCGCCGTCGGCCTGAGGCCGTCTTGCGCGCGGAGCGATATCCGCGCGTCGCACGCAATGCGTTTCGTTCGTTGAACCGATGATCGGCGACGACGCGCAACCCCGGTCGCTCGAACGGTGGCTCTCGTTCATCGAGACGCTGCACCCGAAGCCGATCGCGATGGGGCTCGAGCGCGTCGCGGCGGTTGCCGCGCGAATGCCCGTTCGTCTCGGCTGCCCGGTGATCACCGTCGCAGGGACGAACGGCAAGGGCTCGACGTGCGCGATCGTCGAATCGATCTACCGGTGTGCGGGCTACCGGACGGGCCTCTACTCGTCGCCGCATCTTCTGCGATTCAACGAGCGCGTACGGATCGGCGGCGTCGATGCGAGCGATGCGGCGCTGATCGCCGCGTTCGAGGCGGTCGAAGCGGCGCGCGCCGCCCCTCGCCCCCACCCTCTCCCCTCTGGGGAGAGGCAGCCGAGCGCGAGCGAGGCGGGTGAGGAGCCGACACTGCTGACGTACTTCGAGTTCAGCACGCTCGCGGCGCTTTCGCTCTTCGCGGCTGCGCGCCTCGACGTGCTGATCCTCGAAGTGGGACTGGGCGGCCGTCTCGATGCGGTGAACATCGTCGACCCCGACGTCGCGATCGTGACGACGATCGACATCGATCACGCCGATTGGCTCGGCTCGACGCGCGAGGCGATCGGACGCGAGAAGGCGGGGATCTTCCGCGCGGGAAGTCCTGCGATCTGCGGCGATGCCGATCCGCCGCAATCGCTGCTCGCGCACGCGCGCGCCGTCGGGGCGATGCTGTGGCGAATCGGCATCGACTACCGCTTCGCGTCCGAGGGTACGCAGTGGCGCTACGAGGGCCCGGGCGGTGCGCGCTTCGGGCTGCCGTTTCCGGCGCTGCGCGGCGCATATCAATTGCAGAATGCCGCAACGGCGCTCGCCGCGATCGACGCGCTCCGCACACGTTTGCCGGTGGCGGGCGGCGCCGTGCGCGACGGTCTCGTGCATGTGGCACTGCCCGGTCGCTTCCAGGTTCTGCCCGGGCGTCCTGCCGTCGTGCTCGACGTCGCGCACAATCCTCAGGCGGCGCGCGTTCTCGCCGATGCGCTGTCGTCGATGGGCTATTTCGAGCGGACGTTCGCGGTCTTCGGCATGCTGGCCGACAAGGACATCGAGGCGGTCGCGCGCGCGCTCGCGCCGCGAATCGACCGCTGGTACGTGGCGCCGCTGCCCGGCCCGCGCGGCGCATCTCCGGCACGCCTCGCGTCGGCGCTTCGCGCGGCGAATGTCGATGCGAGCGCGATTCGCTGCTTCGACGGCATCGCGAATGCCTTCGCAGCGGCGCGCAACGATGCGCATGACACTGATAGAATCGCGGCCTTCGGTTCATTCCTGACCGTCGCCGCCGTGCTCGTCGCGGCACGGCCGCAGCGGTGAACCGGACCGAACGCGCAATGGCAGAACCCGCGGACATCAACGTAGACGAATTGCGCCGGCGTGCGCGAAGAAGGCTGGTCGGCGCGGTGGTCCTGGCGCTCGGTGTCGCGGTCGTCGTGCCGATGCTGCTCGAGACCGAGCAGAAGCCGCTCGGCGACGACGTGTCGGTGAAGATCCCGCCGGTCGACAGCGGCAAGTTCGTCAACCGGCTGAACGACGGTGCGGCGGCGGTGAACGCGCCGACGGCCGACGTTGCGCCGCCGGCAGTCGACGCCACCAAGACAGCGGCACCTGCCGCAACGAGCGAGTCCGCCGCGTCGCGAACAAGGAAATACGACACGCGCGTGCCCGACGTGCCGGGCGCCAACGTGCAAGCGGCGGGCGACGCCAAGGGGCCGCCGGCGACCGTCACGCCGCCATCGCCGGCCGTGGTTTCGTCGGAGTCGCCGACGGAGCGACACACAAGGGGAGCGACGACGCGAAGGCGCCGCGCGCCGCCGCGCCGCCGCGCGAGGGCTATGCCGTTCAGCTCGCGGCCTTCGTCGACGACCGCGAGGCGAACTCGCTCGCACGGAGCTTGAAGAAGTCGGGATACACCGCATATACCGAGCCTCTGAAGACCAGCAAGGGCACGCTTTGGCGCGTGCGCGTGGGTCCCTATTCGTCGCGCGAAGCCGCGGTCGCGGCGCTCGACAAGCTCAAGACCGAAGGCCAGCGCGGCATTGTCGCCGCTGTCAAATAGCGTCGCCCGATGGCCGCGCCGCGGCGTTTCGGCAGATGACGACGTTCGATTGGGTCGTAGTGTGCATCGTGGCATTGTCGACGCTGTTCGCATTCTTCCGCGGCGTGATCCGCGAACTCGTCGCGCTCGCGGCGTGGATCGGGGGCCTGGTCCTGGCCGCTGCGTTCACGCCGGCGCTCGCCGGCATGCTGCCCGAGATGCTCGGCCAGCCGGCGCTTCGCTACGTCATCGCGTTCACGCTGATTCTCGTCGCGGCGCTCGTGCTCGGCGCGTTGATCGCGTGGCCGCTCGCAGGCATCGTGCATGCGGTCGGTCTCGGGTTCGTCGACCGCTTCCTCGGATCGATTTTCGGCCTCGTTCGCGGCGTCGTGCTGATGCTCGCATTCGTGTTCGTCGCGGGGCTCACGCCGTTGCCGCGCACCGCCTGGTGGCAGAACGCGGCGCTCGTGCCGCCGCTCGTCGCCGGCGTGTATGCGTTGCGGCCGCATCTGCCAGCGGCGATCGCCGGGCGTCTCGATTACTCGCCGCACGGCGTCGCACCCGGCGGGAAGCCGGCGCGGCAGCAGGCATAATCGACGCGATGAGACTGCCCTTACACTCGCCACACTGCGGCGCGGCACTACGCAACTGACATGTGCGGCATCCTCGGCGCCGTCGCGCACACGCCCGTCAACCAGCTTCTCTACGACGGGCTGTTGCTGCTGCAGCATCGCGGCCAGGATGCGGCGGGCATCGTCACGAGCGAAGGCCCGATCTTCCACACCTACAAGGGCCCCGGCTACGTGCGCGACGTGTTCCGCACGCGCAACATGCGCGAGCTTTCCGGCACCACCGGCATCGCGCATTGCCGCTATCCGACGGCGGGCTCGGCGTATTCGGATCTCGAATCGCAGCCGTTCTACGTCAATTCACCGTTCGGACTGACGCTCGGGCACAACGGCAACCTGACGAACAGCGACGCGCTGAAGCGCGAGCTGTGGGAGCTCGACTTCCGCCACGTCAACACGAATTCCGACAGTGAGGTGCTGCTGAACGTGCTCGCGCTCGAGCTCGAACGCTCGGCGCAGCACCATCGGCTCGACCCGGATGCGATCTTTCGCGCCGTGTCGGGCGTCCACCGGCGCTGCCGCGGCGCGTACGCAGTCGTCGCGATGATCGCCGGTTACGGGATGCTCGCGTTTCGCGATCCATTCGGCATCCGGCCGTTGATCGTCGGCGTGAACCAATCGATGGGTGGTCCGGAGTATCTCGTCGCCTCGGAATCCGTCGCGCTCGAGCCGCTCGGCTTTTCGGTGCTGCGCGACGTCGAGCCCGGCGAGGCCATCTTCGTCGACCAGGCCGGTCGGTTCCATGCACGGCAGTGCGCCGACCATCCGTCGCTCAATCCCTGCATCTTCGAGTACGTCTACCTCGCGCGTCCCGATTCGGTCATCGACGGCACGTCGGTCTACGAGGCGCGGCTGCGGATGGGCGCGGCGCTCGCGACGAAGATTCGCGAGATACCCGAGGCCCAGGACATCGACGTCGTGATCCCGATTCCCGACTCGAGCCGGCCCTATGCGCTTGAGCTCGCGAACCGTCTCCGCAAGACGTACCGCGAGGGGTTCGTGAAGAACCGCTACGTCGGGCGCACGTTCATCATGCCGGGCCAGGCGTTGCGCAAGAAGAGCGTGCGCCAGAAGCTCAACCCGATCGGCATGGAGTTCAAGGACAAGGTCGTGCTGCTCGTCGACGATTCGATCGTGCGCGGCACGACGTCGCGCGAGATCGTGCAGATGGCGCGGGACGCCGGCGCGCGCAAGGTCTACTTCGCGTCGGCGAGCCCGCCGGTGCGCTTTCCGAACGTTTACGGCATCGACATGCCCAATCAGGAGGAACTCGTCGCGACCGGTCGCACGGAAGGCGAAATCGCGCGCGAAATCGGCGCCGACCTGCTCGTGTACCAGGATCTCGACGCGCTCAAGCAGGCGGTGCGCGAAGGCAATCCACGGCTTCATGATTTCGAGGCCTCGTGCTTCGACGGCAAGTACATAACCGGCGACATCACGGCCGACTACCTGTCGAACCTCGCGATCGAGCGCGACCAGGCGCGCGGCGAGGCGGAGGCGGATGTCGCGGAGGATGCGAACGCCGGCTAAGAAGGGTCGGAGACGCACTTTTACGGCCTTGACGCAAAGTCGCCACTGACCCCGCTTCGGGCTTTGGTGTATAGTGAGGCTGCGCCGATTTGAGCTTCAGCTTGCGGGCGCATGACAAATGCCGCTAAAGCGAGGTTCGCTCCAGCCCGAAGATATCGGGCGGGGCACACAAAACCCGTTTGGCGGATGCCGACGGGTTTTTTGTTTTGGTTTGCTGCGACGAGCGCGCGGGGCGCTCCAGGCGCGAGTCAGCCCCGCCGCGCGTGGCGCGGAGGTAGTCCGGTGAGCGAGAACCTTCATCCGCGCGGCTTCACGACCGCGATCCTGCACAGCGACCGCGACACCGCGATCGAGCACGGCGCGCTGCACAAGCCGCTGCATCTTTCAGTCGCCTACGGCTACCGGGACGCGGCCGATCTCGTCGCCGTGTTCCAGGGCCGTCAATCCGGCTACGCGTACGGCCGCCAGGGGAACCCGACGACGGCCGCGCTCGAAAGCAAGGTGACCGCGATGGAGAAGGGCGTCGCCACCGTCTGCTTCTCGACGGGCATGGCCGCGATCGAGGCGACGCTGCTCGCGCTGTTGCGCGGCGGCGACCACATCGTCGCGAGCACGTTCGTGTTCGGCAACACGAACAGCCTGCTCAACACGCTCGCCGATCACGGCACGCCGGTTACCTTCGTCGATGCGACGCGCGTGGACGACGTCGCGAACGCGCTCACGCCGGCGACGCGGCTCGTGTTCGTCGAAACGATCGCCAATCCGCGCACGCAGGTCGCGGATCTCGCGCGGATCGGCGCGCTGTGCCGGGAGCGCGGGCTCCTTTACGTCGTCGACAACACGATGACCTCGCCCTGGCTCTTTCATCCGATCCATGTCGATGCGAGCCTCGTCGTCAACGCGCTCACCAAGTACATCGGCGGCCACGGCAACGCACTCGGCGGCGCCGTCACGGACACCGGCCGCTTCGACTGGACGCGCTTTCCGAACATCGCCGAATCCTACCGGTCGCAGAAGCCGCCGCTGTGGGGCATCACGCAGATCCGCAAGAAGGGCCTGCGCGACGGCGGTGCGACGCTCACCGCCGAGCAGGCGCATCACATCGCGGTCGGCGCCGAGACGCTGGCGCTGAGGATGGACCGGCAGTGCGCGAACGCGCAGGCGCTCGCCGAATATCTGTCGCAACATCCGAAGGTCGCGGCCGTCCATTTCCCGGGCCTCGGCTCGCATCCGCAGCACGAGCGCGCGCGAAAGCTGTTTCGCGGCCCCGGCGCGCTGTTGTCGTTCGAGCTCGCGCCCGGCGATGACGTGCTCGCGTTCCTCAATCGGTTGCGCATCGTCGTGCTGTCGTCGAACCTCGGCGACAACCGCACGCTCGCGATTCCGGTTGCGCAGACGATCTTCTGGGAGATGGGACCGGAGCGCCGCGCGGAGATGGGCATCGCGGACTCGCTCGTGCGGGTGTCGGTCGGCATCGAGGATCGTGACGACCTGGTCGAGGACTTCCGGCAGGCGTTGCAATGAGGGCCGCGAAATGCGCATACTACGGCTCGACATCTTGACGGAGGCAGCCATGGCCAACCGCGACAAGCAGCGCAAGGAACCGAAGAAGCCGAAGCAGAACAAGAAGCCCGCGCCGAAGGCGTAAGCGCGCCGCGCGAGAGCGCTTCAGTTCATTGCGCCCGCTGCGGGGCGCCGGCGTGTTACGCCCGGTGCGCCTGCGACCCGAACCGAGTCCATCATCCGTCGATGTCGAGCGCGCGCACGCCGGTGTCGTCGATTGCCAGGTAGTGCCCGCGATCGTCCCAGTCGGCGAGCACGATCCGTTCGCACGCAATGCCGTCGACGACGAGCCTGTGGTGCGCAGGACGGTGCGTATGGCCGTGCACGATGCGCGCGACCCGATGCGTGCGAAACGCCTGCTCGACCGCACCTGAATTCACGTCGAGGATCGACTCGGGCTTGCGGGCAGTCGCCGCGCGACTGCCGCGGCGAAGCCAGGCGGCGATCAGACGGCGCACGAAATAGGGCAGCCGCAGCAGCCGCCGCTGCGAGCGCGGGTCGCGCGACCACGCGCGGAAACGCTGGTAGGCGACGTCGTCGGTGCAGAGCTCGTCGCCGTGCGTGAGCAACGTCGGCGTCCCCGCGATGTCGACGACCGTCTGCTCGTCCAGCAGCGTGGCACCCGC
>Ga0310810_10010866_pt1 | contig 10621 bp, 12 predicted proteins | sample NCmetagenome_FD_207641 | JGI IMG/M metagenome (GOLD analysis project Ga0310810, IMG submission 207641) | Soil microbial communities from experimental microcosm in Duke University, North Carolina, United States - NC | ecosystem: Engineered > Artificial ecosystem > Soil microcosm > Unclassified ... | reverse complement strand
ACCTGTCGCAGCGTGTCCATCGCCGCGACATAGCTGGCCAGCGAGACCGGCGCCGGACCAACGTATCGGTTGATGTCGAGGAACTGGGCGGCGCGGTCGCGTCCGAGATCCGTCAACGCGTATCGGTATCCGGCCGTCCCCGCTCCCGTCGATCCACGCACTTCGATGAGGCGCTCGCCGCGAAGCCGCTCGATGAGCGGTTCCAGCATCGAATACGGCAGGCAGACGCGATCCGAAAGCGTCGCGCCCGTCAGCTCGCCGGTGTGCAGCGTCTTCATCAGCAACTGCTCGATCTGATCGACGCTGAGACCGGTCTCCGCGACCGTGCGAGGCAGCGGCGGCGCCGCGAGCTCGTCCGCGGGAGTGTAGGCGAGGGAATCGATGGCCGTCGTCATTTCATGTCTCGCGCCAGCGGGATCAGCACCTGCACGAACTTGATCGCCGCCGGGCCGATGGTCACGACCCAAATCGCCGGGAAGATGCAGAAGACGAGCGGGAACACCATCTTCGCACCCGTTTTCGCGGCGGCTTCTTCAGCGCGCTGACGGCGCTTCGTGCGCAAGGTGTCCGAGTGGACGCGCAGTGCCTGCGCAACGCTGGTGCCGAACTTGTCCGTCTGCACCAGCATCGTCACGAGCGACGACAGGTCGTCCACCTGGGTACGGTTGGCGAGATTCCTGAGCGCATCGGCGCGTGCGGTCCCGGCGCGCATCTCCAGGTGCACGAGGCGGAGTTCGTCGGAGAGTTCAGGGTGCACGAGCGAGAGCTCGTGGGCCACGCGCTGCACCGCCTGATCGAGACCGAGCCCGGCCTCGACGCTCACCACGAGGAGATCGAGCGCGTCGGGAAGCGACAGGCGCAGCCGGTGCTGCCGGCGCTTCGCCATCCGGGCGAGCACCATGCCCGGCAGTACGTACCCGATCGCTGCCGCAATCAGCGCGGTGATGATCCCGGTGCGCAGCAGAAACGGCAGCGATGTCACCGCAAAGAACGTCAGTGCGCAGCCGACGCGCATCCCGATGAACAACGTCAGCGCTTCCTCGCCGCGGTAGCCGGCGGACATGAGCCGGCCACGCAGTTTCCCGACTTCGGAAGCGGGCCTCGGCGCCGCCCGACCGATGCGCATGAACGCATCCATCAGGCGCTTCGACAGGCGCGACTCGTCGGGCGCCTTCGGCTGAGCGCCGACCACTTCGTCGAGGCGCTGCTCGATGGTCGCCGTGCGCGGCGTCAGCGCGCGTGCGGCGGCCGCCACCAGCAACGACCCGAACACAAACGCAAGTATGGGCAGCATGGAACTACACCTCGATCTTGATGACCTGACGGATCCAGAAGAACCCGACCGTCTGCATCACGATGGCGCAGGCGACCATCATCTTCCCCAGCGGCTCGGTGAACAGCAGCTCCATCTGATCCGGCGCGATGAACGAGAGCGCGACGGCGAGACCGGCGGGCAAGGCCAGCAGGACGAAGCCGGTGAAGCGCCCATGCGCGGTGTGGGTGCGGACCTGGCGCAGGACCTTGAACCGTTCACGAACCACGTGCGCCAGGTTGTCGAGAATCTCGGCAAGGTTGCCGCCGCTTTCGCGCTGAATGGCCACCGCCGTGACGAAGAACTTCACGTCGACCAGGGGAACCCGTTCGGCCAGCTCCACGAGCGCATCATTCAGGGGCAACCCGAAATTCTGCTGCTCGAAGACCTTCTTCATTTCGACGCCCACAGGTTCCGCGAGCTCCTCTGACGCTGTGCCCAGCGCCGTCTGGAACGCATGACCGGCACGCAGCGCGCGCGACAACATCTCGAGGGCCTCTGGAAACTGCTCCTCGAACTTGCGGATGCGCACGTTCTTCCGCCGGTTCAGCCACAGGGTGGGCAGCGACAGCCCGGCCAGCGCGGCGACGGGACCCACAAACGGCGCATGGACGAACAGCGTCGTCATGAACCAGACGATGAACGCGCTGGCAAAACTGCTGGCGACGATCGTGCCGGGGGTCGTCTGGGTGCCGGACCGTTCGATTAATCGCGAGAGTTTCGGTCCGACTGACGTCCGCTCGACAAGGCGATCGACGCTCGCCAGCTTTCCCTTCTGAAGCTGTTTGATGACGCTGATATCGGGCACCTCGAGCACCGTCTGCCCGACCTCGCGCAGACGCTCGTCAAGGCGCTTGCGCTCGATCGCTGCGGCGACGCCACCCCACAGCCTCTGGGAACCTACCGCCACCAGAACGCTCACGATCAAGAAAACGATCAGCGCCGATACCATCACCGCACCTCGACGACGCCCTCGAACATGCTGGCGGGCAGCTGAATACCTGCCGCGCGCAGACGGTCGGAGCACTTCGGCCGCACGCCGGTCGCACGGAACCGGCCAATCACCTTGCCCTCGGCGGTGATGCCGATCTTCTCGAACATGAAAATTTCCTGCATGGTGATCACATCGCCTTCCATGCCGGTGATTTCGGAGATGCTCGTCACCTTGCGCGTGCCGTCACTCATGCGCGTCTGCTGAACCACGATCTGAATGGCGGACGCGACCTGGTGGCGCATGGCGCGCTCGGGAAGATTGACCGCACCCATCCCGATCATCGTTTCGATACGCGTCAACGCATCGCGCGGCGAATTGGCGTGAACGGTCGTCAGCGAGCCGTCATGACCGGTGTTCATGGCCTGCAGCATGTCGAGCGCTTCTTCGCCGCGGACCTCACCGACGACGATGCGATCGGGCCGCATACGAAGGGCGTTGATGACAAGCTGCCGTTGCCGTACCGCACCCTTTCCTTCCACGTTCGGCGGTCTCGTCTCGAGCCGCGCGACGTGCTCCTGGCGCATCTGCAGTTCCGCCGCGTCCTCAATCGTGACGATGCGTTCGTGCTCCGAGATGAAGCTGGAGAGGACGTTGAGCAGTGTCGTCTTGCCGGCGCCGGTGCCGCCGCTGATCAGACAGTTGAGCCGCGCGCGGACGCAGTGCGAGAGAAACTCCAGCATCGGCTGCGTCAGCGCTTTCAGCGACACGAGGTCGTCCGCCTTCAGCCGCTCCGCCGGAAACCGGCGGATCGACAGCAGCGGCCCGTCCACCGCCAGCGGCGGGATGATGGCGTTGACGCGGGAGCCGTCCGGGAGTCGCGCGTCGACCATCGGAGAGCTGTCGTCGATGCGCCGTCCAACCCCGCTGACGATGCGATCGATGACTCTCAGGAGCTGCCGGTCGTCCTGGAACGTCGTCGGCACCCGCTCGAGCACGCCGCGCCGTTCGACGAACACGAGCTTGTGCGTGTTGACGAGGATGTCGCTCACCGACGTATCGCGGAGCAGCGGCTCGAGCGGGCCGAGGCCGAACACGTCGTCGAGCAGTTCGGCGAAGAGCGTTTCGCGCTCCGACAAACTGATCGGCGTGCTCTCTTCGGCCAGCAGCTGTCCGAGCAGCGCCCTGATTTCGCTCTCGGCGCGCGCGCGCTCCGTCTGCGCAAGCGCCTCGAGGTTCAGGCGATTGAGCAGTTTGCGATGCACCTGGGACCGGAGCTCCAGGTACTGCGGCCGTACTTGCGGCGCACGCGGCGGCGCCGGCGGCGGCGCCGCCGCCGCTGGTGCTGACGGTGGCGCGGGACGCTGCGGTGTCGGCGGAACGCCCGAGATGCCTAACGGGTTGCCTTGGAGCATGGTGGTTTACCAGACGGACATGATGCGTTCGAGACGCAGTGGCCCTTTGCGGCCGTTGACGACGGTTTCCATCTCGGCGTCCGGATTGAGCATCCGGCGCGTGAACCGATCGAAGTTCATCGCCAGCTCGGTGTTGCCGGCCAACGCGATCGGCACGCCCGAATTGAGCGCGGACGAGACGACCTTGTAGTCGCTCGGGAACACGTGCGCGATCTGATGACCGACCGCGCCCTCGATCTGCGGCAGTGGAATGGGAAACGGCTCCGCCGCGCGATTGAGCAACACGCGCACGCGTTCACTGGACGTACCGAGCTGCGCGATCTTCTCGAGGACCCGCTGGGCGTTTCGGACCGAGGGGACGTCCGGGTTTGTCACGACACAGATCGAATCGGACGCGTACAACGCCGCGGTGGAACAGGGCGTGATCTCGTTGCCGACGTCGATCACGATGTATTCGTAATAGCGGCCGAGGATTCGGAATACCTCTTCGACCGCGCCGCTGTCGCTCGCGCCCGGCCGTTCGAACGTGGCCGATCCGGCGAGCAGCTCGAGTCCCGACTTGTGCTTGACGACAAGGTCGCGCAGGAATTCGGCGTCGAGGCGGTGGACGTTGTCGAGCGCGTCGAGCAGCGTGTAGCGGCTGCGCAGCCCGAGAAACAGCGACACTTCCCCGAGGCCGGGCTTCAAATCGACGATCAGGGTGGCGCGATTGGTGAGCCGCGCGATTTCAACCGCGCAATTGACCGCCACCGTCGTCGTGCCGACGCCGCCTTTCGCCCCGAAGAAGGACAGCGTCGTCGTCGGCGAGCGGTCGCCTGGCGCCGCTTCGACGCGTGCGGCCATGCGCCGGATGGCATCGTCGAGCGTCTCGCGAGCCGGCGGCCACGTGAGGAACTCGTTCGCGCCCGCACGCATCGAGTGCAGGATCAGTTCGGGCGCAGCGTCCTGCGCCACGAAGAAGATGTTTGCGGTCGGTGCGGCGATCCGAACCCGTTCGACCATCTGCATCGTCGACTGGGTTGCAGCGCGGCCATCAACGACGACAACGTCAGTTGAAAGTCCTTCACGCGGGAAGCGATCGTCGGTGACGCGGACCGGAACGGCGGCGCCGCGCAGCAGCGCGGCCACCTGTGTGCGGAACCCGCTGTCGTCGCTGACAATGATGCTTGACAGTCGAACCATCGTTACTGCACCAGCCGGATCACGTATGCAAGGGGGGCTGTTGGCGTGGGCGTCGTCGCCGCATTAACCCCGGTGATTGGAAAGATGCGCCCGTACGCCTCGTTGCCTTGGACGTTTTCAAGGAAGAAGCCGATAAAGCCCGTCACGTTCAGCGTCGCATTACGTCCCGTCATCTTCCCCAGGTCGTAGTCGTCGGGGTTGTAGAGCGGAATTGGGAACACACGCGGGCTGGGGTTCATGCTGCTCACGTAAGTGTTGTTTTGAGAGTCCCAGTAGGCGTTCGGATCGCGATTCAGCAGATCCTCCAGGCCCTGAACAGTCGGGCCCATCAGGTTGCCGGGCTCCTGAATGGCCACCTCGCCCGCGTTGATGACCGTGGTGTTGCAATTCGCGATGTTGTCGCGGTACCAGTCGCCGCCGATCTCGCCGGTGGTGTTGCCGGGCATCGACCATGAGTAGTAGAAGGTCGGCTGAATGTTGTTCCCCGATCCAGCGCGAAGGATAAGGCGTGTGCCCTTGTCCGCCATGCTGTATCCACGGGTCGGGTCGTAGGCGTCGGCAGGACTCAGGACGTTCCCTTTACTGTCGTAGCGGTCGTAGGTGCTGGTGTTCATGTCCCAGGGCGGGCTTGTGTTCTCGATCCATTTGTCGGGAATGATGAACGGCTTGACGCACGTCATTCCGCCGGCGGGTGCCGCTTGCGCCGTGGCGGTGGCCATGATGTCGACCGTCGAGACGCCGAGCAGGCTCCCCAGCAACGTGCGGACCGGATTGCTGCGGCTTGCGGTGCGGAACACGTTGACCTTCACCTCGTTCGGCTGGCCGAACGAATCGTTGGGAAACGTCACATCCCCCGTCTGCACCGAAACGGAACCGCCCATGACGGCGTTCTGCTGGGATGCGCTGAGCGCGCTCTGGACCGCCGGCCCTGTGGGGCCACGGTCGTTCCAGTTGTTGAAGACGAGCGCGGTCACACCGGCGAGCGCCCCCGCGTCAGCGGACGTCTGCGCCTGCGTCCTCGCCGTCATGAACATGCCGACGTCGATGGCGAGCGTCGTCGCCGCCATGAACGTCATCAGGCCGATGCCAACGAACGCAAACGACATCCCGCGCTCGTCGCCGCATAACTTGCGAAGTCGCTTCAGCATCGGTTGTTCCCTCCCAACCTGTTCACAGCCGAATCGTTATTGCGGTCCAGTGCTCGCCCCGACGGGAAACGCCGGCGGCGGCGGCGCGATCGATTTGTTCTGCTGGAGCCCGGGAAGATATGGCTCCTGTTGACGCGGCAGCTGGCCCGTGACGCCCACCGAACCGGTGCGGAGAATCTCTGGCGTGATCATCACCACCAGCTCGGTGCGGTTCTTCTGCGCAGCCTTGCTCTTGAAGAGCAGGCCGAGAACCGGGATGTCGCCGATACCGGGAATCTTCTGCATCGTGGTCGTCATGCTGTTGTTGAGCAGTCCGGCAATCGCGAACGTCTGCCGATCTCGTAATTCGATCTCGGTTTCAGTCCGGCGCGTCGTTAGAGCCGGAATACGGAAGCCGGAGAGCTGCACGGCGTTGGCGAAGTCGAGGGTGCTGACTTCCGGCCTGACCTTCAGCTGGATGCGATCGCCGTTGATGACCGGCGTGAACCCGAGGCGGACGCCGAATTCCTTGAAGGTAATGGACACGCCAATGTTGGCGCCCGATCCCTGCGCGATCGGAATCGGGAACTCACCACCGGCCAGGAAACTCGCTTCCTTGCCGCTCTGCGCGACGAGGTTCGGCTCGGCAAGGCTCTGGAACAACCCGCGCGACTGAAGGGCGCGGATCAGGACGCCGAGGTCGTATTTCTCGCTGAGCACGAACAGGTTCAGGAAGTCGCTGAACGTGAGCTTTCCCGACGCGGACGTCACATCCGAACCGAAGTCGGCGCTCTGCTTCGTCCATGACATGTCGTCGAAGCTGGCGGAGGGAAACTGCTGCGTCGTCGTGCGGCCGATCGTGTTGTGGATGCCCGTCGCGCTCGTGAACAGCGAAGCGCCCACCTCGGTCAGCGCGCTGCGGCTCACTTCCGCGAAGCGGACGTGCAGCAGGACCTGGTCGCTAGGCGGCGCCGCGACCTGCAGCAGCGATACAACTTCCTCTTTCTTGTCCGTGAAACCCGCGGCCACGTTGAGGATGCGGTCGGCCGTTTCCTTGCTCGTGACGTTCCCCGAAATCACGACGTTCTTCCCGGAGCTGTGCGCGGCGATCGCCTCGCCAGGGAACAGCTGCTGGAGCTGCTCCGAGAGCCGCGAAATGTCGCGCTGCACGACGACGTCATAGCGGCGAAGCATCCCTTCGCGGTCCCACACGTACATCGAGATGGCGCCTGGCGTCTTGCCGTTGATCAGCAGTTGCTTCGAGGAGGTGACGAGCGCGTCCGCGACGTCCGCACTGGTGAGCGATATGCGCGTGATCGGTACGCCGACGTCGAGCACGGTCGACTGCCCGACCATGACCTCGACCGAATTGGTCGCCTCGAGCGGAGCGCCCGGAGCCGGTGCTGCGGCTGCGGCCGGCGAACCGGCGGGACGCGCAGCCGCCTTGGGCGCACTCGCACCAGTCGCCGTCGGAGCCGTAACGGTCCGCGAAGCGGTCACGGCGATCGGCGGGTCAGCTACCGGACTGACACTGACCGGAACGGCCTCGACTTTCGGGCTCGTGGCGGGTTTCGGAGCCACTGTTGCCGGTAGTTCCGCGATCGCTGCGGCGGCAGCGCCCGCGGCCGCCACCGGGCCGGCAGCGCTCACCGCGGCGCCGCTGACGGTATTCGCCTCGGTAATTGATTGCGCCTGCAAACCGAGGGTACCCCAGACGGCGATTACGAGAATCAACAGGCCGCCGATGCGCATGCAGTGGAACGTTCGTCTTTGACGTCTCATGGCGTTCATCGCTACTCCTGGCGCACGGCTTCCTGCGTGCGTTTGTCACCACGAATGATTTCGACCATTGGTGCAGCTTGGACCGGCGCGATCACGGCCGGCGGCGCAGCCACCCCGGCGACGCGCTTCACCGGGCGCGGCGCGGAGTACCCGAGCAGTGCCGCGGGACGGATGCCCGTCGTCACCGGTGCAGTGGAATCGAGTGGATTGCGGAGCGCGAGCTGAATCTTGCCTTCCGTGCTCGCCAGCGTCAGCTTCTCCGCTTCGGCCGGGTTGACCAGCAGCGTGACGACGCTGACCGCGATGGGCTTGCCCTGCTCGGTGTCACGTTCGATCTTCGTGCCCGAAGCGAGCACCTCGACGTTGGTCAGCACGACCTTGGACGTGATGTCCGGCTGCTGACTCGTCGGGTTGATCGTGACGACGACGTCGACGTGCGTCCCCGGCAGCACGTAGCCGGCGACGCCGACCACGTCGTTGACGCGCACCGACAGCGCACGATATCCCGGCCGGATGACCGGGGGCAGACCGGCGCCGGCGTCCTTCGACGCGAGTTTCGCCGGCAGGATGGCTTCGTTCTGGACGACCGGTTGAATCAGCCCGCGGCCGACCACGTCTTCCACGTGCTCGAACGCGCCAGCGGGTACCGATTCCGCCGGCCAGTCGATGGTGCGCACGTCTTCCTTCCGCAGCGACGCGCCGAGGTCCAGGTTCGCGACCGCGACGACGACGGGACGGGTCGGGAGTGCCTCGACCTTCGCGACCGGCGCCTTCTGGGTGTAGCGATACGTGGCGAGCGCGAATGCGCCGCCGACGGTGATCGCCAGCGCGAGCACGATGAAGATACGGATGCGATTCATATCTAAGAGTCCTCAGCCTTGTCGCTAGTTTTCGTTGCGCATCGTTGCCGATGCAGCCATCGTGAAATCGCTGCCCAGGGTGGTGTTGCTGACGACGAGCCTTGCCACGCCGTTCAAGACCATGAAGTGATACGGGTAGGCCACGGTGACCTTGGAACCGGTTGCCGTGCCGGTGCCGTAGGAGACGGGAATACTCCGCTGAATCGTGATGGTCGGCGTGACGCGAGGATCGAGCACGCCGGCCTGGATGTACAGCTGAACACGCGACGTCACCATCGCGTCGGTGTATCCGGGCAGGACGGCCACCCGAGCGCCTTCACGCGCGGCATTGGTCACGACCTGCCACGTCTGGAATGCACGCCCGAACTCGATGATGCCGATCGAAATCAGAAGCAGCAGCGGCAGCGTGAACGCCATCTCAATCAACGCCGTTCCCCGCTGATCCCGCCGCAGCCGCAGCCAACGAAATCTCATGGCGCCGGTCCTTTCCTAGGTGAGCGCCGCGACGATGACGCCGACGGCGATCGCCGGCGCATAGGCGAAGCGGTTGTCCCGTTGCGCGCTCTTGATTTCGTCGATGCGCGCACCCGCCGAAGTCATCAGTGCGGCTGTCCCCGCGACGGTCGCGCCAAAACGACCGCGCCGGTACGCCACAAACAGTGCGATCAGCCCGCCGGCGATGGCACTGGCCACAAACGCACGCAGCGTCGGCGCCGGTCCCAGCAGCGTGCCGACCGACGCCAGCAGCTTCACGTCGCCGCCGCCGGTCGCTCCAATGAGGTAGCCGGGCAGCATCAGCACCAGGCCGACGACACAACCCGCGACCGACAACGCCACGCCCACACGCCCCAGTCCCGCCGCCGCGATGCCGACGCCGATCAGCGCAATCGCGCCCGTCAGGACATTGGGCACGCGACGCGTCCGTACATCGACAGCGGCCGCGATGATGGCCGCAGCCGCGACGACGAGCAACGGGAGATCGCTAGACATTCGCCGACGCGATCGCCTGCCAGAACACGGTGTTGATGGTGTCGCCGACCTTGGTGACCGCGCCGATGGCCACGAACGCGATCAGCGAGGCGAGCAGCGCGTACTCGAGCAGGTCCTGGCCGCTGTCGGATGCAAGCCAGCGCAATTTCAATCTCAATGTCTTCATGTCCATGTCAGCGCCTCCGCCGTGCGCGTCAGACTGTGTGAGCCGCTATGCCCCGCCAGCCTGCGCCGCGTTCTGCAGTTGGCTCGCGACCGACGTAAAAATGCTGTTGATGGCCTGCCCCGAGTTGGTGACCGCAACGACAGCGACCAGCGCGATCAACGCCACGAGGAGCGCGTATTCGAGCAGGTCCTGCCCCGAGTCATCGCCTACCAACGCGCGTATTCCGATCGATGGTTTCTTCACATCCGCCTCCATTCATGACGGGCGATTCGATGAGCGCGGGGGGCACCGGCGATGGAACACGGACGACGCGCGGCGAATGCCGCCGGGCGCCGTCCGCCAAAACCGCCGTACGACGCTCCCTACGCTCCGCCGGCCTGCGCCGCGTTCTGCAGCTGGCTGGCCACCGACGTAAAGATGCTGTTGACGGCCTGACCGGAGTTCTTCACCGCCGCGACCGCAACCAGCGCGATCAACGCCACGAGCAACGCGTATTCGAGCAGGTCCTGGCCGGAGTCATCACGCATCAGCGTGCGCATACGGGTAATCAAGTTCTTCACGGGTTACCTCCAAGCGCGTCCTCGACGCGCGATTCAAATGAGTGTGCGAGATCCGATCACGGCCGCCACGCCACGCCGTGACTGCGCCCTTATTGCGCAACGGCTGTGCCACGGCAGCCGTCGTCGTCGCGCCGCACCCGTAAGCCGTTGTCCGTTCGGATGATGAGTGCCTCTGTGCATGCATCGCGCCGGGCCCGGAAGAGAGGCCTCCTTCACCCGCGCGAACGCTGGATTCGTAACCGGAAATCCCTGAACTGTTCCTGTCCGCCTGTGGCACAACGCACCACCGCCGGCGC
>Ga0310810_10010864_pt1 | contig 10622 bp, 9 predicted proteins | sample NCmetagenome_FD_207641 | JGI IMG/M metagenome (GOLD analysis project Ga0310810, IMG submission 207641) | Soil microbial communities from experimental microcosm in Duke University, North Carolina, United States - NC | ecosystem: Engineered > Artificial ecosystem > Soil microcosm > Unclassified ... | reverse complement strand
CGGTAGCGAAATTGGCGACTTGCGCCTGATCAAAAAAATCCACACTGAACACTTAAAACGGGCACTTAAACGTGAACACCGCGGTGAGCCGTCGTCTGATCCGGCGCACCGCGGTGTCTCCGCTTGAAATACTTTTACGGTTTGGCCGAGTGATAATCCTCGAGCAGTTTCTGAGCGCGTATGCTGGGACTGATTAAGGCGAGTTTTTGTGACCAATCGTAACCGCTGAAAACCCCGACCACTTCCGCCTTCGAATTGTAAACAGGGCTTCCTGAGAACCCGTCACGACTATCGATCTTAACCGACCAGTATTCCTGGTTTCCCAACATGTAGTTGCCATAGAAGGACCCGTGACTGATGACCTTATCTCCGTGCGGTCTCGCGATCAGTACGAGCTTGTCATCTTTGGTTGGTGAGGTTTGAAACGTTGGAGGCTTGGCATCTTTGGAGTTACGACACATCTCCAGCAACGCGAGATCAGCTTCCTTGTCGACCTTGATTACTTTCGCCCGACACCCTTCGATGTAGACTTTGACGTTCAGTTCGTCGTCAGGTCGAAATCCCAGCATGATCTTTTTAGTGCCGCTGAGATTACCGGAAATCACGTGATACGCCGTCATTACCAGGCCATTGCCTACAAGAAATCCTGTCGCGTAGCCGTTCGGTCCCACATCAAAGAGGATCGACATGGCATGTTCGATTGCATTCTGATCTTTCTTTGTGAATTCGAGTTCCAACGACAGTGTGTAGCGCTCCTGCTGCTTCAGCATCCTTGACGTGTTTGCGTCGGCTACGCAAAGAGGAGTGAGCAGAAGAGTCACGAGGGCCATACTGGTAAGGCAAGCTAGCTTACGTTTCATCGGGGCCTCCGTTCCTTTCAAGTATCCCTTAGTCTGGGCGAATCGGCTGATTCGTCCGTAGAGAAGAGTCAAACAGCGATAAATAAACCGTTGCGGCGGGCTTAAGAAAACAGGATCTACTGCGCTTGGATTATGAACTGGGAAAAAGGACTGGAGCATTTTAGGGTCATGCCCCTCCCAGCGCAACAGTTTTACGAATGCGAGGCGGATATTCTGCGCGAGGTATCGCGGTGATATTTCGAAACGGCCAATTTTATTTCGCAGAAGCTCCGAGCAGTTTAGGCTCAGTGAGACGACCGTAGTCCGGGTGAATGTAGACTAGCCGCCCACCGACAATCGTTGCTACAGCTGCTCCTTGCATGCTTCGACCGTGAAATGGTGTATTTCGACTTTTGGATCGTGACCTGTTGACGTCAAACACCCACTGAAATTGTGAATCCAGAATAGTGATGTCCGCATGAGCGCCAGTTTTGAGCGAGCCACGGTCGGCTAGATTGAAAATACGAGCGGGGTTCGTAGAACACATCTCCACTACTCGTGGTAAATCCAACACACCCCGCTGAACTAAATCCAAAGCAAGGCCCACCGCAGTTTCCAGACCAACTATTCCAAAGGGTGCCTGGTCGAATTCAAGAGCCTTCTCGTCGAAGTGGTGCGGCGCATGGTCGGTTGCAATCGCATCAATTGTACCGTCCTTCATTCCCTCTAAAATCGCTTCCAGATGGTCCTGGCTACGCAAAGGGGGGCTCATTTTTGTGTTGGTGTCGTAGTCTGCGACTGCTTCATCTGTGAGGCTCCAGTGATGTGGCGTTACTTCGCAGGTAACTTGCAGTCCTTCATTCTTCGCGGTACGGACAGCGGCAAGCGCACCGCGAGTCGATATGTGGGCGATATGGACCTTTGAGCCTGTTAATCGCGCCAGGACACAATCGCGAGCTGTGTCAACTTCTTCAGCCGCAGCCGGCATTCCGCGCAAACCCAGGATGAGCGACCAGCGTCCTTCGTGCATCACTCCACCGGCGCTCAATGATGCATCCTGACAATGATCGACGACGGTTAAGTCAAATCCACGCGCATACTCCATAGCGCGCCGCATCATCCCTGCGGTGGGAACCGCACGGCCATCATCAGAAACGGCAACGATTCCTGCATTCTTCATCTCGCCCATTTCGGCGAGCTCTTTGCCGGCACTGCCTTTTGTAACGGCTCCAATGGGAAAGACGTTCGCAAGTCGTGCAAGTTGTCCCTGCTCGATCATGAAACGTGTCACGGCTGGATTATCGTTAATCGGATCAGTGTTTGGCATTGCACAAACACTGGTCCAGCCACCCGCCACCGCCGCTGCTGATCCGGATGCGATTGTCTCCTTGTATTCCTGACCGGGTTCGCGCAGGTGCGTGTGTAAATCAATAAAACCGGGGGCGACGATAAGACCCGTGGCGTCCAGTATCTGCACATCGTCGGGCGCCGGTTCAGATCGCTCCAGCAGTCCAGCAATGCGGCCATCTTCAACCAACACATTCCTGCCGGCGTTGATCTGTTGCGCCGGATCAATCACGTATCCATTTGCAATCAGCAACCTCATGCTTTGCCCACCTTGCGATCACGTTTCTGTTTTTTTGCTGGCTGACTCTCTTCGGATTCCGTGTGCGCGCCCCCAGCGAGCAGATAAAGAACTGCCATGCGCACAGCAACTCCGTTAGTGACTTGATCAAGAATCAACGACCGGTTGCCGTCAGCGATTTCGGAGGAGATTTCAACTCCGCGATTCATTGGGCCTGGATGCATGACGATCGCGTCAGGAGCAGCATGTTCAAGATGGCGTGTGCTCAAACCGTAATGCACTGCGTACTCGCGCATCGAAGGAAAAAACGCCGCGTCCTGACGTTCACGTTGAATGCGCAGAATCATGACGACGTCCGCACCCTCAATCGCATCCTGCATTGTCTTCTCGACTCGTAAGCCCGCGTCTACAAGCGTTGCAAACTCTTGAGGCACAAGCGTACCCGGACCGCTTACGCTTACAGTCGCGCCAAGTTTAGTTAATAAGTACAGATTGGAACGCGCGACACGCGAATGCAGAATGTCTCCGAGTATTGCAACTTTCAAGCCCTGAATCTTTCCCTTGAACTCACGGATTGTTAGTGCATCAAGTAAAGCCTGAGTCGGATGTTCGTGAGAGCCATCGCCGGCGTTCACGATTGGAGCATTACACATTTTGGCGAGATGCTGCGGCGCTCCAGCCATTGAGTGCCGGATGACGATGCAATCGGGAGACATAGCCTCAAGATTTCGTGCGGTATCTAGTAGCGTTTCGCCCTTCGTCACACTCGAGGTTGAGACGCTGACGTTGACAGCATCCGCAGACAAACGTTTGGCAGCGATCTCGAATGAAGTCCGCGTTCGAGTAGATGGCTCGAAGAAAAGATTGATAACAGTGCGACCACGAAGTGCCGGAACCTTCTTGATCTCTCTCTTTGATACATCGCGAAAAGTTTCCGCTGTATCGAGCAGGTGATTGATCTCACCTGCGGAAAGTTCGCGAATGCCGAGTAAGTGGCGACGGTTGAAAGTTTGGGTTGACATTGATTCTTGGGTCTTTGGTCTTAGGTCTTTGGTATTCGGTCTCTCGTTTTCCTTTGTCGTGCGCTTCAAAGGCCAAAAGCCAAAGACCAAAGGCCAATTGGCCACAAAAAAAGCGGCCAGTGGCCGCTTCATTCACGCCGTCTCTGACGGCCGCTCTACAATTACCACACCCTCTTCTTCATCAAAATCCTGCAGCATCACCTTTATGATTTCGCTCTTCTTTGTAGGAACAAGTTTGCCAATGTAATCGGCTTGTATCGGGAGTTCTCGATGCTCCTTGCCGCGATCGATCAGCACTGCAAGTTGCACGCGGCGTGGTCGTCCGAAGTCGATCAATTGATCGAGCGCCGCTCGAATCGTTCGGCCGGTATATAAAACGTCATCAATCAAAACGATATTGCGATTCTCGATGTCGCCAGGAAGTTCCGTTCTGTTGACTACTGGCTTTGCGCCGACTGTGGAAAGATCGTCGCGATAAAGCGTGATATCGAGAACACCAACGGGCGGACGAGAGCCTTCAAGATCTGCAATCTTGTCAGCCATTCGTTCGGCAAGAGGAACACCTCGTCGTCTTATTCCGACAAGAAAAAGATCTCCCGCGCCGTGATTTTCTTCGACGATTTCGGAGGACAGACGAGCGAGTGCACGATTGATTCGCGGCCCGTCCATGATGCGCGCTTTTTCGAGGAAATCCATGCGGCGGGGATACTAGCAAGAAGGGCGTGAGGTGACAAGTTTGCCTTGAGTTTTGTCAGTGGTCAGTAGTCAGTAGCCAGTAGTCAGTGCGTATAGGTCCAATAGGTCAGATAGGTCCTATACTGACTACTGACCACTGACTACTGACCACGGCCACTAACAAAGCCACAAAGAACAAGCACAAAGCACCAACCGTGCTTGTCACACCCGCGTGCGAATGTTAGTCTCCCACACGACTTCGGATGGTGTATCGCTCATTAGTGCGCCCGATCCTTTTTCATCTCCCGCCGGAGACAGCCCACCATTTGGCACTGAAGTCTCTTTCACTCATCAAACCCATCAACTCAATCGTCGCAAATAGTTGCAAACCAACTCGTGCATTAGCAGTCAAACTATTCGGTCTGACATTCTCGAATCCAGTTGGACTTGCGGCAGGGTTCGACAAAGACGGCGTGGCACTCACTGAACTGGCAGCGCTTGGCTTCGGACACATCGAAGCAGGAACGGTCACTTATCACGCTCAGCCAGGTAATCCGAAACCAAGACTGTTTCGTTTACCTAAGGATCAAGCGCTCATCAATCGCGCCGGTTTCAACAATCAAGGCGCGGCATCGTTTGTCGAGCACGTTCGCAGTAATCGTCCAAACTGCGTGCTAGGTGTTAGCATCGGCAAGAGCAAAATCACCCCGATGGAGAGTGCGATAGACGATTATCTCGCCAGCTTCGATTTAGTTTATGAAGTAGCGGACTATACGGCTGTTAACGTGAGTTCACCAAATACGCCGCACCTTCGAGAGTTGCAGCAAGCCGAACAGCTGCATGGGTTGTTAACGGCTCTGCAAAATCGAAACCGTGACCTGCAACTCAGAAATAAACGAAGTCGCCCCATGCCGTTGCTTGTCAAGCTATCACCCGATCTGACGACCAAGGAACTCGAGATGGTTATAGATGTAGTCCAGGAACTGAAAGTCGATGGAGTCATCGCCACAAACACCACGATCGGTCGCCGCAATCTTCAGTCTTCGATGCAGGATATCAGTTCGTGTGGCGAGGGAGGTCTGAGCGGGAAACCTCTGGCAAGTCGATCAACCGAAATGATCGCTGACTTGTTCAGACTGACGCAAGGCAAATTACCAATCATCGGTGTCGGAGGTGTTTTTACGGCGGCGGATGCATGGGAGAAGATTGCAGCGGGAGCGAGTCTGGTTCAACTTTATACAGGCTTCATATATCAGGGACCATGCGTGGCAAAAGCAATTAACGACGGTCTGGCAACGTTCATTGAGCAAGCTGGCTTTGAAAATCTCCAGGCAGCGGTAGGTCACAAAGTAAAGCTTCAATAGAGAAAAACAAAAATGCATGCAAAAGATAGATTGATCGTGGCGCTCGACGTGGTTGAAATCGAACGTGCCAAGGAACTTGTGAAGACGTTGAAGGGCGAAGTAGGAATGTTCAAAGTGGGTTCAATGCTTTTTGCCACCGTCGGACCGCAGTTTGTTAAGAGTGTTGTTGCCGAGGGTAACCAGGTGTTTCTCGATTTGAAACTTCACGACATTCCGTTTCAAATTGGTGGCGCTGCGCAAGTGATCGGGCAGCTCGGCGTTTCGCTGTTCACCTTACATGCAAGCGGTGGCACTGAGATGATCCGCCGGGCAGTACACGATGTAGCGGAAGGCGCCTTGAAAGCCAACAAGGAGCGTCCCAAAATCCTGGCAGTTAGTGTCTTGACCAGCTTGGACGCAAATTCGCTTGCGGAAATTGGAGTCCGCGGCACTCCAACTGAAGCGGTCGAGCGGCTTGTGAAGTTAGCTGAAGCCGCCGGAGTGGATGGTGTCGTTTGTTCACCGCAGGAGGCCGCCGCCGTTCGTTCCTTTACCAGATCCGGTTTCCTAATCGTGACACCAGGAGTCCGTCCCCTTTCTGATTCAAAAACAGCAAATGAAGATCAAAAAAGAGTAGACACACCCACCGCCGCCGTAAAAGCGGGAGCTGACTATATGGTTGTGGGACGACCGATCACAGCAGCTCCGAATCCAGTGGACGTAGCACGCCAAATCATTGCGGAGATAAAGGCAGCTAACAATGATGCGGAACATGCTGGGGCTGTGAACGTGTAAACTGTCAGCAGTTAGGCATATTGCCCTGCTTTTGTTTTAAAACTATCATGCGACGGTGAATCTCAGTTTGAAGCTTCGGGTCATTCTTAACCTAACAATCCTCCTTCTCGCGCTCTCACTTCCTGTCTTTGCTCAAGAGAACAACGGCGCTCCATCCATTCCTTTCTCCGACGCACCCTACAAAATCGGGGAACACCTGACATACGACGTGTCGTTTTCAAACTTTCTTTCAGTCGCACATGTTGATGTGCAGGTCGTGTCTCACGGCTTATACGCTGGTCGTGATTCTTTGCAGTTGAGAGCGCACGCGGAAACTACCGGTGTCGTGAACGTGGCTCTATTTTCCATTAACAACGACTACATAACATACATCGATCCAACGACTGGCCTTCCTTTTCATAGCCAGGAAACAGTTCGAGATGCGACTCACTCAAATGATTTCAGTCTTGATTTGAACCAACCAGCGGGAACCGATGCGATTCCGCCGAAGCAGAGGTCATTTCCCGGAACGTATGACTTTTTGTCCGCTTTTTATCGAGTCCGCGCGTTGCCTCTTTCGGCGGGTTCCGTTTACACGCTTAGCATGCGCGGTGAGTCGCAAAACTACGAGATGGAAATCAAAGTAGCAGGTACTGAGGTTGTAAAGACAAACGTTGGTTCTTTTCCGAGTATCGCAACGCAGGTCAAGGTTACTGGGAATTCAGCGTTCAAGAGCGCAAGAGTCTACTTTAGTGACGACGAACGGCACGTTCCGGTTTTGATCACAGCACGAATAAGTACCGGAGAAATGAGAATCGAACTCGCAGGCTCAGAATTCATTAAGCCTGCGCCTGTAGCGAGTGCGTCACCGACTCCGCCCGTTATAGTTGCAACGCCGACTCCTACTCCGAAGCCAAACCCCTCAGCGGTTCAACCAGTTGGTCCCATAGATTGGCCCTTCGCGATCGGTGAACAACTTAACTATCAGGTCTTCCTCGGCAACAGTAACACGCCCCTGGGCATTGCAACGTTTCAAGTAAAAGGACGTTCCCGTTATTTTGATCGCGATGGTTTGTATCTAACCGTCACAGCACACACAACTGACGCGGCGGCTCGTATCTTTGTCGCGAATGACACGATCGAGAGTTACGTTGATCCCAAGTCTCTGCTTCCCTACCGCACGGTTATGAATCTTGTGGAAGGAAGGCGCCGGCTCAATCAGACGCTAACAACAAACCAGGATTATGGAACGGTTATGACGGATAAGGGACAAAGGATCGAGATACCAATCGGCACGCATGACTATGTGTCGCTATTCTATGTCGCCAGAACATTCAACCTCGCCCCGCCAAAAAGGAACGCGATCTCAGTATTAGTTGAGAACAAGACGAAGACATTGTTTATTAGTTCACTGCGGCGTGAAACGATTGAGTTAGGTCAACAGAAGGTGCCTGCGATTGCCCTGTCTCTGACCACCGATGATCCACAACCAGATAAGTTGCAGTTTCGAGTTTGGATCAGTAATGACCGTCGACGTTTACCACTCCGGATGACGTGTCAGACGGAATTGGGTCCATTACGAGCGGATCTCGCCATAGTTCCCAGCACACCTCAGTAAAGTCCGATATGCTTTAGCTTGTCGTGACGCAACCAACCGAGCACTTCAGTCTCTAACGGTCTCCGGTCAGTGGAGCTCGGTTGCGTCACGACAAGCTAAAGCATATCGGACAACCTCTGCTGAAATTGAAATCTATTTTCAACTAGGCTATACTCCCCGACGCGTCGAGCTGACGCCGCAAATCATGCTCAATTCATTCATCATCGTTCTTCGGGAAGGTTTCGAATCGTTTCTCCTCGTCGCGATCATCCTCTCGTATCTACGCAAAGCCGGACAAAAGTGGCTCACATCCGCCGTCTATGCGGCTATCGCCCTCGGATTAACCATCAGTTTCGCGCTGGCCTACGTCCTTAATAACGGCATCTCCGATTCGACCTTGGAACGCACTTTCGGCGCAACGATCGGCGGTTATGTCGCGCAATTCTTTGCCAATGAAGCCCTTCGAGAGGCAGTACTGGGCGTCGTCGCAATCGTGATGGTCGGCACGCTTGTGATCCACATGTGGCGCACGGGACCAAAGATTCAGCAGAGAATGCGCGAACGCTTGTCAGCGGTCTCTTCCAGAAGTTCACGAATCGCCGCGGTTGCCGGTGTGTTCCTTTTCACCTTCCTGATGATTACACGAGAAGGCATGGAAACCGCGCTCATGCTTATCCAGATCCGCGATCCGCGGCTCATCAATGGAGCTCTTCTTGGTGTGTTGGCGGCTGGCGCTTTTGCCTGGTGCTGGGCGCGCTTTGGTCACCTCATGAACGTCAAACGATTCTTTCAGGTGACAGGCATATTTCTTCTCCTCTTTATGGTCCAGGTCGCCATTTATTCTTTCCACGAATTTGCAGAGGCGGGTCTGCTCCCGAACAGCGAGGTTCTTCACGCGGCAACTGAGAAGTTCTCACCCGACGGTCTCTACGGTAAATGGTTTTCTCCGTTGATGGTTGGTGTGTGTGGACTTTGGTTGTTTGGAGCGTGGCTACTCGACCGCGTGAGGGAGAGCCGGGTGGAGGGAATCTCAAAGTTGCAAGGCGCGCGTTAACGAGTATAGAGCCTGCGAGCTATGGGACCTATAGGACCTATGAAAGTTTTTTGACCAACTCCCGCTTCAACAACTTCCCTGTTGGTCCTTTCGGAATGTCTTTAACCAATCGAACTGTCTTCGGGCACTTGTAGTCAGCCAAACGACCCTTACAAAATTCGATCAACTGACCCTCAGACGCTTCACTTCCCTCACGCAAGACAACGAAGGCCGCCACTTCTTCGCCATACAATTCATCCGGCATACCGACAACTGCGGCTGCGGCTACAGATGGATGTTGGTACAGCACCTCATCGATTTCGCGCGGATAAATGTTCTCGCCGCCGCGAATTATCATGTCCGACTTGCGATCGACGATGTAGTAAAAACCGTCCTGATCGCGATACCCAACATCACCGGTGTGAAACCAACCGTTGCGGAAGGCGTGCTTAGTAGCCTCAGGGTTTTTGTAGTAACCCTTCAAAATGTTCTCACCACGCAATACGATCTCGCCTAAGCATCCGGTGGGAACATCGTTGTCATTGTCATCAACAACTCGCATCTCATTTCCTATCGGTAAACCACACGATCCTGCTCGCCGCCGGTTATCCGGAGGATTGAAAGTTGAACGACATGTCGATTCCGAAAGTCCGTAGCCCTCGACGACCAGACACCCAAACATCTCCTCAAACCGCTTGATTGTCTCAGCGGGAACTGGCGCAGAACCGCACATCGCGAAACGAAGTTGTTTTGTTTCCAGGTCTGCCGGAACACCTTCCGGATACGCAGTCAGCAGCATCGACAACATTGTTGCCACGGAACCAAAAGAAGTGATCTGGTAATCTGAAACTATTTGCCAGAATCGTGATGCAGAAAACTTTGGACTGACTACCGTCGAACCACCTGCGTACAGCGCTGACATCGTAGTTACTGAGACAGCGTTCATGTGGAATAGTGGCATCACAGTTAGCAGCCGATCTTCAGGTCCGAATCCCAGCCACTCACTAATCTGTCGGGCGTTCGCGATAACATTCCGGTGCGTAAGCAAACAACCTTTTGGTTTCCCGGTTGTACCAGAGGTGTAGATGATGATTGCTTCGTCGTCGGGTTGTATTTCGATTGGTTGGCGATCTGTTAATGTCACATCCTGCGTTGCGTCAGCTTCGCGATCAAAAACGATGATATTGGATAACTGCGGAAGTTCTTGCCGCACTGAATCTACCGTCTGCATGAAAGACGAGTTCACAAGTAAGGCTTTCGCTTCGGAATTTGAAATTACGTAAGCGATCTCCTGGGCCTTAAGTAGCGAGTTAATGGGACCTGCCAGAGCGCCGAGCTCCCAGCATGCGAAATAGGCTATGAGGTATTCAACACCATTCGGCATCAACAGGCTGACAACGTCGCCTTTCGCAATTCCCTTTTCAGCTAATATCGAAGCCATGCGTTGCACGGCCTCTCCAAATTGCCTGTAGGTGTATTGCCTGTCATCTGATTGCGAAAAGAGGAAAACCTTGTCAGGTGATTCGGCAATGCGCGAACGAAGAAGCTGGGGGATATTTTGGAAATCTGCGGTCATGATGGTCGGATGAGTCCTATACTACTCGGTCTTGCTCAGCAATCTGAAATCTTCAGTTAAAGTGCTATAGTTGCGCCATTCTTAAGAACATCTCTGCGCTTACTCTGCGATCTCTCTGGTCTCTGCGGTTGAAGCGTTCGAAAAAGATACCGCAGGGCTGCACAGAGCACAGAAAAAG
>Ga0310810_10010863_pt1 | contig 10623 bp, 7 predicted proteins | sample NCmetagenome_FD_207641 | JGI IMG/M metagenome (GOLD analysis project Ga0310810, IMG submission 207641) | Soil microbial communities from experimental microcosm in Duke University, North Carolina, United States - NC | ecosystem: Engineered > Artificial ecosystem > Soil microcosm > Unclassified ... | reverse complement strand
CATCAACACCACATGATTGGATCGCAGCGCTTTGAGAACGCGGCGCGCCGCCTCGCGCCGCGGCTTGGCGGAAATAGTCGCGACACCGACGTCCGCTCGATAGCGATCCATCAGGTCGGCGAAGCGCTTGTCGCGTGGCTGCTTGATCAAAGCGGTAAATGAATACCCCTCGGCCGTCAAGCGCATGCCGAGCGTCGTGAAATTGCCGAGGTGGGCGCTGAGCGCGATCACGCCTTTACCCTTCGCGAGCGCGCGTTTCAAGTGCTCCTCGCCCTCGAGGCCGATCATCGAAATGACCCGCTCCCTCGGCATATGCATGTACGAAATCGTCTCCACCATGCACTGAGCGAAGTTTCTCCAAGCGCGGCGGACGACCGCCATGCGCTGTTTGCGCGACGGCAACTCCTCGGCCATCGCCAGCGCGAGGTTTCGCTCCATGCGGGCGCGATAGCGCCAGAGCAGCCTGAGGGTCGCCTCACTCGCCGTTGCCGTGATTACCGACAGTAGGGTTATCGGCAGCCGCGGGAGTAGGCGCACGAAGCCGCGCAGAGAGTACTCGCCTGCGCGGTATCGCAGGCTATCGAAAGCGGCGGCGACCGGCGATCGCCGATTACGCTTCTTCCGCTTTTCTGGCTTTGGTGATGGCATCGCTGAGGGAAATTTTTTATACACTTATTCCCGCCGGCGCGGCAAGCTGAAATAAAAAAGGCGGCGGGCTCGCGCGCCGCCGCCTTTTCGCTGGGACTTCGGCCCTTAATCGCCGGCGGCTTTTAAAAGCTGCTCGCCGCCTTCTTCGCCACCGACTTGGCGCCGGGCAAGGTCGTAGACCTTCGCCTTGGGCTGCTTCTGCAGCACCGCGCACTTCCAACGCACGAGACCGGCGCGCAGATACTCGGGGTTGATGCCCAAGGATTCGCAGATGTTATCGAACGAGAAGAGCCATTCGTGGTCTTCCTGCAAGACCCACTGCTCGGCCTCGCGAAACAACTCGACCCCGCGCTCGTCGCGGGCAAGGACGTATTTCTGAAAGCAAGCCACGGCATCTTCCAGGACGGCCAGCATCAGGCGCGTCTCCGGCTCCATGTGCAACTTCCGGCGATAAGTCTCCAGGAATTGCGCGGGAAGCAGCGTGTCGGGCTGAAACAGCGACGCGACGCGCTCCTCCACATTGGTTGTCGCTTGATTTGCCATAAAACACCTCCCTATCGGGTGAGGCATGTACGCTGTATTGACGATTACAGCGATTCATTATTCATGCAGCACTCGATAGAGAACAATAATTTAACCACGATTTAGCTTTCGGCCACCCCGTCTAAAAACAGGGAAAAATCAAGGTAGAACGGCCGAATAGATGAATTCGGCCTAGCGACCCGCGAATAACGAAGCGCCGCCTAGATTTAACCTGCCGCCGTCGCCGCAGGGTTCTTTTTGCCGATTTTTCCTAAAGCTGAAAGACCGCCCAATCGTTTGACGATCGGGGGTACGTTTTGGTTGACGAAATCGACCTCTTCCGCCGTCGTGTAGCGGCTGAGACTGAACCTGACCGCGCCCTGAAGCCAGTCCGGCGGCACGCCCATCGCACGCAAAACATGCGATGGCTCGGATGACCCGGCCGTGCAGGCGGAACCTGTCGAGGCGCAGATGCCTTGCTGATCCAGCAGGACCAAAACGGCCTCGCCCTCGATGTACTTAAAGCTTAGATTCAGCGTATTGGGGAGGCGCTTTTCGCGCGCTCCGTTGACCTTGCTATTCGGACACGATTCTAACAATGACTCCTCGAGCCGATCTCTCAATTCGCTGACCCGCGTCTCGTCGGCCTCCATATGATGCGAGGCCAGCTCCGCCGCCGCGCCCATGCCCACGATGCCGGCGACGTTTTCGGTGCCACCCCGGCGGCCGCGCTCTTGATGCCCGCCGATCAGGAACGGCCGAAAGGCGATTCCGCGGCGCACATAAAGGGCGCCGACGCCTTTCGGCCCATGAAACTTGTGCGCGGAGATTGTCAGCAGGTCAACCGGCAGCCCTCTTACGTTGAGAGCGACTTTTCCGGCGGCCTGCACCGCGTCGACATGGAGCGGGATGCCCCTTGCTTTAACAATTTCACCGATCGCTTTGATCGGGAAAACAACGCCCGTCTCGTTGTTGGCCCACATAATGGAAACCAGCGCCGTGTCGTCGCTAAGCGCGCGCTTCAACTCTTTGGGATCGAGCATTCCATCACTGTCGACGCCGAGCCAGGTGATACGATAGCCTTTTTTTTCGAGATGCTGACAGAGCCCCATGACCGCGGGATGCTCGACCTGCGTCGTTACGATGTGGCGCTTGTCCGGACGCGCCTCGAGCAGCGCGCGAATCGCGGCGTTGTCGCCCTCCGTCCCGCAGCTTGTGAAGATGATCTCGAGCGGATCGGCCGCGCCGAGAAGCGTCGCGACCTGTTCACGCGCCTGCTGCAGCTTCCGGCCGACATCGCTGCCGAAGCGATGAATGCTCGACGGATTGCCGTAAAGCTCCGTCAAATACGGCTGCATCGCCGCTAAAACCTCCGGCGCAATCCGGGTGGTCGCGTTATTGTCGAAATATACGACCGAATCCATACTGTTTATCCGACGCTTCCCTCGAGGTTCACCCCGAGCAGCTTCTGCGCCTCGACGGCGAACTCCATCGGCAGCTCCCGGAACACCTGCTTGCAGAAGCCGCTCACGATCATCGTGACAGCGTCTTCGCTCGAGATGCCGCGCTGGCGGGCGTAGAAGAGCTGGTCCTCGCTGATCTTCGAGGTCGACGCCTCGTGCTCGACCCTGGAGGTCGCGTTCATGACTTCCTGGTATGGAAATGTGTGCGCGCCGCATTTATCGCCGATGAGGAGCGAATCGCACTGCGAATAGTTGCGCGCGCCCGTCGCGCCCTTCATGATCTTCACGAGCCCGCGATACGTATTCTGCCCATGCCCGGCGGAGATGCCCTTCGAGATAATCGTGCTCTTGGTGTTTTTCCCCATGTGGATCATCTTCGTGCCCGTGTCGGCCTGCTGATAATTATTCGTGAGCGCGACCGAGTAAAATTCGCCCACCGAATTGTCGCCCTGGAGAATGCAGCTCGGATACTTCCATGTGATCGCCGAGCCGGTCTCCACCTGCGTCCAGGAAATTTTCGAGTTGACGCCGGCGCATTTGCCCCGCTTGGTGACGAAGTTATAGATACCGCCTTTGCCCTGCTTGTCTCCCGGATACCAATTCTGCACCGTCGAGTATTTGATCTGCGCGTTATCGTGCGCGACGAGCTCGACCACGGCGGCGTGAAGCTGGTTCTCGTCGCGCATCGGCGCCGTGCAGCCTTCGAGATAGCTCACGTAGCTGCCCTCGTCGGCGACAATCAGCGTGCGCTCGAACTGGCCGGTCTCGGCGGCGTTGATGCGAAAGTAGGTCGATAGCTCCATCGGGCAGCGCACGCCTTTCGGTATGTAGCAGAACGACCCGTCGCTGAAGACGGCCGAGTTGAGCGCGGCGAAAAAATTGTCGGTATAGGGCACGACCGAGCCCAGATACTTCCGGACCAAATCCGGGTGATTGTGTACGGCTTCCGAGAACGAGCAGAAGATGATGCCGAGCTCTCCGAGCTTCTCCTTGAAGGTCGTCGCGACGGAGACGCTGTCGAACACGGCGTCGACCGCGACGCCGGCTAACCGCTCGCGCTCGCGCAGCGGAATGCCGAGCTTGTCGTACATCTCGAGAATCTCCGGATCGACCTCGTCCAGACTCTTGGGTCTGTCTGCTTTCGATTTCGGCGCCGAATAATAGATGATCTTCTGGTAGTCGATCGGTGGATAATGGACGTTCGCCCACTTAGGCTCCGCCTGGGATTTTTCGAGCTTCGCCCAGTGCTGATAGGCTTTCAGGCGCCAGTCGAGCATCCATTCGGGCTCGTTCTTCTTGAGCGAGATTATCCGAACGACCTCTTCGTCAAGTCCGGGCCGTATCGACTCGGACTGGATGTCGCTGACGAAGCCGTACTTGTACTCGCGGTCGGCCAAGATGTCGGCAGTTGTCGCTGTTTTTGCCATCTTCCGCCTCTAACCTCAGACTGAAAACGAAGTACCGCAGCCGCAGGCGCGCTTGACGTTCGGATTTTGGAAGACAAAACCGGATTGCATGAGCTCCTCCTTGTAGTCGAGCTCGGTGCCGTTCAAATAGAGGAGGCTCTTCATATCCACGAGAATCTTGGCGCCGTCCTTTTCGAAGACTTTGTCACCGGGACGCGCGGCGTCGAGATCCATTTTGTACTGCAACCCCGAACAGCCGCCGCCGACGACTTTGAGCCGCAGCCCTTCTTTTTCTTTCTTATCGTCCGCGGCTACAAGCTGCTTGATCTTCGCCGCAGCGTTTTCCGTGATACTTACCCCAGCCATGGGTCTCCTCCTCGAAGGTTACGAAACAGTCTCAGCGTTCCTCTGGCGCTTGCCGCCGTCGCGCCGCGCAGCTTCATACAAAGGCGAAAGCTTGCGCAGCCGCGTGACTTCCTCGGCGACACGCTCGATCGTATAGTCGATCTCCTCTTCGGTATTGAATCGTCCAATGCCGAATCGAATCGAAGCGTGGATCAAATTCTCGTCTAGACCGAGCGCGCGGAGTACGTGCGAAGGCTCAAGACTCGCTGAAGTACACGCCGAGCCGGTCGAGAGCGCGATGTCTTTAAGCGCCATCATGAGCGATTCGCCTTCGATATAGGCAAAGCTCAGATTCATATTGCCGGGCAGCCGCTCCGACTCGCCGTTGACATAGACTTCGTCGAGGCGGTGCAAAAGACCGTCTTTCAGCCTTTCCCTCAAGGCTGTCAGACGCTTCGCCTCTCCGGCCATCTCATGCTGCGCGAGCGCGCATGCTTTGCCCATGCCGACGATCCCAGGCACGTTTAAGGTGCCGGAGCGCAGGCCGCGCTCGTGACCGCCGCCGTCTATGATCGGCTTGAGCTTGATCTTCCGCCCCTTTGAGCGGACATACAAGGCGCCGATCCCTTTAGGACCGTACATCTTATGCGCCGAGATCGACAGCAAATCGATTCCCATCTCCTCGACGTCGATGGTAATCTTTCCGACCGCCTGCGCTGCGTCGCAATGAAAAATAACGTTCTTCTCTTTCGCGATGCGGCCGATTTCCTTCAGCGGATGAATCGTGCCGATCTCGTTGTTCGCCGCCATCAGCGAGACGAGAATCGTCTTTTCGTTCACCGCCGCGCGCAATCGCTCAAGGTCGAGCCGGCCGGCGCGATCGACGGGCAGAAAAGTGACCTTAAAGCCTTGGCGCTGGAGTGCCTTGCAGCTGTCGAGCACCGCCCGGTGCTCGGTCGCGCACGTCACGATCTGATCGCCGCGGTCTCTGCCGGCCTCGGCCGCGCCTTTAATCGCGAGGTTGTCGGACTCCGTCGCCCCGCTGGTGAAGACGATCTCGCGCGGAGACGAATGAATCAGCCTGGCGATTTCCTCGCGCGCTTGATCGACGGCGGCTTCCGCCTCCCAGCCAAACGCGTGATTGCGGCTCGCAGCGTTGCCGAATTTCTCATTGAAATACGGCAGCATATCATCCAGAACCCGCCGATCCACCGGCGTGGTCGAATGATTATCTAGATAAACCGGTAACTTAAGCATTGCAGACCTTTTAGGTCTAATTTAACTATATCGAAGGCTGATTCTATTATCAAGTAAAGCTAAGTTAACGACTGTTCGGCCGTTTTCCAGGGTCAATTAGCCTGGCCGGAGCGCGGATTTCAAGTACCTGCCGGTATATGAATCCTCGACCGCTGCGACTTCTTCAGGCGTGCCGCATGCCACGATTTGCCCCCCGCCCATGCCTCCCTCAGGGCCCAGATCGACGATGAAATCCGCCGCTTTTATCATGTCGAGGTTATGCTCGATGACGAGCAGCGTATTGCCGGCGTCGGCCAACCGATTCAACACGTCCAGGAGTTTTCTGATGTCGTCGAAATGGAGACCCGTGGTCGGCTCATCAAGAATATAAAGCGTCCTGCCGGTCGAGCGCTTGCTGAGCTCGCGGGCGAGTTTGATGCGCTGCGCCTCGCCGCCCGAAAGGGTCGTCGCCGATTGTCCGAGCCTTACGTATCCCATGCCGACATCGCGCAGCGTCTCGAGCTTGCGCCGGATGGCGGGGAAATTGCCCAGGAATTCGATCGCCTCATTGACCGTAAGGTCGAGAACGTCGGCGATGTTTCTGCCTTTGTATAAAATTTCCAAAGTTTCGCGATTGTAGCGGCGGCCACGGCAGATGGCGCATGGGACGTAGACGTCGGGAAGGAAATGCATCTCGATTCTCACCATGCCTTCGCCCTGACACGCCTCACAACTGCCGCCCTTGGCATTGAAAGAAAACCGGCTCGGCCGAAAGCCGCGCATGCGCGCCTCCGGAAGCTGGGCGAAAAGATCGCGGATGTGAGGCAGTAAGTCGGTATACGTCGCCGGGTTTGAGCGCGGCGTCCGCCCGATGGGGTTTTGATCGATGCTGACGACGGCATCGAAGTACTCCTCACCCTTCAGCTCTTCGTACGCTCCCGGCTTCGCCTCGGCGCCGTGCAGCCGACGCGCGAGCGCGCGGTAAAAGGTGTCGATCACAAGGCTGCTCTTTCCCGACCCGGATACTCCGGTCACGCAGGTCATCGTCCCAAGCGGGATATCGACATCGATGGCCTTCAAATTATTCGCCCGGGCGCCGCGAATCGAGAGCATCCTGCCGCTGCCTTTTCGCCGATGCTCGGCGATCGGCATGTGAAGCCGGCCGGACAAGTAGCCGCCGGTAAGCGACTTTTCGTTCGCGATAATCTCATCCGGCTGTCCGTGAGCGATGATCTCGCCTCCGGCGGTGCCGGCGCCCGGACCCATGTCGATCACATACTCCGCCGCGAGGATCGCGTCACGGTCATGCTCGACGACGAGAACAGAATTGCCGGCTTCTTTTAATTCGCGAAGCAGCGTCAGCAGCCGCTCGTTGTCTCTCGGATGAAGACCCACGCTGGGCTCATCCAGGATGTAAAGCACGCCGACGAGACCCGAGCCGATCTCCGTCGCAAGCCGTACGCGCTGGCTTTCCCCCCCGGAGAGTGTGGCCGCCGACCGGTCGAGGCTTAAATAATCGACGCCGACACGAATCAAAAACTTGAGCCGATCGGTAATTTCGCGCAGGATGCGCCCGGCGATCGCGCTTTCGCGCGGCGGCAGCCGTATGCCGGTGAGAAACGCAAGCGCCTCCGAAATCGGCATCGCGGAGATGTCCGCGATATTTTTGTCGATGATCAGAACGTGGAGTGCCTCTTTTCTAAGCCGTGCGCCTCCGCAGTCGGCACACGGCGCCGCATCGGTCGCTTCGCCGTCGTCCTCTTCGTCTTGTTTTTTGCCCTTCTCGACGACTCGCCCGAGTCCGCCGCAGGAGGGGCAGGCGCCCTCAGGGCTGTTGAAGGAAAAAAAACGGGGTGTGATTTCAGGATATGAAACGCCGCATTTGAGGCAGATCGATTTCCGGCTAAATAGAAGCTCCTCGCTTTCACCTCCAGGAAGGACAGCGGCCGCCTTGACGATTTCTTTCCCGTAGCGCGAAGCGATTTCCAGCGAGTCCGCGAGGCGTTTTTCGATCCCCGGGCGCAGCGCGAGGCGGTCAACCACCAAGTCGATCGTGGAACCGCCGATTTTCAGCGCCGGCTCATCGGCCAACTCATGCATTTCGCCATCGATGCGCACGCGCGCGAAACCCGCCCGCGCGAGGCGATCGAGCTCCGCGCGAAGATCTTTCGAATCGACGGCAACAGGGGCCAAGATTTGAACTTGGCTTTGTGCCTGCAAAGCCATGAGCCGGTCGACGATCTCCTCGGTCGTCACCGCGGTGATTTCCGCGCCGCACTCCCAGCAATGCGGCTTGCCGACGCGGGCGAAGAGCAGCCTCAGAAAATCGTAGATCTCGGTCAGCGTGCCGACGGTCGAGCGCGGACTGCGGCTCGCGCCCTTCTGCTCGATCGCGATCGCGGGCGACAGACCCTCGATGGCGTCGACGTCGGGACGCTCCATGCGCTCGAGAAACTGCCGCGCGTACGCCGAAAGCGATTCGACGTAGCGCCGCTGACTCTCGGCGTAAATCGTATTGAAGGCGAGCGAGGACTTTCCCGAGCCCGAGACGCCGGTAATGACGACGAATCGGTCGCGGGGAATCTCGAGGTCGATGTTTTTTAAGTTGTGCTGACGCGCGCCCCGGATGACGATCTTCTGGGCCATCTAAGAGCGCTGGAGCTCGCTCAACGTCGACTCCACGATATGGCGGTATTCCTTGAGCTTTGCCTCGCTCGACGCCTCGAAGCGCAGGACGAGCGCGGGCTGCGTATTCGATGCGCGGATGAGCCCCCAGCCCTCGGGGAACTGGACTCGAACGCCGTCGACGTCGATCACGGGATAGCGCTGGCGGAAATGGTCCGTCGCCTTAGCGGCGATCTTGAATTTCTTGTCGTCCGGACAGTCGACGCGGATCTCCGGGGTGGAGACGCTCTTCGGCACGTCGGAGAGGAGAGCCGAGAGAGGCTGCTTCGATCGCGCCAAGAGCTCGACCAGGCGCAGCGACGCGTAGATCGCGTCGTCATAGCCGAAATAGCGGTCGGCAAAAAACATGTGGCCGCTCATCTCGCCGGCGAGGACCGCCTTGGTTTCTTTCATCTTCGCCTTCAGCAGCGAGTGCCCCGCCTTCCACATGATCGGCTTGCCGCCGCGCTTTGCGATGTCGTCGAACAGACGCTGCGAGCATTTCACCTCGGAGATGATCGTCGCGCCCGGCCTTTGCTTCAAGATGTCGCGCTCGAACAGAATCAGGAGCTCGTCGCCCCAGAGAATATTCCCTTTTTCGTCCACCGTGCCGATACGGTCGGCGTCGCCGTCGTAGGCGATACCGACGTCGGCTTTTTCTTTTTTTACTTTTTCGATCAGAAGTTCGAGGTTTTCAGGAATCGTGGGATCGGGATGATGGATCGGAAACGATCCGTCCATCTTGCAGGCGATCTCCCAGACCTCGCAGCCGAGGCGGCGGAAAACGGCCGGGGCGACGGGACCCCCAACGCCGCTGCCGGCGTCGATGACTATTTTCATCGGCCGCGCAAGCGACGGCACATCGCGGCGGAGATGCTCCCAATAGGGCGGGATAATCGCGTAGCTCTCGCATTTTCCCCCGGGATTTTCTTTAAAATCCTTGCGCTCCATGCGCTCGCGCAAATCCTGAATCTGCGCTCCGTAAAGCGTGTCTTTGCCCATGCAAACCTTAAAGCCGTTGTACTCCGACGGGTTGTGGCTCGCCGTGATCATGACGCCGCCGTCGACGTCGAGATGGAAGAGTGAAAAGTAAAGCAGCGGAGTCGGACAGACGCCGACGTCGTAGACGTGGAGGCCGGCAGAGACGAGCCCTTTGATCACCGCCTCGGCGTACGGATCGGAAGTGGCGCGGCAGTCGCGCCCGACCGTGACGCGCCGTCCGCCCTTGCCGTATACGGCGGTTCCGTGAACTTTGCCCAGCAGATAAGCGAAATCGGCGTCGAAATCCTTCTCCGCCAAACCCCGTATGTCGTATTCACGAAAAATCGCCGGGTTCACGATTTCCTCCGCGCAAGCCGCGCCGCAAGCAAAATCGCCTTTTTCATGCTGGTTTCGTCCGCTTTGTTCCGGCCGGCGATGTCGTACGCAGTTCCATGATCCACAGAAGTCCTAACGAACGGAAGGCCCAACGTCAATGCCACCCCGCCGATAAAATCGAGGAGCTTCAGCGGAATGAGGCCTTGATCGTGAAACATGCAGATCACCGCGTCATAGTCGCCGCGCGCAGCGAGGTAAAAAAGGCTATCTGCGGGAAACGGTCCGAAAGCGCGGACGCCGCGTTTTTTCGCCGCGGCGACAGCCGGCAAAATAATTTCCTTTTCCTCGCGGCCGAAGATCTCCTCTTCACCGGCGTGCGGATTGAGGGCGGCGACCGCAAGGCGCGGACGCGACAACGAAAAATAATGCTTGAGGGCGCGGTCGGTCAGTTCCAGCGTGGCCTTGATTTTCCGCGCGGTCAGCGCCTCGGCCACGCGCATCAGCGGCAGATGCACGGTGACGAGGACAACCTTCAGCCTGCGCCCCAAAAGCATCATGCGGACCTCGCGCGCGCCGGCAATCTCAGCGAAAAGCTCGGTGTGGCCGGGATAGCGGTGGCCCGCCAGGTGAAGGACTTTTTTATTGAGCGGCGCCGTGGCGATCGCGTCGACTGAACCGGCGAGCGCCGCCCGCGCCGCCTCGGTCACGTAACGGTAGACCGCCGCGCCACAGGCGCGCGACGGCACGCCGGGCCTCGCTTCGGACGGCGACAGCGATGAGAGGGACCGTACCGCGATCGCCCGAGGCCAAGCCTCGCGCGGCGCCCACGGCGCCATTTGAAGACCGATACGGAGTTTTTTCCGCGTGCGTTGCAGGAGATCGAGATCGCCGAAAACGATCGGGCGGCATGCGCGGCCGATCGCTGGGTCGGCGAGCGCCTTGAGGACGATCTCCGGACCGACGCCGGCGGGATCGCCCATCGTTACGGCGACGATGGGTTTAGCCATTTGGGTGCCGGATAG
>Ga0310810_10010862_pt1 | contig 10623 bp, 9 predicted proteins | sample NCmetagenome_FD_207641 | JGI IMG/M metagenome (GOLD analysis project Ga0310810, IMG submission 207641) | Soil microbial communities from experimental microcosm in Duke University, North Carolina, United States - NC | ecosystem: Engineered > Artificial ecosystem > Soil microcosm > Unclassified ... | reverse complement strand
CTCACTCTGCAGCTTGGTGATCACTTTGGAAAGAGCCTGGCAGTGCGGACAGGTGGTGAACATGTACGCCACCATCACCACCTTGCCGCGATAGCTGGAGAGCAGACTCTGCTTGCCCGACGGCAGAGTAATCGTAAATTCCTTGGACGGTCTGGGAACCGGCGCGGCCGCCTGGAGTGTCAGAGTGGAGGCGAGCAGTGCGGAAACAGTGGCGATGCGCATGGTTATGATCTTCCTTATTCGCTGGCTTTCTTCTCGGTGGTTTTCTTCTCTGAGTTTTTCTTCGTGTCGCCGCTCTTAACCGGCGTTTTCGGCGCTGCGCCTTCGGCCAGCAGGCTCTCGATCAGCGGCTTCAGGTGGGCCGGATCGCCCAGCGGTCCTCCGCCTTGCGAGGTGGTCTGTTCGCGGATCTGGCCCTTGCGGTCGATCACCACGATCTGGGGCACGCCGATGCGCTCCAGTTCCGAAAGTCCCAGGTAGCTGAACACCGTGGAACGCGAGGAGTAACCCACCGGGAATCCCGCGTACTGTTTGGTGTAGGCCGTCACCTTGTCCTTCAAGGGCCCCTTCCCGTCATCGTCGTCGAAGGCCACGCCCAGCGCCTGGAATCCGCGCGGTCCGTATTCGGTGTTGAGCTGCGTCAGCACCTGGGAGAAAGCCTGGCAATGCGGGCACCAGGTGAACAGAAACTGGACCACGGCCACCTTGCCCTTTAGGCTGGACAGCAGAATCTGCTGGCCCTGCGGCGTGGTGACGGTGAATTCCTTGGACGGACGGGGTACCGGCGCCGCGGCCTCAACGGAAAGCCCCAACGCGAGAAACAGAGCCAATGTGGCAGTACGCATAAAACACAGTCTACCGCACCCTTTCCTGGGATTGAATCCCCTCGATGCTGTGGACGCTGACGCCGTCCAAACGTAACGAAAACTGGCCATTATCGCCGGATCCAGTCACCCTCCCAGCGGAGGAAGAGGCAATTTCCAGCTTCTTCCACTTCGCCCGCAGCACGCGCTGATACAGCTCGAAAAACACCCGCGCGGCTTCCGGTGAGTCCCACTCCGAGGAATGTGCCAGCACGGGATATTTAGCCTGCTTGTGCTCGTACAAGCGGTATACGCCCCCGCGCCAATGCGCCGCTGCCTCGCGCCCCTCGGTTTCGCCGATATACTGTCGCAGCAGGACCGAATAATCGAATTCGCCGACGTCCCCGTCGGTCAGGATTCGAAACTTCCGGGCTTCCTTGCCCGCAGCCTCCTCCAGGCGGGGCAGGGCAGGCATCGTGGGCATGCGCGACGTCAGGTACGTCTGCGGGTGCATGATGTGCTGCGTGCTCCGCGGGGGATCGCGAAAGACGCGCTCAAAGGCAGCCGGGCCGAGTTCGCGATACACCGCGTCCTGGAACCGCATCCCTTCCGTATAGGGAAAAGTGAGCGACTCCCGGATATACAGGGGCGCCTGCGAGAAGACCGGGAAGTCGTCGCCGGAAGCGCCCGCGCCTTCGGCCAGACGGTCCAGCAGCCGGGGCGGCACTTCGCCGCGCCCGCCGGATTTCTTGGAAAGATACGCCCAGCTCAGCCATGTGGCCTGGCCTTCGATCACCGACTGGCGGGCGGTGCTTTGCTCATCCCCGTCAGCGTCGTTGATGAATTTTCGGAGCGGATGCTGCTGGTCGGCCAGGGCATGTGCCAGCTCATGCGCCAGGGCGATGAGCTGTTCATTATCGGTTTTGGTCGAATCCAGGACGAACAGGCGTTTCTTCTTGTAATCGTAGAAGGCCGCGGCTTGTTCCGCCAGCAGATCGCCGGATTCCCGCGCCAGGTTGAAGTCGCGGGGAACCAGGCCGAACATCTTGAGTACGATCTCGGCAGCGCGCGTTTCTTTATTGCCTTCGGCGTCTTTGACGCCCTCTTCCACCATTTTGCGGAAGTTGTCCTTGGAGAGGATCTCGGCCGGGACGGTTCGCTGCACCCTCCAACCGGTGATGTCCGACAGCGTTCGGAGCATGTCGTCGACCTGCGAGAAGATCGTGGTTTGCGCAGGGGCGGCCGCGGCGAGAGTAAGAAGGAGCAGGGCCCGGGGGAACATCTAACGTGTCTAGCGTAACATGCGACAATAAAGACTCACATGGCAGACGACAAGCTCTATAAATCCGTATCGATGGGCAGCGGGACGTTTCTGATCACCAAGCCCAAGCGCAAGCCCCACAAGCGCCGCCAGTCGGCCCTGAAGCATCCCCGCCGCGGCGCGCGCAAGTAACGAATTCTCCTCCCGTGTGATTACACGGTTGGGAGGACTCCGACGTGTCAAATTCCTTTGTGCACGTAGAACTGAACACTATAGATGTAGATAAAGCCAAGGGGTTCTACGGGAGGCTCTTCGAGTGGACCCTCGAGGACGTTCCGATCGGCAATCTCGATTACACCATGATCAAAGTCGGGAAGGGAACCGGCGGGGGAATGATGAAGCAACTCATTCCCGGTGCCGGCTCTGCGTGGCTCCCCTATGTCGAGGTCCCGGACCTTAAGGCCTCCACGAAGAAGGCTCAGTCTCTCGGTGCAAAGGTGACGAAGGACGCCAGCGAAGTCATGGGCATGGGCTGGCTCAGTATCATCGTCGATCCTACCGGCGCTATGCTCGGTCTGTGGCAGACGAAGGGCTCCTCCCGCTAAAGGCAAGCAGCCGGGCGAACAGCTTCAGCGTCTTCCGAGTGAGACCGCCGCCTCTATAAGCGACGAGTAACCGCTAGTGCTCCACTGCTACCGCCTCCGAGCCCAATCCCATCGCAAGACCGGCGATGTAGGCGGATGGCGGCCCTGTCGTGTTCAGTTTTCCTGAAACGATCACGCGATAAACGTCGCCCGGATCGCCCAAGCGGTACGATTGGCCGTCGATCGCAAAGCTCTCCACGGAGACCACGGTCATTTCAAAAGTTGTCGAAAAATAGCCGGTCGATGTGTCGATCAACACCTGATGCCGCAGGCTGCAAACCTGGACCGCCTTGCCGTCCCGGAACGTGTCTGGATTCACGAAGCTGGCGAGACCCGATTCGTCGAAATAGACCGTGCTTGTGCCGGTTCGATCGATCAAGCGAATGGGCCCGTTGTTGATCACGCGTTCGGTCGCTGTGTCGTTGTAAAAGGTAAGTAGCGCCGTAGCTTCGGAGATGGCGCCCGGCTGTCTGGCAACTCTAGCCAGCCCCCGCACATAATTCAGGTAGCCATATTGAAGGGATTGCTGAGGGGACACGTTCAGCACCTGCCCGACCACTTCATAACCGATCCGGGAGTCTGCTTTATCCGCGTTTTGTCGGCTGTCCTCCGATTCCGCACAAAGCAGTGGTGCCGTGAGAATCAGCGCCACACATACGCATACGCCCGTTTGCGTCCGCCGAAACAATCGTGATGTATTCATCCTGGGTCTCCTGAACTACGGATTCATGTCAACCCATGTAGAATATGGCTGTCTCCCGATTGAGTACTGACCAAATCGTTGTTATTCTCATACTGAATTATTGCCGGCGTTATGTTGAACAAAATGGACAGGATCTATCAGTTTGATTCCCTCCGGGTCGATGTCGCCAACCGGCTGCTGACGCGTGCTGGCGAGATCGTTCCGCTGGCCCCGAAGGGTTTCGACCTGCTTCTGTTCCTGGTCGAGAATCGGGGGCGTGTGCTTGATAAGGAGACCCTGCTGGATGGAGTCTGGACAGGCGTTTTCGTGGAACAGGGCAATCTCACGAAAAACATTTTTATTCTGCGCAAGTGCCTGGGGGAGCGCCCGGATGGGAAACCTTATATTCAGACTTTTTCGAAAAGAGGGTACCGGTTCGATGCAGCAGTACGGCAGGTATCGAATGAATCTCCGGCTCCCACGCCGCCGCAACCGGCAGGCGTCAATACTAACCATCGGGTGAAGCCGTCCGGACGCAGCCCGCTGGGTGTCAATTGGTGGGCGGCCGGCGCAGCCTTAGTGCTCGCAATTGGGTGGGTGGTTTGGCGCGAATCGGCCACGCCTGTGGTTCGCTCCCTGGCAGTTCTTCCTTTCCGGTTCACTGGAGAATCCGCCGATGCCTATCTCGCTGACGGGTTGGCCGAGGATCTGACTTTACGACTGGCGCGACTCAAGAATCTGCGCGTAATCGCACCGCAGGTGGCTGCTCGCTTCCGGGATGCGTCCGATCCGCGCGATGCGGGGCGGAGTCTTGCCGTTGATGGAGTGCTCACCGGGAACCTGCGGGCGGAAGGCCAGTGGCTTAGAGGCCGCGTAGAGCTGATCTCTACCTCCGATGGCTCCATCCTGTGGGCGGATGCCGCCCTGGAAGTGCCACTTCACGGTTCCGCGGAGGCCGGACCTCGTCTGGCCGAAACCGTTGTCGCCGGTCTGCGGCTGCGATTGAGTCCTAAAGAACTGTCCAGCGTGCAGCGCGAAAGCACACGAAATGCCGAGGCGTACGAAGCGTTGCTGCGGGGGAAAACGCACTTCGCATCAACGGTCCGCTCAGGAGAACGCCGCAAGCCGGGAAGCGACGGGGATCTCGCTAAGGGGTTCTTCGAGCGGGCTGCCCACTTGGACCCGAATTATGCCGAAGCATGGGCCTGGCTGTCGATGGCCGGTCCTCGCAGGTCCCCAGCCCAACTGGATGCCGCGGCGGAAAACGCGGAAAAAGCACTCCGGTTGGATGCCGATCAGATCGTGGCGCGGCGGGCGCTGGTGAACATCTACCATCAAATGGGGCGTGACGAGGAAGTGCTGCCGCATGCGCGATGGGTTCTCGCCTACGGCGGAGACGGCCCCGAAGCGCTGGCAGTGGCGGGCCGCGCATTTTTTCGTGTAGGCCTTCTCGCGCAGGGAGTTTCGCTCCTTGAGCAGGCGCTGCGGAAAGATCCCCAGGATGAGGTAACCAGGAGCGATTTGGCCTTCGCGTATCTGTTCAGCAGGCAATACCCCAAAATGCTGGATGTTCTGGCGCCCATCGCCGATCAGCCGCGCGCCCGCTGGCATCTCGTATTCAATTATGCGGACCGCGGAGAGTGCGATAAGGCCCTTGAATTGGCCCGCGGCTTGGACCATAGTCCAACCGAATCGGAATACTTTTTGGGAAAAGGCTTCGAAGCCTGTGGCGACCGGACCTCCGCGCGGAATCTATGGTCCACCGATGCGGCGCGGCTGGAGAAGGAACTTGCTCATGAGGACTCCGCCGTTACCCGAATCATGCTGGCGAATGAATACGCTGAACTCGGGCAGAGAGCGCAAGCGCTGCAGGCAATCCGCCGGGCTCAGGAACTGGGCCCTGGTAATTCGTCGGTCTTGTACTATAGTGCGCAGACTCGCGCCATCTTGGGAGACCGCCGGGAAGCCATTGAATACTTAAAGCAAGCCGTAGAGCACGGTTACATGGCGATTCATTACCTGGATCGCTACGAGCAGTGGCCATACGGCCTCTGCCGGCTCCGTGAAGATCCCGAATATCGCGCGATACACAACCAGCTGGCGAAAAAAGTGGAAAGTATCGGAAGGCAATTCGCCGACGCGCGTTACCGGTGGAACTAGTCTGAACCGGAGTCACTCCCTCGCGACCAGTTATATCTCCCATCCTCCCCACGACTTCGCGCTTCACCTTCCCGCCTCGCGAAGCAACCACCGCCTAACCTCCAATCAAGGAGTTCGCGCGCTCTTCCACCGGAGAGCCGAATCGGCCAGGAAATAGCATTCTAGATGCTGCTATGGAGGGCCTGGGTACGGTGGATGTGTCCGGTACATTGCACCGGACTCCCGGCCGTGGGGAGTAAAACCAGCGGCACAGGGGCCCCAAGGGAATAAAAGAAACAAAAAGGCCGGGCGGGATGCCCGGCCTTTCGATCATGCTGACTGCCGTCCTAAAACTTAGTCTCCGAACGACCCGACTTCTTCCTGCGCGACTACAGGCTTCGGAGCCGGGGCGATCGCGCTCAGCGGCACCACGTCGGTTTGCGGTTTTTCGCCCAGTACCACTTCGCGATACATCTTCATCATCTCGGCGTCCTTGGCCTTCTGGTCGCGAGCGCGCTTTTTCTCCTCGCGCGCGGTCTTGGCGATGCCCAGCTTGTCCAGGTCGTGCTGCAGCCCGTGATTGACGTCCTCGGCGCGCAGCACCAGTGTGTGGTCCTTGCTCGGAAGATTGACGGCCTTGCCGCCGGCGATGATTTCATGCCGCCCGTGCTCTTCGTACCACTTGGTGAGCGTGGCCGTCATGTGCATTTTCTCGACGATGTTGCGCCAGCCCACGCCGGTGTTATACGCGCAGAAGCTGATCTCGCCTTCCTGCGTGGCGTAGGGGATGATGCACTGTTCGGTGCGGCGGAAATCGTAGTTGAACAGGTCCTGGAACCACATGCCGGCCACGAACAGGAAGTTCCAGCGGTCCGCGCGGCGCTTCTGGATGTCTTCCATGGTGCGGTCGCCGGTGACCTTGCCGTATTTCTTGTTGGTCATGCCGAAGCACTTGTCGAACTTGGCGATCAGGTCGCTCAGGCGGAAGTGCGTGGGCGCTTCGTAGGGATTGTAGTTGCGCAGCAGCGCCAGCGAGACGCCGATCACCGACATCCTCTTGCTGCGCGCCGCGTCGTTGATGCGAGCCACGTCCTTGGCCAGCTGGTCGGCGTTCAGGAACGCCGTCACCGGGCGGTATTCCTTGGTTTCCTTGTCGCACATCACGGCCATGCCGATCCCGCAGTTGGGATGGCAGCCGCAGGAGAGCTGGCCCCATTCCGCGCTCGGCCCGTGAACCAGATCGGCGAAATCGGAGAACGTGCTCATGAAGGAGATCGGGAACCAGTCGCGAACCGGTTCGCCCAGCCCGGTTTGGGCCTTGACGTCGTGCGCCAGGTGCGAAAGCGTGTAGCGCTGCGCTTGTCTGCGTTCATCCGTAACGGCTTCATCGCGGCCGGTAAAGGACACCGGCTGGAAGCTCAGGAACGGAATCTTCTTGGGATTATCCAGCGCGAACCGTACCACCGCGCCCACCTGCTCATTGTTGATTCCGTTGATCAGCGTGATTACCGGTACGATATCGACGCCGGCGCTGTACAGATTCTCGATGGCGCGCAGTTTCACGTCGAACAGGTTGCCGACCGCGCGGTGCGAATTGGCTTCGTTTCCGATGCCGTCGAACTGCAGGTACGCATACCGCAGGCCGGCTTCCGCGGCTTCCTTGGCGAACTCGGGACGCTTGGCGAATTCAATCCCGTTGGTGGCCGCCTGCACGCTCTGGTAGCCGATCTTGCGGCAATACCGCACGGCATCCAGGAAATGCGGGGACAGCGTCGGCTCGCCGCCCGAGAACTGCACCGAAAGCTGACGGCGCGGCTTGATCGAAATCGCGTTGTCCAGCAGGGTCTTGATCTCTTCCCAGCTCAGCTCATGCACGAAACCGACCTGGTTAGCGTCCATGAAGCACGGATCGCACATCATGTTGCAGCGGTTGGTCAGATCGATGGTGAGCACGCTGCCCCGGCCGTGTGTAATGGTCGAGGTGCCGTGGTCGTGCAGCTTTTCGTCGTTATGCGCGCGAATGTCGCGGCCTGGGAAAACGTCTTCCAGGTGCTTGGAGAACGCCGGGTCGATCGACATCAGGTCTTCGAACCGTCCGTGAATCGGACACTCTTTGACCATCACGATCTTGCCGTCTTTCTCGATGATATTGGCCTTGATCTCGCCGACCTTCTCGTTCCGCAGAATTTCCACGGGAACCTTGCCGTCCAGGATCTGCTGGCGGATCTCGGGGATGCACTTGGGACACAGCGAATCGGTTTCGCGCGGCCACCCGAGTTTCGGCTTCTGCTTTTCCCAACTCTTCAGAAGAGGCTTGTCAGACCACTTGGGAATGAAACCCGGATTTGGGTGGATGGAATTGATCTTGTCGTAGACATGCCAGGCCGCGTTGGCCGCGACGGCGATAACTTTTTCCACATGCTTGATCGGCTTGGTCAAAGTGGACGCTCCCTAACTATGAATGAGTTAAAACCTTCAGTCTCGCGAAGTTACAGTATAGGGGGCCGTTCCGCGCGGGCACTACATGAATGAACTAAAATGCTTTCTCCTGCATTGGACGGGGCTGTGGGGCTGGTGAATGGACACGCAGGCAAGCCCTTATTAATCAGCACTATACGATAAATGCCGGGGGAAGAAAATGCGCCCGTAGAGGTTATCTTTAAGAAAAGACAATCTCTTATCGGCTACCGGCCGGCCGAGAGCGGCACCGGCCGGAAGTGCTCGATATAGATCCGCATGGCTCGCTCAAAGACGCTGAAACCGTACGCCTTGGCTTCTTCCAGGGCCTTCTGGTTCTCCCAGTGGTCGTGGCGGATGCGGTAGCACGCCAGGACGGTCCCAGTGCGATCCGAGCCGCGTCGGCAGTGGACGAACACCGGCCAGTTGTCGCCGTCTTCCAGGGCGCTCAGGACCTTGGAAACCTGCTCCTCTTTGGGCGCGCTAAAGCCCTTCATGGGGACGCTGATAAAGCGCATCCCGTCGGCTTCGACGACTTGCTTCTCGCGAGGAATGGAATGCTCATCGACCCAGCGCAGATCGACCACGGTCTTGACGCCGCGTTGGGCCAGGCTTTTGAAGCCGTCATCGCTGGGCTGGCCGCCGCGTAGAACGTGCTCGTTGACCACCTGGAAATTGGGCAGTCCCTTGGAATCGTCGCCGGCGAGCGCAAGGCTCCAGGGAAGTGCGGCGGCAATCAGAATGGCGGCGGTGCGGGTCACGGAACTTCTATCATACCGAACGCGGATATACTGAGAAGCCATGAAGATCAAAATCTGCATCGCGATCGCGGTCTGCCTGGCAGCCGCCGTCATCGCCTGGCCCCAGTCTGCCGACGATCCGCTCGATTCCCTGAAGGCATCCAAGGACACCCAGCGCCTGCTCTTCGAGAACCAGTTCGTGCGGGTGATCGACGATCAGATTCCGGTCGGCGTCACCGAGCCCCTGCATCATCATCGCCACGGAGTGCAGGTGTACATCAACACCTACACCAACGAACAGATTACCCAGGACGGTAAGAGAACCATCGGGGAGCGGAAGGCCGGCACGGCCTCGTGGTCGGAGGAAACCGTGCACACGGTCAAGAATATCGGCACCACTCCGTCGCACGCGATCCGGATTGAACTGAAGTATTAAGCCTCAATTTGACTTCAGGCCGAAGCCAGGGTAATCTGGCAGCGTAGTAAAAAACACGTTCGAGGAATGCACGGGAAGGCGGTGAAAGTCCGCCACTGCCCCGCAACTGTGAACGGCATGTATTAGGCCTGGTTTGATCACTGCGCAAGCGGGAAGATCAACCAATACGAGGCCAGCCGTAAAGTCAGGAGACCGGTTCTTCGACGTTCCATCGCTTGTAGAACGTTTCGAGGGGGAACGTCTCATGACCATCACTCTTTTTCTTCTTTTGTTCTTCGATGTGCGGGGGATTGTGTCCGATCCCAGCGGGCGGCCGGTCGAAGGCGCGCAAGTCGTCTGCGGCGCGGATACCAGGACCACCGACGCCCGTGGAAACTTCGATCTTCCGAGCGCCTGCGAAGCCACCATCACTAAGCCAGGGTTTGCGGAGAAACGACTGACGCTGTCCGAATCGGGCGACAATCCGGTGACGCTGCAACTGGCGACCGCCAGCGATCGCGTGGTGGTTACCGCCACCGGCGCGCCGTTGTCAGTGGAAGACGCGGGCGTAGCGACTACAATTTTTACCGCGAAAGATTTTGCGCCCGCGCGCGGCGCATTCGTCCAGAACCTATTGCGCGATACGCCCGGACTGACGGTGATCCAGACCGGCCGCAACGGCGGGCTCACCTCGGTGTTTGCGCGCGGAGGCGAATCGGACTCGTCCCTGGTGCTGCTGGACGGCATTCCGCTGACCGAGCCGGGAGGATCGCTCGACTTCGTCCACCTGACTTCCGCGGGGCTGCAGCGCATGGAAGTGATTCGCGGCCCGGAGAGCGTCCTGTTCGGCGCGGAAGCGTCCAGCGCGGTGATCCAGATGTTCACCGAGCGCGGCGATCCCGAAGCGCGCCGTCCGCACGGATCTCTCGTATACGAGCGGGGTTCTTTTTCGACCGATCACTGGACGGCGGCTCTCAACGGCGGCCTCGCGGACCGGCTGGATTACGCATTTACCAGCGATCAGTTCCGCACCACGGGCGAGTTTCCCAACGATGCGTTCCGAATCACCAGCGGCACGGCCAACGTGGGACTCCGGCTATCGAACCAGACCCAGTTGCGCGCGATCTATCGCACCTTCGACTCCTACACCGGCGCACCGGGCCAGGTTCAGTATGAATTCATCAACTACGACGCCAACGAAACCGCGCGCGATTCCACGGTGAGCGTTCGTCTGGATGACACGCGCGGCCAGCGCTTCACGCAACGCGCCCTGCTCGGGTACCATCGCTATCGCGACCGGTTTTCGGATACGAATTCGGAAATGTACAGCTATGGCGCGGTGTTCCAGCTCAATCCTTTCCCCGATACACGCGCGTATTTCGAGCGCATGATTCCGTTCTCCGCGACCGATTCCGAGCCCGGGACAGCCGTGGTGAAGGGATTCGAGACGTTATTCGCCTTCCCCGGCCTGACCTATACCAA
>Ga0310810_10010861_pt1 | contig 10624 bp, 11 predicted proteins | sample NCmetagenome_FD_207641 | JGI IMG/M metagenome (GOLD analysis project Ga0310810, IMG submission 207641) | Soil microbial communities from experimental microcosm in Duke University, North Carolina, United States - NC | ecosystem: Engineered > Artificial ecosystem > Soil microcosm > Unclassified ... | reverse complement strand
AGACGCGACAGCAGGCGCACGCCGTCGCGTTCGAGATCGCCGCGATATCCGTTGCGATGCGCCCGCTCGAGCTGGGGCACGAGGCGCGCGTCGCGAAAGAACGCGGTCCAGTCGTCGGCCCAGTCGTTGATCTGCAGCGTCGCGCCGATGAAGTTGTCGCGGTGCCAGCCGAAGCGTTGGCCGCGCGGGCCGCGGGGCGCAGTCGCGCCGTGCAATGCAGCGAGCGCGCGCCCCAGTGCGACACGCTCCGTTGGCGCCGTGAGGTCGAGCCATTCGAGCACGAGGTGCGCGTCATCGACCGCCACAGCTTCCGCAAGGATCGCGGGCACGCGGATTGCGCCCGTCGCCGCAAGCGCGCGCAAGCCGTCGGCTTCGCACGCGAGCATCGCGGCTGCCGCGGCGCGCTTGACGAACACCCGGCGTCCCTGCACGACCTCAGTGCCGGAGCGCGTCGATCCCATCGGCGATGCCGGCGAGCGTCAGCGGAAACATCCGGGGCCCGAGCGCCTGCAGGATCAGCTGAGTCGTGCGCGTGTATTCCCACGTGCGCGGCGCCTCGGGATTCCACCAGACGACGCGGCGGAAATGATCGAAGATTCGCTGCAGCCAGGCGATGCCCGGCTCGAGATTCCGGTATTCGGCGCTGCCGTCGATGGCGGTGAGCTCGTACGGGTTCATGGCCGCGTCGCCGACGAAGATCACGTTCCAGTCCGGGCCGTACGTTCGCAGCAGGTCGAGCGTCGGATAGCGCTCGTTGCGCCGGCGCGCGTTGTCGCGCCACACGTGGTCGTAGACGCAGTTGTGAAAATAGAAGTGCGTCAGATGCCGGAACTCCGACTTCGCGGCCGAAAACAGCTCCTCGCAGACGGCAACGTGCGGATCCATCGAGCCGCCGACGTCGAGGAACAGCAGCACCTTGACGCGGTTGCGCCGCTCGGGCTGCAGCTTGAGGTCGAGCCATCCGGCGTTGCGCGCGGTGCCGGCGATCGTCCCGTCGAGATCGAGCTCCTCGGGCACGCCTTCGCGCGCGAAGCGCCGCAGCCTGCGCAGCGCCACCTTGATGTTGCGCGTGTTGAGCTCGACGTCGCCGTCGAGATTGCGAAAGCTGCGCTCGTCCCACACCCTGACGGCGCTGCGGCCACCGCCTTCCGCGCCGACGCGGATGCCTTCCGGGTTGTGGCCGAACGCGCCGAACGGGCTCGTGCCGCCGGTGCCGATCCACTTGTTGCCGCCCGCATGGCGCTCGCGCTGTTCCGCGAGCCGCTGCCGGAACGTCTCCATCAGCTTGTCGAGCCCGCCGAGCGCCGCGATCCGCGCCTTGTCGTCTTCGGTCAGATGGCGGATGAACTCGCGCCGCAGCCAATCCTCGGGTATGCCGGTGCGAGCGTCGAACAACGCGTCCACGCCCTTGAAATAGCTGCCGAACGCCAGGTCGAAGCGGTCGAAATGCTGCTCGTCCTTGACGAGGCAGGCGCGCGCGAGCGTATGAAAGTCGTCGAGCGACGTCGTGATGACTCGTTGCTCGAGCGCCTCCAATAGCGTCAGGAATTCGCGCGTCGAGACTGGCAGCCGGAACGACTTCAGGTGCAGGAAGAATCCGGACAGCATCGGCAAGTCGATTCCCGGAGGCTCGCCAGCAGGCGCTAATCCGACGGGTTCGCGTCCTCGCGTTTCACGATCCACCACGAGACGACGCCGCACACGGTGGCGACGGCGCCGAGGAACAGCCAGAAGTAGGCGTAACCGCGGGCATCGCCGCGCGCCGCCGCGTCCACGGCGTCGATCTCGGACAGGCCGTTGAACGCGACGCCGAAGCAGGCGAGGGCGAACACGACGCAAGCCCACATCGAGAACTGGGCGCTGATCTTCATGCGTCGTCGGGACTGTGCGCCCTCACGGGCCGCGGCCGCGCGAGCAGGAAGCGCAGATGCGCCTTCACCGCCGGCCATTCGCCATCGACGATGCTGAAGACGACGGTGTCGCGGCGGCTGCCGTCCTGCATCAGCTGGTGGCTGCGCAGCACGCCATCCTGCTTGGCGCCGAGGCGCTCGATCGCCGCGCGCGAAGCCTGGTTGAACCAGTGGGTGCGAAATTCGACGGCGATGCAGCCGAGCGCCTCGAACGCGTGCGTGAGCAGCAGCAGCTTGCACTCGGTGTTGATCGCCGTGCGCTGCGCGCGCTTCGAATACCACGTGTGGCCGATCTCGAGCCTGCGGTTCGCCGCGTCGACGTTGAAATAGCGCGTGCTGCCGACGACGTCGCCGCGCGCGTTGTCGCGGACCACGAACGGCATCGCGCCGAGGCGCTCGCGCATGTCGAGCGCCGCGTCGAGCCATTTTTCCGTGTTCTGCGGCGCGGGAACCGACGTGTACCAGAGCCTCCACAATTCGCCGTCGGCCGCGGCTACCGCAATGGCGGGCAGATGCGAGCGCGCGAGCGGCTCGAGCGTCGCGTGCGTTCCCGGGAGCGTGACGGGCTCTACGAAGCGGCTAGCCACGGCCGGCGCGCGCCATGAACACGACGCGCTCGAACAGGTGCACGTCCTGCTCGTTCTTGAGCAGCGCGCCGTGCAGCGGCGGCAAAAACGCCTTGCGGTCGCTGCTGTGCAGCGCCTCGGGCGGAATGTCCTCGGCGAGCAGCAGCTTGAGCCAGTCGAGGAGCTCGGAGGTCGACGGCTTCTTCTTGAGGCCCGGCACCTCGCGCAAGTTGAAGAACACCTCGAGCGCCTCGGCGAGCAGCGCCTTCTTCAGGTCCGGGAAGTGCACGTCGACGATGCGCGTCATCGTCTCACGATCCGGAAACCGTATGTAATGGAAGAAACATCGCCGCAGGAACGCGTCCGGCAGCTCCTTCTCGTTGTTCGACGTGATGACGACGAGCGGCCGATGGCGCGCGACGACCGTCTGCCGCGTCTCGTAGACGTAAAACTCCATCCGGTCGAGCTCGCGCAGCAGGTCGTTCGGAAACTCGACGTCGGCCTTGTCGATCTCGTCGATCAGCACGACGGCGGGCGTCCCGCTCGCGAACGCGTCCCACAGCACGCCGCGCTTGATGTAGTGGCCGATGTCCGCGACGCGGCCGTCGCCGAGCTGCGAGTCGCGCAATCGCGACACCGCGTCGTATTCGTAGAGTCCCTGTTGCGCCTTCGTCGTCGACTTGACGTGCCAGGCATAGAGCGGCCGCGACAGCGCTCGCGCGATTTCCTCGGCCAGCAGCGTCTTGCCGGTACCCGGCTCGCCCTTGACGAGCAGCGGCCGCGTCAGCGCCAGCGCCGCGTTGACGGCGAGCTTCAGGTCATCGGTGGCGACATAGGTGGGGGAGCCTTCGAAACGCATGGCGATCGATTCCTGCGCGGTGGACGACCCGGATGTTAGCCGATGCGGCCGAGCGCCCACTGCAGCAGCCACAGCGCGGCCATGCCCGCGACGATCGTGCGCAGCGTGCTGCGGGTGTAGAACGCGACGACAGCGGCGATCGCGGCGGCCAGGATCCTCGGCGCGTCCACGCTGCCCGCGACATCCGGCACGAACGCGACCATCGGCACGACGAGCGCGGTCAGCATCGCGGCGGGCACGTAGCGGAACGCTCGCTCGAGCAGCGCCGGTACGCGCCTGCGCGCGAAGATCGCGATGAACGACAGGCGCGATGCATAGTTGAGCACGCCCACGATCGCGATGACCGCCCACAGCTTCAGCGTCGCGTCCATCGCTCCCGCGCGAAGTCGGCCAGCGTGCCCGAGACGATCCCGATCGTGCCGGCGACGATCAGGTTGAGCTTCATCGGCAGCGCCGAAAGTGCGATCACCGCGTAGCCGGCAACCAGTGCCGCGCCGATCGTCGGCGCCGTGCGCAAATGCGGCGCGACGAGCGCGATGAAGCACAGCGGCACGGCGAAATCGAGCGACCACGCGGCGGGAATCACATTGCCGGCGAAGTAGCCCGCCATGTTCGTCACCTGCCACATGGACCACAGTGCGAATCCGCCGCCCAGGAAGTGCAGGCCGGCCGCACGGGGATTGCCGCCTGCGCTCAGCCGGCGCACCGACGCGGCAAACGCCTGGTCGGTGAGCAGGAACGCGACGCCCCGCTGGAAACGCGGCGACAGCGGCCGCAGATACGGCGCCATCGCCGCGCTGTAGATGACGAAGCGCAGGCCGGCGACGAAGCACGTCATCACGATCACCGCGAGCGGCGCGCCGGCCGCCAGCAGCTGCACCGCAAGGATCTGCGCGGCACCCGAGAACACGATGGCCGACAGCCCGAGCGCCGCGAGCGGCGACGCGCCCGCGGCCGCCGCGCCGACGCCGCACACGAGGCCGAACGGCACGAGGCCGATGCACGCCGGCACCATCTCGGCGAAGCCGGCGCGAAAGTCGGCATCGGCGGCCAAACGGCGCACGGCTTCAGGCGATCGCCGACGTCTGCGCGAGTCCCGCGTCGACGATCAGGTTCTGGCCGGTGATGCCGCGCGCTTCGTCGGAGGCGAGGAACAGCGCCGTGCGCGCAACGTCATCCTCGGACAGCCGGAACTTGAGGCACTGCGCGTCGACGATCGCCGCCTCGTCGGCCGGCGTCACCCACAGCGCCTGCTGGCGCGCGGTCGCGATCGCGCCCGGCACCAGCGCGTTGACGCGAATGCCGCGCGGGCCGAGCTCGCGGGCGAGCGTTCGCGTGAGCCCATGGATCGCCGCCTTTGCCGCGGTGTAGGCGGAAAGCCTCGTGCGGCCGCGCATCCACGACACCGACCCCAGGTTGATGATCGACCCGCCGCCGGCCGCCTCCATCGCGGGCGCCACCGCCTGCGCGGCGAAGAAATGGTGGCGCAGGTTGACGGCCAGCAGGTCGTCCCAGAGCTCGGGCGTCATGTCGGCGAAATCGTGACGGTCGTCGCGCGCCGCGTTGTTGACGAGCACGCGGACCGGTCCATGCGCGGCATGGGCGTCCGCGATCGCGCGCCGCAGCGCCGGGATGTCGCGCACGTCACAGCGTGCGTAGCGCACGGTCGCGGTGCCGTCTGGTGCCTGCAGATCCTCGACCAGCGCCGCCGCAGCCGAGTCGTCGACGTCGACGAACGCGACGCGACAGCCTGCGTGCGCGAAACACGCGACGATGGCCGCGCCGATGCCGGATCCGCCACCCGAAACGAAGACGGAAAGACCGGCGAGATCGGGATAGCGCGCGCGGGCGCCCGCGCTCACTTGGGCGGCGCTGGGAACGTCACGTAGGGCGGCCGCGGCTCCTGGTTGGGCGGCACGAAGGCCGGCGCCGGCTCACCCGCCGGGCCGAGCGAGCGAATGAAGCGATAGATCGCGCGCAGGTCCGATGTCGTCATCGCGTTGAGCGCAAACCACGGCATCGGCGGACGAGTCTCGAGCTTTTTCGCCTCCTCGACCCATTCCTTCTCGGAGAGCTTCTCCATGTAAAGGCGCAGATTCGCCGGATAGGTCGTGCCCCACGGACCGCGCCAGCCAAGCGAATCGCCGACCAGCCACTGTTTCTCGTCGACCTTGCCGCCGCTCATTCCGTAGCCCGGCGTGTGGCAATCGTTGCAGCCGGCGATCATCGTCAGGTAGCGGCCGCGCTCACGCAGCGGGTCGGTCGGTTTCTTGTCCGCGGCGCCGGCCGATACGCCGAGCGCCAATGCGCAAAGCGCGAGCCCGATGGCCGCACCGCGTCGCGGAAGTTGCATGTAACCTCCTCCTTCATGGGGTGGCATTGCGTGGGATGCCATCTTAATCTGCCCAAACGAATCGTGCGAATGCTCGAGATCGCGAATGGAAGCGGCGCGACCTGCCGCATCGCCCCGGAGCTCGGCGGAGCGCTCGTGGCATTCGCCTGGCGCGGACGGCCGATCCTGCGGCCGACACCCGAGTCGGCGCTCGCGGATCGCAACGTGCGCGCGACGTCGTGCTACCCGCTCGTTCCGTACTCGAACCGCATCGCGAACGCTCGCCTGTCCTTCGCCGGGCGCGAATACGCGCTCGCGCGCAACTTCGGAGATCACCCGCACGCGATCCACGGCGTGGGCTGGCAGCGCGCGTGGCACGTCCGGGAGGCAACTTCGCATCGGGCGCGGCTCGCACTCGTGCACGGCGCGCGCGGCGTGGACAAAGCGGCATGGCCATGGCCGTTCGACGCGACGTTGACGTTCGAGCTTCCCGAACCGGCGGACGATCGTTCAGCCGTCCTGGTCGCGACGCTGACGATCACGAACAGCGGCGTGTCCGCGTTTCCCTTCGGCCTCGGGTTCCATCCGTTCTTCCCGCGCGATGCGCGGACCGAAGTGGGATTCGCCGCCGCGGGCGTGTACGAGAACGATGCGACGCAATTGCCGCTGCGGCGTACCACCGTCCCGCCCGCGTGGCAGTTCGACCCGCCGCAACCGAGCAAGGCAACCGCCCTGGACAACGTATTCACGGGCTGGCGCGGCGACGCGACGCTCGTCGACCGCGAAACCGGACTCGCCACGGCCCTCGCCGCCGACCGCGCGTGCCGGTACCTCGTCGCCTATGCGCCGCGCGACGCGCCGTTCATCGCGCTCGAGCCCGTCACGCACGAAACCGACGCGTTCAACCGGCATGCGCGCGGAAGCGCGGACACCGGATTCCGCACGCTGCCACCCGGCGGCAGCTTTTCTTGTACGATGCGCATTGCCGCGTCGGCGCCAGACCAGCCGGCAATTCCCGCGACGAGTTCCCCGTCATGACTGCCTCCGGTCCGTTCACCTGCGCGCTCGACGTTCGCGCGAGCCTCGGCGAATGCCCGCTTTGGGCGGACGACGAGCGCGTCCTGTACTGGGTGGACATCAACGCGCCGTCGCTCAACCGCTTCGATCCCGACAGCGGCCAGAACACCGTGATGCCGATGCCGTCGTCGATCGGCAGCTTCTGCTTCCGTGAAGGCGGCGGCTTCGTCGTCGCGCTTCGCGATGGCATCTGGCTTGCGGACCCGCGCGGCGAACTCGAGCGCAAGGCCGCGGCCGCACCGTACGACCCGGCGACCTATCGCTTCAATGACGGCCGCTGCGACCGGCAGGGGCGCTTCGTCGTCGGGTCGATGAACGAGCGGCGCGACGCCGACGGCGCGGCGCTGTACCGGCTCGGCGCGAGCTTTGCACAGACGGGACCAACCTTCGCGCTCACCCGCCTGTTCGGCGGCATGACGATCAGCAATGGCCTCGGGTGGAGTCCGGACGGCGCGACGATGTACCACGCCGACACGCCGGCGCGCACGGTGCGCGCGTACGACTACGACGCTGGCGATGCGCTGCCGGCGAACGGCCGCGTATTCGCGCAGTGGCACGGCGAGACCGAGCGTCCCGACGGCGGCGCCGTCGACAGCGCGGGCAATTACTGGATCGCGTTCTACCGCGGCGGCAAGGTCCTGCAAATTTCTCCGCGCGGCGAGACGATCGCCGAGCACGCGGTGCCCGCCATGTGCCCGACGATGTGCGCATTCGGCGGCGCCGATCTGCGCATGCTGTACGTCACGACCGCACGGCAGATGCGCGAGGCCGAGGAGCTCGCGCGCCTGCCGCAAAGCGGCGGCATCTTCGCGATGCGCGTCGACGTGCCGGGATTGCCCGAGCCGCGGTTTCGCGGCTAGGCGATCGCGCGTGACAAAGCCCCGCCGAGCCTGATCGCGATGCTGCAGCTCGACCCCACCGACTATCTGCGCCTCGACGTCCCGCACAGCCTCGGCGCGACGGCGGCCGGCGCGGCGTTCGCCACGTCGAGCGGCGACGTCCTCGACGTCGAATGCTTCGGCGAAGGTGCTTTTCGCTTGCGCCTCGGTCCCAACACGCGACCGGACTACGGCATCGTCGTCGCGCACGCGCGCGAGTGCCAGGTCGCGCAGCGCCTGCCTGGCGCATGGACGTTCGAGGCCGGCGACTCGCTGCTCGAGATCAGCGGCTCGCCTCTTCGCGTTTCGCTCGCCTGGAAGCATCACGTCGCGCTGAGCTCGATCACCGACGAGCACTTCCGCGGTCGCACGCGCCTGCCGACGTTCGGCCGGCTGCGCCAGGGCGGCCTGTGGAGCGCAGCGTTCGCGCTCGCGAGCGGCGAGCCGGTGTACGGGCTGGGCGAGAAGTTCGGGCCGCTCGACAAGCGCGGCCAGTTGATCCATTCGCAGGTCGAGGATGCGCTCGGCGTCAACACCGGGCTCGCGTACAAGAACACGCCTTTCGCGTGGAGTCCCGGCACCGGCAAAGGCGCGTGGGGTGCGTTCGTGCACACGCCCGGCATGGTCACGCACGGCGTCGGCCATCCGGACTGGTCGCATCGCAGTTATGCGGTGATGGTCGAGGACGAAGCGCTCGACCTCTTCCTGTTCGTGGGCGATACGCCCGCCGCGATCATCGACCGCTACACGCATCTGACCGGCAGGCCGGCGCCCGTGCCGCGCTGGAGCCTCGGCCTGTGGGTGTCGCGCGCTTACTACCCGACGCCCGAGGACGCGATCGCGGTTGCGGCGAAGCTGCGCGAGCGCAAGATTCCGGCCGACGTGCTCACGCTCGACGGCCGCGCCGCGTGGGACGTCGACACGCGGTTCGACTTCAGCTGGGACGAGAAGCGCTTTCCCGACCCGCCGGCCGCGCTCGCGAAGATCAAGGCGCACGACCTGCGCGTATGCGTCTGGGAATATCCGTATGTGTCGGTCGATTCGCCGCTGTTCCAGGAGCTCGCGTCGCAGCAATACCTGCTGCTCACGCAAAGCGGCGACCCGTACGTCTTCGCGTGGGACATCTCGCCCGCCACCACGCCGTTCGGCGGCCTGCTGACGCCGCTTCCGGAAAGCGGCATCGTCGATTTCACGAATCCCGACGCCTACGCATGGTGGCGAGACGCGCATCAGCCGCTGTTCGAGGATGGCGTCGACGTGATCAAGAGCGACTTCGGCGAGCAGATTCCCGAGGACGCGGTCGCGTTCAACGGCGACGATGGGCGCCGCCTGCACAACGTGTATCCGCTGCTGTACAACCGCTGCGTGTTCGAAGCGACGGCCCGATTCAAGGCGCCGGCGGACGGCCCGCCGCTCGTATGGAGCCGCGCCGGCTGGGCGGGGAGCCAGCGTTATCCGGTCGGCTGGGGCGGCGATCCGCAAAGCGACTGGGAGGGCCTTGCCGCGTCGATCCGCGGCGGCCTGTCGCTCGGCATGAGCGGCAACCCGTATCACAGCTCCGACATCGGCGGCTTCTACGGATCGGCGCAGCCGACGCCCGAGCTGTACGTGCGCTGGCTGCAGGCGGCGGTTTTTTCCTCGCACATGCGATTGCACGGCCTCGGCGATCGCGAGCCCTGGGTCTTCGGCGCCGAGGCGGAAGGCGTCGTTCGCAAGTGGCTTGCAATGCGCTACCGGCTGATCCCCTATCTCGAGACGCTCGTCGCCGAGGCGGTGCAATCGGGCATGCCGGTGATGCGCGCGATGCCGCTCGCGTTTCCCGACAACCGGCTCGTGCGCGGGTTCGAGACGCAGTTCATGTGCGGCGACGCGCTGCTCGTCGCGCCGATCGTGCGCGAAGGCGGCCAGGTGGACGTCGCGCTGCCGCCGGGCGCGTGGTACGACCTGAACACGCGGGCGCGCTACGCGGGCTCGCAGGTGCTGCGCTACGCGGCGCGGCTCGACCAGTTTCCCGTGTTCGGCCGCGAAGGTCACGCGCTGCCGCTGGGCCGCGCGGTACAGCACACGGGCCATATCAGCCCGGACAATCCGCTCGAGCTGCTTTGGCTGTTCGGCAAGCCGGCGCGCGGGCTCGACGGTTACCGGCAGGCGCGCATCGAGATCGACCGCAATGGCACGTGCATCGTGAAGGCGATGCTCACGGTCGACGTGCAGGTGTTCGGCGACGCCTCCGCGGTGACGATCCTGCCGCTCTAGGGGGCACGATGCCCGCGCATCCGACGCTCGCAATCACCTGCGGCGAGCCGGCCGGCATCGGCCCCGAGCTGTGCGCGATGCTGGCCGCCCGCCATGCATCGCATCACTTCCGAGCGCGGCTCGTCGTGCTGGGCGACGCCGCGCTGCTGCGCGAGCGCGCGCGGCGCATCGGTATCGACGCCCGTTACGCACGCTACGATCCGCTCGCTTTCGCGCCGGCCGGCGGCGCGATCGAGCTTTGGCACCACCCGCTGACGGCGCCCGCCGTGCCCGGCCATCCCGATCCGACGAATGCGCGCAGTGTCCTGTCGACGCTCGAGGCCGGCTGCGATGCGTGCGCAACCGGGGCGATGGCGGCGCTCGTCACCGGGCCCGTGCAGAAGAGCACGATGCAGGATGCCGGCATTCCGTTTCTCGGCCACACGGAGTTCTTCGCCGAGCGCACCGGAACGCCGCGCGTGGTGATGATGCTCGCAAGCCGCGGCGAGCCGCCGCTGCGCGTAGCGCTCGTCACGACGCATCTGCCGCTGCGCGATGTCCCCGCGGCGGTCACGCGCGAGGCCGTGAGCGAAACGATCGCGATCCTCGCGCGCGAGCTCGCCGCGCAGTTCGGCATCGCCAGGCCGCGCATCGCCGTGTGCGGACTGAACCCGCACGCCGGCGAAGGCGGTCATCTCGGAGACGAGGAGCTGCGCATCATCGGCCCCGCGGTAGCGCAGATGCGCGCGGCGGGCATCCGCGCCAGT
>Ga0310810_10010859_pt1 | contig 10625 bp, 10 predicted proteins | sample NCmetagenome_FD_207641 | JGI IMG/M metagenome (GOLD analysis project Ga0310810, IMG submission 207641) | Soil microbial communities from experimental microcosm in Duke University, North Carolina, United States - NC | ecosystem: Engineered > Artificial ecosystem > Soil microcosm > Unclassified ... | reverse complement strand
AGGAAGACCGCGTGCGGCTCGAGCTCGTCGATGCGCGCCTCGAGCTCGGCGACGCTCGCGACCGCGGACAGCTTGTGGCCGAGCGGCTCGAGCGGGCGGCGCAAGAACTCCGCGAGGAGCGGATCCGGCGAGACGACGACCGCGTTCATGACTCGCCCCTCAAGTGCTTCTTGACCGCGCGGAGCAGCTGCTGGCGATCGTGCGGCTTGGTGATGTACTCGTCGACGCCGGCGTCGAAGCCGCGGACCTTGTCGATGCGCTCGCCGCGGCTCGTGACCATCACGATCGGGACGTCGCGATAGGCGGGCAGGGCGCGCAGCGCGCGCGTCAGCTCGTAGCCGTCCATGCGCGGCATCATCACGTCGGTCGAGACGAGATCGAACTGGCGCTCGCGGCACAGCTCGAGCGCGGCGAGGCCGTCGACCGCGGTCGTGACGGAGAAGCCGGCCTCGGCGAGCAGGCGGCGCAGCGACTCGCGCACGATGTCGGAGTCCTCGACGAGCAGGATCTGCAGCGCGTGCGGCTCGTCGGGCTTGGCGGCGGCGACCGGCGCGATCGCGCGCCGCGCGGGCTGGCGCAGCGCGCGCGCGACCACCGCGGGCACGTCGAGGATCAGCGCGCAACGATCGCCGAGGATCGTCGCGCCGGCGGCGCACGGCACGCCTTGCAGCAGGTCGCCGAGCGACTTGATCACGATCTCCTTCTTGCCGAGCAGGTGATCGGCGGCGAGCCCGTACAGATCGCCCGCTTGCTCGGTGAGGATCACGTGCAGCTCGGCCTCGCTGTCGCCTTCGCCCAGCTCGAGCACGTCGGCGAGGCGGACCAGCGCGATGTGCTTGCCGCGCACCTCGAGCACCTCGCGATCGCCGACCAGGCGGATCTCGCTCGGCTTGACGACCAGCGTGCGCACGACGGCGTCGAGCGGGATCGCGAAGACCTCGCCGCCGGCGCGCGCGAGCAGGACCTGGATGATCGCGAGCGTGAGCGGGAGGCGGAGCGTGATCGTCGAGCCGTGGCCGGGCGTGGAGTCGAGATCGACGACGCCCTTCAAGCGCGTGACGATCGTCTGCTTGACGACATCCATGCCGACGCCGCGGCCGCTGACCTCGCTGACGGTCGCGGCGGTCGAGAAGCCGGGGCGGAAGATCAATTCGAGCGCGTCGCGATCGTCCATCGTCGCGAGCTCGGCGTCGGTGACGATGCCCTTCTCGCGCGCCTTCTGCTTGAGGCGCGCCGGATCCATGCCGCGCCCGTCGTCGGCGATGCGGATGATGACCTGGTTGCCGCGATGGCTCGCGGACAGGCGCACGACGCCCTCGGGCGCCTTGCCGGCGGCCTCGCGCGCGTCGGGCGTCTCGATGCCGTGATCGATCGCGTTGCGGACGAGGTGCACGAGCGGATCGTCGAGCGCTTCGACGAGCAGCTTGTCGAGCTCGGTGTCCTCGCCGGTGAGCTCGAGGCGCGCGCGCTTGCCGAGCGACGCCGCGAGATCGCGCACGGTGCGCACGTGCTTGCGGAAGACGCCGCCGATCGGGACCATGCGCAGGCGCATGACCTGATCGCGGAGCTCGGAGCTGATCGAGTCGAGGCGCCCGGTCGATTGATCGAGATCGCCGGAGATGTCGGTGAGCACGCGCTCGACGCGGCCGAGCTCGTCGGAGAGGTGATGGAGGCCGACCTTGGTCGAGGTCGTGATCGTGCGGATGCCGGTCGCCGCCCGGCGCGCGAGCGCGCGCTCGCCGCCGAGCTCGCCGGTGACCGAGCCGAGCGCGGTGATCGCGCCGCGGAGGCCGTCGCGGCCGAGGACGAGCTCGCCGACGAGGTTGAGGAGGCGATCGAGCTTGTCGAAGTCGACGCGGATCGTCTGGCGGGCCTTGGCGTCGTCCTTGGCTTCGATCTTCGCGTCACCCTTCGACTCCGGCCCTTCGGGCCTTCGCTCGGGGTGAACGGTCTTGATCTCCGCGTGCGGATCGCGCAGGCGATGGATCACCGCGGTCGGGTCGATCGTGATCGGCGCGCGCTTGCGCGCTTGTTCGAGCATGCTGCGGAGCGAATCGAGCGCGGCGAGCAACGCGTCGACGGTCGCGCCGTCGGCGGTGCGCGCGGCGTCGCGCAGCTGGCCGACCAGATCCTCGGCGGCGTGCGCGAGGCTGTTGACCGGCGTGAGGCCGACCATCGCGGAAGAGCCCTTGACCGTGTGGAGATCGCGGAAGACGTCGCGCAGGAGCTCGCCGTCGTCGGGGCGGCGTTCGATCTCGAGCAGCTTGCCGGACAGCGCGTCGAGGCGTTCGGTCGCTTCGTCGAAGAAGAGATCGACCATGTCGTCGTCGACGGTGGGCGTCCAGGCGAAGCCGTCCGCACCATCCGATCGTCCTGAGCGAAGCGCCGACGGCGCGGAGTCGAAGGACGTAGGAGGCGCGGTCTGCGGTTTGTTGCGCACGAGGGCCGAGACGGGGACGTCGGGCGCGTTCGGCGCGGTGCGATCGACCGTGGGACGCTTGCCGCTGCCCGGGATCGGGAACATCGTCTCGAGCTCGTAGCGCGCGCCCGCGAGCGGGAGACCTTCGACGCGCGCGCCCGATTTGTCCGGCGCGGCGAGCTGATCGAGCGCCTGCCGCAGCGTGTTCGCGGACGACGCGACGGTCGGCAAGCCCGCGCCCGCGTCGATGTCGCCGCTGCCGAGCAGATCGAGCGCGCGCTCGAGCGCGAGCGCGAGGCGCGCGACGTCCTCGGCGCCGACCAAGAGGCTCGACATGCCGAGACGGAACGCGATCTGCGCGAGCGCGTCGGTGCGGCGGGCGTCGACGGGCGCCGATGCGACCAGCGCGCCGATGCCGTGATCGAGCGCGGAGGCGTCGCGCACGCCCGCGGCGACGTAGCGCTCCCAGCTCGCGGTGCCGCCCGCGCTCACGGCACGCCCTCGAGCTTGTGGCGGCGCAGCCAGCGCTGCGCGCCCGGCTTGGTCGCGATGATCGCGAGCGCGATGCCCGAGGCTTCGGCGGCGGCGCGCGCGCGGCGCAACACCGGCGCGACCTCGTCGGTGAGGAACGGCGCGCGATCGAGATCGATCGTGAGCTTCTCGATCCCGGGGCGCGCGAGCGCCTTGGTGACCTCGCCGGACAGCAGTTCCGGATCGGTCACGGAGACCGTGGTCGTAGTCGGAGGCGTGGGCGTGGGTGTCGGTGTCGGCGAACGGGTGGGCTCCGACTTCGAGCCGGGCACGGGCAGGGGCACGGGGATCGAGATCGGCGTGATCCGGCGTTGGCGCGCCGGATCGACGCGCTCGTAGATCACGCAGTCGTTCGCGCGGATCGCCTCGAGCCCGGGCGTGTCGCGCAGCGACTCGGAATAGCCGACGAACACGAAGCCGCCCTGATCGCAGGCCGCGAGCAGGTGCTCGACCGCGTGCGCGCGCGCCGGCGCCGAGAAGTAGATCAGCACGTTGCGGCACCAGACCAGATCGAAGCCGCGCGGGGCTTCGTCGTCGGTCAGGTTGTGGCGCTCGAAGCTCACGAGCGACGCGAGCTCGGGCTTCACGCGCGCGTGCCCGCCGTGCACGGTGAACGCGTCGTGCCAATCCGTTGGCACATTGGCCAAGATACTGTCCGGATAGCGCCCGGCCCGGGCGACCGCGAGCGCGTCCTCGCTGACGTCGGTCGCCAAGATCGAGAGGCGAGGGACCAGCCGCGACAAGATCAGCGCGAGCGTGTACGGCTCCTCGCCGGTCGCGCAGCCCGCGCTCCACGCGCGGAAGATCTTCTTGCCGCGCGCGCGCCACGCCGGCACGACGACGTCGGTCAGCGCCTGCACCTGCGCCGCGTGGCGGAAGAAGCGCGTCTCGCCGACGCGCACCGCCTCGACGAGCGCGTGCAGCTCGCCGCGCCCGTGCGGCGCGTTGACCAGGCCGAGATACGCCTGCGGATCCATCGCGAGCGCCGCCAGCCGCGCCTCGATCCGCGACGACAAGATCCACGCCGGCAGCTCGAGCCCGGCGTGCTCGGCGAGCCGCCGCCCGACCTTCGCGACGATGTCAGCGGGCACCGGCATCACCCGCTATCGGCGTTGCGACCCTCACTGGCGCGCTTGGGCAGCGCCTTCGCGGCGTCGAGGGCCGCGCGGCGCGGCGCGCCGTTCCGCTTCGCCGCCGCCGCGCTCGAGCTGTCGAGGTTGAACCCGCCGATCGACTGCTCGAGCTGGAACGCGAGCTCGTGCAGCTGCTCCGCCTGCACGACCGACTCCTCGGATCCGCTGAGCACCTCGCCCGCGATCTTCTGGACCGCGTCCATGTTGCGCGCGATCTCGTCGGAGACCACCGCCTGCTCCTGGACCGCGCTCGCGGTGTCCTTCACCACGCTGATCAGCTGACCGAGATCGGTGAGCGTGTTGGTCACGAGCTGCGCGCCGCCCTCGACCTCGCGCGTGCCGACGTCCATCGACGCGATCGCGGCCGCGGTCTGCTCCTTGATCGTCTGGATCAGCGCCTCGATGTCCTTCGCCGACTGGCCGACGCGCCGCGCGAGGCTCGACACCTCGTCGGCGACGACCGCGAAGCCGCGGCCCTGCTCGCCGGCGTGCGCCGCTTCGATCGACGCGTTCAGCGCGAGGAGCGACGTCTGCTCGCTGATCTGCCGGATCACCTCGACGATGTTGCCGATGCGCTTCGACGATTCGCCGAGCTCCTTCATCTTCTCCGCCGCGTCGTCGACCGCGCCGCGGATCTGCTGCATGCGCGACACCGCCGCGCCGACCGCGACGTTCGACTTCTCGGCGACGTCGGTCGCCTGCGCCGCGTTGGCCGCGACCTGCTGGATCGACGCCGACAGCTCGGTCACCGCCGCCGTCGAGCCCTCGATCTTCATCGTCTGATCCTTCAGGCCCGCGAGCATCTGCTTCGACGCCGCGCTGATCTCCGCCGACGACGCGCCGACCTGGAACGCCGCCGACTGCACGCCCGCCGCGAGATCGTGGAGCCGCCCGAACACCTGGTTGATGTTCTCGGCGAGATCCGCGGTCTCGTCGCGCGAACGGATGCGCACGCGGTGGGTCAGATCGGTCTCGCCCTGCAAGAGCTGCCGCGATTGCGAGACGAACTGCTTGATCGGCCGCGACACCCACGCCGCCAAGAGCAGCGCGATCACGATCGACAGGGCGATGCCGATGATCGTCTCGACCCACGGCATCGCCTGCTCCTGCGTCGCCAAGGTCGCGCGGCTGCGCAGGATGTACAGATCGCCGATCGGGCCCGACGCCATCCCGGCGAAGCCCTGCACCTTGTCCTCGGCGAAGTCGTACTCGCCGCTCTTCAGCACGATGACCTTGCGGACGTCGGCGCCTCGCGTGCGCGTCTGCTGGTTGGCCTCGAGCACCTGCTTCTCGAGCTCGGGCCACACCTTCGGATCGAACGCCGACGCGACGACCTTGCCGCCGACGACCAGGACCAGGCGATGCTGCACGACCTCGTCCTCGTCGGACTGCTCCTTGAACTGCTGCATGTAGCGATCGAGGCGCGTGCCGAGGATCAAGCCGCCGATCACGCCGCCGTTGGCCGCGCGCACGGGCAAGCCGACCGCGGCCCACGTCTGATCGCCCTGCACGAGGATCTTGCCGAAGAACGATCCGCCGTTGCGGACGACCGTCACCGCCGCCATCTCCCCGAGATCGTCCTGGGTGACGCCGCTGTCGGGCGGCGCCCACAAGAGCCGGCCGTCGGTGGTGAACAGCATCAAGAGATCGGGCTGCAGCCCGTTCTTGCCGCTCAGGTGCTTGAACAGGTGCTCGCCGATCGCGGCGCCGCTCATCGGCGGAGGCGTGCCGGGCATCGGCGGCGGCGCGTCGGCGCGCGTCGCCGCGAGCGCGGCCTGCAGCTCGTCGTCCATCGCGACGACCTCGGCCGCCGACGCCGTCGCGCGCCCGAGCCCTTCGACGTACGAGACGAACCGCTTCCAGTGCTTGTCCATGAAGTTGCCGCGGTTCTTGAAGCGCGTCTCGTTCTTGACGACGTAGTAGCCGCCGGTGATCAAGAGCGCCGCGAGCAACAGGTTCCCGATCAGGAACTTGATGAACAGCGGCACGCGGAGGCCGCGCAGTTTTTCGTCGTTGGCCATCACGTTCCTCCGCGCTGGAGCGCACGCACGCGTTCGGATTCGAAGAGCGCCGCGACGTCGAGCACGCGCACCGCGCCCGACGGCACGGTCGCGATCCCGCGCATCACCGCGGCGGTCTCGGTCGGGATCGTCGCCGGCGTCGCCGTGACCTGCTCGTCGTTCACGACCCGGACCTCGCTCATGTGATCGACGAGCACGCCGGCGGTCAGGGTCTTGTGGCGGACGACGACGATGCGGCAGTCGTCGCCGGCGATCGTCGCCGGCATGCCGAGGAAGCGCGCGAGATCGATCACCGCGACCACGTCGCCGCGCAGGTTCATGATCCCCGCGAGCCAGTCGGGCGTCAGGAACATGCGGACGATCGGACGCAAGGCGAGCGTCTCCTTCACGTCCGCGATCGCGACGCCGTACTCCTGCTCGTGGAGCGAGAAGCACACCAGGTGCATCCCCATCTCCGCGATTCTAGATCAGTTGCTGGTACGCCGCGGTCACGGCGGCCAGCTTCGCCTCGAGCTCGCGGCGGCGGTCGACGGACAGGTCCTGGTGCAGGTCCGGGTGGAGCGCGCGCGCCATCCGGCGGTAGGCGCGCTTGAGCGCGTCGCGATCGGCGTCGGCGTCGACGCCGAGCAGCCGATGCGCCGCCGATCTCGGATCGACGTGCGGGCCCGATCGCTCGGCGGCGATCCCGACCATCGTCAGGGCGCCGACCGAGCGGAGGAAGTGGATGAAGGCGAGGAGCCGGAAGCGCGGCGTGCGCGCGAGCGGCCAGATCTGATCGAGCCGGCGCGGCTGGGCCATCGCGGCGAGGATGCGGCGATCGGTCTCGTCGCACAGCGTCGGGTCCGGCGCGTAGTCGGCGCGGACCGCGATGCGCACGCCGGCGAGCTCGTGGACCAGACGATCGGCGCGGGTCGCGTCGAGCTGCGACTCGACGTGCGTGCGCGCCCAGCGCGCGAGCGACAGCACGCGACCGTGCGCGCCCGGCGGATACGCGGCCGTGCCGCCGTCGAACGACCAGCTCGCGCCGTCGAGCGACGCGATCCGCGCGAGCCGCATCGCGGCGCCGCGCCCGAGCGCATCGGCTTCGCTCGTGATCATCTGCCCGCGCCGCAGCACGAGCACTTCGTTGCGCATGCGCGGCACGTAGATCGTCAGGACACCCGTGGCCCCTGCACGACCCAACCGATACACCACGCGCACGAAGTCGCCGCGTCCGAGCGGCTCGGTGGTGGTGGCGCTCATCGCTCCCATGTAGGAGCGACGCCACGCCTCGGGCAACTTTCTGGATCAGGCCGAGGCCCGAAGCCAGAGGCCCGAGGCCTCTCTCACATGAAGCCGGCTTTGCGCCGCTCTTCGATGTACTCGACGACCACGTCCTTCACGTCCTCGCGGAACTCGACCTGACCATTCGCGATCTCGCGGAGCGCGCACACGGCGGGCTTGTTGTCGCAGTCGACCAGCGGGACGGCGCCCCGCGCGATCTGACGCGCGCGCTCGGCGGCCAGGACGACCAGCGCGAAGCGATTGGGCACCTTCTCCAGACAGTCTTCGACGGTTACGCGCGCCATGAGGGTGGCGTATCCTAGCGGAGCGCGCGACGGAGTCAAGGCGTCCGGGCCCGCGGCTTGCAAACCCGGTTGGTGCGCACTAACCTGACTGAACACCGCCTGATCTTGCAGGCTTGCCATGACCCGCCTCCCGACGTCCCCGACCCGCGGTCCCGTGCAGCTCGAGCTCGATTGGGATGCCCTCGAGATCGCGGTCGAGCGCAACGCGCCCGACACCGACAGCTTCCTCGATCTGACGACCGGCAAGGTCGTCACGATCGTCGCCGGCGATCCCGAGGCGGTCCACAACCGCCAGCTCGTCAGCGAGCACATCAAGAACTTCCTGCGCGTCGAGCCCGCGTCGTCGCGCGAGCAGTACCGCTGGATGGAGAAGTTCGTCGGATCGGTGAGCGAGGAGCCGCTGCGCGAGCGGCTGATCATCTCGATCGACGGCAAGGGCGCGTTCCGCCGCTTCAAGGACGTGCTGCTCGCCTATCCCGCCGAGCGCGAGCGTTGGTTCTCGTATCGCGCGGAGCTCTTGCACTGGCACATCCAGAACTGGCTCGCGCAGCACGAGATCACGACGACGAACGCGCCGCCGTGGGGCAAGGTCGAGGCGCCCGCCGAGCTGCCGGTCGTCCCCGGCAAGCCGGTCGTGCACGGCGCCGAAGCGCCGGGTGAAGCGCTGCGCCGCCAGGCGCGCGATCTGATCGACACGATCCCCGCGATCGATCTCCCGAGCGCGATCGCGTTCCTCGAGTTCCTCCGCCAGCGCGGCGCCGACGCCATCGCGCGCGGCGAGCGCGACGCCGAGCCGCGCGGACCGTCGCCGACGGATGACGACGGCGACGACGACGGCAACGGTCACGACGACGACTCCGACGACGATCACGGCGAGCACGAGCCGCCGCGCCGCGCCGCGAGCTGATCGCGCTCAGCGCTTCGGCGCGGGCGCGTAGATCCAGCCGTCGGTCGCGAACACCGGATCCGGCAGCGTCCAGCCCTCGACGGTCCAGCGATACGCGGTGTAGCCGGCGATCATCGCGTCGAAGCAGTTGTCGTTGCGGAGCACTTCTTCGCGCGACATGCGCGACGACGGCGAGAAGGCGAGGCCGCCGTGCGCGGCGAGGCCCTCGACGATCTCGGCGCGCGTGTGCCACGGATCGGCGTCGCGCTTGTAGCCGCGCGCCTTGCGCCGATCGAAGAGCGCCGCGACGGTCGCGTGCGCGGAGACCTCGATCAAGCGCTCGTGCATCGCGAAGCCGCCGGCGGCGAGTCGCTTGACCAGGTGCGCCGCGCGCGCGGCGACCGCGCCGGGCGCGCTACCGATCGCGGTCTGCGGGAGGATGCCCTGCTCGTGACAGAGCACGAGCTCGGTGCCGCGCTGGCTGTACGGCACGACGCGTCCGCGCGGCGTGCGTCGAAGCGTCGTCACCCGATGGTGCGCGGGCGCGCCGACCTCCGCTTGCTCCATCTCGGTCCCGACCGCGAGCTCGTGCCCGACCGTCCGGAGCCACACCACTGCAGGATCGACACACTCCGCGATCCCGGGGCAAATTGCCTCGACACAACGAACGCACGCGGGCGCGGTCAGCGGCGCGTTGATCGCGATCGCCGCGCTCGATCCGAGCGACGACAAATAATCCCAGAGGCTTTCGTCGTGCCAGGGCTCGCCGACGCGGCGGGTGGCGACCGCGTCGACGGCGACTCCATCGTCTCTCCGAGTCAGGGTCGCGACGGCGGTGGTCTTGCCGCGTGCGCCTCCCAGATCGATGCCGACGAAGGTCGTGAAGGGTCGGTGCAAGGTGTTCTCTCCTTGTACCACGCCCCAGGGACTTGGCGCCGGCCTCGCAGTCGCGTACGGTGCGGACCCCTGTAAGTAGGATTTTCGTCCGGCGTTGACTGACGCCCCCTTGTCTGGCCTGTCCCATGGATCGCGTTTCTGCTTTTCGATCGTTCATCGAGAAATCGCCGAGCGATCCGTTCCCGCGCTACGGGCTGGCGATGGAGCTGAAGAACCAGGGGAAGCTGGTCGAGGCATCGGATGCGTTCGCGGATCTGATCAAGACGTTCCCCGACTACGTGCCGTCGTACTTGATGGCGGGCAACACGGCGTCCGCGCTCGGTCTGCCCGATCAGGCACGCGACATCTACACGCGCGGGATCGCCACCGCGCGCGCGCGCGGCGATCTGCACGCCGCGAAGGAGCTCGAGGCCGCGCTGGCCGAGCTCGACTAGGTTCTCGGGCGCCGCGTGCGCCGATGAGAAGAGCACAGCAACACTAGAGAGAGGAAACGACCATGAAGAAGCTTGCGATCGTCCTGTTCGTCGCTGCCGCGGCCCTCACCGCCTGTGGTGGCAAGTCCAAGAACGCCGACACGATGGGCTCGGGCTCGGCCTCGGCCTCGGGCGACATGAGTGGCTCGGGCTCGGCCTCGGGCGACATGGGTGGCTCGGCCTACGGCGGCGGTTCGGCGTCGGGCTCGGCCTCGGGCGGCATGTGATCCGCCTGCTCCGCGCTTCTCGCGCGGAGCGTGCCGGGATGGAGAAACGGTAGACTCGGGGGTCTCAAAAGCCCCTTCCCGCGAGGGAGTGTCGGTTCGAGTCCGACTCCCGGCACAACATCAGCGACAGTCGAGCAGCAGCTTGCCCGACGTCGCGCGCGACTCGAGCAGTCGGTGCGCATCGGGCGCGTGATCGAGCGGCAGCGTGCGATCGATCGTGAGCTTCAGCGATCCGTCGACGATCTGCGTGAAGAGCTCGTGCGCGCGGTTGAGCAGCTCGGCGCGCGTCTGCGTGTAGTGACGCAAGGTCGGGCGGGTCGCGTAGAGCGATCCCTTACGCGAGAGGAGCTGCAGATCGATCGGCGGCACCGGGCCCGACGACTGCCCGTACAAGACGAGCATGCCGCGCGGCGCGAGCGCGTCGAGCGACTGCTCGAACGTGTCCTTGCCGACCGAGTCGTAGACGACGT
>Ga0310810_10010857_pt1 | contig 10625 bp, 8 predicted proteins | sample NCmetagenome_FD_207641 | JGI IMG/M metagenome (GOLD analysis project Ga0310810, IMG submission 207641) | Soil microbial communities from experimental microcosm in Duke University, North Carolina, United States - NC | ecosystem: Engineered > Artificial ecosystem > Soil microcosm > Unclassified ... | reverse complement strand
CACAGGGCTGCAGCCTGTACGTTCTTGACCGCGGTGTCGAGCTCCACGGGCGCGTCGTCCGCCGTCACGATGCAGGCAAGGGCAGCGAGCATCGCCGCCACCAGCGCGCCGGCGATCGCCACGCCGCGACGGCTGCTGTCGGTCGATCCGTTCATCCGCGGGAGCCTATCATGCGGGGTGTCAGCTGCCGGGCGCCGGCAAGCGTGGCGTTCGCGGGCGCATCCGGGCAAACGCGACGAGGGCAAGAGCCACGATGCCGAGGCAGGAAACAATCACTCCGTAGACGAAACTTCGCGGCATGAACTGCAGCGTCACCCGATGCACGCCCGCGTCCACGACACACCCCAGAAAGTCTCCGTCCACGCGAACCATCGCCAGCGCCGCGCCGTCGGCGTTGGCGGTCCACCCCCCGTGAAATCGCTCGGTGAACGCGAGGATGGTGCGGCCGGGTACGTTCACATCGGCCGCCAGATTTCCAGGCCGGTCGACGACCATCTGCACCGTGCCCGGTGCGGGGGCCCAGCGAAGGTCCAGCAGACGCGCTCGCGCCACGGCGTGGTCGAATGGATGCCTGACACCGTCACGCGTGAAGAGCCAGCGCGTGCCCGACAGCCGCATTGCCCAGAGGTTGTCGACGGCATGGCTCACGGCGGGGTACAGGCCGACGTAACCGGCCGTGAGCCGGTACCCACGCATGATGTAGAGGTCCGGGCTGATGATCCCGCCCAACTGCACGAACGCGTAGGCGTCTTCGATCGTGTCGGGCGCCGGTGGAATCGTGCCGATCAGCTTGAGGATCGTCGAGGATCCATGGCGTCGCACGAAGTTGACTCCCGACATCCCGAGATCGGCGGCCGTCACGATGACCAGTCCGGCGATGGTCCAGCGCACCCGGCGCGCCGCCAGGTACAGCAGCAGGCTGACCGCACCGCCGAGCGTGACGCCCCCAGCCGCCACCCACGTCCCGGCCACGACGCGCGGGTCAACTCCCACCAGCCCCGTGTTGAATACGATCGTCGTCACAACGCCGAGGGCCAGCGGCGTCCACAGGGCGATCAGTGACCCGGTCGGCGGCGGATGGCGTCCGTCGGCAATGGCCAGCAGATCGTCCAGGGTGAGCGCAGCCAGAATGGTGAGCGCGAACTGGACGAGCACGATGAAGCGCGCCGGCGCCCGGAGCGCCTGCAGCACGGGAATGTGCACGAACACTTCAGCCACGCCGCCGTAGCTGCCGAGCGTCAGCACCATCATGACCAGAGCGAAGGCGGTCACGGCCATCACCAGGCGGCGCCGATCCGGCAGCGCCCGGCGGCGAAGCCAGACCCAGATCAGTCCAAGTGGAAGGATCGCGCTCGAGTAGATGCCAAACTCGTGGAGCATGTCCTCGACTTCGCTGTACGCCCCCTTGAAGAAGAAATTCGGCGACCACCACTGAACCAGGTTGTAGGGGTGGAGGGAATACGTGAGCGCGAACTTGTCGGTCAGGTTCATGCGTTGCGAGTGAGCGACGGCATCGGCGGTGGGCAGCAACTGGACGCCGCCGACGAGGATCCCGAGCCCGACGGCCAACGCGCAGACGGTCAACTGCGGCCAGCGCCCGGTCTCGTGACACCGGTACACGCCGAACGCGGACAGCGTCAACAGGTTCCACAGGACCGCCTGCGGGAAGCCGAGGAGGATCTCGGATGCCAGGATGCCCGCGACGCCGACCAGCGCAAGCGTCTGCGCGCCGCGCCGCTCGTCCACGATCACCACGTCGGCGGCCGCCAGCAGCCACGGCATGTGAGCGACGACGGCGACGAGGTTGAGATGGTGGTTATGCTGCAGGTTGAATCCGCAGAAGGCGAACAGCATCGCGCCGAACAACGCGGCGGGACGGCTGAGCCGCAGCCGGTCGAGAAACCATGCCATCCCCGCGAACGCGGCCACATAGTTGGCGATCATCTCGAGATTGAACGCCACTGCGAGCGGGAACAGGCGGTACAGGAGCTGGTGCAGCGGGTGAAAGAGTCCGGTCTGGCCTTCGCCCAGCACGTAGAGCCCCGCGTAGATCGACGGAGTCCACAGCACTGTGTCGCCCGATTGCATCGCCTGCTGAAACAGGTACCGCATCGGCAGGTGGAACCACGAGAGATCGTTGTAGATGAAGATCTTGCCCGCGGTGAGCGGCCGGGCCAGCGGCGCCAGCAGCGCGAGGCTGCACAGAGCGACCAAGCCGGTCAGCGCGCGGTGCCGGGTCGGCCTCATCGGGCGGGTTTCCGAAACGCGAGAATCAGCTCGCCTCGCAGGATGTAGCGCGTCGCTTCGTGCCCGTAGCCTTTCCGCTCGAACGTCTCGAGCAGGCCTCGTCTTGTGTAATGCGAGATGTGCTCGTCGGCGTACCCGCCCGGGGCCGCGATGCCGTATGCCTTCTCCATCCAGACCCACTCCCAGCGATCGTAGTCCGGCGTCCCCAGCACCAGCCGCCCGCCCGGCGTCAGGACCCGGCACAGCTCGTCGAGCATCGACGGGACCATCGGCACGTGCTCGATGACCTGCGAGCAAAGCACGCACGGAAACTGCCCGTCGGCAAATGGCAGCGTGAATCCGGACGCCCGGACGCGCGGCGCGGAGTACCGGCGATCGAAGCGTAGCTTGTTCATCAGCACGTCGACGGCCACGCTGCCCGCCGGCAGGGCATCGATGATGCGGCTCGATCCGCAGCCGACGTCGAGTACCGGGCCCTCCCCCGCAATCAGCTCGGTGATGTATCGGTGCCGGCTGCGTTGCCAGTATCGCTGCAGCGGGATCGGGCTGTCGTGGGCACGGTAGTCGTAGTCGGCGGCGGCGATCGAGTTGCGCAGCTTCCACAGCGCCCAGAACGTGCGCACGTAGGCGCGTGCGAGCGCCAGATGCGCTTTTGAAGCCACGTTGGCACTGGGCCGGTAGTGCATCGGGATCTCGAGGACGCGCCAGCCGGCTGCGTGCGCGCGGACGAGTGTCTCCTGGAGCACGTCGTAGTCCGCGGCCTCGAGCTGGAGCGACTTGACGACGTCGGCGCGGAACAGCCTGATGGCGCTCGACCCGTCGTTGACGCCGAGGCTCAAGCCGCGGCGGAACGCGACATTCAGCAGCCGGCTCCCGACACGCCGCGACAACGGCATCTCCACACGGCTGCCCTCCACGTAGCGCGAGGCCACGATCACCTCGGCGTCGTGCCGCCGCGCCCAGAGATCGGCAATGAACGTCATCGATCCGGCGAAGTCGGGATCCACCGTGATGACGAACGGCGCACGCGCCTGGCCGATGCCATCGCGCAGCTCATGGCCAAAGCCGCGCGGATCCACCGGAGCAAGGACAATCTCGTAGGCAACACCGAGCGCGTCGGCTTCGAGCTGGAGCGCGCTCAGAAACGCGGCGGAGTCGGTCGTCCGTGCCAGGCGGGCCATGACGATGGACAGCTCCGGCACGGTCGAGGATGACGGGTCAATGGGCGGAGTCATCGTTGGACGGCCGCTGAATCGTAGCCGCCGAGTTGCGTGCAGGGCGGAAGCGTCAGACGTGGCAAACAGGGCGGATTCTAGCGCGAATGAGCGGGAGCAATTGGCGCGTTGAGATTGGGATCGTTGCGGCGATGGGCCAGCGCCTCGAATGCCGCGTAGAACACCTCGTCAGGAAAGAGTTCCGGCGTCAGGATTCGCTGCAGCACGAGTCCTTCGATCAGGGTGTGAATCACACGGACCAGCAGCTCTGGCGGCATCGGTAGTTCGCGCGGATCTCCCAGTGTGCGCAGCCATTCCGCGCCAAACTCGTAACTGGCCGCGGTGACCTCGCGCACTCGAGCGCGCAACTCGGGGCTTTCCAGCGCGTACGCCAGCCCTGTCAACCGTCCCACCGCCGCCGTCGTCCGCTCCGGGATCGCCTCGAGCGTCGCCTCGGCCATTGCGCGCATCACTTCGGCGAACGTCGCGCCAGGTTTGATCCGGGGTTTCACCGGCGCCCAGTAGGTCTGGCCGAGCGCGATGAAGAGCTCATCGCGGTTCTTGAAGTTCCCGTAGATCGCTCCGGTGGTCATGCCGGCGCGCCGCGCGACCGCTTGAAGCGTGGTGCGCGCATGGCCCTTTTCCCGAACGATGGCTCGCGCCGCTTCGAGCAGCGTGGCTCGCGTGCGATCGCGCTTGTCGCCTTTGGGTCTACGACGCGAAGACTCCGTGTTTTTCAGTGCCATCGGCCAAATAATAGTTGACGTATTTAATAATGCAAGTATTATTTAGCTATGACTGGTGACGATTCGATCGAAGCCGCGCTTCGAACCTATGTGGATGAAGAAGCCCTCGCCGGCGCCGCGACCCTGGTATGGCGGAACGGGCGCGTCGTCCAGACGACGGCCGTCGGCCGTCGGGATCTGGTGACGAATCTACCCGTCGAGCGGGACACGATTTTTCGAATCGCGTCCATGACCAAGCCAGTGACGACCGTGGCCGCCTTGACGCTGTACGACGAAGGCCGCTTCGCGCTGGACGAGCCAATCACGCGCCATGCTCCGGAACTCGCAGACGTTCGCGTCCTGCGCGATCCGAATGGTCCGCTGGACCAGACGGATGCGGCGGAGCGGCCGATCACGTTCGGCGATCTCCTCACGCACCGCTCAGGGCTCACCTACGGCGAGTTTCATCGTGGTCCGATCGCTCGCGCCTGCGCCGAAGCCCTCGGCAAGGCGATCGACAACGCCCTCAGCCCGGATGAGTGGATCGGACGACTCGGCACACTGCCCTTGATCGATCAGCCGGGGGCCGGCTTTCATTACGGACTCTCGACCGACCTGCTCGGCTTCCTCATCGCGCGTCTCGAGGATGCCCCTCTCGGCGAGGTCCTCGAGCGGCGCATCTTCACGCCACTCGCCATGCGCGACACAGGTTTCATCGTTCCTCGAGAGAAGCGCACTCGCCGCGCGGGCCTCTGCGGATTCGACGCCGAGGGGCACTTGACCCCGTTGACAACGACGCCTGGCGGCCACGCGCTCGGAGAACGGCCTGAGGACATGACCTTTGAGTCCGGAGGACAAGGCCTCTGGTCGACGTTGGACGACTATCTCGCCTTCGCGCGGATCTTCCTCGGCGGTGGAGAGGTGGACGGCGTGCGGCTGCTGCGCCCTGACACGTGCGCCATGATGGCTTCGAACCAGCTCACGCCCGACCAGCGCCGGACAGCTCGAATGCTGGGCAGGTCGCTGTTTGCGGTCGGCCACGGATACGGCATGGGCGTCGCGGTCGTGATGGAACCCGACAAGGCGGATCCCCTGACGTGTCGCGGCGGCGTCGGGACTGTCGGATGGGCCGGCGCGTATGGCGGCTGGTGGCAAGCGGACCCGACCGACAACTCCGTGCTGATCTTTCTGACGCACAGCATGGCGGAGCTCCAGCAGATGGCGAGTGGCATCGGTCTGGGCGCGTGGAGCGCCATCCCGAAGTTTCACGAGCTCGCGTCCGCATGAGCGAGCCGTCCGGGTGCTCACGCCAACGTCACCGCTTCGAAGCCGGAATACTCTAGGTCGTCGTGCGTCGCACGTTCTCGGCCCGAGGCCCCTTCGGTCCCTGGCCGACGTCGAACTCGACGCCGTCACCCTCACGCAGATTCTCAAGGCCCTCGCCATAGACTGCGCTCTGGTGGAAGAAGTATTCCCTCCCTGCGTCGTCCTTGATGAACCCGAACCCCTTGTCCACTCGCAACGTACGAATCGTTCCCGTCATCGTCGCCACCTTCGCATCAACGTCCCCTCCATGTGTGATCCCACGTCCCTATTGTCTCAGCAGGCGGTTAAGTCCGCCATGCGAAAGCGCCGAAATCCTGGCGTGCTAGATCACGCACAAACGGACGCGCGCTCATCGGTCGCGATTCAGGATCTCTCCGAAGGCGCTTTCCTTGATGCCGTAGAAACCGACTCATCAGATGATTCGCGAGCCTTGACCGCCGACGGCCAGGCATCTGCTTCGGAAAACGCCACACTGCAACAGTTTGACAACCTCTCCCCAGAGGGAGGAAACTTCCCACTCCAGTAGTTCGTCTATGCAAAGAGAAGCTATGAAAGAAGCTAAAACGAGGAGCAAGAACGAGCTGCTTCCGGGCACGCTCGAGATGTTGATTCTGAAGACGCTGTCGATCGAGTCGATGCACGGCTATGGCATCGCGCAGCACATCCAGATGCTGTCGGCGGACGTGCTGACGATCGAAGAGGGATCGCTGTATCCGGCGCTGCAGCGGATGCTCGTCAAGGGCTGGGTGCTGGCCGCGTGGAGGGTTTCGGCGAACAACCGGCGGGCGCGCTTCTACACGCTCACGGCTGCCGGGAAGAAGCAGCTCGGCGTCGAGGAATCGCGATTCTCCCAGATGTTCGGCGCGATCATGCGCGTGATGAAGACGACGTAGTGTCCTGACTTCTCAGGAGTGTGCCGTGGGTTCCGTGCTCCGACGTGTGCTGTTCTTCTTCCGGCGGAATCAGTTCGATCGGGATCTGGAAGACGAGCTGCGCTTTCACGAGGAGATGAAAGCGCACGCACTCGCCGACGCGGATGGCATGAGCGGCGACGAGGCCCGGGCGGCCGCGCGGCGGCGGATGGGCAATCCGCTGCGGCTGCGCGAACAGTCGCGCGAACCGTGGAGCTTCGTAACGGTCGAAACGGTCGCGCAGGACGTCGGTCACGCGCTGCGATTGATGCGCCGCGATCCGGCGTTCACCTTCACTGTCCTCGCCACGCTCGCGCTCGGCATCGGCCTCAACACCGCGATCTTCTCCGTCGCCTACGGCGTGCTCTGGCGTCCGCTGCCGTATCCCAATTCCGATCGCCTCGTCATCATCCCGACCGCGCAGCAGACCGAGAAGGGCATCAGGACGTTCTGGACCTGGCCGCCCTCGTCGTACGAGGCGCTGTGGCCGCGCGTCACCACGCTCGAGCACCTCGCGGCCTACAACTCGATCGACGCGCAGCTCACCGGACGGGGCGAGCCGCTGCAGCTAGCCGCGCTCGAAGTGAGCCCGAATTTCTTCGCCACGCTGGGCGTGACGCCCGCGCGCGGCCGCGCGTTCCTCACCGGCGCCGCGGCGCCAGACGACGACCGGAGCGCGATCGTCAGCGATCGGCTGTGGCGCACGTCGCTCAACGCCGATCCGGCGGTCGTCGGACAGTCCATCACCATCGACGGCCTCCCCCGTACCGTCGTCGGCGTCCTGCCGCCGGACTTCAGCTTCAGGCCGGTCGTCCGGATCGGTGCGCTGCCGGAGGCGGAGATCTTTGTGCCCAGTCGCTGGCTCGGCGACACCCGCATGAACGCGTCCCTCTTCCTGCTGGGCCGGATGAAGCCGGGCGTGACGCTGGAACGGGCGGAGGCCGAATTGACGGCACTCGTGAACGATCCGTCGATCTCGCCGGCCGGGGCACTCGACACTGCCGGCACCATCGCGAGGAACGTCCACATTGTCGCGCGCCCGGTCGGCCTGCAGGAATACGGCACGGAGTCGGCGCGCAGGCTGCTGCTGATCCTGCTCGGGGCGGTGTCGTTCGTGCTGCTGATTGCCTGCGTCAACGTCGCGAACCTGCAGATGGCCCGCCTCTCCGCGCGCCGCGGCGAACTGTCCGTCCGCATGGCCCTCGGCGCGGGACGGCGGCGGCTCGTGCGTCAGTTGCTGACGGAGGCCGTCGTATTGTCACTGCTGGGCGCGTCGCTGGGCGTGATGCTCGCCCAGATCGCGATCTACGTCACGCTGCCGCTCGTGCCGCCATTCGCGCTGCCGCGCCTCGGCGGCATCGTCATCGACGGGCGCGTGATGGTGTTCTGCCTCGGCCTGTCCCTCGTCTCGACGCTGCTCATCGGCCTCGTGCCGGCGCTGCGCGTCAGTGGGGCCGCGTTTGGTGAAAGCCTCGCGCTGCACGCCGGCGAAGCGCGCACGACTGGCGACCGTCAGGGCGAGCGGCTGCGGACGCTGCTGGTCGCCGGGCAGATCGCGATCACGCTCGTCCTCCTGATTGGCGCGGGCCTGCTGATTCACAGCTTCGTGCGTCTCACGTCGGTGTCGCCCGGCTTCGAGTTGAGCGGGCGCGACGGCGTCGTGCAAACCGTCAAGGTGGCGCTGCCCGAACGGCTCTACGACGAGCCCGAGCGTATCCATGCGTTTGCGCGCGGCGTGCTCGATCGCATCCAGTACCTGCCGGGCGTGACGTCGGCGAGCCTGGTCAACTCGGCGCCGTTCGGCATGCCGTTCATCCGCGACGAGTTCGGCATCGAGGGACAGCCGAAGCCGACGCTCGATGTCGGCCAGCCGAAGATCGACGCGAACTATTTCAAGACCATGGGGATTCCGCTGCTGGCGGGACGCGAGTTCACCGCGCAGGACACGGCGGCGGCGCCGAAAGTGGCGATCGTCAGCGAGCGCATCGCGCGCGACTACTTTCCGGGTGGCCCGGGCAAGGCGCTCGGCCGGCGGGTGCGCCTGGGCGATCGCGACCAGTGGCGGACAGTGGTGGGCGTGGTCGCAGACATCCGTCAGATGGGACTCGAAGGTGACGTGCAGCCCATGCTCTACGTCCCGTTCCAGCAGGAGCGCAGCGGGTTCGTACGGTTCGTGGCGTTCGTCGCGCGCACGGCCGCGCCCGCCAGCGTCGCCGAAGGCATCCGGGCGGAGATTCGCCGCGCCGCGCCCGATCTGCCGATCGAGATCACGGTGACGATGGACGAAGCGGTGGCGGCGTCGGTGGCGCAGCCCCGTTTCCGGACGCTGCTGCTGGCGCTGTTCGCGATTGCCGCGACGCTGATCGCGGCGTGCGGCCTCTACGGATTGATGGCCTACGCGGTGACGCAGCGCCGCCGCGAGATCGGCGTCCGCATGGCGCTCGGAGCCACACGCCGCGATGTGCTCCGCCTCGTGCTCACGCGCGCGCTCCGCATCGTCGTCGTCGGCGTCATCGTCGGCCTCGCCGGGGCCGCCGGTGTGACTCGCGTGCTGCAGAGATTCCTCTTCGGGGTGACGCCGACCGATCCGATCGCGTTCACGATCGTCACGCTGCTGCTGATGGCCGTGGGTCTGATAGCGGCATGGCTGCCCGCGCGCCGAGCGACAAGGATCGACCCGTCCGCCGCGCTGCGCGCGGAATAGCCGTCAATGGAAGTGGGGCTGACCGAGCCTCTCCGTAACGCTACGTACCACCGCTCTTCTGCATCCAACCTGGTTGCTTGAACGTCGCGTCCGGGACTTCATCTGGGAGCGGGAACCCTCGTCGCTCCATCTCCTCGACCGAGCGGTTGAGGCTGTCCTCGGTTCGGAAGCTGACGTGAATGACCCCGTGATGATCCGTCTGCAGTAGATGTCTTCCGTGCTCCGGCACAACGTACAGGTCATCGCCGACCGACACACCGAAGATCGTCGTGCTGAACAGCAACGTCAAGAGACTGTCGTATTCGTCTCGTGAATACTCAACAACGGCATTTGTGCCAAGCGGCAATCCGAGCCCACGCAAAATTCGAAGTTCGACGACGTCGTTGATTCGGTCCGGGTCGGCAGAATGCGGCCAGCTTCCCAGGTGCTTCCACACGAAGCAAGCCTGCCAGTCGCCCATGCACTCGAGCAAAGAGGCGATGAAGTATGGCCGCCTTTCGGGCTCAACCGGTACCTCCCAAAAGCGTTCGTGCTCCGAGGCGGGACGGAACGTCAGGACGGCCGACTGCGGGTAGCGAGGATCGATGTGGAATCCAGAGCGCTCGGCCCAAGCGAGGAATTCGTCCTCTCGATGTGCTCTCATTGCCTTGCTGGTTTCTCTCGCCTTAGTTTGACGGCGACCTGAGCGTCGGGAAAGTGACCGGGATCGTGCCCGCTGGCGACGAGCCGGAGGCGAGTCGGCGCGTGCCTGAGGACGGTCAGCGTCCGCCAACGACCGAGCGTAGCGAGGGAGTTGGTGGACCTGACCGGGATCGAACCGGTGACCTCCTGAATGCCATTCAGGCGCGCTCCCAGCTGCGCCACAGGCCCACTTCGGACTTCAGGAACCCCCAATTGTAACATGGCCGTCTCGGCTACATGGTCGCCGAAATCCCCACGGCCCCACGTGATTTTCCGCGGACCTCACGCGCACGTTGCGGCCTTCAGACGGCGTAGCCGGCGGCCAGCGGTGGCACAGCATCTGCCCTGGGTGTCAGGGGCGATCCATGAAGGACGCATACCGACGGACCCTGTGGGTCGGCGGCGCGCTGGTCGGCGTAAGCGCGCTGACGGCGGCCATCGGCGCCTGGCGCTGGCATGCGGACTCGCGCCGGATGGTCGAGCGCCTCGAGCCCGGCGGGCATGAGTTCGCTGGCGACTTCACCGCCGACCGGCTCGCCGGGCTGCCCGAGCCGGTCGCGCGATACTTCGGTCACGTACTGCGCACGGGCCAGCGAATCGTGCGGGCGGTCGACCTCGAGCAGCGCGCGGTGTTCGTCACCGATCCGACAACGCGGGCCTGGCGTCCGCTGGTGGCGCGCCAGCACTTCACGACGAGCAAGCCAGGGTTCGTTTGGGATGCGCGGATCAGCATGGCGCCGCTCACGCGCGTCTACGTGCGCGACAGCTACGTGGACGGCATCGGCGGGATGCGCGCGTCGCTGCTCGGCGTGTATCC
>Ga0310810_10010856_pt1 | contig 10625 bp, 8 predicted proteins | sample NCmetagenome_FD_207641 | JGI IMG/M metagenome (GOLD analysis project Ga0310810, IMG submission 207641) | Soil microbial communities from experimental microcosm in Duke University, North Carolina, United States - NC | ecosystem: Engineered > Artificial ecosystem > Soil microcosm > Unclassified ... | reverse complement strand
CTCCACCGAGACCGACGGCTTTCGGGTGGCGCTGGTGTTCGACGATACGATGGATCTGGCCCCGGTCCTCGGGCTGGCCCGCGACCTGCGGGAGCAGGGCCGCCACGTGCTGCTGGAGACGCGCGGCAAGCGGCTCGGCAAGCAACTGCAGGAGCTCGAAGCGCGCGGGTTCCGGCGGATCGGCGTGATCGGCGCGGACGGGACGGTCGAGTGGCGCGAGCCTCGCGCGGGCGGGGCGGGGGAGACGAGAGTGTGACGGAGAGCCTGGGCGGCTGGCGGCGGACCCACAGCTGCGGCGCGCTGCGGAGCGAGCACGTGGGGCAGGTGGTGACCCTGATGGGCTGGGCGTACCGCCGGCGGGACCACGGCGGCCTCGTCTTCATCGACCTGCGCGATCGCGAGGGCCTGACCCAGTGCGTGTTCAACCCCGGCGCGGGGGGCGGCTCGCACGCCAGGGCGGAGGCGGTGCGCGCCGAGTTCGTGCTGGCGGTGCGGGGAACCGTAGGATCCCGGCCCGCGGGCACCGAGAATCCCAAGCTCGCCACCGGCGCGGTGGAGGTGCAGGTCAGCGAGGTCCGGATCCTCAACGAGTCGCGGCCGCTTCCGTTCCAGCTGGAGGACGACGCGGACATCGACGAGACGCTGCGGCTCAAGTACCGCTACCTGGACATGCGCCGGCCGCACGTGCTGCACGCCTTCCAGGTGCGCGACCAGGTGTGCCGCGCGGCGCGCGACTACCTGCACGCACAGGAGTTTCTCGAGGTGGAGACGCCGTTCCTGACCCGCTCCACTCCCGAGGGCGCGCGCGACTTCCTGGTGCCGAGCCGGCTGCAGACCGGGAGCTTCTACGCGCTGCCCCAGTCCCCGCAGCTCTTCAAGCAGCTCTTGATGGTGGCGGGGTTCGAGCGCTACTTCCAGATCGTGCGCTGCTTCCGGGACGAGGATCTCCGCCGGGACCGGCAGCCCGAGTTCACCCAGATCGACATCGAGACCTCGTTCCTCGACCGGGACGACTTCCTGCCCATCGTCGAGGGGCTCGTGGCCGAGGTCTGGCGTCGGGTCAAGGGCATCGAGCTCACGCGGCCCTTCCCCCGCATCGCCTACGACGAGGCGATGGCTCGCTACGGCTCCGACAAGCCCGATCTCCGCTTCGGCCTCGAGCTCGCCGACTGCTCGGCCCTGTTCGCGGGGAGCGAGTTCCAGGCGTTCGCCCAGACGGTGGCCACGGGGGGCGCGGTCAAGGGGCTGCGCATGCCGGGCGCCGGGGGCATGAGCCGCAAGGAGCTCGACGATCTCACCGCCGAGGCCAAGCAGGCGGGCGCCAAGGGGCTGGTGTGGATGAAGGTGACCGCGGAGGGCGTGCAGTCCCCGGTGGCCAAGTTCATGTCCGGCATCCAGCCGCGCCTGCTCGAGGCGCTGGGCGGCGTCGCCGGCGACCTGCTGCTGCTGGTCGCCGACGTCCCCGCGATCGCGGCCACCGTGCTCGGGCGCCTGCGGGTGGATCTCGCCCGCCGCTTCAACCTGATCCCGGCCGACCGTGACGTCTTCGCGTGGGTCATCGACTTCCCGCTCGTGGAGTGGAACGCGGACGAGAAGCGCTGGGACGCGGTCCATCACCCGTTCACCGCGCCGCGCGACGAGGACATCCCGATGCTGGAGTCCGATCCGGGTCGCGCCCGCGCCAAGGCCTACGATCTGGTGCTGAACGGTCAGGAGGCGGCCGGCGGCTCGATCCGCATCCACCAGCCGACGGTGCAGGAGCGGGTCTTCGGCCTGATCGGCATCTCGAAGGAGGAGGCCCGCGCGCGCTTCGGCTTCCTGCTCGACGCGCTCGAGTTCGGGGCGCCGCCCATGGGCGGCATCGCCTTCGGTCTCGACCGGCTGGTGGCCAATCTGGTGGGGCAGGAGTCGATCCGCGAGGTCATCGCCTTCCCCAAGACGCAGAAGGGCACGTGCCCCCTCACCGACGCCCCCGCGCCGGTGGACGCCAAGCAGCTCCGCGAGCTCGGGATCCGGGTCGTGGAAGGGCTCGGATCCGCGTGATATGCTTGCCGGCAGAGGGATGAGCACTCGTTGACCGAAGCCACCGGCGTCACCCGGCGGGTCGTCCTGCCTCCGGATCTCAATCACCTCGCCCTCCTCGGCCGTCACGACGAGCACCTCCGCGCGCTGGAGGCCCAGCACGACGTCCGCATCACCGCCCGCGGCCACGACGTCACCCTCCGGGGCGAAGAGCGGCAGGTGGTCGAGGCGGAGCGCGTCCTGCGCGAGCTGGTGGCGATGCTGCGGGAGCGGCCCTCCCTCGGGGCTGCCGACATCCGCTCTGCGCTGCGCATCGCGTCCAGCGAGCCCGGCGGCGACGTCAAGTCGGTCCTGTCCGATGCGATCCCGGTGCCCTCGCGCCGGCGGTTCATCACCCCGAAGACGGCCAACCAGCGGCGCTATCTCGAGGCGGTGCGGAGCAACGATCTCGTCATCTCGATCGGCCCCGCCGGCACCGGCAAGTCGTACCTCGCGGTGGCCATGGCCGTATCGGCCCTGCTCAAGCGAGAGGTGGCACGCATCATCCTCACCCGGCCGGCAGTGGAGGCGGGCGAGCGGCTGGGCTTCCTGCCCGGTGACCTGGTGGAGAAGGTGCATCCCTATCTCCGCCCGCTCTACGACGCGCTCTACGACATGCTGGAGCCCGAGAAGGTGGGCTCGCTCTCCGAGAAGGGCGCGATCGAGATCGCGCCGCTCGCCTACATGCGGGGGCGGACGCTCAACGACGCCTTCATCATCCTCGACGAGGCCCAGAACACGACCTCCGAGCAGATGAAGATGTTCCTGACCCGGCTCGGCTTCAACTCCAAGATGGTCGTGACCGGGGACATCACCCAGGTCGACCTTCCCGCGAGCCGCCCCTCCGGCCTGATCGAGATCCAGACCGTGCTCCAGGGCATCGACGGCATCCGTTTCATCTACTTCGACGACCGCGACGTCGTCCGGCACGATCTGGTGTCGTCGATCGTGCGGGCCTACGATCGGGTCCACAAGCCTCCGGCGCGGGGAGCGGGCTGAGGTCCGGCCCGACCGTGCCCGTCGCGGTCTCGAATCTCCAGCGCCGATCCCGCGTCTCCCCCGGGCGCCTGCGGGCGGTGACCCGTCGCGCCCTCGCGGCGCTGGGCCGGGCCGACCGCGAGGTGCACGTGACGGTGGTCGACGACCGTCGCATCCGGGCGCTCAACGCGCGCTACCACGGGACCCGGCGGGCCACCGACGTGCTCGCCTTCGACCTGGCCGGACCCGGTCCGGGCCGGCTCTGGGGCGAGGTGATCGTCTCGGCCGAGACCGCGGCGCGCCAGGCCCGGCGGCTCCGGGTGCCGCTCGCGGCGGAGCTCGATCTGCTGGTGGTGCACGGCCTGCTGCACCTGGCCGGCTACGACGACCACGACCCGCGTCGTGCCCGACGCATGCACGAGCGGGCGCGGGAGATCCTGGCCGGGCGCTCGGCCCGCACCGTGCCCGCACGCCTCTGGGCCGGGCTGCTCGAGGCCTGATGGCGGCCCCTCACCGCGCGGGCTTCGTGGCCCTGGTCGGCCGCCCCAACGTGGGCAAGTCGACCCTCCTGAACCGCCTGGTCGGCGAGAAGATGGCGATCGTCTCGCCGCGCCCGCAGACCACCCGCACCCGCATCACCGGGATCCGGCACCTGCCGTCCGCCCAGATCATCTTCGTCGACACGCCGGGCCTGCACCCGGGCTCGGGCCGCCTCGGCCAGCTCATGTCGAAGACGGCGGAGCGGGCGGTGGAGGACGTCGACCTGGTGTGCTTCGTCGCCGAGGCCACCGAGGATCCCACCCGCCTCGACCGCGAGACGCTCGACCGTCTCAAGACCTGCCGCGCTCCCGTCTTCTGCTGCCTCAACAAGACCGACCTGGTCGGCCCGAAGGCGCGGCTGCTCCCGCTGATCGCGGCCTACCAGGTGGCGCACCCGTTCGCGGAGATCGTGCCGATCTCGGCCGAGCGCGGTGAGCACTGCGACCGGCTGCTGGAGCTGATCGTGGCGACCCTGCCGGAGCGGCCGCCCTACTTTCCCCCCGACGCGCTCACCGACCAGCCGGAGACCTTCTGGGTGGCGGAGGCCATCCGGGAGAAGATCTTCCGCCTGACCCATCAGGAGGTCCCGTACGCCTGCGCGGTGCGGGTGGAGGAGCTGACCGAGCGCCGGCGCCCCGAGTGTCTCTACATCCGCGCCATCATCTTCGTGGAGCGCGAGTCGCAGCGGGGCATCGTGATCGGCAAGGGGGCGAGCATGCTCAAGCGCATCGGCGCCTCCGCCCGCGCGGACCTGGAGCGCTTCTTCGGCATCAAGGTCTTCCTGGACCTCACGGTGCGCGTGCGCTCGGAGTGGCGCAAGGACGACCGGGCCCTCCGCGAGTTCGGCTTCCTGCTCACCTCCTGATGGCGCTCTACAAGACCCGCGCGATCGTGATCGGCCGGCGCCCCTTCGGGGAGAGCGATCGGCTCGTCGACTTCTACACGCGCGAGCACGGCAAGGTGCGGGGCATCGCCCGCTCGGCCCGCCGTCCCCGCTCGCGCTTCGGGAGCGCGCTCGAGCTGTTCACGCTCGGCGAGATGGTGTTCTTCGACACCGGGCGGAGCGAGCTGGTGCAGGTCGATCACTTCGACATCGTGCGGTCCTTCGTGGGGGTGCGGGAGCACCTCGAGCGGCTGGGGCAGGGCGCGTGGGCGGTGGAGGTGGTGGCCCGCCTCTCCGCCGATCGCGACCCGCAGCCCGCCCTCTTCGCGCTGCTGGCGCGCGCGCTCCAGACCATGGAGACGAGCGCGCGGCCCGCGCGGGTCGCGGTCTGCTTCGGGCTGCGCGCGGTCGACCTGCTCGGTCACCGCCCCCGGATCGATCGCTGCATGTCCTGCGGTCGGCTCCACCCCTTCGACGATCCGGCCCTCGACGTGACCGCGGGCGGCCTGGTGTGCGCGGCCTGCCGGCCGGGCGCCGACGCCATCCCGCTGTCGGGAAGCCTGGTGGGAACGCTCAAGCGGCTGCGCGCGCTGTCCTGGGAGGAGGCCCTGCGCCTCAACCTCGCCGCGGACCTCGACGCGGAGCTGGCGATGGTGCTGGAAGGCCTGCTCGCGCGGCTCATGGGCCGCTACCCGCTGTCGTCGCGCTTCATCACCCAGACTCGACGCGTGCCCCCGATGGTGTCGCTGCCCGAGCGGTAGGCCGCGTCGCGGGAGCCGTTCCGCGTCCCTATGCTATCCTGACCGCCATGGTCTCGATGGACACGCTGGTCTCGCTCTGCAAGCGCCGCGGGTTCGTCTTCCAGTCGAGCGAGATCTACGGCGGCACCGGGTCGTGCTGGGACTACGGGCCGCTCGGGGTCGAGCTCAAGAACAAGATCAAGCAGGTGTGGTGGCGTGACTTCGTCCAGCGCCGCCCGGACATGGTCGGGCTCGACGCGTCCATCCTCATGCACGCCATGGTCTGGAAGGCGAGCGGGCACGTCGATCACTTCACCGACCCCAGCTTGCCGAGACGCCGTGGGTGCACTACTGCCCCGTCACCAAGGGCAACAAGTTCACGATTTCGCCCGGGGAGGCGTGCACCCACTGCGGCGCCTCGCGGACGTTCTGCCCGGACTGCGGCAAGGGGGAGCTGACGCCTCCGCGCCAGTTCAACCTGATGTTCAAGACGTTCATGGGCCCGGTGGAGGAGGACGCCTCCGTCACCTACCTGCGCCCGGAGACCGCGCAGGGGATCTTCGTCAACTTCGACAACGTGCTCCAGTCGATGCGGCGCAAGCTGCCCTTCGGGATCGGGCAGATCGGCAAGGCCTTCCGCAACGAGATCACGCCCGGGAACTTCATCTTCCGCACGCGCGAGTTCGAGCAGATGGAGATCGAGTACTTCGTCAATCCCCACGAGACGGTGGAGGGTCGACCGGCCGACGAGTACTGGCACGACCGCTGGATCGAGGACTGCCTGGCGTGGTTCCGTCGATACGGAATCCAGCCGGACAACCTGCGCCTGCACGAGCACGAGCGGGACGAGCTGGCGCACTACGCCAAGCGCACCGCCGACGTGCAGTACCGGTTCCCGATCGGCTGGAGCGAGCTGATGGGCATCGCCAACCGCACGGACTTCGACCTCAAGCAGCACGCCAAGTACAGCGGCAAGGCGCTGACCTATTTCGACGAGGAGCGCAAGGAGCACGTGGTGCCCTACGTGATCGAGCCGTCCGCCGGCGTGGACCGCGCCCTCCTGGCCTTCCTGGCCGACGCCTACCGCGAGGAGGAGGTCCGGGGCGAGAAGCGGGTGGTGCTGCGCTTCCACCCCGAGCTGGCCCCGGTGTCGGTGGCGGTGCTGCCGCTGCTGAAGAAGCGCGACGACATCGTGCGGACCGCGCATGCGATCCGCGACGATCTGTCCCGGCGCCTCACCGCGGTCTACGACGACACCGCCGCGATCGGCCGGCTCTATCGCCGGCAGGACGAGGTGGGCACGCCCTATTGCGTGACGGTGGACGTGCAGACGGTGGGCGACCCCGACAAGGGTGAGGCGGCCGACGGCAAGGTCACGATCCGGGACCGCGACTCCATGGAGCAGATCCGGGTCGAGGCGTCGCGGCTTCCCCAGGTGATCGGCGACCTGCTCGGCGGCACCCCGTGGGCCGAGGTGGCCGCGGGGGTCCGCGCCTAGCCGCTCACGACTGCGGGGCCTGCGGGCTCGCCGGCGACGGCATCGCCGGAGCCGGAGCGCTCGGACCTGGCAGCAGCGGGGGGTCGGTGCGCGGCGGGGAGACCCCGGGGGCGTACCGCGCCGGGCCGCACGTCTCCTTGGGCTCGGTGCCCGCGACGAAGGCCATGGTCACCGGGCGCACGCACCCGCCGCTCGCGTTCAGATCGATCGGCACCAGCACCACCCGCTCCGGGATCGGGAAGTCTTCCGGGGGCGTGCCGGCCAGCGCCTCCTGCATGAAGGAGGTCCAGATCGGGACCGCGACGCGCGAGCCGGTCTCGTCCTTGCCCAGGCTGCGCGGTCGGTCGTAGCCGACCCACACCCCGGTGACCAGCTGCGGCGTGTAGCCGATGAACCACGCGTTCGAGTAGTCGTTGGTGGTGCCGGTCTTGGCCGCCGCGGGTCGCCCGAGCGCGCGGGCCGCCACCCCGGTGCCCCGCTCGATCGTCCCGCGCAGCATGGAGGTCATCACGTAGGCCACCTCCGGAGAGACCACCTGCTTGCTCTGCGGGGTGTTCTCCTCGAGGAGCTTGCGCTGCGAGTCGAGCACGTAGCGGATGGCGGTCGGGTGCATCCACGCGCCCTGGTTGGCGAGCGCGCCGTAGGCCGAGGTGATCTCGAGCAGGCTGAGGTCGGAGGTCCCGAGGGCAATCGAGAGATTCTCGCCGAGCGGGCTCTCCACCCCGAGGCGTCGGGCCAGGTCCACCGTGCGGCGGACCCCGTTCTTCTCGAGCACCTTGACCGCGGCCACGTTCACCGATTCCTCAAGGGCCTGCTGGTAGGTGATCGGCCCGCGAAACTTCCGGTCGTAGTTGTCGGGCTTCCACGGCTTGCCGTTGCGCCCGGTCGGGAACTCGACCGGCGAGTCGTCCACCACGCTGGCCGGGGTCTGCCCGGACTCGAGAGCGGCCAGGTACACGAAGGCCTTGAAGGCCGACCCGGGCTGGCGGCGGGCCTGGACCGCTCGGTTGAACTCGCTCTTGAAGAAGTCGTAGCCGCCCACCATCGCCTTGATGTAGCCGGTCTGCGGATCGATGGTGAGCAGGGCGCCTTCTGGCCGCTCGGGGGGCCGCTCGGCCGCCGGGGCCGCCTTGTCCTTGTCCTTGGCCGCGGCGACCCGGCGCGACTCGAGCGCCTTGAGCCCGTCGCGGAGGGCCCGCTCCGCCTTGACCTGCATCGCCGGAGACAGGGTGGTGTAGACGTGCATGCCGCCCTTGAAGACGAGATCGGCCCCGTACTGCGCCTCCAGCTGCTGCTGGACGTACTCGAGGTAGTACTGGCCGGTGGTGCGCCGGCGCTCGGGCGGGATCAGGCCGAGCGGGGTGTCGGCGGTCTTCTTGGCCATCGGAGGGGGCAGCGCGCCCACGTCGACCATGCGGGCGAGCACGGTGGCCCGGCGCCGCTTGGCCGCCTCCGGGTGGTCGAAGGGCGAGTAGGTCGACGGCGCCTTGGGCAGCCCGGCCAGGAGCGTGCACTCGGGCAGGCTCAGCTCGGAGACCGACTTGCCGAAGAAGGTGCGCGCGGCCGCCTCCACCCCGAAGGCGCCGTGGCCGAAATAGATCTGGTTCAGGTACATCTCGAGGATGCGGTCCTTCGAGTAGCGCCGCTCGAGCTCCAGGGCGAGCACCGCCTCCTTGAGCTTGCGCTCGAGGCTCTTGTCCGGGGTGAGGAACAGCACCTTGGCGAGCTGCTGGGTGATGGTGCTGCCGCCCTCCACGATGCGCCCGCGCCGGAAGTTCTGGTAGACCGCCCGCGCGATGCCGGTCGGATCCACACCGTGGTGAGAGTAGAAGCGCGCGTCCTCGGTCGAGATGATGGCGTCGCGGAGGGGCTTGGGGATCTGCGCGAGCGGCACGAAGATGCGGCGCTCGACGTGGAGCTCGGTGATGAGCTCGTCGTTGTCGTCGTAGACCTTGGTGCCCTCGCTCGCGTCGAAGGTCTCGAGCTGGGTGACCGACGGCAGGGAGCCGGGGAGGATCGTGAGGACCCAGAAGGCGGAGGCGGCCACGCCCAGGCCGCTGACGACGACCACCACCAGGACCGCCATGAGCGCCCAGCGGACCCAGCGCCGGCGCCGGAGCGCGGCGCGTTTGGAGCGTCGGTCTCCCGCCATGGATTGCTATTATACAGGCGTGAACACGGCCCTCACCGCGGATCAGCAGCTGGCCCGCATCCGCCGGGGAGCGGCCGAGATCGTGGTGGAGACCGAGCTCCGCGCGAAGCTCGAGCGCTCGCTCCGGCGCGCGACGCCGCTCAAGGTCAAGCTGGGGCTCGACCCGACCGCGCCGGACCTGCACCTGGGTCACACCGTCGTGCTCCAGAAGCTGCGCGACTTCCAGGACCTCGGTCACCAGGTGATCATCATCATCGGCGACTTCACCGGTATGATCGGCGACCCGACCGGCCGCTCGGAGACCCGCCGGCCTCTCACCTGGGACGAGATCCGCGACAACGCGGAGACCTACAAGGCGCAGCTCGGCAAGGTGCTCGACATGAGCCGCACCCAGGTGCGCTTCAACTCCGAGTGGCTGGGCCCGCTGAGCTTCGAGCAGATCATCCGCGAGACCGCGCACCTCACGGTCGCGCGTATCCTCCAGCGCGAGGACTTCGCCGCCCGGCACGCGGCGGGCCGCCCGATCAGCCTTCACGAGTTCCTCTACCCGCTCGCCCAGGGGTACGACTCGGTCGCGCTCGGCGCCGACGTGGAGCTGGGCGGCACCGACCAGACGTTCAACCTGCTCGTGGGCCGCGATCTGCAGCGCGCGCACGGGCAGGAGCCCCAGGTCGCGCTCACCGTGCCGATCCTCGAGGGGCTCGACGGCGTGCAGAAGATGTCCAAGAGCCTGGGGAACTACGTGGGCATCAACGAGCCGCCGGCCGACATCTACGGCAAGCTCATGTCGGTCTCGGACGCGCTCATGTTCCGATACTTCGAGCTGGCGACCCGGGTGCCGGAGCCGGAGGTCGCCGAGCTTCGCCGTCTGCACCCCATGGACGCCAAGAAGCGCCTGGCCCGCACCGTGACCGCGATGTACCATGGCGAGGCCGCGGCGGCGGCGGCGGAAGCCCAGTTCTCCAGAGTCGTCCAGAAGAAGGAACTACCCGAGAATATTGATGTAATAGGCTTGTCGACCCCGAGTGACGGGGAGCCGGCCTGGAAGATCGTCGTCCAGGCGGGCATGGCGGCCTCGAACTCAGAGGCCCGGCGGCTGATCCAGCAGGGGGCGGTGGAGCTCGATGGGGCTCGGGTGTCCGACCCCAACCAGAAGGTGATGGTGTCCGGGCTGAGCCGTCTGCTACAGGTCGGCAAGAGAAAGTTCAAGCGATTCGTGCTCGAGAAGGAATAGCTTGACAGCCTGGAGGTCGATCCGTATTATCACTCCTTGCCCATCCTTCCGGCCTAGCCGGCAGCGTGGACGTTGAGAGAAGTCAGCCGGTCCGAAGCAGTCCGCTGGCCTCGATTCAACCCAAGGGGTCCATACCCCGCCGCTCTTTGAAAATCGCATATGTTACTGGCTCACCGAGAAGTGTGAGCACCATCCGTAACTACTGAGTACCTTGCGCTCGACCGAAGCAACATCTTGGTTGGGCTTTTAGGGACCAGGGTTCAAGTTTGTCGATTTAATCATGGCGAGTTTGATCCTGGCTCAGAGCGAACGCTGGCGGCGTACTTAACACATGCAAGTCGAACGAGGATCATCCGTGTAGCAATACATTGGTGGTCCTAGTGGCGCACGGGTGAGTAACACGTGGGTGACCTGCCCTAGAGCTCGGGATACCCCCTCGAAAGGGGGGCTAATACCGGATACGTTCCTTGGTCGAAAGATCGGGGAGGAAAGGTGGCGCAAGCTGCCGCTCTTGGAGGGGCTCGCGGCCTATCAGCTAG
>Ga0310810_10010853_pt1 | contig 10627 bp, 11 predicted proteins | sample NCmetagenome_FD_207641 | JGI IMG/M metagenome (GOLD analysis project Ga0310810, IMG submission 207641) | Soil microbial communities from experimental microcosm in Duke University, North Carolina, United States - NC | ecosystem: Engineered > Artificial ecosystem > Soil microcosm > Unclassified ... | reverse complement strand
CCGTCTTCAGCGTGGTCAACGCGCTGCTCTTCCGGCCGCTACCGGTGAACAACGCCGACCGCCTCGTTGTCCTCGCCACATCACGTGAGCCGTCGTCTGCACTACGCGGCCTGTCCTACCCGGAGATCGTCGACTACGGAACCGCCTCCGACATTCTCGAACCGCGGATTGCCGGCTACAGCGTCGGATTCGCGGGACTGGCGTCGGCGAAGGAAGGTCCGGCACGTGTCCTCGTGACGTGGGTCACCGGCAACTATTTTTCGCTGCTCGGCGTGACGCCTGCGGCCGGCAGGGTGATCACCGAAGACGACGTCCGACCCGGACACGTGAGCCCAGTGGCTGTCCTCGGCTACGAAACGTGGCGCTCACGGTTCAACGGCGACGAGACGATTGTCGGCCGGGAGGTGTTCATCAACGGACGTCCATGCACCGTCGTCGGGGTTGCGCGCCGGCGCATTCGCGTTCTCTCAGTCAGAAGTGTAGCTGCCGCTGAACTGGTCGGACGGTGACGTGTTTAGCGATCGATCCGCGCGTCACTTGCATACCCTCGCACGCCTTCGCGCCGACGTGTCGCTTGATCACGCGAATGCCCTGCTGAACCTGATCGCGCAGCGGCTCGAATCGCGATTCCCGGAGACCAGCGCCGGTGTTCGCATCAGAGCGATCCCGGAACGGTTCGCGAGACCGGAAGAGGACAACGCGCGATCGAACGCCTTCGGTGGCACGATCATCCTGCTGCTCGTAGGCCTCGTGTTCGTCGGTCTGGCGCCGCGCGCGACGGCGACGGCTCGGCCGAGGTCAACGTGCTGAATCTCCTCATTGCACGCGCGACCGCGCGGCGCCGGGAGCTCGCCATTCGCGTCGCCGTGGGCGCCAGCCGTACACGTCTCATCCAGCAGCTCGCCGTCGAAGCGCTCGTGCTCGCGGCGGCCGGCGGCACCGCCGGCGTCGTCCTCGCGAGTTGGATCACCAGCGGCGTCGCAGCGTTTCGATTTCCTGGCAGCCTTCCGGTGCGGCTCGACTTTCATCTCGACGCCCGTGTCTTGGCGTACGCGTTTGCGCTTACGTGCCTGACCGTTGCGACGGTTGGCGTCCTGGCGGCGTTTCGGGCATCGCGCGTGAACGTCGATGCGGCCGCTGGCGGCGATATCGCCAGGATGGTGCTGGCCGACAGCGCTTTGCTCGGGGCGGCGGGAGCAATCGTGGGCGCTGCAGCTGCGTTCGGCGTGGGACGAGCGATCTCGCGGTTGCTGTTCGGGGTCGTGCCCACCGACCCCATCTCATGCCTCGCCGCCGCGGCGTGCCTGGTCATCGTCATCCTCGTCGCGGCCGCCGCACCCGCGGCCCGCGCGGTGGCGATCGATCCGATCGCGTCGCTCCGCGAATGACGAATCGCCGAAATTGCCACAATTGCCACAATCGCCCGTAATCAAGTTTTGCAATTCAGGGAACGAGATTTTGGTAATTCTGACAATTGCGGCGATTATGGCAAGACGTGTTCGCCGCGCTCCGTCATCGTGATTTCCGCCTGCTCTGGGCGGGCCTGCTTCTCTCCTTCACCGGAACGTTCATGCAGTCGGCGGCCATGCTGTGGCACGTGTCGCTGCTGGTGACGGCCGACCGCCGCGCCCTCGCGCTCGGCTTGGTGGGCCTCGCAAAGATCGGCCCGATCCTGCTCTTTTCGATGATCAGCGGCGTCGCGGCCGACGCGCTCAACCGCCGGACGCTGATGCTGGCGACCCAATCGGTGATGGCCGTGCTCGCAGCGTTACTCGCCGTGCTGACGCTGCGGGGACTTGACGCCGCCTGGCCGATCTACGTGCTTGCCGCTTGCAGTTCCGCGGCCGCGTCGTTCGATCTTCCCGCGCGCCAGGCACTGGTGCCGACCCTGATCCCGCGCGAGCACCTGCCCAACGCCATCAGTCTCAACACAATCGCCATGCAGACCGCGTCGGTGGCGGGGCCGGCGCTCGGTGGGCTGATGATCGCGTGGGTCAACGTCGGCTGGGTCTACGCCGCGAATGCGCTCTCGTTTCTCTTCGTCCTTGCCGCCCTCGCCGTGATGAAAGGGCAGGGCAGCACGCATCTTGCCGCTGCCGGCGATCGCGGCGAGTTTACGATGGCGGCCGCGCTCGACGGTCTGCGCTTCGTCTTCCGCGCGCCGCTCATCCGTTCAACGATGCTGCTGGATTTCTTCGCGACATTCTTCTCATCGGCGACTGCACTGCTGCCGATTTTCGCGCAGGACGTGTTGCACGTTGGCGCGCGCGGCTATGGGTGGCTCTACGCCGCGCCGGCTGCCGGCGCGCTCCTGGCCAGCGCCGTCATGGTCCGCGCAGTGGATCGGATCGAACACCGCGGCCGCGTGCTGATTGCGTCGGTGCTCGTTTATGGAGTGGCGACGATCGTGTTCGGCCTCTCGACCGTCTTCTGGCTGACGTTCTTCTGCCTCGCCATCACCGGCGCGGCCGACACCGTCAGCATGGTCTATCGCAACCTCATTCGGCAGCTTGAAACCCCCGATTACATGCGCGGCCGCATGATCGGCGTGAACATGATGTTCTTCGTGGGCGGCCCGCAGCTTGGAGAGCTGGAAGCGGGGCTCGTCGCCAACTGGTTTGGGCCGGCGTTGTCGGTCGTGAGCGGCGGCCTCGGATGTCTGCTGACGACCGGCTGGATCAGCGCGGTCACCGCGGAGCTTCGCGAATATACGACTCAAGGCTCACGGCTCAAGGCTCAAGTGACCCAAGGCTCAGGGCTCAAGGCTCACGAGGAGTCGCCGCTTGCCGATGTGCGAACTCCAGGAGATCCTGAGCCTTAAGCCTTAAGCCTTAAGCCTTGAGCCTTGAGCCTTGAGCCTTGAGCCCGTTCCCTACGGCAACGACGGCGGCAGATCGGAACTCCAGCTCGTGTACTCCATCTTCCACTTGCCGGCCATGTTGCGGAGGATGAAGAGAAACTTTCCGCGGTCATGTCTCTCGCCGTTCATCATCGAGTAGGTGCCGCTCTCGTAGGCAATCGGGCCATGGCCCGCCACGTCGTCCACGGTGATTTGGAGGTCGTGCGAGCCGCCGGTGAGCAGGCCGTTGTAGAAGCTTTTCAGCGGATCGCGCCCGCGCAGCAGCGGCTTGTTCGGCGGCATGAACACCGAGTTCTCCGTGTACAGCGCCAGAATCTTGTCCATGTCCTTCGCGTTGAACGCGGTTGCCAGGTCGCTCGCGACCTGCCGAATCGCCTGCGCGTCGGACGCCCCGAATTCCTGTTCCTTGGCCCCGCCCGCGCACGCGCCCGCGCCGACGCAGAACATCACCGTTGCGATTGCGAGAAATCTTCGCACTGTCCGCCTCCGGATATCTTTCAATCGAAGTAAGGCGATGATGTTCTCCTCTCCCGACGGGTTCTGTCAACGGTCTGTAATGAACCACACCGGTGGGGCCGATATCAGAGTTGGCGTGTGTACATGCACTGTTTATAATCCCGCTGCATCGTGGGCAAACTAAACGTACTCGTTCTCTACGATCGCTGGGAAGAACCTGAAGACACGGACGCGTCCGCGGGGGACAAAACACCGTTAGTTCGTACGCTGGACAAGAAGGAAGTGGAGGACGAGGTTGCCGAGACGCTCGGCAAACTCGATCACGAGGCGACACTCCACGTGCTCGACGGATCCGTCAAGAGCCTGCACGCCCTCGCCCGCATCGATTGCGATCTGGTGTTCAACCTCGCGGAATCGTTCGGCGGCAACGACACGGCGGACTACTGTATCGCGGCGTATCTCGAGCTGCTGGATAAGCGGTTCACCGGCACGGGGTCTCGCGGCCTGCTCTATTCGCAGGACAAGGCGGTCGCCAAGAAGATTCTCGAATTCCACGGCATCCATACGCCGGTCTTCGCGCACTCGTACCGCGGACGCCTCGACTTCTCGCACGATCTCGAATTCCCGGTCATCGTGAAACCGGCGCGCGAGGACGGGTCGATCGGCATCGAATTCAACGCGGTGGTGTCGTCGATTCGCGAGCTGATGGAACGTATCGACTGGCTGCACGCGAACTTCGACTCGCCGGTGCTGATCGAGGAGTACGTCGAAGGGCGGGAGATGTACGTCGGCGTGATCGGCAACGACAATCCGGCGGCGCTGCCGGTCGTGGAGCTCGACCTCTCGAAGCTGCCCGAAGGGCGCCCGCGCATCGCCGGAGCGGAAGTGAAGTGGGGCAAGGGGACGCGGGCGTATCGTGACACGAAGTCCGCGGTCGCCGAGGATCTGCCCGAAGAGACCATGGCCCTGCTGCAGCAGACGGCCGTTGCCGTGTTCCAGGCACTCGAGCTGCGCGACTACGCACGCATCGACATGCGGCTTCGGCCGGACGGCCGCGTCGCCGTCATCGAAGCGAATCCGAATCCCTGGCTGGCGTCGAAGGCGGAGTTTGCGATGGCGGCGCGCAAGTCAGGACGGAACTACACGCAGCTGATCGAGCAGTTGGTGGACCTGGCGATGGCGAGATACGGCACCGCGCCCTGACCTCGCGCAAAGAGCGCGAGATCCGGTCACTCCACGTAGATCGGCGTCACCACATCCCCCTTGATCTCCAGCGCGGATGGGCGGCCGTTCGGATAGAACTTGCCGTCGAGCATCCCGGTGTCAATCAGGAACAGCGTGTTGCCGAACCGTGGGGTCACACGTCCGTTGGGCTGCGGCGTGTGGCCGGTAACGAAGCGCTTCACCTTGTACTTCTTCAGCAGCCCGGCCATCAGCGGCGCCCCCTCGTCGTCCGTCCACTGGCTGAAGCCACGGAACCACATCGGACCGTCGGCGCTGATAAAGCTCGAGCTGCCCACGTTCACCAGCGGCAGCAGCGTCTTGGCCACGACGGCGTCGTCTTCGCTCACCGCGCCATCCTTCTTGGCGCGCGCTGCCAGCCGGGTGTATTCGGCGTTGGCGGCCTCGACGACTTCCTGAAGGGTAGAGAAGGGGAGCGCGAGGTCGTTGTTGACGAGCCACTTCAGCCCCTGGTCCCATTCCGCGAGGTCCTGTCGCGCGCGCTTGGCGATGTTCTCGATCGACTCGGTGGTGAAGGCCGGGTTGATCCCGGCATGCATGAAGACGGTGTCTTCGATTTCGGCAATGACCGGCTTCGTTCGCAGCCATTTGCCGTACCGCCCGGTCGGGCCGAACGCCTCGCGGTACTCGATGTAGCCGGGTGGATGCGCCGTCATCCAGACGTTCTTGTCGATCGGCGTACCCTTGTTGATCTTCGTTGCGGCCTGGAATGCCTGTTCGCGCCTCGACTCTGACTTGTCGTCGGCGAATACCCGGAACAAGTCGGGCGCGACGTCGCGTGTCTCGCCGAGCATGTTCATGCCTTCGTGGTTGCCGAGGAGCACCTGGACGCGCCCACGCGCAGCAGCGGCCTGCGATTCGAGCGCCATGAGCAGGTCGAGCGCGGTTTTGACGTCGGTGCCGCGATCGAGCAGATCCCCCGTCTGGACGAGGACGGCGTCGCCGCCTGTCCACTGCTGCCGCGCGTCAATCAGCCCGGCCCGCTGCAGAACCTTGACAAAGGCGTCTCCCGCGCCGTGCACGTCGGCGACGGCGACGAGGCGCGACGGCGGAGCGGCGGCGGGGACGGCGGAGAGGAGGGCGAACGCCGCAGCACACGCGGCAAGCAGGCTTCTCAGCGTCGTCATTGGACGAACACCTCGGCTTCCCCCTTCTGCTTGACGAGGGCGTCGATGGCGGTCTTCATCTTGTCCCGGCGCGCGATTATCGCGCGGACGCTGCTGCGATCGACCCACTGTCCGATGGCCTGTTGGAGCGAGGGCTCATCGAGCGCGAGCATCTTCGTCCACAGCGGCCGATCGACATGTTCGAGCGCCACGGCCAGCCCCTTGTCGTCGATGAAGGCGCGCGAGTGATCGATCAGAAAGAGGTTCCAGTCGTCGTCAACCAGCAGATTGCCGGCGTTGCGATCGCGGTTGCAGATCAGATCGTCGAACATCTTCATCCGCGCGACCTGCGGGACCCATTTCGCGGGCTTGGGCTTGTCCTGCATCTCCTTCCACGAATGGATCGGACTCAGCCAGAGGATCGCCGCGGCCTTTTCCACTTTCCACTTCTTCTCGACGGCGACCGGCACCATCCCCATGCCGAGCATCTTGTCCAGCTCGTAGGCCGCGATCTCGGACTTGTAGCTTTCCCAGTAGCCGTTCGGACGTCCGGGCGGAAGGACTTTCCACAGGACGCTCTCCACCAGCCCGCCTGGCTTGAAGTACGCGCGCTTCGGATGCGTGACGCCAATCGGGACGGGCTCGATGCGGTCGATGGGGGCTTCGCGGATGAAGTCCTCGAATTCCGCGTTGCGCTCCTGCCAGATGCGGGCCGATTTGCTCGCGGCGGGGGCGACCGCAACGGCTTGTTCTCTCGCCGTTTCCGCCTTCAGGGCGAAGTTACAGGGAACCGCAAGCGCAGCCGCGAGCAGCGGGTACAGGTAGCGTCGCATGGGCGTTGAAATCATCACGGTTTAATTCGCCACAAATACAGAGTGACCTCGTCGCCGAGCGCGCTGACGAACTGATCGACTTTGTCCGCCGGCCACGCGCGCCCCATGCTGAAGGCGTGCGAGACGACGCGCGCTCCCGGTTTGAGCTGCTGCTGCAGTCTCGGCCGCACCCGCTCGTTGGAGGACGACAGGAGATACAAGGTTACAACGGTTGCGGGTGAGATGTCGGCCTCGAGAACGTTCTCCACGCGGAACTCGACCAGCCCTTCGACCCCCGCCGCTTTCGCGTTCGCCCTGGCCAGTTCCACGAGCTTCGGATCGATGTCGAGACCGACGCCGTGCGCGCCGTACTTCTTCGCGGCGGCAATGGGAATCCGGCCGTCGCCGCATCCGAGGTCATAGACGGTGTCGCGTGACGAGGTATCCGCCAGCGAGAGCATCCGAGCAACGACGTCATCGGGGGTGGACAGATACGGGGCGAGGGTCTGGCCGGCCGCCGCCGGCGCGAGCATCCAGCACAGCAATAGGAGCGGGCGCGCTGCACGCATGGACATTCCGCATGATATCGCTACGCGCTGGGCCGGCCTCGGGCATTCAGCCGCAAATCATTCGCCCGCAGGCTTTTAGCCTCAATTGGTTCGATCGGTGGCGATCGAATCGGCCGGTTCCGGGAGGCGTCCACACATCGCGATTGAACGACAAAATTGTGCAAAACGGGCCAATTTCTGTGGGTTTTTCGTTGCCGGCGCGGGAGTGTTCGACTATACTAAGAGCACTGCACGACGCGCGCACCATCCAGCCTACACACCTTACTCAGTGAGGGACATGTGACATTCCAGGTCGGCGACAAGGTCATTTACCCAAACCACGGACTCGGCGTCGTTCAAGGCATCGAAACCAAAACCATCCTCGGAACTACTTGCGGTTTTTACCATCTGCGAATGGTCGCGAACGAAACGACGGTTCTGGTGCCCGTGGACAACGTTGATGGCGTCGGCCTCCGGCGTGCCATCAACGACGAAGAAATCGAGCGGTTGTTCTCCCTCCTCGGCGACGGCAAAATCGACAATCATCAGAACTGGAAGGGGCGTTTCAAGGACAATTCGGATCGGATGCGGACCGGATCGATCTATGACGTGGTCGAGGTCCTCAAGAGCCTGACGTTCCTGGCGCGGTCCAAGAACCTGTCGTTCCGCGAGAAGCGCATGCTCGATCGCGCGAAGTTCCTCGTGGTCTCGGAAATCTCCGAGGTGTCGCACGAGATCACGATCGCGATCGAAGAGAAGGTGGATCGCGCGCTCGACCGCTGCTTCACGACGAAAACCCGGTCGATCGCCCGCGCGAAAGCGGCGAAGGCGACGGCCACGACGCGCATTTCGGCGCGCCGTACCGCAAAGGCGTCATAGCGAAGTCGCGCACGTCTGACTCGTTGCCGGAATCAGGGACGGGCTTCTTCTCCAAGAGTCCGTCCCTTTCTTTTTATGCTTCCAGCGCTCCGCTCGATCGCCACCTACATCTTCATCGCGCTCTACGTCCTCGTACTCGGCCCGCCGTTCGTGTTGATCGCGCTGCTGTTTCGCAACCGCTCGCTGCTGTATCGCGTCGGGCATCTTGGCGTGTGGCTGGGCCTGCGCTTGAGCGGGATCAGGATGGTGGTCGAAGGCGCGCAACACATCCAGCGAAACCGCGCCGCCGTCTACGCGGCCAATCACACCAGCCAGGTCGAGCCGCCGGTGCTGTTCGACACGCTGAGCGAGCTGTTTCCGCGGCTGCGGATCCTCTATAAGGCGGAACTGCGGAAACTGCCGATCCTGGTTCGCGCGTTTGACCTGGCGGGATTCGTCCCCCTCGAGCGCGGCAACCGCGATCAGAGCCTTCCCGCCATCGAAGGCGCCGCCGCGGCGCTGCGAGAGGGGAACTCGTTTCTGATTTTTCCCGAGGGGACGCGCAGCCGGACGGGGGAGCTGCTGCCGTTCAAGAAGGGCGGATTCATCCTCGCCATCAAGGGGCAGGCGCCGATCGTACCCGTGGCGATCAGCGGCGCGCGTGACGCGATGCGCAAGGGGAGCCTGGTGATCTATCCGGTCACCGTCCACGTCTGCATCGCCGCGCCCATCGAAACGGCCGGGCTGACCCTGGACGACCGCGACAGCCTGATTACCGGCGTCCGCCGGGAGATTCAGGCCGGGTTGAAGTCCGCCGTAGCGTCAGCGGCGGCTGAAGGTGCACACTAGACGTATGGACGTCCTCACCACGCTCGGCCGGACGTTGGGATTCTCGTTCGCCGCGGGGATCAATCTGTACGCGACGGTGGCGATTCTCGGCCTCGCCAGCAGGTTCGATTGGGTGACCTTGCCGCCGCAGTTCAAGGTCTTCGACAACGACATCGTGATCGGCGCGGCGATTGTGATGTACCTCGTCGAGTTCGTGGCGGACAAGGTGCCGTGGCTGGACTCGATCTGGGACGCGATTCACACCGTCATCCGTCCGGTCGGCGGCGCGTTGATCGCCGTGGCGACGCTTGGCCACGCGAGTCCGACGGTCGAAGGGCTGGCGGCGCTGTTCGGCGGGACCTTGGCGGCAGGCAGCCACTTCAGCAAGGCGGGGACGCGCGCCATCGCGAATGCGAGCCCCGAGCCGTTCAGTAACTGGATCCTCAGCATCACGGAAGACGTCTTCGTGGTCGGCCTCGGGATCCTGGCCTTGAAACACCCCGTCATCGCGCTGGCCGTCGTGGCGTTTTGCGTGATCCTGATGCTGACGTTCGCGGCGTGGATTTACCGCGCGTTCAGGCGGCGGTTCGTCCGGACGCCGGTTATTGTCCCGTCGTGAACCGGAGCGTCCAGGGTTTGAGCGTCTGCCCGTCTATGGCGCTAATCCCCTCCAGCAGCTGTACCTCGAGCACCTGGAAGCTGGCCAGCGGTTCCTTGAACTTGATCTCGATCGAGCGGTTCGCGTCGTTGTAGGTCACCGTGAACGACGGCGGAGCGACTGTTGGTGCGTTCGGTCCGGAATAATGGATGCGGATGCGATCGCGAAACGTCGAAGGGTTCATGTCGCGCGAGAACTGGACTCTGACCTTTCCCGCCGCCGGAAAGTCCGTCTCGCCGCTGAGCGGCGCGCTGAAGATCACCGAGGGCGGCGGCTCCGCCGGCAGCGCCGGACCGGTGATGTCGATCGGCACTTCGGTCGGCGCGGTGGCCAGCTTTACGTCCTTTCCGACGAGCCATACCATCGGCCCGTCGTGCTGAATCGTCCCTTTCACCTCGAGCCACCGTCCGGTATCGACTCGTGCGCCAGCATCGAGATCGAAGTCCTTGCCCTTCGGCCGGACCCCTGTCACCCAGATCGCCGCGTCGGCGGATTGCAGGATGAAGTCCCACTTGCTCTTGGCGACACCCTGTGGAACGTCGCCGTATAAATTGCGCCCCTTGAATCGCCCGGTCAGCGTCACGTCGCGCCCGTCGTATTTGTCCGGCGCGAGCGCAATCGCTCGAATGGTGGGCGCCGGTGGCAGCGATCCTTCCACGAACGTCGCGCCGAGGATCACGAAAATCTGATCGCGCCCGGGCCAGCGTCCTTTGTTGATGAGTTCCACAATCGGGCTGAAGTCGTACGACGAAAACCGGCTGTCCCCTTCTTGCATGCGCCCGAGGTCATAGAACTCGCCGCGGATCTCGCCGTCCGAGCCAACCGGCGAGTCTTTCCAATACACGAACACTGGCTTCGTCGTCGCCTCGAGCTCGAAAAGCGCGCCCGTCTGCTTGACCGCATGGCGGACGACGATGCGTTTGCCGTGGAAGAACAGCGGGTTCGAGACCAGTGCTTCCGCCGTCGTGGCGAGGCGGTCCGGTGCCTGGGCGGCGACGATTGCCGCCGCCCAGATGACGCCGACCGCCGCAAGCGCAGTTCTACTCAAGTCTCTTGCGTCCTGCTCGCGCGAGGACGATGGCCAGGATGAAGAACAAAGCCGCACCGCCGACCGTTCCCACGGTGCCGTTGTGCAGGAACGGTATCAGCCCCACCGTCTCCGCATCGTCGGCGGCGCCGATGATGTTGCGTCCGAAGAGCCCGGCATAGAGGATGCCCGCAAGCGATCCGCCCGCGATCAGTCCGGAACTGAAGAGGGT
>Ga0310810_10010852_pt1 | contig 10627 bp, 6 predicted proteins | sample NCmetagenome_FD_207641 | JGI IMG/M metagenome (GOLD analysis project Ga0310810, IMG submission 207641) | Soil microbial communities from experimental microcosm in Duke University, North Carolina, United States - NC | ecosystem: Engineered > Artificial ecosystem > Soil microcosm > Unclassified ... | reverse complement strand
GCCGCTTGGAATCAGTGGACCGACCAGATCACTCGGGTGCTGCCGGAGTTCCCGATTGTGGACGTGGCGCAGGACGATCCCATCCGGCACGCCTTGTTCAACGTTCCCGAGGTCAAGCAGGTACCCAGCATCTTCTCCTGGGGCGGTCCCGGCAGCGACCCGCGGGAGCGGGGGAGCGACAGTCCGCATGCAGACTTCCGAGCCATCGCCGATGCCCACGGCCGCATCATGGTGGCGATGACCCACAACACCGACATCGGCGACTCGATGGAGCGGGAAGGCGATGATCCGGCCTACTTCGCGGCGTTCTCACCCGATGGCTACGCCTTGGCCACGGATATCGTCCTGTATTCGTTGACCCACTGAGCGTACGTGTTGCTCAGAAGCGCGACGATTGGATCCACGTGTCCGACCGGGACCAGCTCGCGGCGAGGTCACGTGACACTTCCGACGACTCCCGCGCGAGGCCGTCGAGTGCCAGCTTGAGGCCGAGCAACGACCAACCGTTGTGCGGGTGGTCCTTGAGCTCCGCGCGATATGCCTTCTCCGCTTCGTCGAAACGCTTCGCTTCCACGAGCGCCGCACCGAGCCAGTGAAACGCCGAGAACGGCAGCGGCTCCGGCTCGTCGTAGACGAGCGCGTCCTGGGTGTTCGCCGCCTGTTGGAACGACGCAATGGCCGCATCGAGATTTCCCGCGGTCCGCTGAATCTCCCCTTCCAGAATGCCGGCCACAACGGACAAAAGGCTCTTCGCCGTGTGGACGCGGAACATCGCCTTCGACGACTCCGCCGCCTTCTTGACGCGGCCGAGATACAGACTGGCGAAATCGGTGTTTCCCTGTTTGAGGTGCGCGTAGCCCTGCGCAAAATCCCAGAGCGCACCCTGGATCTCGGGCGTCGGGCGATTCGTGACCTGCAGCACCTCGTCGAAGCGGCCGAAGCGAATCAGTGTCAGCACCTCGTAGAACGATTCGCCTGTGAGCTTCGTGTAGTCCTTGCCCGCCCGCATCGCGATCGCACCCTGACCGTCATAGGAGGCCGCGTAGAGCAGCATGTGAAGGTTGTGCTCGGGATAGATCGCGAAGCCCTGTCCAATTGCCGCCTTCTGATCGGAGTGCCACGCATCGAGGTTCGCGCGGACGGAGTCGCCCCAGCGGCCAACCTCGTTCCACGTATGCGACGGCATGTGGTTGATGTGGCTGGCGCCAGGAATCGATCGACCGAGAAACTCGGCGCAGGCTTCCGCGCGACCGGGGACGACGGTCGATTCGGTGGCGTGGACGTAGAGATGACAGGCGCCGGGATGGCGCACGTCGCGCGCGAGGATGCTCTCGAGCACCTGGTGCAGCCGGTGCACGTTGGGGTCGTTCACGTCGCGCGTGCCACGGCGCGGCTCGAGCAGGAAGAGCGCATCCGCGTAGAGCGTCGCGATCTCGAGATCGTCGGGATACTGTGCCGATACTTTCTGCATCGCGTCGGCATAGGCGCGGTCCTGTTCGCCGCGCTTGGCCCCATCGAATTTCTCGACGTAGCGAACGGCCAGGGCGTCGATGAGCGCGCGTTCCTTGGGGGTGGCACGGCTCGTCAGCGACAACGCCTTCTGCGCCGCAGCGTAGGCGTACGGTGACTCTTCGGCGGTCATCGGGGCATTCAGATAGGAGCCCCATGCCCAGCCTTCTCCCCAGTAACAGATCGCGCAGTCGGGATCGCGCTTCCACGCCTCGCGGAACGACCGGACGGCTTCGGGCTTCGCAAAGGAATACATCATCTGGAAGCCCTGATCGAAGAACGCCTGTGCGTCCTTGTTGGTCGACGACATCGGCTTGGTAAACGTGCCGAGCCCGACTTTGAAGAGCTGGATCGGCTCGGTGTAGCGGTCGTAGAGCGACCGTGGTTGCTGCGCGCGAAGGGGGACAGACACCACGAGGCACAGCCCAATGGCCACAGGGACGACGATGTGACGGGATACGCGACGCGGCATTGCGGCTCCTCGAAGGTGGATGTGAGTGGTCATCATCTCTCGTGAGCGATGCGCCGGCAAGGCATCGCAGTGCAGGATATTGCGCGTGGCCCGCGTGTTTTCACGCGTGGTCGGTCGATCTGCGGAGCACTCTCCTCGAATCTCGCTCAGTTACTTCGCAAGTACCAGGCATTGCCGCATCAGCCAAACGGCTCGGCTTATGCAGCTTCGTACCCGGACCGGATGCCTGAATGAGTCCGGTCCGCACTGCCGCTCGGCAGGTCAATGGGCATGCGACAGGAGTGTCGCGATGAGGGGCGCCCCTGGCGCGGCTGTTCTACGTGGAGGTACGGCCATGACCACCACAACTCTCGACGCGAAGGTGCACGACTTTCTGGCCCAGAAACGGATCGCCGTTGCTGGCGTGTCGCGCAACCAGAGTCACCATCCAGTCGGCAACCTGATCTACCAGCGCTTGAAGAAGACCGGGCACGACGTGTTCGCGGTGAATCCGAACATGCAGACCTTCAACGGCGAACGCTGTTACCCCAACGTGCAGTCAATCCCCGGTGGCGTCGACGGCGTGGTGATCGTCACGCGACCTGAGACCACCGAGAAACTCGTGCACGACTGCAGCGATGCCGGGGTCCGTCGCGTGTGGATGCACCGGTCGATCGGGAAGGGAACGAGTGTTTCGCCGGAGGCGATCGACTACTGTCGTCGGCACGATATCAGCGTGATCGCTGGCGCGTGTCCGATGATGTACGGCGATCGCGTCGACGTCGGACACGCGTGCATGCGGTGGGTGCTGAAACTCACGGGAGGGCTGCCAGCATGAGATGCCGATAGAGTGCCTGCATTCTCATTCACGGCCTGTTCTCAGCGGTAATCGTCGAGATGGCCCAGCGATCGGGAGAGGCCGGCCATGGCGCTGGTGAACCAATGAAATCGGGATCGGAGGCCGAGGACGTTGGTATCATCTCGACCGGTATCCATGAAGCGGGCCTTTTGCATCCTCGCCGCCGTCGCCCTTCTGACCACCGGGGCCATAGGACAAGTACAAGTGCGTCCGGAGAGCGGCGCTGAGCCGTCGCAAGCGCAAGCGAAAAAAACACTCGACACCTACTGCGTCGGCTGCCACAACTCCCGGGTCAAAGCGGGCGAGCTCGCACTGGACACCCTCTCGCTCGATGCGGTGCACCAGAACGCAGATGTCTGGGAGAGAGCCATCCGCAAGCTGCGCGGCCGTCTGATGCCGCCGCCGACCAGCCGACAGCCTGACCAGCGCGACATCGACGCCTTCGTCTCATGGATGGAGTCGCAGCTGGACCTCGCCGGCGGCGGCCCGGTCACCGGCCACGTTCCCGCGCAGCGCCTCTCACGCACGGAGTTCGCGGCGTCCGTCAACGACCTCCTCGGCATCGAGCTCGACGCCACACAGGTCCTGCCCGCGGAGATCGAGGTCAACGGCTTCGAGAACATTGCCACCGCGCTGACCGTCTCTCCGGCCTTCCTCGATCAGTACGTCGCGGGAGCGCGACTCGCCGCGAAGCTGGCCGTGGGCGATCCCACGAAGATGACGAGCGCCACCTATCTTCTTCCGCCCGGCGAGCAGCCGGACCACGTCGATGGTCTACCGCTCGGCACGCGCGGGGGAATGAAGTTCCGGCACAACTTCCCGGCGGACGGTGAATACCGCATCACGATTCTCGATCTCGGCATCGACCTCTATTCACGCGTGCTCGATACGCGCCATCGCGTGGTCATCCTGGTGGACGGCCGCGAGGTGTTTCGCGGCGAGCTTGGAGGTACCGAAGACCTGCGCACCGTGGATCGCAAAGGCGCGCCGGGCCGCGCCGAGGTCACGAATCGGTTTGCCAATCTTCCGGTGCAGGTGAAGGCGGGTATCCACGACGTGGCGGTGACGTTCATCGAGCGCGCCCGCGTGCAGTCGGACGAGTTCGTCGGCTTTCTGCCGGGCGACGAGTTCAGCCGCGGCGATCGCGAGCCGCGTCTCGTGAGCGGCGTCAAGGTGGACGGTCCGTTCCACTCGCCGGGCGTGTCGGAAACGCCGAGCCGCCGGAAGATCTTCGTCTGCCGGCCGGACAGCAAAACGCCCGAACGCGCACCCGCCTCCGCGAAGGCTACGGCGGAGTCTCGTCGTAGCTCGCGCGAAACCACAGCGAGCGAAGACGGATGCGCGCGACGCATTGCCGCCACCCTTGCCCGCGGCGCGTTCCGCCGTCCCGTGACCGAGCAGGACGTCGATGGCTTGATGCCGTTCTTCGACAAGCACCGCGAGGCTAGTTTCGATGCGCGCATCGAGCAGCTGATCGCAGCGGTGCTCGTCAGCCCCGAGTTCCTGTATCGCACTGTCCATACGCCTGCGGCGCCGTCCGCGGGTGCGATCCGCCGTACAACGACGAGTCCTGATGCCGGGAGTGCCGCATACCCATTGACGGATCTCGAGCTCGCGTCGCGGCTCTCGTTCTTCCTCTGGAGCCAGGGCCCGGACGAGACGCTGCTCGCGATCGCAGCCAGCCGAAAGCTGAGCGCGCCTGGTGCGCTGCAGGGGCAGGCGCAGCGGATGTTGAAGGATCCGCGCGCGTCGAGGCTCGTGCGGAACTTCGCGATGCGAGCGCTCGATCTCGACAAGCTCAATCAGGTCGTGCCGGATCCCAATCTCTTCCCGACCTTCAGCGATGCGCTTCGGCGCGACATGTCTACGGAGGTCGAGTCGTTCATCAGCAGCATTCTGCTCGAGGACCGCGACATCGGTGATCTGCTCACCGCCGACCACACGTTCCTCAACGACCGGCTCGCGAAGCACTACGGCATCCCGTCCGTCTACGGTCCGCAGTTCCGGCGTGTGACGCTCGACGATCCCCGGCGCTGGGGGTTGATGGGGAAGGGCGCAGTACTCCTGCGGACATCGTACGGAGACCGCACGTCGCCGGTGCTGCGCGGAGCATGGGTGCTGGGCAAACTGATGGGCACGCCGCCGACGCCGCCGCCCCCGGACGTAGACACCGACCTGTCCCAACCCAAGGGCGAAGCACCCAAGACGCTGCGGGCGCGGCTCGAGCAGCACCGCTCGAAGGCGGGCTGCAATCAGTGTCACGGCGTGATCGATCCAATCGGCCTCGCCCTCGAGAACTTCGACGCCGTGGGGCGATGGCGAGATGTGGATCAGGAGGCGAAAGCGCCGATCGACGCCCGGACGGTGCTGCCGAACGGCTCACGGGTCAACGGCCCCGCGGAGCTCCGGGATGCGCTGTTTGGCGGCCGCGATTTGTTCGTGCGCGCCTTCACCGAAAAGCTCATGATGTATGCGCTGGGGCGGGAGTTGCAGGCGTACGACATGCCGCAGGTGCGCGCGGCGGTTCGCCGCGCCGCAGCGCAAGACCATCGTTTGTCCGCCATCGTGTCCGGCATCGTCTCGAGCGATGCGTTCCGCATGCAGGCACCGCCCGCGCCGCAGCCAGGCGTGCAGGTAGCCACGAGGGACTGACATGTTTCTGACGAAGCGACACCTCTCCCGCCGCGCGGTCCTCAAGGGCGCGGGCGTCACACTGGCGTTGCCGCTCCTGGACGCGATGGTGCCGGCCGCGACCGCGCTGGCGCAGACGGCCGCCGCGCCCACGATGCGCATGGGGTTCTTCTATATTCCGCACGGCGCCATCATGGGCAACACGTCGCACGGTCCCGAGATGGACAAGTGGACGCCGAGCGGTGCCGGCGCCGACTTCACGCTCAGTCCGATCCTCAAGTCGCTCGAGCCCTACAAGAAGTACGTCACGTCGTTCGGGAACCTGCAGAACCAGGCGATGGTGGGTGGCGTTCACGGCTTCGCTCCGGCGACCTGGCTGAGTGGCCATCGGCCCGACAAGGGATCGGTCGGAGCCAGCATGTCCACGACGCTCGATCAAGTCGTGGCGCAGCACATCGGCCAGAACACGACGCTTCCGTCACTCGAAGTGTCATCGGAGACGACGCAGCAGGCGGCGGCGTGCAGCGGGTCGGCGTGCTTCTACAACACGACGCTGTCGTTTCGCGACGCGCATTCACCGCTGCCGATGGAGTTCAACCCGCGCAAGGTGTTCGCGATGCTGTTCGGCGAGGGCGATACGCCGGAGGAGCGCACGGCGATTCAGGACCAGACGCGGAGCTTGCTGGATCGCATCACCGGCAACACGCGCGCGCTCCAGCGCGATTTGGGCGCGAACGATCGGCGAGTGCTCGACGCCTACCTCGAGACCGTGCGCGAGATCGAACGTCGAGTGAACCTGGCCTCGAGTCGTGACCTGTCGATGATCACGGTCCCCGAGGCGCCGATGGGCGAGCTGAACGCGTTCGGCGATCAAGTCGATCTGATGTTCGATCTCATCGCGCTGGCCTATCAGGCCGATCTGACCCGTGTCGCCTCGTACATCATGGTCGCCGAGGGCACCAACCGCACCTACAACCACATCGGAGTCTCCGACTCGTTCCACCCGGTGTCGCACCACGCCAACGAGATCGGCCGGCTCGAGAAGCTCGCGAAGATCCAGACGTGGCACGTGGAGCGGTTCGCGGCGTTCGTGAAGAAACTCGCGGCGGTCAAGGACGGCGACGGCACGCTGCTGGATCATTCGATGTTCCTCTACGGCTCGAACATGTCCAACAGCGACAAGCACAACGGGCATCCGCTGCCGACGGTGCTCGTCGGCGGCGGCAACGGCAAGCTGCGCGGCAGCCAGCACATCGATCCCGGGCAGCCGACCCCGATCGCCAACGTCCATCTGACGATTCTCGACAAGATCAACGCGCGGCAGGAGAAGTTTGGCGACAGTACCGGCCTGATCGCGAACGTGTAACGGACGGCCGGTCCGGCTGAAGCCGGACGCTACGAGACGTACGTAGTGTCCGCCTTCAGGCGGACTGAGCGATTCTGCGGGATTGGGACTAATGCTCGATCGAAGACAGCTCCTGACGCGGGTCGCCGGTGCCGTGATCGCGGGCCTGGCCGCACCGCGTCGCGGTGCCGCGCAGGCCACGGCGACTGCGTTGAGCGATCGGCTGTCGTTGATCACGAGCGGTGGCACCAACGTCCTTGCGCTCTCGACGCCCGACGGCCCCGTGCTCGTGGACAGCGGCGACGCGGACCACAGGGATGCGCTTGTCGCAGGGCTCGAGTCGCTATCCGGCGGCGGCGTGCGCACGGTGTTCAACACGCACTATCACGCGGCGAACACCGGCGCCAACGAGATGCTGCGGCAGGGTGGCGCGACGATTGTCGCGCACGAGAACACGCGACTCTGGATGGCCACGCCAGTATGGAATCCGGCCGAGGATCGCTACCGCCCACCGCGCCCCGTAGCGGCACAGCCCACGAAGACGTTCCGCACCGAAGACTCGATGACCGTAGGCGGAGAGCGTCTCGATTACGGCTATCTGATCGAGGCGCACACGAGCGGCGACATCTACGTGCGCTTTCGCACTGCAAACGTGCTGGCGGTGGGCGACGTGGCGTCGCCGGCCCGCGACCCGGAGCTGGACTACTTCACGGGCGCGTGGATCGGTGGCCGTGTAGACGCGATGGATCGGCTGCTCGACCTCTGTGACGATGGAACGCGTGTCGTTCCTGGCTTCGGTCCCGTGATGACGAAGGCGCAGCTCGAGGCGGAGCGCGACGTGATGAAAGCCGTCTACGACCGGACGGTCGATCGGGTCCGCGAAGGCGACGACGCCACGGACATGCTCAAGGCCGGCGTGCTGAATGGACTCGCTCGCACGTGGAAAGATCCGCAGCGGTTTCTCTATGACGTGCAGAAAGGGTTGTGGGCACACCACAACAAGCTGTCGCCAAATGTGGTCTAACGCCCGCACATTCCTCCTGCTCGTCCTGTCCCTGGCATTCGCTGGAACCGTGCGCGCGCAGTCCACGCTCGCCGATCGAATTCAGGCAGGGGATCGCAAAGCGGCGCTGGAAATGATCGCCGCCGGCGCCAACGTCAATCAGGCGCAGCCTGACGGCACCACGCCGCTGCAGTGGGCGACCTACCGTGTCGATCGCGAGCTGGTCGATCGACTCCTCAAGAAAGGCGCCAAGGCCAACGTCGTGAACCACTATGGCGCGAGCCCGCTTCACGAGGCGGTGCGTGTGGCCAATCCCGAGCTGACCGGGATGCTGCTCGAGGCCGGCGCCGACGCGAATGCGGCGAACGAAGACGGCATGACGGCATTGATGCTGGCGGCGCGCACCGGCAACGTCGCCGTCGCCGAGTTGCTCGTCAAGGCGGGCGCCGATGTGAACCGGCGCGAGCAGTTCAAGAAGCAGTCCGCGGTGATGTGGGCGGCAGGGGAGAACCGTCCGGAGATGGTGGCGTTCCTCGTGGCCAAGGGCGCCGATCTGTCGATCCGGGCGGATGCCACGGACTGGGCGTCTCAGATCAGCAACGAGCCGCGCGTCCAGTACCGGCCTGTCGGCGGCCTTACGCCGCTGCTCTATGCGGCGCGCGCCGGGTGTCTCGGCTGCGTGCGGACCATGATCGAAGCCGGCGCGGATAAAGATCGGCCGAATCCTGACGGCATGACGCCGATGATCATGGCGCTCGACAACGGCGCGCCCGACGTCGCGCAGTACCTGCTGGAGCAGGGCGCCAATCCGCATGCCTGGGACTGGTGGGGCCGCACGCCGCTCTACGTCGCGGTGACGATGAGAGGCGGGGTGGACAGCCGTGCCGGACGGCGTCCGCCTGCCTCGCTGACATTCATCACGGCACTGCTCGAGGCCGGCGTGAACCCGAACCCGCAGCTCGCCTTCAAGGAGCCGAGCCGCGGCGGCCGCGACAACCGCTTCAGAGACGATCTGCTCACGACCGGTGCCACGCCGCTGCTACGCGCGGCGCAGACCTTCGACAACGAGATCGTGGCACTGCTCCTCGCCCACGGCGCGCTCGTCGATCTGCCAAACGCGTCCGGTGTAACACCCTTCATGGCCGCAGCGGGTATCGGCACGCGCAACGCCGCTGGCGTGACTGGCGCCGGGCCGCCGGAGAATGTCATCGCGTTGTCGCTGGAGACGCTGGAGCTCCTGCGTAAGGCGGGTGCGGATGTGAATGCGCGAATCACTGACGTCACCAGCCTGACCGCGCGCATCGCGCGGACCAACACGATGACCGGACGGCAGGGGCAGACCGCGCTCTTTCTCGCCGCCGACACGGGACGTCCTGAGGTGGTGCGGTATCTGATCGAGCACGGCGCCCGTGCGGATCTGATGGACGATGCCGGCAAGACCGCGCTCGACCTGGTGCAGGGCAAGGGTGAGGGCGGCGGCCCGGCCAGCGCCCGCACGAAGGAGATCATCACTCTGCTCCAGAGTGCCGGCGGCCCGCGGAATTGAGCCACATCGTCGGAGACGGGACACGCGGTCGCTGAGTCTATTCCAGCTGACGAAACGCCATCACCGTCGAGCACCACAACGCCTGGCGTGAGCCGGTCACCCAGAGGCGTCATCCAACGCGCTCCGCACGGTGGCCAGCAGTTGCGAGGGCGACGCTGGTTTCTGCACGAACTGTTCGTTCTCGTCGAACCCCGGCTCGCGTGCCAGGATATCCGCGCTGTAGCCGCTGGTGTAGACAACAGGGAGGCGTGGCTCGTTCACACGGAGCCTCCGGGCGAGCTGCAGGCCGCTCATGCCGCCCGGCATCACGAGATCGGTCAAGAGCAGCGACACTTCACGGCGGTGAGTCGCCCACACTGCCAGCGCCTCATATGCGGTCGCAGCTTCCCAGACGCGGTAGCCATGGCGCTCCAGCGTGACACGCGTCAGCTGGCGCAGCGCCGCCTCGTCCTCGACCAGGAGGATCGCTTCGGTCCCCCCACGTACCTCCGCGTGGGACTCCAGCGTCTTGGAGACGGCACCCTCGATCGAGGGCAGGATCACGTTGAAGGTCGTGCCGCTGCCCGGCTTCGTTTCCACCGTGACCCAGCCGCCGTGCTGGTCGACGATACCGAAGATCGTGGCGAGCCCCAGGCCGGTTCCCTTGCCAGGGTCCTTCGTGGTGAAGAACGGCTCGAAAATGTGCGGCAGAACCTCGGGATCGATGCCGACCCCGTTGTCCTCCACCTGCAAGCAGACGTAACCGTCGGCGGGAGCGTCAGGGCGGCGGTCGCGCAACAGGGCCGAGTCGGTGGTCACTTCGAGCGTGGTGATGGACAGGCGCCCGCCGTGAGGCATGGCGTCCCGCGCGTTGACGGCGAGGTTGAGGAGGACCTGATCGAGCATGCCCGCGTCGGCGCGGGTGAACAGGGGCAGGGGATGGAGATGCAGATGCATGTGGACGTCTTCGCCGATGATGCGCTGCAGCATCTTCGCGATCTGCGTGACCACTTCGTTGAGATCGAGTTCGCGCGGCTGCATGGCCTGGCGGCGGCTGAACAGCAGGAGCTGGCGCGTGAGTGCCCCCCCGCGTTCCGCGGCGCTCTGGATGTCGTGCAGTCCACGCTTGATGTCATCCGTCACATCCGCGCTCTCGCTACTCAACTGCGCTTGCAGCATGATCGATGCGAGGATGTTGTTGAAGTCGTGGGCAATACCGCCCGCGAGCTGACCGATGGCTTCCATCTTCTGCGCCTGGCGGAGCTGCTCCGCAACCGCCCTCGCCGATGTGATATCCGAGGCCA
>Ga0310810_10010849_pt1 | contig 10628 bp, 9 predicted proteins | sample NCmetagenome_FD_207641 | JGI IMG/M metagenome (GOLD analysis project Ga0310810, IMG submission 207641) | Soil microbial communities from experimental microcosm in Duke University, North Carolina, United States - NC | ecosystem: Engineered > Artificial ecosystem > Soil microcosm > Unclassified ... | reverse complement strand
GAATCGCACCGACACGCGTCAGAAGAATCGCACCGACAAACGCCAGACCCATCGCACCGACAAACGTCAGATTCGTCGCACCGACGCGCGCCATAACAATCGCACCGACACACGCCAGACCCGTCGCACCGACACTCGACTAGTTCGCGACCGTGAGTCGCTGGAGGATGGCCGGCAGACGGCGGTAGTCGGCACCCGTCACATGCGCGGGCGTGATCGGTGGAGGACCGTTCGCCAGCAGGGCCGCACGACCGCCCGCGTCGAGGAGGAGTTGCACGAACGCAACGGCGTTCGCTCGATTTCGGCTGTTGGTGGGAATCGTGACGCCCCACGCGACGGAGCTCGCGGGAATAACCACTGAGGCGCTGCTTCCAGGAATGCCGAGGCCGGGGATCGTGACGCTAATAGACCAGCGTGAAGACCCGCCTCTACTCGCCGCTGGGACACTCGATAAGTCGATTTCGTCCGGCAGCGTCGCGTATCGGTACGAGGCGTCCCGCGCCGCCGCGCTCGCGGCCGTGTGCTCGTACGTGAATTGAAAGGTGAAGTCCTTGCCCAGTGCCGGCGCCGGGCCAGTTGGATCCGCGACGTTCACCTGGTAGTGCTGCAGCAACGCGTTATAGAGTCCTGGCACCTTGTCGTGCGATTGGGCCAATTCGAAGATCATGTGCGCGCGGTAGCCGCCGGGGTCCATGAACGGATGGGCGCCGCTGATGCGCACACCCGGTGCCGTCAGAGCCGCGTGCCATCCAGGGGCGACTGATGGGACCGACGCAGGTGGATTGAACGAACCCGACACGCGCAGCGCCGCAGCTTTCGGATCGTTCGCGTTGTACGCGAGCACCATGCGGCCGCGGGCAAACACGATGGTGTAATCGGCCAGGCGTGCCGGCTTCAGCATCGATTCGATCACCAGATAGTCCGCGGGTGCAATGACGTCGCACTCCAGCCCGCCCGCGGCGAACCGCCGCACGAGGTCGACACTTCCACCGGACGTATCGACAACTCGCACGCCGGGCTGCTTCTTCTTGAACTCCTCCTCGACCTGAGTAAACGCGGCGAGCAGGCTGCCGGCGTGACACACGTGCAGCGACTTCGCAGGCGCGTCTGACGAACCGGCTCCACGCCGCCCGCCCTGCGCCGCCAGCGTCATCACGACGCCGCACACGATCAACCCCGCGCAGACCGACACGTGAACGGCACCGGTGCGGCTCGAGGCAGACACTCGGTCGTGCTCTTCGATCAGAATGCCACCTCCATCGACGCAACGACCGTCCGCGGCTGGCCGAGATGCGCGGTGTAGCTGCCCACGTTCGTTCCGGTGATGTTGCCAGGACCGAGCGTCGACCAGTAGTGAGTGTCGCCGATGTTGTTCACGTTCAATCGCCACGTCGCTGCGACGCCTTTCAGCGCATGTGCGTACCGCGCACCGACGTCCACCACGTTGTATGTGGGCGTGTACGCCGTGTTCGCATCGTCGATCGGACGCCGTCCTACGAGTTGCCAGTTCAGCATCAAGAACGTGGCCGGGCCAGCAGGGACCCGATACTCGGTCAGCACATTCGACTTCCACGTTGGGATGCCGACGAAGTGTTTGCCCTCTGCCTCGGCAGACAAGGTCTTGGTCATCTTCGGATCGAGCACCGTAAAGCCGCCGTACGTCGTCACGCGGGTTCCCACTCGTCCGGTGACCGTTGCTTCGACGCCGTAATTCAACTGGTCGCCCGAGACTTTGAAGACGTTGTCGGCGGGATCGACGTTGGCGAAGGGACGCTCGAGCCGAAACCATGCGGTCGAGAAATCGAGCGACGGCAGTGAGAGCTTGTAGCCGACCTCCTGCTGCTGCGTGCGATAGGGCTCGAGCCCCTGCCCGGCGTTGGCCGCCGTCGTGGGCGCGATGTCGCCCTGCTGCAGACTGCTGCCGACCGTCGCGTAGACGGTCATCCGCGGCCGCGGTTTGTAGAGCACGCTGACCAACGGACTCACGCCATTCGCGTCGTAGCTGGTCGTCATGACCCGGCTGTTGTTGAAGTTGTCCCCCCAGATCCAGTCCTGGCTCAGCGCGGCACGGACCGACCAGCCACCGCCCAGGCCGACGGTGTCGGCCAGACTAAAGCCTTGTTGATGCACCACGCTGGACATGAAGAGATTCGTGTGGGTGGGGATGCCGGCCGGCGGAAGCCCGAAGACGACAGGGACGGCGATATTGGCAGTGCCGAGTCGCACGCTCGCTGCGGGCGGATTCGTCACATCGCTGTAGGTCTTGAACGTGTAGCCGGTCACCCCGATGGCAACGTCGTGCCGGATGCGTCCGGTCTGCACGGTCCCGTTGACGTGTGCCAGGTTGCTGAACACGCGAAATCGCGGCGCGAAGCCAGTGGCGAGCGATGCCGTGTAGTTGCCCACGTTGTCCGTGAGCGCGTTCACCTGCGTGCTGATGTCGCGCTCGACGAGTTGATCCAACACGCCCACACTCAATCGCCAATTCCGACTGATCTCGTGCCTGACGCGCAACTGACCGATGCGCGACTCGAGGTCCACACCCCCATCGGGCTGGCCATATCCTTCGCGCGTCGGATCGGGCGCATCACCGGGCACCAGGACGAACGCTGTGTTTCGATTGGCGCGCCCATAGGTGAACCAGCCGGGGAACCCGCGCTGCTCGAGGTTGTAGTGGCTGTAGAACGCTTCGACCACGGTCCGATCGAACGCACGCACATCGCCGGCGAGGCTCACCATACTGCGGGTCAGATCGCCGTTGTTCACGAACGTCTCGCCATCGCCGCCAAGCGCGTTGACGCGATACCCGAATCGCCGCTCGGCCCCCACACGCCCCCCGACGTCCACCTGACCGGTCACGATCGAGCTTCCGTCGTAGTTCAAAGAGAGGCGCCGCACCGGAGCCTCGGTCGGACGCTTGGGCACGAAGTTGAACATGCCCGACGGATTGGCCGGCCCATACAACGCGGCGCCGATGCCGTTGAGCACCTCGATCTGCTGCAGCGACTCCATGCTGTTGGCGCCGGTGACGACGATGCCCATGCCGTCCATGCGGGCGTTCTGCATGTTGCTGCCCTGCATGCCGCGAGTGGCGGGACGAAGAATTTCGGAGCCTTGCATCTCCTGGAATTCGACGAGCGGCAGATACTTCGAGGCCTCCTTGAAGTTCCTGACCTGGCCGTTGGCGATGAGCTCGCTCGGCAGCACGTTGAGGCTGTATGGCGTGTCGAGAAGAGGGGCTGATCCTAGCGAGCCGAGCGCGGTGACGCTGTCCGCGCGATAACCCGCGCGAGCGACCCCCTCGACCGACACGAAGTCGGTTGCGCCGGCGAGCGCAAGCGAGACATCACGCGTCGCGTTCTGGCCTGCGGCGAGCACCATCTCGGAACTCGTCGCCAGCTGAAATCCCTGGGCGCTGACCGACACCACATACGCGCCTGGTGCGACCATGTCGAACCGGTAGCGGCCCTGTGCGTCGCTGCGAGTGGCGCGAACCTCAGTCTGCGAAGACAGCAATGCCACTCGTGCCGCGGGGACCACGGCGGACTGGGGATCGGTCACGGTGCCGGTGACGGTCGATTGGGCAAAGGCCGGCGACGCGAGGAGCAGCAGGAGACCAACACAACGCAAGGTCATCTCGACATAATCGACCGGAGACGACCCTGTGGTCCAATCGTCTCTTTCTATCGCGTCATCGAGACGGTCTATTTCAAACCTGCCCTGCAAGGCGTCCGCGTTACTCTTTAGGTAGCCCGGCTGAAGCCGGACACTACGTAGCCCGGTCGCGTATGGACATCCGACAGCTCCAATATCTCGTGGCGCTCGCGCGTGAAAGACACTTCACGCGCGCGGCCGCGGCCTGCCACGTGAGCCAGCCGACTCTGTCAGGCCGGATTCGTCAACTGGAGCAGGAGCTGGGTGTCCCGATCGTGGAAAGAGGACAGCGATTCCATGGCCTGACGCCCGACGGTGAACGCGTCCTCATGTGGGCCAACGCCATCCTCGACGACTGGAGCGCGTTGCAGCAGGAGATCGCGACCCGGCGCGACACGTCCGGCGCGTTGACTGGCCATCTCACCGTGGGCGTCATCCCCTCGGCGCTCCCGATGGCAGCGCTCATGACCAAAGCCATTCAGGCGCGCCACCCGCGCATCGAGCTGACCATCCTCTCCCAGAGTTCGATCGAAATCTTGCGTCAACTCGAAGATTTTTCGATCGACGTAGGGCTCACCTATCTTGACAACGAGCCAATAGAAGGCACGCGCGCCGAATCCATTTACATGGAGCGTTACTGCCTTCTCGTGCGGTCGGATCACGAACTCGCCGACGCAGACGGGGTGAGCTGGGGCGAAGCGGCGAAGCAGCCCCTCTGCCTGCTGACGCCCGACATGCAGAATCGCCGTATCATCGACCGCGCCTTCCAGGCGACCAACACCACGCCGGTTCCACGGCTCGAAACCAATTCCGTAATCAACCTGTGCGCCACCGTCCGCTTGATGGGGCTGACGAGCGTCATTCCCGAGTACTTCCTCGACGTCCTCGGTCCTATCTCCGATGTGCGGGCCGTTCCGCTGACCGATCCTCTCGTCGAGCACAACGTGGGCCTGGTCGCCGTCGATCGTGATCCGATTTCGCCGCTCGTGCTGGCCGCGTTCGAGTGCGCGAAAGCGATCGAGCCGCCCGTGAAGTGCCGACGCCATTAGGGCGTCACACCGGCTCGCCGCGTGTCACTCGGCATCCTGGTGCCAACACCTTCGTATTCGGAAGGTGTATTGTTCCCGCAGCGTTCCTGTTGGTCCTGGCACTGACGATCGTCGTTCGCTGAACGGCGCTCGCGGGCGACACGTTGAGCCAGACGAACGACGCGGCTGACGATGCCGACGCACGAGAACACGATCGCAATCGTCGCGTACGATCCCGCATGGCCAGCGGCCTTCGCCGCGGAGGCCGCCCGTCTACGCGCCGCGCTCGGGAGCGTGGCGTTGCGAATCGATCATCACGGCTCGACCGCTGTTCCCGGGCTGGCTGCCAAGCCGATCATCGACATTCAGGTCTCAGTCACGGCCCTTCAACCGCTGTCGGTGTACGGCGCGACACTCGAAGTGATCGGATACGTGCATGTACCGTCCCCTGACGACTCGTTTTGCCCGTTCTTCCATCGGCCACTCCAGTGGCCGCACACTCACCATGTGCACGTCGTCGAACGAGGTGGCGGCGAGGAGCGACGAACCCTGGCGTTCCGCGACTACCTGCGCGACCACCCCACGGTGGCGCGAGAATACGAGGAGCTCAAACGTGCGATCGCCGCGCAGGTGGGCGGTACCGATCCCGAGTCGCGGGAACGTTATGCCATAGCGAAGTCGGACTTTGTCGAACGGGTCGTCGCGCTGGCGATCGAGAGGGATACTCCGCTGACCTGTCCGATCGATGAACGATCCAAGAAGTAGACACACCGGAGCTCAGCGAGCATGTTCGAAACCGAGAAACAGATGCGCACGATCCAGCGGTGGAGCCGGCTGGCGATTCAGCTCAATGGCGCGGCCGAGAGCGGCCGCTTCGACCACGTCACGACGGCGGTCATCGTGCACGAGCTCGAAGAAGGACGCGTGTTCCAGTTTCTCCAGCGCGAGCTTCCGGCGAAAGTCTGGGGTATCTGTAAACTGTCTGACGTCGATCGCCATGAGCTCGCGCAAGAATGGACCATGATGGCAAAGGCCTATGACCCGGAGCAGTTCCACGTCAGCCGAAACGGACTGGCATTGCTCGTGGCGTACGTGCTCCACATGATCGACATCCGTCACGCCACGATTCCTATTTGACCAAGCGCTCGCTGACGAGGCTCGCCGAAGACGTGCAACCATGTCGATACAGATCGTCCTTATTGTCGATCGCGCCGAACGTCCGACCGAGGACTGAGGTTTAGATGCGGATGACGTCGTCGATCCTCGTGAAGGACGACTTGGAGCGCGCGTGGGCCTTCCTGTCGGACCAGAGCAACGCTCCGCGATGGGATCGCAGCGTCGCGCGAGCGGACCTGCTCTCGCCCCCGCCACTTCGGGTGGGCTCACTCTCCTTCACTCTGGTGTCTGCAGATCCAGGAGTACGTATCTCTCACGAGATCGTCATCACGCCTCGATTCCCATGGGCGATTCTCATTCCCGTCCTCGCGCTCTTCAAGCGGCGTGCCCTCGCTGCGGACCTGGACTCGCTGAGACGCGCACTCGAAGAGGGGCACGATCTCACGAAGATCGAAACGTGAGCGCGTGCCGAGCGTATTCGTGCTGCCGCGAGTAGGATCTAGATCTCCGGGGGATAGATGACCAAGACCGCGGTAAGTCTCACGCAGAATGTCAAAGCAGCCGGTTGCGCGGCGAAGCTCGGGCCGGCCGACCTGGCCCAGATACTTCACAACCTTCCGACCTTCCATCACCCCGACGTCATCGTCGGCACCGAGACCAACGACGATGCGGGGGTGTTCCGGCTGCGTGATGACCTGGCGATCGTGAACACTGTGGACTTCTTCACGCCGATCGTCGATGACCCGTTCACCTTCGGTCAGATCGCCGCGACCAACGCCATCAGCGACATCTATGCAATGGGCGCCGAGCCACGCACTGCGCTCAACATCGTCGGATTCCCGCGAGGCACGCTGGACATCGAAGTGCTCGGCGAGATCCTGAGGGGCGGCGGCGAGAAGGCGCGAGAAGCCGGCGTCGTCGTGATCGGCGGGCACAGCATCGTCGACGAAGAAGTGAAATACGGGATGGCGGTGACCGGCGAGATCCATCCCGAGCGCGTGATTCGAAACGTCGGCGTGCAGCCCGGCGACGCACTCGTCCTGACCAAGCCACTTGGCACCGGCATCATCACCACCGCGCTCAAACAGCGCCGAGCGACGCAGGAGAGCATCGATGCCGTCGTGAAGTCGATGACGACGCTCAACGCGACGGCGTCGAGAATCATGCGGAACTTCGCGGTGCACGCCTGCTCCGACGTGACTGGATTCGCGCTGCTCGGACACTCGCAGGAGATGGCCGCGGGCAGCGAGGTGACGATCGTGCTCGAGTCGGCATCGCTCCCGCTGCTACCGGGTGCCGTGGAGTTGGCCGAGGATGGTCACCTCACCGGTGGATGCCGGAGGAACCGCGCCTACCTGCAGGACAAGGTCGTGGTCGAATCGTCCGTCAGGCTCGGACTCATCGAGATCGGCTTCGATCCCCAGACCTCAGGCGGTCTGCTCATCGCGCTGCCCAAGTCAGATGCGCCACGACTCGTCGCGGAGCTCCGCGCCTGCGGTGTGGCCGCCGCAACCATCGTTGGACACGCGGTGCCGCACCGGGGCACCTGGGTTCAGCTGATCTGAAAATCACGTCGCGATCGCTTCACGAATGAGAATCTCACCACGTCCGACGGCGACGTGATCGCCGTGATACACGCTGTAGCTCGCCTCGTAACATTCCTTCGGCACGGCAAAGCCCCGCGATTCGAGGAGACGAAACATCAGCCTCAAGAACGCGGGCTGGCCCACGCAGCTCTTGCGGAATGAAACGAGGAGCGAGGGCGGGTTCTCACCCAAGAGACCAACAGTCCCTCGACGCATCGCCGCGGCAGGGCGGATTCCGCACGCACCGAACACCAGCACAGTGCCGGCAATCATGTTGGCGCCGACGAAATCGCCGCACGCGCCACCAATGGCCACCAATCCGCGGCGAAGCGTCAACCCAACCTCATTGCCGGCAGACCCGTCGATCAGAATGACGCCGCCCGTCATCCCGATGGCACTTCCCCGGTACGCGCTCCCGATGAGATGCCCGGCGTTACCGTGGACGTGAATGAAGCCGCCGTGCATCTCGCCGCCCACCCAGTCGCTTGCGTTTCCATGAACGTGAATCGCTCCGCCCGTCATCTCGCTGCCAACGTGACGGCCGGCGTTGCCACGGACGTGGATCTCTCCCTCCGACATGCGCGCACCGATCCAGTGGACGCCGGCGAGGTCGCCCTCGAACTCGAGCCGGGCATCACTCGGATCGCCACTGACGTCGAAGAACTCGGCCAGCGGAAGTTTCCGGTTCCCGTGAAACACCTCGACGCGCTGAATCTCGTCGAGTGAGGCGGCGCGCACCGCGGAGGGCGTCAACCCTTCGACTTCGACGGGGATCGACGTGTCAGCCTTGTAGCGGAGTGTGAGCATCGGTGCCTCGGTCCCCAAGTCCGGCTGAAGCCGGACACTACGTTCCGGCGCAGGCGACTTCCTCGTGGTCGTGCAGGTACTCCAGTGGCACCGGGTAATTCCGGAATCTGATCGAGTAGTACTTCTCGAACCACTCGGCGATGTCAGTCTCGATGCTGGTGTCGTACGCGGGCGACACGTAGAGCAGCTTGCCCGTGAGCGGCTCGCGCACCTCGCCGTGCTCGACGATCGCGACACCGCTCTTGATCACCATGCGCGGCAGCTCGAACATCTTCGTCTTGTCATCATTTGGCGTGTAGATCGTGATGTCAGCGTCGGCGCCGGGCCCCAGGTGCCCCTTGTTGGCGAGGCCCAGGATCTTTGCCGGACCGCTCCGCGTGATGATGCAGATCTCATACAAGCTGTACTCGCGCGTGAGATCGCCCAGCGTTGACCGCTCCAGGACGGCCGGGTGCACGTGCTTGAGCATGTCCTGGCGGTACGTCCGGTCCATCAGCAGCTGGATGATCTGCGGATAGGCGAGGAACGACCCGCCATTCGGATGGTCCGTGCTCATGACGACGCGCCACGGGTCCTGCGCGAGCAGGTACCACTCCAGGCCGATCGCCCACTGCAGGGAGTGCACCAGGCTGGTGTTCTTGTACTCGATCGGCGCGATGCCGCAGCCGGACTCCATTTCGGTGTCCGACGAGAACCATTTGCTCTTGAACGCATTGCTCAAGTAGTAGCCAAGCGGCCCGTCCGCGGTCATCGTCGTCGTCTCGCCGAAGAGCACCTGCCCGACATCGACAGTCAGATTGCGATGCGTATTCACGTACTCGACGAGCTCCACCACCTTGCTGTTGAAGGTGTTCTCGTCTCCTTCGCCGCCGCCGTAACTGTGAAACTGGATGTGCGCGAGGTGACCGCGCGCGTCGCCGAACGTCTTCATCGTTTCGAGCGTCGTGGTCCAGTTGCCCGGCATCCCGAGGTTGTTGGCGTGCAGGTGAACCGAGTGCGGAAGCTTCAGCGCGTCAACGGCGCCGGCGATCTGCTCGATGATTTGCCGCGGCGTCACACCGAAGTGCGCGACGTTCTCGTCCAGTCCGTGCACGTTGCCGCTCGGCAACTGCTTCCAGATCTCGACGCCGCCGGGGTTCACGACTTTCGGCGTGAAGCCTTTGGCCGCGCCGAGCAGCCAGGCGATGAACGAACGCAGCTTCTCCGGCTCTTTGCGATGGATCGACTCCATCACGAAGTGGTTGTTGCCCATGAGGACGAAGAACCCTTTGTCGAGGCATGGGGTATCTTCGAACTCTTCGTGCACGTGGCGCGCGGCAAGCGGCGGAATCGCTGCGTCGAACGCGGTGGTGTAACCCATGCCGGCGTACTTGTAGCCGGTCGCGAACGTGCTCGGGACACTGCCCATCGTGCCGCTGCGCGTGTTCGCTGTGCGAACGACCTTTTCGGCGTTGCGCTTTTGTTCGGGCCGCATCTTGCGAGCGGCATTCACCTTGGGCCCGGCGATGTGGCAGTGCATGTCCACACCGCCCGGCATGACGACGAGACCGGCGGCGTCGAGCGTTCTGTCCGGCCTGACGCTCGCATCCGACGGCGGCTCGACGATCCGTCCATCCTTTACCCAGATGTCGCGGATCTCGCCGTCGACTCCGTGGATCGGGTCGTAGACCGTGCCTCCTGCAATCTTGAAATACCCGTTGCTCATGACGCGCTGAAATGGGTTGCTATTTTTTCAGCTCCGTCACTCGTCGATGGATCGCAGAGAGGACGTCGAAGTCAGTCGGGTGCGTTGACGACAGCGCCGGACGCAGGAAGATTGGGACATCGTCCATGCGGTAGACCGTGCCCGGAGTGTTGATGCCATACGTGGCGGTCGTAAATGACACCGTGGCATGGCGGGTGGTCGGCGTGTCCTTGGGATCGAGCGCGACGTAGGGAATGGACTTCAATCGCTCGCGCGCCGGCTGGCTGAAATTGGCCATCGGATCGCAGGCGATGAGCAGCGCCGCATCCGCCTCTCCCCTCGCCAGCGTATCCGAGCTCGTATATTCACCCGGGTTGAATCGCGGGTAGCCGCGGGTCATGTTCACGCCGAAGGGATAGCCCGTCTGCCACGTCACGACGTTGTCGGCGCCGGTGACGTTGCCATGTCCGCGCATCGGCTTGACGACAAACCTGGTGAAGGCGTTCATGTCACGCGCCAGCGACAGCAGCGCCTCGCTGTTCATATGCTTGCCGCGCGTCATCGTCAGGCCCATGCCGAAGAGGATCACGCCGAACTTCGCGGCCTTCATCCGCGCCATCAGGTCCTGCCAGCGGGACAGCTCGATGCCCGTCTCACGCTTCACCTGGTCGGGATCGACGTCGATGCCCTTCGCGAGCGCGCGCAGCGTCCACAGCACTTCGAAGTCGCTGCGCGGCTTGATCTGAAAGAAGA
>Ga0310810_10010848_pt1 | contig 10629 bp, 12 predicted proteins | sample NCmetagenome_FD_207641 | JGI IMG/M metagenome (GOLD analysis project Ga0310810, IMG submission 207641) | Soil microbial communities from experimental microcosm in Duke University, North Carolina, United States - NC | ecosystem: Engineered > Artificial ecosystem > Soil microcosm > Unclassified ... | reverse complement strand
ATCAGCGCGTCCCTCCATGAGACGCGCGCCTGTCGGGCGTCGATTCGTCCCAGAAGCGCTCGGACAGGTACTTTTCTCCGCCGTCACAGAAGACCACGACGATCACCGCGTCGCTCGCCCGCCGCGCGACAGAGAGCGCTCCAGCCAGATTGGCACCGCTCGATATCCCAACGAACAACCCGCTGCGCGCCAGCTCCCGGGTCAGCTCGAACGCCTCTTCAGTGCTGACGCCGATGTCCTCATCGGCAATGGTCGCGTCATAGATGCCAGGGACGATGGCCGTCGCCATGTGCTTCAGCCCCTCGAGGCCGTGCAGCGGCGAGTCGGGCTGGACCGAAATCAGCTTGACGGACGGATTGAACTCGCGCAGCCGGCGGCCGGCGCCGACAAACGTCCCGCTCGTGCCGAGGCCCGCCACGAAGTGGGTCACGCGCCCGCCAGTCTGTTCGATGATCTCCGGCGCGGTCGTATCGTAGTGCGACAGCCAGTTGCCGGGGTTGTTGTACTGGTCGGGATAGAAGTAGACGTCAGGATCGTCGGCGAACATCTTCTTGGCGCGCATGATGGCGCCGTCGGATCCTTCCATCGGGTCGGTAAAGACGATCTCCGCGCCAAAGGCTTTCAGAATTCGTTTGCGCTCCGGCGTCACGTTCTCCGGCACGCACAGACGGACCTTGTAGCCGCGCGCCGCACCGATCATCGCGTAAGCAATTCCCGTATTTCCGGACGTCGCGTCGAGCAGGATCTTGTTGTGCGTGAGCGCGCCGCTCCGCTCGCCGTCCACGATCATCCGCGCCGCCGGCCGGTCCTTGACCGATCCGCCGGGGTTCTTCCACTCCGCTTTGGCGTACAGCTCGACATTCCGCAGTCCGCCCTCGAAGCCGGACAGCCGGATCAGTGGCGTATTTCCAATCAGATCGACGACAGAGGCTGCCGTGCGGGGAAGCCCAGGGGTGGCGACAGACATATCCGACTGCTTCAGTCGGATTATATCTAACGCAACTCCCAACTCCCAATTCCCAACTACTAAAAGGCTTTAACCGCGAAGGACGCGAAGAAGGGCGAAGTTCGCGAAGGTAGAGGCCGACGTGCACGTCGGCCTCTCCCTAACGACTTAGTTCGCGAGTCGCGGTGTCGCGGGCCTCACTGGAGGCTCTCATCCAGGTATTGAGAGAGGTGTCCTCCCCCAGACGCGGATTCCGACCGAGCGATGAGCGGACGATTCGGTTCACGGTCCACGTCGTCCATGCGAGATATATCGCGGTGAAAATCAACCCGGAGAACGCGACGAACACGACGAACCCACGGAGAGGCGCTGGAAGTTGGGCGAGGGTTTTCTCGAGGAACCAGTGGCCGAGAACCTTCGCGATGAGTTCAGTCATTCCACTACGTCACAGCCCGCTTGAGGAACAGCATGTAGACGACTTTGGTCATCATCGAAAAGTAGGCGTCGACCCTCCGGAAACGGAGTGGTTTCTAATCCATGATGCTGAACTGCAGATACGGGGTGGATAACCTGACGATTCGGTCCAGGTCACCCTCCACCGCTGCGTCGCGCCCTGGACGCCCGACAGCCTCAAACTCAACGTCAACTTTAAAGTACGGACAGGCTTTGCTGACGAATGTCCGGTGTAACGCGGTGGAAAGACCGCCCTCCGTCGTAAACACAACGAGCAGTTCTTTCCGAGTCATCCCCGGCTTGATCGTCTGCATGCGCTTGAGCGCCTCGCCCACCCAGGCGATGTGATCGTCGCGCGTAGCGGCTGGTCGGCCGCTTTGTGCGACGAGAGAGCTCCCGATCGCGACACAAGCCAGCAGCATCACGAAAAACCGCGCTCTCATTGAATCCCTCCAGCGAGACTGAGCGACATGAAGACGCTGTTGCCGTTCTCCACGTAACTGCCGAACGGCCCACAGTCGCGGAAGCCGACGCTCCGGTAAAGCATATGCGCTGGTTCGAAGGCCGGGTGGTTCCCGGTCTCGAGGAACAACTCGCGGTAGCCCCGCTCCCGCGCCACCTGAAGAATGTGATTGAGCAGCACGCGGCCCGTGCCCTGGCGGCGGAGTCGCGCAGGCGTTCGCATCGACTTCACTTCACCCTGCGTCGGAGAGAGTTCCTTGAGTGCCGCGCACCCGAGCAGCACATCACCCTCCCAGGCGGTCCAGAAAACGATTCCCGGCTGTCGAAGTCTGGCGGCGTCAAAGGCAAACACGTGTTCCGGCGGTGAGAGTTCGTACATGTTCCGCAGGTGCTCTTCGAGCAGCGCGAGGACCTGCGGCCTGGACACGTCGTCGATCTCGATGCGCACTAGTCCACGATGCTGAAACGCAGATACGGCCTGGATATCGTGACGATCCGGTCGCGCTCATCCTCCACCAGAGTCACGCGACCGTTTCCGTCGCGGCCTGGACGACCGATCGTCTCCATCCGCTTGAGCGCCTCTGCAACCCAGACAATGTGACCCTCACGCGTCGCCGTCTGCGGGGCGCCCGGTGCACCGGTGAGAGTGCTGCCGATGCCGAAACAGATCACGAGTACACCGAAGATGAACCGCGCTCTCATCGGACTCCCGGCCCCTATTTCGAAGGTCGCCCCTCGGCATCGCGGATTTCGACATTACCGACATTCAGCTTCGCCAGTTCCGGCTCTATCACTTTCCGATCGCCCACCGCGACGACCACCATGTTCGCGGGCACCAGATACTTCTTCGACACCGCCAGCGTCTGATCGGTCGTCACTGCGTTCACCTGCTGCGCGTACTTCGTGTAGTAATCGAGACCGAGGTCGTAGGTGAACACGTTGGAGAAGTTGGCGACCGAGTCCGCGTTGGTTTCGAACGCGCCGGCCAGTGAATTCGCCAGCGAATCCTTCGCCCGCTGCAGTTCGTCGCGATCGAGTGGCTTGTCCACCATCCCGCGAATCTCCTTGAAGATCTCGGAAACGGACGGCGCGGTCACGTCGGTCCGGACGCCGGAGCCGACCTGGAACGGTCCGGGCGCACGGCGGAAGGTGAACTGAGACGAGGCGCCGTAGGTGTAGCCGTGGGCCTCGCGCAGGTTCATGTTGATCCGGCTCGAGAACAGGCCGCCCAGCGCGATGTTCATCACCTGCAGCGGCCGGAAGTCTGGCGACGACCGTGCGGCGCCGATGGTGGCAACGCGCAGCTGCGTCTGCGGGCTGCCTGGCTTGTCCACGATCACCACGCGCGGTGGAATCGACGTTGGCGTCGTCAGCGTGGGACGCGCGGGTGTGCCGCGTTCCCACGACCCGAACGATTTTTCTGCCAGCGCGCGCAGTTCCGCCATCGAAATATCGCCGGCGACGACGAGCGCCGCATTGTTCGCGACGAAATTCTGCTTCCAGAATGCAGACAAATCAGCGCGGGTAATCGCCTTCACCGACGCCTCGGTGCCGATCTCGCTGTAGCCGTACGGATGCTTGTCGCCGTAGAGCACCATCGCCGTCACCTGTCCGGCGACCTGTGACGGGTTGTCGCGAATCTGCGTGAGCTGACCAAGCCGCTGCGACCGCTGGCGATCGAGCTCCTCCGCCGGGAACGACGGATGCAGCGTCACGTCGGCCATCACATCCAGCAGCGACGCGAAGTTCTTGCTCAGCGATCGTCCGCTGATCGTCGTCGCATCCATCGAGCTGCCGGTGCCAAGCGATCCGCCAATTTGCGCCACCTGGTCGGCGATCTGCAGCGCGCTCCTCGTCGCCGTTCCCTCGTCCAGCATCGCGGCGGTGAAGTTCGCGAGGCCCGGCTTGTCGAGCGGGTTCGAATCGCTGCCAGTCCTCAGGACGACGCTCGCGGCGACAAGCGGCAAGCCGCGACGCTCGTTGAGGATCAGCGTCAGGCCGTTTGGCAACGTCGCCGACTGCGGCGTCGGGAGCACCACCGCCTTGGCTGTCGCGCCCTTCGGCATGGTGCCGCGCCACGGCTCGTCTTTGTTCACCGACTGCGCGCCCGCGCCCTCACCCGGTTTCGGAGCCGGCGGAGTCGGCACCTGTGCCGACGCCTGCGGCGTTCCCGGGATGGCCTCAACGACCACGCGGGACGTTGGCGTGAGGTACGCCTTGGCGAACGCCTGCACGGAGGCGGGCGTCACCGCGCGATACCGCGCGACGTCCTGCTGCAGGTACTCGGGCGTCCCCAGATAGTGGTTGTAGGCGTTCAGCTTGTCCGCGACGCCGCCAAAGCCACCGAGACTTTCCAGCCCGCCGACGATGTTTGTCTCGATCGTGTTGCGCGCGCGATCGATCTCCGCACGGTCGGGTGGCGTTGAGCGCAGTGTCGCGAGCTCTTCGTCGAGCGCCTTCTCGATCTCCTGCACCGTTTTGCCGGGCTTCGCGGTGATCTGGATCTGGAAGATCGATCCGAGAATCAGTGATTGTTGTGATGCGCTGACGTCCTGCGCGATCTGCTTTTCGTACACCAGCTTCTTGTAAAGCCGGCTCGAACGCCCGCCGCCGAGCATCGTCGCCGTGATATCGGCGTCAGCGTCGCCCGGCTTGTAGAACGACGGCGAGATCCACGCCATGTAGACGCGCGGCAACTCGACGCGCGACGGGACGACCTTGCGGCGCTCGGCTGTGATCTTCGGCGTGGTCGCACTGATCTTCGGGACGGGCGCGCCCCGCTTCAGCGTGCTGAAGTACTTCTGAACGAGCGCCTTCGTCGCCGCCACATCGATGTCGCCCACGATGGCCAGGCTGGCGTTATTGGGCGCGTAGTACTGCTTGAAGAAGTTCTGCACGTCCTCGAGCTTGACGGCCTGAATGTCCTCATGCGATCCGATGACGTTGCCGTAGTAGGGATGCCCTGCCGGATACAGCAGCTGCACGAGCGCTTCTTCAGCCATCCCGTACGGCTGGTTCTCGACGCTCTGACGACGCTCGTTGCGAACGACGTCCTGCTGATTGGCGAGCGCGGCCTGATCGACTTTGTCGAGCAGGTAGCCCATCCGATCCGACTCGAGCCACAACGCCAGCTCGAGCTGGTTCGAGGGAAGCGTCTCGAAGTAGTTGGTCCGGTCGTAGTCGGTGGTCCCGTTGATGTCGCTGGCGCCGGCGGCTTCGAGCAGCTGGAAGTGCTGATCGCACGGCACGTGCTTCGAGCACTGAAACATCATGTGCTCGAAGAGGTGCGCGAACCCGGTGCGCCCCTTCGCTTCGTTCGCAGGACCGACGTGGTACCAGAGGTCCACCGCCACAACAGGCAGCCGATTGTCCCGTCGCAGGATGACGTCGAGGCCGTTCGGCAGCGTGTACTTCTCGAACGCCAGGCGGGGAATGCCGGCAGCCGTTGGCGCAGCGGTAGCCGCCTGGGGCCGCGCGGCGGCCGGCGCGGTCGCCGGAGCCTTGGCGGGCGCCGGTTTCTGAGCGCCCGCCTGACTCTGAGCCAGCGGTGTGGTGGCCATGGCGGCGCACGTCAGCGCGACAACCAGGAAGAAGCGGATAAATCGTCGATTAGTCATTTCATTCACCAATGGCATCCCTGAAGGGATGCCCTACTCACGCATCACAACGGCATCCCTCAAGGGATGCCCTACGACTCGGGTTTATTGCCAAGACTCTTCCAGAGATACCAGCACGCGACCGATCGATAAGGCCGCCAGGGTTCGCCTATCTTCGTCAGCCGTTCGGGCCGGGGCATCTTGCGCAGCCCGTAGGCGCGCTGAACGGCCTTCAGAATTCCAAGATCGTCCACAGGGAGCACGTCAGGACGATGAAGACGGAACATCAGGAACATCTCCGCCGTCCACCGCCCGATTCCCTTCACCCGGGTCAACGACTGAATTACGTCTTCGTCCGGCAGTTCGTTCACCTGGTTCAGCGGGACGGAGCCGTCGGCAACGCGGGCGGACAGATCGCGAATGTAGCGAACCTTCTGCGAACTGAAACCGACCGCTCGAAGCTGCTCATCGGTGAGACGGGCAACCGCAGCGGGCGTCGGTGGGCCGTCGAACAACGCGTCGAATCTCCGGGCAATCGTGGCAGCGGCTTTGGTCGAGAGCTGCTGCGAAATGATCGCATGCGTGAGCGCCGTGAACGCGTCCTCGTGTTGCGCGTCAGCCAATCCGCACGGTCCGTGTCGCTTCATCAGGTCGCGAATCACCGGGTCGCGCCGTGCGAGCAGCCGTCTCGCCTTCACATAGTCTGTCGTGGTCATGTCGCGCCGTCAGCTCCTGGTCCCCGATTTCTGACGCCTGGTCCCTACTTAATAACGGCCGTCAACGTCACCCGGGCGCGAATCTCGGTCTGCCCCGTTTCGATCGGCGGTGCGGCGGCCGCGGCGGTCAGCGTTTCCGCACGCGCGAACCGTGGCATTGGCACAGGGCCGCCCTCGATCCCTCCCTCCTCGATTCGGACGATGCGCTCCACCGTACGGCCGGCACCGGAAGCCGCGGCGTCCGCCTTGGCCCGCGCGTCGGCGACAGCCAGACGAAGCGCTTCGCGTTCGAGCTTCGCGCGATCTTTCAGGTCGAATCGCACGCCACCAAGGGACGTCGCACCAGACGCGACGGCCATTTCGAGGTACTCACCAACGCGATCCACGCTGTCGACACGCACCTCGACGGTGTTTCGCGCCACATAGCCTTTGCCAACACGCTTGCCGTTGACGAAGTCCCATTCGTACTGCACGTCGTAGGCGATCGTGCGAATCGCATCCGCCGCAATGCCGGAGGACTTCAACTTCGAAAGCACCGGCGTCATCGCGTCCGTGTTTCGCTTCTGCGCCTCGCGCGCGGTTGCCGCCCTCGATTCGGCGCTGATGTTGATCCAGGCCCGGTCGGGCACCGCCTGCACGAGCCCCTCGCCCGTCGTCACGACGACAGGTTCAGTCGGGGTGGCGGTTTGCTGGGCATAGGCGGGCAGCGAGAAGACAAGAAAGAGCAGGGTCAGAATGCGTTTCGTCACGGTAATCCCCTATTACTCATCTACCATCATCAGATGCCCGGAGCCGGGCCGCTAGCCGGTCTCACCATTGTTGATCTGACCCGGGTGCTCTCCGGGCCCTATTGCACGATGCTGTTGGCCGACATGGGCGCCCGCGTCATCAAGGTCGAGCGCCCCGGCCACGGCGACGACACCCGCGCCTGGGGACCGCCCTTCGTCGGCAAGGAAACGGCCTACTTCCTCAGCATCAACCGCAACAAGGAAAGCCTGACGCTGGACTTCAAAAACACTGAAGGCCGCGAGATCCTGGCGAAGCTGATCAGCAAGTCCGATGTCGTCGTCGAAAACTTCCGACCCGGTGCGATGGCTCGGCTTGGGCTCGATTATTCGACGCTCGCGGCGCGTCACCCGCGCCTCGTCTTCTGCTCGATCTCCGGGTTCGGCCAGGACGGCCCGCGCCGCGATCAGGCGGGATATGACGCCGTGATCCAGGCAGAGGGCGGCCTGATGAGTGTGACCGGCGATGCCGATGGCCGCGCTTTCCGCGTAGGCGTCGCGGTCACCGACATGGTTGCCGGCCTTCTGGCCGTTCAGGGCATCCTCCTCGCCCTCTTCGCGCGCGAGCGCAGCGGACGCGGGCAACACGTCGACATCAGCATGTTGGACGGTGTGATCTCGTTGCTGAGTTATCACGCGTCGATCTATCTGACGACCGGCGCTGAATCGCGGCGGGTTGGCAACCGCCACGCGACAATCGCGCCGTACGACACGTTCGCAGCGTCGGACGGCGAGCTCTTCCTTGCGGTTGGAAACGACGAGCAGTTTCAACGGTTCTGCGCCGCCACCGGTCTGCAACACTTGCTGGCCGACGATCGCTTTTCCACGAATCCAGCGCGCGTTCGAAACGAAGCGGCGCTGAAAGAGTTGCTCGAGCCGGTGATGCGCGAACGCACGAGGGACGGGTGGCTCCGCGAATTCGCCACCGCCGGTGTTCCGTGCGGCGCCGTACGCAGCGTGCCCGAGGCGCTTTCGGATCCGCAGGTAGACGCGCGTCGAATGGTTGAAGCGGTTGAGCACGCTGTCCTCGGACCGATGAAGGTTCTGGGCACACCCATCAAGCTGTCGGACACGCCCGCCTCGGTTCGGACCGCGCCGCCCACTTTGGGGCAGCACACTGATACTGTGCTGGGCGAGCTTGGATTGACCGCGGACGAGATCGCGGGCCTGAGAAAGCGTTCGGTCGTATAACTATGGAAATCTCAGCAGTCAAAAGGCGCGTGCAGCAGGGTCTCGCGACGGCACGTACTCGGGCGCAGGAGCGTCGGCAACAAACGGATGGAGCGACGCGCGACTACGCGGTGTTTCTCGAAACCGTGGCGACGCCGCTCGTCCAGCAGCTTGCGAACGTCCTGAAGGTCGAGGGCTACGCGTTTACCGCATCCACGCCAGGCGACACCGTGCGGCTCACCAACGATCGCGGCCGCGGCGACTTCGTTGAACTCGCGCTCGATACCAGCGGCGAACGTCCACAGGTCGTCGGCCGCATCACCCAGTCGCGCGGCTCACGGCGACTCGACGAAGAGCAGCCGATCAAAGCTGGCGCATTACCGTCCGAGCTGACCGACGAAGATTTGCTCGAGTTCCTGATGCAGGCGCTGGAGCGGTGGCTGGTTTAGTCCTTGGCAGGCACGCTCGCGGCGTGAATGGCCATCAGACCGCCGAGGACGCGAATCACGCGCACGTCTGTAAAGCCTGACTGCTTCATCATGAATGCCACGCCGGCGGCTCCCGGATAGTTGCGAATCGATTCCGGGATGTAGCGATAGGTGTCCGGATCGCCGTGCAGCACAAAGCCAAGGGCTGAGCCGACGATCGTCAGATAGATCAGATACGCGGCGCGGACGATCGGATTCGATGGGCGATTGAAGTCCAGCGACAGCACGCGGCCGTGAGGTGCGAGGACGCGCCGGATCTCTTCGAGCGAGAGCGTCAAGTCGGGAACGTTTCGAAGGCCATAGCCAATCGTCACAACCGTGAACGATCGGTTCGGAAACGGCAGCGCCAGCATGTCGCCGGTGACGAACCGTGGATGGCACCCCTTCAAGGGGTGTCCTTCAGAGGGGTGCCCTGCGACACCGGGTACGTAGTGTCCGCCTTCAGCCGGACCAGAACGTTGCCGAGCCAGCTGCAGCATCCGGTGCGTGACGTCGAGGCCAACGGCGCGCTCAACGCTCTGGGCCCCCGCGAACACGATGTCGCCTGTGCCGCACGCGAGATCGAGAAGGCGATCCTCAGGCTGCAGATCGGCGAGCTGAATCAGGCGCCGCTTCCAGCGTCGATCCTGACCATATGAGAGGAATCCGGTGATGAAGTCGTAGCGGTCGGCGATGGTTGCAAACAGCCGGCGGACGTACCGCTGCTTGCCCTCAGCCGTCGAAATGGCTTGGCGGAGTTTCACGCACGAGTCCCTGGTCCTTCGTGCTTCGTGCGTAGTCCGTCCTCAGTCCGTAGTCCGTGCTTCGTCCAGAGTCCTTCGTCCCTTGTGCGCCCAGGACAAAGGACCAAGGACAGACCAGGGACCAAGGACGGACCAAGAACCAAGCACAAAGGACTAAGGACTGACGATGATCGTTCCGCGCATCATCATCATGTGCGGGCGGCACCAGTATTCGTAGGTGCCAGCATTCTCGGGAACGTCGAACACGACGTCCGATGATTGATTCCACCCGATCGGATCCAGCTCCGCCTTGAAAGACGGCACGGCGAAGTTGTGCTGAATGCCGCGATCCTGGTTCTTGAAGACGATGCGGACGCGATCGCCGGCCTTGAAGGTTAGCGTCGGGTTGGGGAGGTCGCCGTTCTCGAGATAAAACGTCATCCCGCGCGCGACGAGCGTGACCTCACGCGGCGCCGGACGGGCGAGCGCCGCCGCCAGCGCGCCGAGCATCATCACCACGACGGTAATCGTGATCCACTTCACGGACACCCGATATCCCCAGATACTCATCCGACCAGCATCCCCGTCACGTACATCACTGCAAACCCCGCGAGAAGCCCGGCGAGCACCGGCGTCGACGTAAACGCCCGGCCGCGTTCGGCTTCCTTCCCGACCTGCTTCGCGATCTGACGCGTCACCTGCGCGATCGCGCCGACGCCGACCGCGAGGAACAGCACCGACCAGATCGGCGAATACACCAGACCGCCAAGCCACGCGCCGGCAATCGTCGGCGCGCCACCAATCAGGCCGAGCTTCATCAAATCTCCGAGTCCAACTTTTTGCTTCTCCCGTGCCAACGGCGCGACGATCGCAAGCCCTTCCGTGGTGTTGTGCAACGCGAAGCCGATGATCAGCAGCGCGCCGAGCGTCGCCTCGCCAAGCGAGAACGCCGATCCGATGGCCAGCCCTTCACCGAAGTTGTGCAGCCCGATGCCGACGGCAATCAACAGCGCCAGGACCCACCCGCCGCTTGACTTGAGCGACGTCGAAGGGGCACTCCCGCGCCGCTTCTTCAGAACGTCACCGACCCACTCGAGCACCATGTACGCCGCGCCAGCAGCCAGCACGAACAGGACGCCACCCTGGAACGAACCCGGCAGTGCTTGCGACGCCTCGAATCCTTCTTCGGCGCCGTCGACCAGCAGGAACAGCAGGAGGCCGATGGTCAGCGCCAGCAGGAAATCCATGCTTCGCGACGACAGCCTCGAGAGAAAGGGGAACCAGAGCAACC
>Ga0310810_10010847_pt1 | contig 10631 bp, 8 predicted proteins | sample NCmetagenome_FD_207641 | JGI IMG/M metagenome (GOLD analysis project Ga0310810, IMG submission 207641) | Soil microbial communities from experimental microcosm in Duke University, North Carolina, United States - NC | ecosystem: Engineered > Artificial ecosystem > Soil microcosm > Unclassified ... | reverse complement strand
AAGCCCCTTGGCGCCGGCGGCATGGGAGAGGTCTGGCTCGCCAGGCATCGCTTCCTCGTGCGCCCCGCGGCCGTGAAGCTCATTCGCCACGACGTGGCGCCGGGCGCGTCGCGCGAGCAGCTCGTGCGGCGTTTCGAGCGCGAGGCCCACGTGACGGCGGGCCTGCGCTCGCCGCATACGGTGCAGCTCTACGACTTCGGCGTCAATGACACCGGCAGCTTCTATTACGTGATGGAGTTTCTCAACGGCCTCGATCTCCATCAGGTGGTGACGCGTTTCGGTCCCCAGCCCGCCGAGCGCATCGTCACGCTGCTGCGCCAGGCGTGCCGGTCGCTCGCCGAGGCCCACGAGCGCGGGCTCGTGCACCGGGATATCAAGCCGGCGAACCTGTTCCTGACCCGGTTGGGTACGGAATTCGACTACGTCAAGATCCTGGATTTCGGAGTCGTCAAGGAAGAGCCTGGGCATGGCGCTACGATGCTCACGGACCACGGCGTCGTGCAGGGGACGCCTGCCTTCATGCCTCCGGAAATCGTGCTGGGTGAGAAGCGCATCGATGGCCGTGCGGATTTGTATTCGCTCGCATGCACCGCCTACTGGGCGCTCACGGCGCACACGGTGTTCCACGCGACCAGCCCCGCTCAGATGCTTCTGCAGCACGTGCAGACTCCACCAGTTCCGCCCTCCGAGAGATCGGAGTTGTCCATTCCACGACAGCTCGAGGCGATTCTGTTGACATGCCTGGAGAAAGATCCCGCGAAGCGCCCGGCTTCAGCGCTCCACCTCGAGTCTCAATTGGCACGCGTGCCGTGCAGCGAGCCTTGGACCAACGACCGGGCGCGGGAATGGTGGGAGACTCACGCACCTGACGTCGTCGCGTAGACATCGCCACCACTCAGGTGTTCGACTCGGCGATCGTCTTTATTTGCCAACGGCCGTCCTGCCAGGTGGCCAGCAGCGTACCGCCCCTCCAACCCATGCTGTAGTGAATGAGCGCCCGCCGGCGATCGCGATCGTAAATGATGTCCGGCACGGCCATCGGATACGTCATGCCGAATTTCTCGTTATAGCGCGCGAACAGTTCGCGAGGGAGGCAGATCGTCCGAATTTCGCTCCTGTGTGGCGCGGGACACGGGGTGCCTCTGATGAACAAAGTGCGTTGCGACGCGAACGGGCGGTCCTGCCGGGACAGTCCCGACAAATCGTTGCCGAGACCCGCTGTTTGTTGAACTGGCGATGGCCCCTCGAAGAGGTGTTCGACAAGCGCCTCCCACAAGAGTCCGATGTGGCCCGCGTCATCAATGGCACGCGGGACGAGAGGCGGGGGGTCGTGTCCAACCTCTCCGCGCGGATCGACATCTTGAGAGACGGATACGGCGAACATCCTCTCGTCAGGGGCTGAAGCAGTGACGAGCGTGTAATTGCTGAGAGCGGGGTAATTAGAAACGGGAGGCTCGTCGGGGCGTGGTCCGCTCCATCGTAATGCGTTGGGGATCGAGCGTTCGGGGAATGGATGAAGACGCGGCGCTTGCAGGCGAGCGTCCGCTCCGGCGGGCGGAGGCTGAGTCGCAACGCTCTTACTCCCCGTACAGAGCGACGAAACCAATGCCTGAACGCGTTTCAGGTCAGGACCGCTCACCTTGGTCAGATCGCGGCGAGCCAGGTCGCACGCCCCGAGTCGTGCCATCGCCTCGACGCTCAGCGCTGTGACTTCAAACGATTCCATCGCGGCAACGAGCGCCTCGAAGGGCCGATCGGCCCCAAGCTCCAACACCGCCAGCTCGTTTCGGCAATCACCACGCGCCGCGAGAAGATCGCGCGCTCGAGACAGTTCTCCTTCCGCGATGAGCGCTGTTGCGAGGAAGCAGCGATGCGACCATGCTGCGACTGGAGACGACTCGGTGGACGCGTCCGGATTGGTCGGTTCAGATACGCGTTCCGGGAGACGCTCGAGCAGTACACGAGCTTCTCGTGGCCGGCCGAGCGCCAGCAACGCACGCGCACGCCAATACGACGTGACCCGCGGCGCCCAGTCCGGTCGGATGCCGTCGAACATCGCGAGGGCCTCGGACCCACGATCCCGGTCAAGAAGGGCGATGCCGTAAAACATCCTCGTGCGTGGGTTGCTTTCGTCCGCGTCAAGTGCGCGCTGGTAGTACGCGAGCGCGTCCGCCTCTCGGGAGTCTTCGTGCAGGACGCGACCTGCCCAGAATAGGCCGACCGCAGCCGGTGGGATCGCGGCCGTGCGTTGAACGGCTTTGGCGACGTCGCCTTCTTTCCTGAAGTAGACGCAGCGGGCGATGTCTTCTGCCACGGCAGGACGCGCCCCGGCAGCGACGTGACGGCGCAGAAGCGTCGTGAACGCTGACGATGATGGCCGGCGGTCGTATTCGAGGAGGGCAGACAAGAGCCCCCGCGCGCTCTGGTCGTCAGGAAGACCACGTGTCTGGCGGAATGTCGCGATCCCCGTAGTGGGCAGCGCTTGGGCGGCCATGTCCGCGGACAAGCAGCCGGAATCTGACTCCCGCGCCTGTGCGAGGCGTAAATCGATCTGGTCCTGCGCTGGAGCCAGCGATGATGTTAGCCACAAGAGTCCCAGATACAGAGTCAGGAGACTCACCTGCGACTCCACTATGCGTTGCGAAGACCGCCGGACGTCGAGCTCATCGGCAGCGGAGTCTAGTTCATGTCTCGGACCGTTTCCAGATCCGCGGTGTCTAAGCGAAGAACGCCACTCGACTCATGCAGTTCAGACACTTCGTCCAACTGATCGCCACCGGCTTGCAGGCGCGGATTCCGATGCACATGACCGGCTATCCCGGCGTGGGGAAGACGGAGTTCACCAAGAGCCTGGAGACCGGATTCGAGCGCGCGGGCATCAAGTGCCGCGTGCTGATCCTGGTCGGATCGATTCGCGAGCCGCAGGACTTCGGCGGCTTTCCTGTTTCGACACCGGATGGTGTCCGTCTGCTCCCGATGGCATGGGCACGGGACGCGAAGCGATTGGCCGAGGAAGGCTACATGGTGGTGGTCTTCCTCGACGAGCTCACGACTGTTCCACCGACGACGCAGGCGGCGATGCTGCGGTTGCTGACCGAGAACGTGTGCGGAGAGCTCACGCTGCCTGACTACGAGCCTGGCAAGGGCGGTGTCGTGTATCTCTGTGCGAGCAACGCCGTCGAGTGGGCCGCGGGCGGGCAGGAGATTCAAGCGCCGATGGCGAACCGGTTGTGGCATGGCGAGTTCCCCATGGACCATGAAACCTGGTGCGACATGATGGTGAGCGACTTCCCGGCGCCAACGGACCTGCCCGTGCTGCCGCCCGACTACCTGCGCACGCACCATCACACGCAGCGCGCGCTGATTGCCGCGTACGTGAAAGCGGCGGGACGCGATTCGTGGCTCGCGCCGCCGGACGATCCCGCCCGGCGAAGCGGACCGTGGCCCTCCGGTCGCACGTGGTATCTCGCGTCACGATTTCTCGCTGCCGTCGAAGCGGTCGCGCCGGGGAATCGGCTGTTGCAGGGCGCGGCGCTGGCCGGGCTCGTCGGCGATCAGGCGCTGCCATTTCTCGAGTATCGCGAGACGTTGAACCTGCCGGATCCCGAGGACATCCTGAAGAATCCGCGGAGTCTCGTCTTGCCCGACCGCACCGATCGCGCGTACGCGGTGTGCTACTCGCTCGTCGGCGCTGTACTCAACAACAAGACGCCGGAACGCTGGGAGGCGGCGATGATCGCGCTCGGCGTGGCGTGCCGCGCGAACGCCGACATCCCGGCGGCGGCCGCGCGCACGTTGTGCGACAAGCGCAATCGGCCCGACGGGCCGATCAAGTTGCCGCCCGAGTGCCGGCCGTTTTACGAGTTGATGCAATTGGCGAAGCTGTTGCCGAGGGATTAGCTCGGTCCTTGGTGCTTGGTGCCTGGTCCTTAGTCCGTTCTTGGTCCAGCGTCCTTGGTCCGATCGTTAAACGATAGTTCCGATAGTGGACCAATGGACTCTGGACTACTGGACGGACCAGGGACTTTGGCCGAAGGACCAAGGACCCGGGTACTCTGCGGTTACGTTGGGAATTGGAGCGGACAATTGACACGTTCCTCAGGCCTCTAACGTGCTCGGCAAGATCGCCAGTCTGATTCGTGCGAACGATCGGCGGGCTCATGGATACTCCCGCGGCCTGCAGGCGGCACGCGTGCGTGCGTCATATCTGCGCGCCTACTTCGCGCCTGCGCTCTTCAATCTGATCCCGGTCCGAACCGACCTGATTGACAGCATGGCCGTCGACGTCTACTGGCGCCTCTACTACAACGAGTCATGGGTGGCGGCCCATTCGGTCGAGGAGAACGCGGCGGTTCTCATTCACGAAGTCAGTCACCTGCTGCGCGAGCACGAAGCGCGCAAGCAGGCGGCGGCGGTCAAGGATCACACGCTGTGGAACACGGCCACCGACTGCGAGATCAACGATGACCTGACGGCGGAGGGGCTGCCGCTGCCCGGAGATCCGCCACATCCAGGCAACTACGGTTTGGCGACGGGGGAGAGCGCCGAAGTCTACTATCACCGGCTGCTCGAGCGGTTGCGGCCGGATCGCGAGGAAGCGCACGAAGACGCGCCCGCGAAGGGTCGGCACGATTGCGGCTCCGGCGCACACGGCGAACATCGGCCATGGGAGCTGCCGGCCGACGATGGCGGCGAAGGTGGTGTGCCCGGGGTCGATCCGGTCAAAGCGGAACTCGTACGTCGCGACGTCGCGCAGCGCATCCTCGACAGATCCGGCGATGCCGGCGATGCTCCGCTCGGTTGGCGCCGCTGGGCGCGCGCCGTTCTCACGCCGAAAGTCGACTACATGGCGACGATCCGCCACGCCGTGCGCAGAGCGCTTCGCGACAGCACGCTGGGACGGTACGACCGCACCTACCGGCGGCCCAATCGCCGTCAGGTCGCATACGGCGACTTCATCATGCCGTCGTTCTACCAGCCTCGACCGCGGCCCGGATTTCTCATCGACACGTCGAGCTCGATGCAGGACACGCAACTGGCGAGGGCGGTGACGGAACTGGCAGGGCTGACGCGCCAGCTCGGGTACGGCGCCGAGGTGCTCGTCGCTTGTTGCGATACTGTTGTGCACGATGTGAGAAAGATCTTCACGTCCGCCCAGACCGAGTTGTACGGCGGTGGTGGCACCGACATCGGCGCCGGCCTGCGCTGGTTCATCGATCGGAAAACCGCGCCGATCGATCTGCTCGTCATCGTCACCGATTGCCACACCCCGTGGCCGCAGGAAGTCCCGCCGTTTCCGGTCATCACGATCCAGGTCGGCGATGGCGCGCCGCCGCCGTGGGGCGACCGCGGCGCGAACCGAGTCATCACAATCGACGATGCGCCTGTTGAAGGCGCGTTCGGGCGGGGCGGCCGGAGTTAACGATGCCGCAACTCCCGCTGCCCGAGATGAGCCCGTGGAGGCCGCGCTCGCTGACGATTCCTCCGACGTCGATGCAAGGCTGGCTGCGGCTGGCCGGTTGGGAGCTGTGGATGGGCATGCTCGTTGCCGTCACGCTCGGCATCGGCATTCTGCTCATCGTCACCGCATCCAATCGCATCGTAGCTGTCTCGGATCTCAGCAACTGTTATGCGCCTCCGCCGGTGACGTTGCCGTGTGAGCGGATCGTCTATCGCGGCGGTGTGCTCAATGCCGCTTTCAGCGTCCTCTGCGGTCTGACCATGATGGGCGTGGCGACCTGGTTCTTGTGGGAGTTGTGGACCGCGGTCGCGCCGAAGCCGATCACCGACGACTTTCTCAAGATGCTCGACGACTCGTTCGCGCGCAACTGGCGTAACCCGTTGACGTGGCCATGGGGGCGCGTGCTCTATGCGTATGGCTTCACACTGCTCGGCGCGACGATGACGGCTGGTGTTGCCGTGATGATCTGGACGCTGGCTGTGTCGTCGGTCTCGCGCAAGGCGCCGACAGTCCGAGTCGACACCTCGCAGAGTTTCAGGTTGGGTCAATGAAGCGCGGCTGAACCGGCCCGCGCTACTGAACGTTGTTCAATGTGACGTCGAACACGAGCGTCGCGTTGGCCGGAATACCCGTACCCGGACTCCGATTGCCGTACGCAAGATCCGGTGGGATGACCAGACGACGTTGGCCGCCGACGCGCATGCCGGGGATACCTTGATCCCAGCCGCGAATCACGGCGCCGGTTCCAAGGCGGAATTGGATGGTGTTGGCGTCGAACTGCGATCCCTTGGCGTCGGGCTTGCTCGAATCGTGCAGCCACCCGGCATAGGTGACCGTCACCAGATTGCCGGAAGCTGCCGTCACACCGGTGCCGACGACGAGATCCGTTTGTGAGTAAGGTGCCGTCGTCGTTGACGTCGGGTTGGTCGTCGGATTGCTGTCGCCTCCGCCGCAGGCGGACACGACGAACAAGGCCAGTATCGGAATGAAACGCTTCATCGTATCGCTTGTAGACGCGAAGAACCTATGCAGAGACGGTGAGGAAGAGCGCCGCGACCGAGGCCAGGATCAGCATGAAGCCCGCAGGTATCCACAACAGTCCGAAATCAGAATCCATGTGCTTTCCGGGAAAAAGGTGAGGGTTGAAGGCGTAATTGCCGGTTGAACGTTTCCTCTAGAATACCATCCGGTGCGCAGAAATCGAATCGCTGGCACGGCGAGTCGACGACAGATTGGAGTCGCAATGGGAATCTGTATGAAGCAGCGCGTGGGCCGGCGAGTCCGCGTCGAGATCGTTGCGGCGGTGCTCCTCGTTCTCGGCGCCACGTCGGCGCAGGCGCAGAACCGCGCCACGGCGAGCTCTCCGGCCTGCGGTCTGCCGCATTCCTCCGGCGTGTGGTCGCAGCAACTCGTCTCCGGGCAGCGCCAGCGGGCCTACCGGCTGTTCGTTCCACCCGACTACGACGGGCGTCAACGTCTGCCGCTGGTGCTCGACCTGCACGGCAGCGGCGGCACGGCGGAAGGGCAAGCTCGGAACAGCGGTCTCGAGATGCTGGCCGAGCGCGAGCATTTCCTCGTTGCGACACTGGCGGCGGAAGGCGGCCGTTGGAACGTTCCGATTCAACAGGGGCGCCCCGATGATGTGCTGTACGTCAGCGATGTGATCTCTCATGTCGCCGCGCAGGTGTGCACCGACGACGCGCGCGTCTACGCCACCGGGTTCTCCGGTGGCGCTCGCATGTCGTCGTTGCTCGCGTGCAAGCTCGGCTCGCGCATTGCCGCCATCGCGCCGGTTTCCGGACTGCGATTCCCCGGCCCCTGCACGGGTCCTGCGATTCCTGTGTTGACCTTCCACGGGCTCGCCGATCCGCAGAACCCCTACGACGGGCACGCGCCCGGACGCGGAGGCGAGTGGGAGGAGAGTGTGCCCGACGCGCTTGCGAGCTGGGCCCGTCACAACTCATGCAAGGGCGATGCGATACTCGACGATCCTCCAGGTCCGCTCTCGACCATGCGCTATGACTGCGCCACCGACGCGGAGGTCCGCATCATCCGCATCGACGGCCTCGGTCACCGGTGGACGCATGACGAGGTCGATACCACCGCGGTCATGTGGCAGTTCTTCAAAAGCCACCACCTGAGTCGATAACCAGAGGCCACTCGCCGATCCTTGTCGGTGTGCGGGGCAGTGCCGATCATTTCGCCGGCAGGCGGCGCTGGAGCTCCTCGAACCAGTTCAAGACCAGGTTGAGTTGCGGCTTGAGCGCACGTTCCGGCCGCTCTGCCGCGATCACACCGATGAAGGTGCCCTCTGGTGTGATGTCGTGGTTTGTCAGCGACGAGTTCGATTCACGCTCGGCGAAGCCGACAGCCAACTGGCGAGGCGTGCTGAACGTGAACGTCGAGTCCGATGTCACGGCTGTGGCGAAGAACTCCCCCGTGGACATCCGGTTGAAAAAGAACGTTCGCCCGTCATGTGACCAGACCGGATGCACCACCGTTTCGGCGATGTGGATCGCCGCCCCCGTCGGGGGAAAGGGTTGAACGGACAACGCGGGGGCTCCGTTGCTCTGCGATCGATAGGCGAACCATCTCCCGTTGGGACTGAATGTCGCTTCAACAGTGCTGAGGGTTGGTGCCTGAATGTCACCGACCCGCACACGCTTGTTCTCGCCGAGCGCGAGCGACCACAGCTGACGCGGTGATGCGTCGTCGCTGACGATCTCGAACAACAAGGTCTTGCCATCGGGAGACCACGAGTTGGGAACGTGGGAAGTCCCGGCATCAGCCGTTGCCAAGCGTTCGGCGGTTCCACTGCCATCAGCGCGTTGACGAAAGAGGCCACGGTTCCCTTCCCGGTCCGATTGAAACGCCACGAACATGCCGTCCGGCGACCAGACAGGGTAGCGGTTCCTTCCTCCGGAGGTCAGCTTCCGCATGGCGCTTGCGCCCGATCGTTCGTAGATCCAGATGTCTTCTGATTGTCCGTCCGCAGCTTCGACTGCGATCCATTTGCCGTCGCGCGACACACGCGGATACCGATATGAGCGTGGCTGGAGCTTCAAGGGCTGGACACCCTTTTGCGTGTCCAGGAGCCCGAGGTCGTACTGGACAAGGCGTGTGAGCGGCCCAGGGACATAGAGAAGCGAGCCCGAGGCGGAGATATCGAAATAGGCCACGCTTGTCGAGGCGCCGACGAACGTGGGTCTTGCGATGCCCTCCACGACTGGAGTCTCCTCTCCTGCCACTGCCAATCGACTCGGATCGAAGCGTCGCGCGAACAGGATGCCTTCCCTTGCGTAAAGGAGATGACCGCTTGACACGTACCGTGGAGCTGATCCGATCGGGATGAGGATCTTCCGCTCTCCAGATCTCACCGACTGTGTGACGACTTGCGCTTCGACGGGTGTGGCGTCAGCGTTCTCGGAAATCTGCAAGGGACTCTTGACGAGTCCGTAGAGGACCGTGTCGCCTCCAGGCAGCATCTGCACGTCCCATGGGATCCCATCAGTCACCGCAAACAGCAGCTGCGGCTCACCTCCATCCGCCGCTACGCGCATGATTCGGTGTGGTCCTTGACGGGAACGTTCACCCGCGAAGCCGACCGGGAGACCTTGTCCAGCCTGAGCGAACACGATCCCGCGACTATCCCAGCTCATTCTTCCGAGCGCTCCACACCCCTCACAGATCGTCACGGCAGCCCCGCCTGTGACGGCGATGCGTTTGATGCTCGGGGGACGCCCCGAGATAAAGGCAATCGCTTGTCCGTCAGGTGAAAAGACGGGCGAGCCGAGTGTAGCCATCGACACTTCGGTGCCCACCAGCGGGCTGGCCTCGAGATCGGACAGTCCGCGAATGTATAAGCGGCGGTTGGCGGCGAACACGATTCGACTGCCGTCTGGCGAGATGGCCAGTATCTGATTTCCGGTCTCGAACAGCTGCTGGCCGTCCGCGAGTGGTAACGCAAACCTTGCCACCGCGGGCGGCGCGGCCGGCGCCGGAGAACGCCACATCACGCCGCCGACGAGCAGACCTCCCAGCACGAACGCAGCAGCGCCAAGGAGCGGGAGTCGGTATCGCGCCGGTCGCGATGTGTCAGCGACGTCGTGCAGCGGCGTGGTCAGCGCCTCGTCGATCTCGAGCCGTGCGTCGGATGCGTCCGCTAATCGTCGCGTGCGATCTTTTTCGAGGCAGCGACGGAGCAGCGTGCGCACCGTGGCGGGCGTCTCTCGAGGAAGCGCTCCGAGATCGGGCGTCTTCGTGAGCACGAACGCCAGCGTGTCGGACACATCCTCGCCGGCGAATGCGCGGTCGCCGGTGAGCATTTCGTAGAGCACGCAGCCGAAAGCCCACATGTCGCTGCGCCTGTCCGCCGGTTTGCCCTTGGCCTGCTCCGGCGACATGTACGCCGCTGTTCCGAGAATCACACCGGCCATCGTCATTGCTGGTGTTGTGATCGTTGGCGACAGCGACGCACTTGTGTCGCCAACTGCCGCGACCCTGCTTGGCTCGACGATCTTCGCCAGTCCGAAATCGAGCACCTTCACAGTGCCGTCGTCTCGGATCTTGATGTTGGCGGGCTTCAGATCGCGGTGGACGATGCCCTGGTCGTGCGCGGCTTCGAGTGCGTCGGCAATCTGCCTGGCGATGGCGAGCGCCTCGTCCAGTGGAAGTGGTCCCTGGGCGATCCGCTGCGACAGGTCCACTCCCTCGACCAGTTCCATGACGAGCGCGCGAATGCCGTCGGCCTTCTCGAGCCCGTAGATCTGCGCGATTCGAGGATGGTTCAGCGCAGCGAGTGTCTTGGCTTCCCGCTCGAAGCGTGCGAGCCGCTCCGGGTCGTTCGCAAACGTGTCAGGAATAATCTTCAGCGCGACCGCACGCGCGAGGTTGGTATCAAGCGCGCGATAAACTTCGCCCATCCCGCCCTTGCCGAGTTGGGCAGCAATCTCATACGGACCGAACCGGGTGCCAGGCGTGAGGGCCACGGCAGAGACGGCAGCGATTATAGGGGAGAAGCATTTCTTGCCGCCTCTGCCGTCATGTCGTGAACGAGGCGTCCGCAGAACTGCTTCTTCGCTGCGCTATGTGCCAAACTGCGCGGCGATTCGTTCGATCACCTTGGAAGGACTGACCCATGGCACGCGAGAAGGTGGCATTCATCTCGTAC
>Ga0310810_10010846_pt1 | contig 10632 bp, 8 predicted proteins | sample NCmetagenome_FD_207641 | JGI IMG/M metagenome (GOLD analysis project Ga0310810, IMG submission 207641) | Soil microbial communities from experimental microcosm in Duke University, North Carolina, United States - NC | ecosystem: Engineered > Artificial ecosystem > Soil microcosm > Unclassified ... | reverse complement strand
CGAGCGCGATGGCGAGCGCCTCACGGGCGCGCCCGCGCGCGACGCGCGAGCCCGCGAGGGCCAGCAGCGCGAGCGCGAGGTTGAACGCGATCAGGACCCAGGCGACGGCGTTGACCGAGGAGTCGAACTCGCGCAGGATCGCCGGCAGCGCGAGCGTGACGACCGACGAGTCCGCGAGCACGAGGCCGACGGCGAGCGCGAGCAGCAGCGACGCCGCCCCGGGACGCTCGCGCGGGCCCACCGCGGGCCTAGGAGGGGGGCTCGATGTCGAGCCCCTCCAGGAGCGCCGTGCGGCCGTCGGCCTCGTAGCGGACGTCGACGGAGTCGTTCTGGCGGTACGTGCCGACGCCGAAGGCCCCGAGCAACCAGCGCCCGGCGCCGAGCTTGCCCTCCTTGCGCAGCTCGCGCTCGAAGATGAGCCGGCCGTCCTTCACGGTGTAGTCGGTCCCCAGATCCTGGTGGACCCCGTTGACGTAGACGTCGAACGGCGGGCGCACGCCCGGAGGAAGAGGGACGACCGAAGGCATGACCCCATTATCGTGGCCGATGTGCCGTCGCGCGGCCGCAGGGGGAGTGCCCGGGAGGGCGAATCCACAAGGAGTTCGCGCCGAATGGTGCAATGCGCCCGTGCCGTGCTGTAGGAACCAGTGCACACGCAAGCGACACCGATGACCACCGACCTGCCCTACCGCGTCCGCCGTTCCGACCGCGCCCACCGCGTGCGCGTGAGCGTCGACGCCCGCGGCGAGGTCGAGGTCGTGCTGCCGCGGCGCAGCCCCGAGCGCGCCGCCGCCGCCGCGATCGTCGAGCTGCGGCCGTGGATCGACCGCCGGCTCGCGGAGGCGAGCGTCGTGCGCGAGCAGATCGCGGCGCGCGGGGACGCGCTGCCGTACCTCGGCGGCGAGCTCGTCCTGCGGCGCGAGCCGGGCCGCTCGCGCGTGCACCGGCGCGGCGACGAGCTGCTCGTCCCCGCCGGCGAGCGCGCGGACGCGGCGATCGAGCGCTGGTACCGGCGCGCCGCCGAGCGCGAGATCGCCCCGCGCCTGGACGCGGCCGTGGCGGCGCTCGGCACGCGCTACGCGAAGCTCACGATCCGCAACCAGCGCACGCGCTGGGGCTCGTGCTCCTCGACGGGCGCGATGAGCTTCAACTGGCGCCTGCTGCTGGCGCCCGAGGGCGTGCTCGACTACGTCGTCTGGCACGAGGCCTGCCATCTGCGCGTCATGGACCATTCGACCGGTTTCTGGTCGCTTGTTGAACGATATTGCCCCGATTACGAGGACCACCGGCGCTGGCTACGGCGCCATGGCACTACATTGGTGCTCTAGTGCGTGTCCTGGGAGGGAGAGCACCGGTTATCGGTGCGGTCGCGGCGGTCGCTGCGGTCATCGTGATCGTGGTCATCGTGCTGCTCGCCGGCGGGAGCAGCTACACCGTCCACGCCCGCTTCGTCTCGGCCAGCCAGATCGTCAAGGGCAACGCCGTGAAGGTCAGCGGCGAGTCCGTCGGCTCGGTCGGTGCGATCAAGCTCACCGACGACGGCCAGGCCGACGTCACGCTGAACATCGACGCCGACGGCTACCACCCGCTGCGCCGCGGCACGCGGGCGATCATCCGCCAGACGTCGCTGTCGGGCGTCGCCAACCGCTACGTCGACCTCCAGCTCGGCGGTGCGCGCGGCGCGAACATCCCCGACGGCGGGCAGCTCGCCACCGACAGCACCGAGGCCGCGGTCGACCTCGACCAGATCTTCGACACGTTCGACCCCAAGACGCGCGCCGGGACGCAGAAGTCGATCGAGTTCCTGCGCGACTTCCAGGCCGGCAGCGAGGACGAGGCCAACGCCGCGCTGCAGTATCTCAACCCGGCGCTCTCCTCGACGAGCCGGCTGTTCGCCGAGGTCAACCGCAACACCCCCGACTTCAAGCGCTTCATCGTCGAGACGTCGAAGCTCGTCACCGACGCCTCGGCACAGGACGACGTGCTCGCCGGGCTCGTCAGCAACCTCGCCGCGACGACCTCCGCCCTGACGTCGCACGGCGACAGCCTCGCGCAGGGCATCGGGCTGCTGCCGAACGTCATGCGCAAGGCGAACACGACGTTCGTCAACCTCCGCGCGTCGCTCGACGACCTCACGCCGCTCGTCAACGACGCCAAGCCGATCGTCGCGACGAAGCTGCGCCCGCTGCTCGCCGAGCTGCACCCCTTCGCCGTCGACGCGCGCCCCGCGGTCCGCGACCTGTCGCGGACCGTCCGGCGCCCCGGCGCCGACAACGACCTCGTCGAGCTGCTGCGCCGCCAGCCGGCGCTCGACAAGATCGCGACGCAGACGGCGCAGCGCAACGGCAAGGACCGCCCCGGCGCCTTCCCCGAGACGGTCAAGGCGCTGACCGGCCTCACGCCGCAGCTCGCCTTCCTGCGGCCGTACTCCCCCGACCTCGTCGGCTGGTTCGACGACTTCTCGACGAGCGGCGCCTACGACGCGATGGGCAGCTTCTCGCGCGCCGGCCTGGAGCTCAACGGATTCTCGCTGGGCCCGGTCGCCAACCTCCTGCCGGTCCCGCCCGAGCTGCGCAACCTCCTGCTGAGCGCCGGTACGAAGACCGGCCGCAACAACCGCTGCCCGGGCTCGATCGAACGCTCCTCGGCGGACAGCGGCAACCCGTACAAGCCGTCGCCGGACTTCAACTGCGACGCCTCCCAGGTGCCGATCGGGCCATGAGCCTCCGGCGCACACTGCTCTGCACGCTGCTCGTCCTCGCCGCCGGGGCCGCGACGACGTTCGCCGTCAGCGCGTCGGGCTCGGACCGCCAGACGTACACCGTCGTGCTCGACAACGCGTTCGGGCTGACACCCGGCGCCGACCTGAAGTCCTCCGGCGTGAAGGTCGGCAAGGTCACGAAGCTCGACGTCCAGCGCTCGACGGCCCGCGCGCTCGCGCGGATCGAGATCGACAAGCCGGAGTTCGCCGGCTTCCGCAAGGACGTCTTCTGCGAGGTCAAGCCGCAGTCGCTCATCGGCGAGTACTACCTCGACTGCGCGCCCGGCACGTCGGCCGACCCTGCGCCGTCGACGATCCCCGTCAAGCAGACCGCCGGCACGATCCCCCCCGACCTCGTGCTCGACATCCTGCGCCGCCCCGCGCGCGAGCGCTTCGGGCTCATCCTCTCCGAGCTCGGGATCGGCCTGACGGGCCGCGGCGACGACCTGCAGGCGACGATCCGCCGCGGCGTCCCGGCGCTGCGCGAGACCGACAAGGTCCTGAAGATCCTCGCCGACAACCGCCGCACGCTGCAGCAGCTGACCTCCGACGCCGACAAGGTGCTCGTCGAGCTCGCCCGCAACCGCGGCGACGTCGCGCGCTTCGTCAGCACCGCCGGCGCGACGACGCAGGCCTCGGCCGATCGCCGCGTCGAGCTCAAGGACACCGTCCACAAGCTGCCCGGCTTCCTGCGCGAGCTGCGCCCGACGCTCGCCGACCTCGGCACCGCCGCCGCGCAGCAGACGCCGGCGCTCGCCGATCTGCGCCGCGCGTCGCCGGACCTCACGCGCTTCCTCAAGCTGCTCGGCCCGTTCGCCGAGTCGGCCCGGCCGGCGGTGCGCGGGCTCGGCAAGGCGTCGGTGACCGGCATCGACGCCGTCCGCGAGGCGCGCTCGACCGTGCGCCAGCTGCGCGCGCTCGGCACGAGCGCCACCGAGCCGCTGCGCAACCTGCGCTTCATCCTCGAGCAGGTCGACGACCGCAACAACGCCGTCGAGCCCAACCGCCTGAGCCCCGGCAACGGCGCGGGCTTCACCGGCCTCGAGGCGTTCCTGCAGTACGCCTTCGTCCAGTCGCAGGCGATCAACATCTTCGATTCCCACGGCTACCTGCTGAAGCTCGAACTGCTCATCAACGAGTGCACGCAGTACACGAACGCCGAGACCGCGCGCGACAACCCGGCCCGCACGGCGCACTGCAAGCAGTGGCTCGGTCCCAACCAGACGGGTGGCGGCACGAGCGTCGTGGCGCGCACGCCCGCGCGCTCGAAGAAGCAGGCGCCGAAGGACAAGCAGGGCACTGAGACACCGTCGACGACGACGCCGACCGCCCCGACGGCGCCCGCCGCGCCGCCGGCCGCGCCGAAGAAGCCGCTGCCGAGCGCCAACGACCTGCTCAACAAGGTCCTCCCCGGCGTCACCGACAAGCTCAAGGACAAGCTCACGCCGCCGCCGAAGACGCGGTCGACGTCGGACGCGAGCGACCGCAACCTCCTCGACTACCTCCTCGGCCCATGACAGCGCGTCATAACTCGACCGCAACCAGTGCGAACTCCGGAGGCCGGTCCTCGCGATGAGAGGCCGCCGCCCACAGTCCGTCGCCACCAACCCCGTCTTCGTCGGGGCCGCGACGACGCTCGTCATCGTCGTCGCCGTCCTGCTCGCCTACAGCGCGAACAAGGGCCTGCCGTTCGTGCCGACGTTCGAGCTGAAGGTCGACACGCCCAACGCCGCGCGCCTCGTCGTCGGCAACGAGGTGCGCGAGGGCGGCTTCCGCATCGGGCAGGTCGGGGCGATCGATCCCGTGCCGGGCAGCAAGTCGGGCGCGCAGGTCACGCTGAAGCTCAACACCTCGGCGACGCCGCTGCCCGACGACTCGACCGTCCGCATCCGCCCGCGCTCGGCGCTCGGGCTGAAGTTCGTCGAGATCGTCCGCGGCAAGTCGTCGCACGCGATCCCCGACGGCGGCACGATCTCCGCGAGCGCCAACGCCGTCGGGCCCGAGCTCGACGACTTCTTCTCGACCTTCGACGAGCAGACGCGCGCGAACATCGACACGAACCTCGACTACTTCGGGACGGCGATCGCCGGGCGCGGGGACGCGATCAACCGCACGATCGCGTCGCTGCCCGAGCTCTTCGGCGACCTGCCGCCGGTCATGCGCACGCTCTCGGACCCCGACAACCAGCTGCGGCGGCTCGTGACGGAGACCGGCGACGTCACGCGCATCATCGCGCCGCTGTCGAACACGTTCGCGCGCGGCTTCACCGGGATGGCCGACACGTTCGGGGCCCTCTCCAGCGACCCGCAGGCGCTGCGCGACGCGATCGCCGCGACGCCCGCGACGCTCGCCGAGGGGATCCGCTCGCTGCCCGACACGCGCCCGTTCCTCAGCGAGCTGGCCGGGATCTCCGACGAGGTCCGCGGCACGGCGCGCGAGCTGCGCCGCAGCCTGCCGCCGGTCAACCGCGCGCTCGCCGCGGGCACCCCGGTGCTGAAGCGCACGCCGGAGTTCACGGACGACCTCGAGGGCTCGCTGCGGGCGCTGCGCGACCTCGCGAAGTCGCCGACGACCGACATCACGCTCGCCGGGCTCACCGCGACGATGAAGACGCTCAACCCGACGCTGCGCTACGTCGGCCCGCACGTCACCGTCTGCAACTACTTCAACTACTGGTGGACGTTCCTCGCCGACCACATCTCCGACGAGGACGCGACCGGCACGGTCCAGCGCATCCAGGTCAAGCTCGCTCCGCTGCAGCAGGAGAACTCGATGGCGAGCTTCGGCGCGACGCGGCCGGCCAACGGCGGCACCGTCGACCCCGTGACGAAGGCGCTGTCGGGCGACGCCGCCGCGCTGCACGACCAGATTTACAACGCGGCGGTCGACTCGCAGGGCAACGCCGACTGCGAGTCCGGCCAGCGCGGCTACCCGACGCGCGCCGCGCAGGGCTTCCCCGCCGACCTCAACATCGCCGTCGACACGCGCACGCCGGGCGATCAGGGCCCGACGTACAAGGGCCGCCCCAGCGTGCCCAAGGGCCAGACGTTCTCCTCGCGCCCCAACGGCATCGCGCCGCAGGTGGAGCCGTGATGCGCGACCGCGGCCCCAGCCCCTTCACCGTCGGCGTCGTCCTGATCGTCGCCGCGCTCGTCGTGACGTACCTCGGCTTCCGCAAGGACGTCCCGTTCCTCAACAGCCCGTACACGATCAAGATGGCCGTCCGTGACACGAACGGCATCAACAAGCGCTCGCCGGTGCGGATCGCCGGGGTCGAGGTCGGCCGCGTCGAGAAGATCGAGCACACGAGCCCGGGCTCGAAGTCGGCGACGCTGACGCTCGCGATCCTCGACAAGGGCCGGCCGGTCTACGACGACGCGACCGCGAAGATCCGGCCGCGGATCTTCCTCGAGGGCAACTTCTTCGTCGACCTCTCCCCGGGCACGGCGCGGGCCGGCGAGATGCACGACGGCGACATGATCCCCATCGCGCGCACCGCCAGCGCGGTCCAGTTCGGCCAGGTCCTCAGCGCGCTGAAGAGCGACACGCGCGCCGACCTGCAGAACGTCTTCCGCGAGGTCGGCAAGGCGCAGGACGCCGGCGGCGCGAAGGCCTTCAACGACTCGCTGAAGTACCAGCCGGCGTCCTACAAGTTCGCCGCGATCGTCTCCGAGGCGCTGCTCGGCAAGCGCCCGGGCGACCTCGGCGACTTCATCCGCGACAGCGGCGCCGTCGCCGGCGCGATCGAGCGCGATCCGGGACGGCTGCGCTCGCTGATCGTCGACTTCAACACGACGGCGGGCGCGCTGGCGTCCGACCAGAGCGCCCTCAGCGCGGCGGTCGGCGAGCTGCCGGCGACGCTGCGCGCGGCACCACCCGCACTCGACGCGCTCAACGCCGCCTTCCCGGACGTGCGCCGCTTCGCCATCGGCGCCCGCCCCGGCGTGCGCTCGCTCGGGCCGACGGTCGACGCGACGCTGCCGCTCGTCAAGCAGCTGCGCGGCCTCGTGCGGCCGAGCGAGCTGCGCGGCCTGTCGGCCGACCTGCGCAGCGCGACCCCGGCGCTCGCGCAGCTCGCGAAGACCGGGACGTCGGTCCTCGAGAAGCTGCGGTCGCTCGCGAGCTGCGCGACGAACGTCCTCGTGCCGACCGGCAACGACCAGATCGTCGACAAGGCCTTCCCGACGCACGGCCCGGTCTACCAGGACCTCGCGAAGTTCCTCCCGGGCCTCGCCGGCGAGAGCCGCTCCTTCGACGCCAACGGCCCGTTCTTCAAGGTCCTCGGCACGGGCGGCGCCGAGACGCTGAACCTCGGCAACGGCCTCGTCGGCTCGACGTTCGATCCGGTCGTCGGCAACAACCCGCCGCCAGTCCGCGAGCGGCCGCCGCTGCGGCCCGACGTCCCGTGCGAGACGCAGGACCAGCCGGACCTGCACTCGATCCCGAAGGGCCCGCCGACCGCGGTCAGCACGGCGGGCGCGGCGAGCTCCAAGCGCGAGACGCGGGCGCAGTCGGTCGCGGTCGACTACATGCGCCGCCTGCTCAAGCTCCAGGGCCGCGACACGAAGGTCCTCGACCGCCCGATCACGCTCAACGAGATCCGCGCGATCGCCGCCGACAACGGCCTGACGAAGCAGCTCGACAAGGCGATCGCGAAGGCCGGGCGATGAAGCGCGTCATCCAGAAGAACCTCGGGCCGTTCCTCGCGATCATCGGTCTCGTCGCGATCGCCGTCGTCGTCGGCGGCTACATCCTCACGCAGCAGCGGCTGCGCTTCCCGCTCATCCAGGACAAGCCGATGCGCGTGAACGTCGCGCTCGACAACGCCCAGGCCGTCACGCCGGGCCAGGGCCAGACGGCGCAGGTCGCGGGCGTGAAGATCGGCGACATCGCCGAGGTCTCGCTCAAGGGCGGCCGCGCGATCGTCGGCCTCGACATCGAGCCGAAGTACGCCGACCTCATCCACCGCGACGCGACCGCGCTCCTGCGGCCGCGCACGGGCCTGAAGGACATGTACGTCCAGATCTTCCCCGGCAAGGACGGGCCGCCGGTGAAGGAGGGCTTCACGATCCCCGTGCAGAGCTCGCTCACCGACGTCGACCTCGACGAGATCCTCTCGACGCTCGACACCCGCACGCGCGACTACGTGACGCTCCTGGCCAACGGCGCCGGCGAGGGCCTGAAGGGCCGCGGCAGCGACCTCGCCCGCGTGTTCGAGCGCTTCGGGCCGACCGTGCGTGATCTCAGCCGCGTGAACCACGCCGTCGGCAAGGAGCGCGTCGCGCTGCGGCGCCTCGTGACGTCGCTGGCCGAGGTCAACGGCACGCTGGCGCGCAAGCCCGAGGCGCTCACGCGCCTCGTCGACACCGGCGCGACGACGCTGCGGGCGTTCGCCTCCGAGGACGCCGCCCTGCGCAGCTCCGTGACGGAGCTCGCCCCGACGCTGCAGCAGGCGACGAAGACGCTCAACGCCGTGACGCCGTTCGCCAACGAGCTCGGGCCGGCGACCCGCGCGCTGCTGCCGGCCGTCAAGCAGCTGCCGAGCGTCAACGCCGCCGTCGGGCCGTTCGCGCGCGAGGCGACGCCGATCGTCCGGACGAAGATCCGGCCGTTCGTCCGCAAGGCCCGGCCGGTCACGAAGGACCTCGCCCCCGCCGCCCGCGGGCTCGCGCGCGCCTTCCCGGAGCTCGACCGCGACGGGACGGTCCTCAACCACTTCACGAACATGCTCGGCTACAACCCCAACGGCGCCGAGCCGCCGGACAAGGCCGGCCGCGAGGAGGGCTACCTCTTCTGGCTGTCGTGGCTCGCGCACCAGACGACGAACCTCCAGAGCACCGATGACGCCAACGGCCCGATGCGCCCGATCTTCCTCACGGGAACGTGCAGCACGTTCACGAGCCTCGTCAACGACCTGCCGGCGGCCGAGTTCGCGCTCGGGCTCTCGCCGCTGCTCGCGACGGTCTGCAAGAACCCGACGACGACCTCGCTCAGCGCGACGAAGTCGCTGAAGACGCTGAAGACGATCTCGAGCCTCGTCCCGAAGGGCACCGGATGAACACCTCGGCCCCCACGCCCGGCCGGATCCTCGTCATCAGCGCGTTCGCGCTGACGTGCTTCGGCCTGCTGCTGTTCCTCTGGCTCGCCTTCGGCGGCGCGATCCCGCTGAAGCCCGAGGGCTACCGCGTCCAGGTCGCCTTCACCGACGCGACGACGCTCGCCGACCAGGCCGACGTCCGGATCGCCGGCGTCTCGGTCGGCAAGGTCGTCAAGAAGGAGCTCGCGCCGGGCGGCAATCGCACCCTGACGACGATCGAGCTGAAGAACCAGTTCGCGCCGCTCAAGCGCGACGCGCGGGCGATCCTGCGCCAGAAGACGCTGCTCGGCGAGACGTACGTCGAGCTCACGCCCGGCGACCGCAACGCCCCGGACATCCCGGAGGGCGGGCGCCTGGCCGATGGCCGCGTCAAGCAGGCCGTCGAGTTCGACGAGTTCCTCCAGGTCTTCGACAAGCCGACACGCAAGGCGTTCCAGGAGTGGCAGGCGAGCATCGTGAAGGCCGGCGCCGGGCGCGGCCGCGACCTCTCCGACGCGCTCGGCAACCTGCCGGTGTTCACGGAGAACGCGCAGAGCGTCGTCGACGTCCTCAACGACCGCCGCAGCGCGCTGCGCGACCTCGTCCGCAACGGCGGGCGCACGCTCGAGCAGATCACCCGCAACGAGACGGCGCTCTCGACGCTCGTGCAGCGCAACACCGAGCTCTTCGGGGAGCTTTCGACGCAGCGCGACGCGATCGCCTCCTCGATCAAGATCCTCCCGACGTTCCTCGACGAGTCCAAGCAGACGCTCGCGAAGCTCCGGACGTTCTCCGTGAACACCGAGCCGCTCATCCGCAACCTGCAGCCGGTGCTGACCGACCTCGAGCCGACGCTCGCGGCGCTGCGGCGGCTGTCGCCGGACCTCGAGAACCTCTTCGACAACGTCGACCCGCTGATCTCGGCGGGCCACAACGGCCTGCCGGCGCTCTCGCGCGTCCTGCGCGGCCTGGACCCGACGCTCGCCACGACCGGGCCGTTCCTGCAGCAGCTCAACCCCGTGCTGCAGTTCCTCGAGCTCAACCAGACGAAGATCGCCGACTTCTTCGCCATCGGGCCGGCGACGCTCGGCGGGATCCGCGCGACGGTGCCGGGCAGCAAGAGCAACGGCCACGTGCTGCCGCAGATCATCATGCTCGGCAGCCAGTCCCTGCCGGCCCTCACGCGCTCGAAGGACAACCGCGGCAACGCCTACGTCCCGCCGAACGCCAAGCGCGACCCGAGCTCGCTGACGCTCCCGAGCTTCGACTGCAACAACTCCGGCGTGAAGGGCCCGACGAACACGCCCGGCTGCAACGTCATGGTCCCGGTGCCGTTCCAGGGCCGCGACCAGCGCTTCCCGCAGGTGCACGCGGCCGGTCCGGGCGGCGCGTCCTCCGGCGGCTGACCGCGGCGTGACGCGCGTCGGGGTCGTCGGCCACGTCGAGTGGGTGAGCTTCGCGGTCGTGCCGCGGGTGCCGCTCGCCGGCGAGATCGTCCATGCGCGCGACGTGTTCTCCGAGCCGGCCGGCGGCGGCGCGGTCGCCGCAGTGGCGCTGCGCAGGCTCGCGGGCGCGGTGACGTTCCTCACGGCGATCGGCAACGACGACGCCGCACGCGCGACCGAGGAGCGGCTGACCGAGGTCTACGGCGTGACGCTGCGGGCGGCGCGCCGCGAGGCGCCGCAGCGGCGCACGTTCACGTTCCTCGACGACGCCGGCGAGCGCACGATCACGGTGCTGGGCGAGCGGATCGTGCCGGCGATCGACGACCCGCTGCCCTGGGATGCGCTGGCCG
>Ga0310810_10010843_pt1 | contig 10632 bp, 10 predicted proteins | sample NCmetagenome_FD_207641 | JGI IMG/M metagenome (GOLD analysis project Ga0310810, IMG submission 207641) | Soil microbial communities from experimental microcosm in Duke University, North Carolina, United States - NC | ecosystem: Engineered > Artificial ecosystem > Soil microcosm > Unclassified ... | reverse complement strand
AGTACACGCTTGGTGGCGAGTTGTTCAAGTCGCGGGGATTTGCCGAAAAATCGCCATTTCACCAACTGTTTGATCTGTAAAGAAGACCCGAATTCCTCAATTTTTCGTAAACGCACGCTGCAGTTTTCGCATCCTTCGTGTGCGCGAGCTGTTCACCATTTAGCTTCGGAAACGCACAGGAGGTAAGGTTCGGCCCGGCAGTAGTCTGGATCGGAATCAATACTCCTAGCCCGACGCCCATAGCAAGGTAGTTCGCATGGTTCTCAGGCCAGTCTTGGGGCAGGCAAAAGAAAAAGCGCCCGAAAAGAGCGCTGTAATCTGACCCCAGTTGACCCCCGGGATCTCGTAAGTGGTTGCGGGGGGTGGATTTGAACCACCGACCTTTGGGTTATGAGCCCAACAGGATATTGCTAAATCCCGCTGAATCAACTGATCTTAAGTTCCTCTCACCGAGAAAAACTTCCCAAACAGCCTAGGTTTTGGACCCTACTTGGACTCAAGGTCCAAGAAAGCCAGTCAACTGCGGATGCGGTGTTTGCCTCACAAGCTCTGCGTCTCCAGGGATTGCTGTTAAAAGAGGGCACATCGGTGGGAGACACTGAGGACCTAATACATGTTTCTGGAGAAAGTGACCCGACCGGCTGTAGCCGGGAAGGACACCCCGTAATTTACCACCCTCGAAAGCTAAAACTGCATACAGCGCTACGAGAACTCGGTTGGGCTCACATCAGCGAACTTGACGATGCTGCCCGACTCGGAGATCGAGCCATCCCGGAACCTATCCTTGTGAGTACTCGGGGAGTTGTACTGTCCGGTCTTGGAGCCTGGCAATTGGCGTTGTTGGACTCTAGGACGGAAATCGCCTGTATCGAATACTCATTGAACGAGGATGAATCTTTGCAGTTCATTCTCGGCCAGCATCGAACTCGTCGCCAGTGGAATGCCTTTGTCCTGATTCGCCTCGCTTTGACTTTAGAGCCTCATTTTCAAGAGAAGGCGCTGAACAATATGCGTGCGGGAGGCAAATACAAGGCTTGGACAAATTTGCCAGAGGCTGACCGCATCGACGTTCGTCAAGAGATCGCGAAGGTAGCAGGGACAGGAACAGGCAATGTGAGCAAGGTTAAAGCGATCCTACGCAGCGCCCATCCGAACATCATCAGCGCTCTACACAGTGGTCAACTAAGCATCCATCGAGCGTGGGGATGGCGCAACCTGCCGAAGGCCGCACAAAAAGAAGAGTTCGCTCGGCGCGAGGAGGAGCGGACTCAAAGCAAGGTATTGCGAGGAGTTGTTGAAAGTCGCGGAAAGCCCCCTTTCAATGCCACCGAGACCATCGCAGCGTTGCGTATGTTGGAATCGCACAACCCCGGATGCATTGTTATTCGGGCCGGCACCAGGATGAGCACAGTCGTGACCCTAGGGGAAGATGCGAATCGACTGAATCTTCAATGCTCTTTCAAGGGAGACGCACTGATGAATGTTTATGAATGGGCCAAGCCGAGGCGCCGCAAACATAACTGGGGAAGACGAATTGTTCGATACTCCCGATCGGCTCAAGGAGCTGGTCATGCTTATGCAGCTCAGCTTTCCCAGCAACATGCGGGTCAGCCTGTATGAAGGCGGCACTTCGAAATCGCATCTGCCCGTTCGCCAGTTAGCCAGCTTGCCGCAACCAGTTGAGCCACTTCCCTTCCAGCCGAACGCCGGCTCCTCTGACACGGTTCGTCCGCCCGAGCCGTTTCTCGCCGAAGTACGTGCCAAATTAATTGTCAATGAAAGGCTCGGCTGGATGTTGTCGATTTACTTCTGCATTGGTGAGCTACTGACGGCTCATGAGCTAGTCACAAAAGTCCAGGATGCATTCCGGATTCTGCAGAGCTGGTCCGATGCCCATACCCTGGATGAATCAACCTGGGCGGAGCTCCCGTGCGCTAGCCCGCATATCCAATAAACCAACCTCATCGGTATCAACATCCGCACCACATGGAAACACAACCAGGCACACGTCCAGCGTATCCTCACTCCCATTGCAACACTCTCGAATAGCGTTAGAAATGATGTTTTGATTTTCCTATTCATTCAGGACTAAGTCCTGGCCTGGTACTACTTCGCTTCCATCACAGCTAGCTGTGACCACCATCACCGTGAAGCTTGACCAAAGACTGGTGGAATATCGAAACGCTACTCCAGCCAATCCTGTGAGCAGCAGTATCCTTCAGCGCGGAGCAGTCTTTATGGCGCTCGGAACAGACCAAATCATCCACGAAGTAGGCGCGTTATTAGACCGCCAAATCAGAATGACAATGTCGGGAGCGGGGGTAAGTTGCCTTACCAATGCACAGTGGTGTGAATACAATAAGCGGGAAAGGCAAATCACCGAGTTATTGAAAGAATTCGACACATTGAACTCACGCCCGATTGATGGCAAGCGGCCAGCCTGAGAAACTCAGAAGGGCGCTTCACGTTATCAGCAAGCCTCGTAGTTCGTCGTGATCACATCAGAGTAGTGACTCGAATCACCGATATTAGATTTCTCGGAGCGTCAACATAGCTTCGCTCAGGCGCACGCGCTCGCACCGGCTGCCCCTCGGGTCTCGACACTTGGATCTTTTATAGCCGTGCGCCGTGAGCCGGGATGGGGGAGCGCGAGTGATTTCCTATTACGTGTTCCTCTGAGCACTTAAATGCATGGCCGCACATTTCAACGTGTCATACACGCACTGTGATTGAGATCACATCTCTATGTGATTTGCCTTCTAGCTGGTGACTACGATCAAAGGTAGTATTCGGCAATTCTTGGGAACAGATTAGAGGGCCAAACTCCAAATTCAAAAAGGGGGTTCCAGATGAACCGAGTGGGAGCGTTTATGTTGACGATCGTTCTTATTGTGGTTCTTTTATTCGTGTCTGCAATGAATCCACCCCAAGTGCAGGCAGTTCCTAGCTATGCTCGCCAGACAGGGCTGGCGTGCAGCGGATGTCATTACACTCCCCCGGAACTCAATCCTGCCGGCCGAAGATTCAAGCTACTCGGCTATGTGGATCGTGCGGATGACACGAAAGTCGTAAAGTCGGATGGCGGTAAGAAACGCGCCGCGCTCGATCTTCTGGCAACTTTGCCGCTGTCGGCTTGGCTGGAGACGTCATTCACATCGACAAAATCGCCCGTCCCCGGAACCCAGAACGGCAGTATCGAATTGCCCCAGGATGTCTCGCTATTCCTTTCGGGCGCGTGGACATCCCATGTCGGCAGCTTCATGCAGGCCACCTACGACACCCAAGATGACCACTTCAGCATGGATAACACCGACATCCGTTTTGCCAAGAGCACGAAGTGGGCAGACAAAGAATTCGTTTATGGATTAAATGTCAATAACAATCCTACCGTCGAGGACCTTTGGAACAGCACCCCGGCATGGGGCTATCCATTCGTCGCCGATGACTGGGCGCCTACCCCAACCGCGGCCCCAATCGTCTCTTCTTTGGGTCAGGACGTAGCTGGATTCGGTGGTTATTTTATGTGGAATAACCACCTTTACGGGGATGTGACTCTTTATCGTACACAACACATCGGCAGTGCCCAGCCTAACAGCGGGGCCGACTTTGCAATCAACGTGCGTGGACTTGCGCCCTATTGGCGCTTTGCCTGGCAGCAACTGACTGCCAAAACCCAATATGAGTTCGGGACCTACGGCATGCATTTGCGGTCAACTCCCAACGCTATCACCGACGTGAGCGGAGCAACCCTTCCATTCCAGGATTCATTCACGGACTGGGCGGTCGACGCCCAGATCGATCGCACCCTGTTCCGCACCGATGTCCTGTCGTTCCGCGCCAGCTACATACATGAGAATTCGAGTCTCTTGGCTAGCGTTCCGGACCAACCGTCGAACCATTTGAATACCGTTCAAGCAAACGCCGAGTACCACATCGGTAATCGTGCATCCGGGGCTTTCGGCTGGTTCAACACGACTGGTACGACCAACCCATTCCTGTATACGCAAGATCCCGTGGATGGAAGCGCCAACGGCGATCCGAGAGGCTCAGGGTACATTGCGAACTTCTCCTACTGGCCGTGGCAGAATCTGCAGCTTTCTGCGCAGTACACGGGTTATACGAGATTCAATGGCGGTTCCAATAACTATGATGGTGCCGGTCGCAACGCGAGCGGCAATAACACGGTTTACTTGGTTGCGAGGTTCGTCTTCTGAGATCGCAGGACAAAACCGGACGTGAATACAAGGAGAATAGTGAGATGAAATACAAAGGCTTGGTGTGGATGTTGGTGGTGACTGGATTGAGCGTCGCTGCGTGGGCCGGGGATATCGAAGGCAAAGTCACGGGCAAGAAAGGCAAGTCGGTGGTTTACGTGGATGCCATCGCGGGCAAGAGCTTCCCCGCTCCCAAGCAACACCCGGTGATGGACCAGAAGGGCCTGATGTTTGTGCCGCATATCATGGTGGTCCAGGAGGGCACAACCGTTGAGTTCTTGAATAGCGATACCGTACAACACAACGTCTTCTGGACTGCGGTCGGCAACGATAAAAAAGCCGGACACAACCTTGGCACTTGGCCAAAAGGCGACAAGCGCGCGTACACCTTTGACAAAGCGGGTGCCGTGCCGTTGCTGTGCAACGTTCACCCCGACATGGCGGGCTACTTGATTGTCAGTCCAACTCCTTACTTCGCCGAAACGGACGAGAGTGGCAACTACAAGATCACGGACGTGCCGGACGGCAGCTACACGGTGACAGCATGGCACGAAGGTGCAAAAGCTGAGTCCAAGCCCGTGACTGTTTCGGGTTCGGGCAAGGCGGACTTCACGCTCAAGTAGCTATTCTGTCGTTTTGAGCAGGGGAGACGGAGTTGCTTAAGGCTCCGCTGCCCGGCTCGTTGTCGTTCCCCGCTTTCAGGTTTCAACGGGGCTGAAGCACAACGTCAATGCTGAAGCGATTCAAAAACAAGAAAGTCGATGCCGATTGGCTTCACACTAACTTCCCTTGCATGATGGCTTGTCCGGCACATACCAACGCCGGACGCTACGTCGGGCTGATTGCTGAGGGACGGTTCGACGAAGCCTACCGGCTGGCACGTGATCCGAATCCGCTGGCCAGCATTTGCGGGCGAGTCTGTGCACATCCTTGCGAAACTGCATGCCGCCGCGGAGAGATCGATCGGCCGATTTCCATTCGAGCACTCAAGCGATTTCTCACTGAGCAGTTTGGCCCCGAGTCGAAGAACCCCATCAATGTCAACGACGGACGGGGTCAAAGCAAGCTTCCATATAAGGTTGCGGTAGTGGGCGGAGGCCCCGTCGGGCTCTCAGCGGCGCACGATCTCGGGTTGATGGGCTATGCGGTCACGATCTTCGAAGCGGCTCCCGTGGCAGGCGGAATGCTGTATCTCGGCATCCCCGAGTATCGTTTGCCCCGCGATGTGGTGGAAGCGCAAGTTCGCGAGATCCTTGAAACTGGCGATATCACACTCAAACTGAATCAGGCTGCGGGGCGTGACTTCACAATCTCTGATTTGCGGCGCCAGGGATTCGATGCCGTGCTCATCGCGGTCGGTGCGCACCGCAGTCGCGATCTGAGCATACCGGGTGTCGACCTTGATGGCGTTCACAAGGGAATAGATTTTCTACTGAACGTAAATCTTGGCTACAAGTTCACGATCGGCAAGAAGGTCGTCGTGATCGGCGGCGGGAACGTCGCTATGGATGTGGCGCGGTCGGCGGCCCGTGAAGTTGTGCGGCAGCATGCCGAGGGCGTCGAGGAAGTCGAGCCCTCGGCGGAAAACGTTTCCGCGGTCGCCGCCAAGGAAATGGTCGACATCTCGCTTTCGGCATTGCGCATGGGAGCCCGCGAGGTGAACTTGGTCTGTCTCGAGCGCCGCGTTGAGATGCCCGCCGCACTGGAAGAGATTGAAGAAGCGGAAGAAGAGGGGATCATCATTCATCCCGGATTTGGTCCGAAGCAGATCATCGGCAGAGACGGCAAAGTCGCCGCCCTCGAAACTCTGAAGACGAAGTGGGTCTTCGACGAGAATCGGCGCTTCAATCCTGCGTTTTACGAGAACAGCGAAAGCCAGATCGAGTGCGACACCGTCATTATGGCCATCGGCCAGGCGCCGCGGCTCGACTTTTTCATTCCGCAAGATAAGGTTGACATCTCTCCCCGCGGGCTCATCGCTGTCAACCCGCAAACCCTGATGACTTCATCCCCCGGAATCTTCGCCGGCGGGGATTGTGTCTTCGGACCACGCCTGATTATCGACAGTGTTGGTGACGGCAAACGAGCAGCTGTGGGAATAGACGAATACCTGCGCGGTGAGAAGCATCCTCAACCGCTCATCGAAGTCGAACTACTCAAACGGCATTCGATGCCGTTCGGGTACCTCGACCTCAACCGCCAACCAGTTCCGATGCTGCCCCTCGAGCGCCGCACGGGCGTAACCGAGGTTGAAATTGGCTACGACGCGAAGTCAGCAATCGCCGAAGCCCAGCGCTGCCTCCACTGCTGGGTGAACACCATTTTCGAAGCCACCCCGGAAGACGGAAGCATGTGCATCCTGTGCGGTGGCTGTGTGGATATCTGCCCGGAGAACTGTCTGGAACTGGTTTCCCTCGCCCGCATCGCGTTCGAGCCTGAAACTATCCAGCACATCCGCGAAAACCAGGAGTGCTTTGGCGCCGAGTTCGACGAGGTGACAGCTGATGAATTGGGGGTTGTGACGGGCGCGGCTATGCTTAAGGACGAGACACGCTGCATCCGCTGCGGCCTGTGCGCCATGCGCTGTCCGGTCGGCACCATCACGATGGAGTCGTACAACCTGCTTCCGGCGGAGCCGACCGGCCTCATTTCAGTCGCAGACATCGGAGCGGGATTGCAGAAATAGCAAGAGGAAACCATGGCTGAAGAGAAGAAAAGTCCGTTGGGAGACGAACTGAGCCGGCGTCAGTTCTTCACGAAACTCGGATTGGGATCACTGAGCATTGCTGCCGTTGGAACCGCGGCCTTCTCGTATCAATACCTGGAACCGAACGTGCTCTACGAGCCGTCGCCGGTGGTGAATGCTGGCAAGCCCGATCGCTATCCGCTCGACTCGGTCACCCTCGATGTGAACAACGCGATCTACATCATCCACTCGCAGGAAGGCTACTTCTCACTCAGCGCAGTCTGCACTCATCTCGGCTGCCTGACAGCATGGAAGCCAGAGTTGGGCATCATCGCTTGTCCCTGCCATGGCAGCAAGTTCTACGTGCACAGCCAGGATGCCCACAAACCGGGGGACAAGATTGAGGGTCCGGCGCCCCGGCCGCTTCCGTGGAAACGCTGCTGGCTCAATGACGACGGCGATCTGCTGGTCGATCGCTCGACCGACGTACCGGCTCTGGCGCGGGATTCATTTGTGCGGGTCTAGCTTGAGGAAATCAGTATGGCGAAAACCGTAGACCAATATTTCGACGAGTTGCAGCAGACGCGGGTCTGGCGGTCGATCTTCCGTAGCGGCGCCGGATCGAGCACTCTGAAGCGGGCTCTGGCCATTCAGCAGAATGTATTTCTGCATCTGTTCTCAACCAAGGTCCGCACGCGCATGCTGGGCTTCAGCGCAACTTGGTACTTAGGCACCTTAACGCTGGGAACATTTCTGATTCTGGTCGCCACCGGAATCCCGCTGATGCTTTACTACCATCCATCTGTTCCGCAGGCCTACGCCGATACCAAGGACCTGCAGTTCGTAGTGTCGTCCGGAATGTTTTTGCGCAACCTGCATCGCTGGTCAGCGCACGCCATGGTGTTTCTGGCCTTCGCCCACATGTTCAAAGTGTTCTACCGCGGAGGGTATCGCGCGCCCCGAGAGTTCAACTGGGTGATCGGCGTCATCCTTCTTCTGATCACGCTTCTGCTCAGCTACACCGGATATCTGCTTCCCTGGGATCAGCTCGCATACTGGGCGATCACAGTGGGATCGAATATTGCCTCCGCGGTGCCTTTGATTGGGGACAAAATCCACTTTCTGCTCCTGGGCGGGAACGGTGTCAACGCCAACGCGCTGCTTCGCTTCTACGTCCTGCACTGCATGATTCTGCCGCTGACAGCCATGTTCTTCGTTGCGATTCACTTTTGGCGAATCCGCAAGGACGGTGGCCTTTACTCCCACGACAGTGAGCCGGCCACGGTTCGCGCCAGGAATGGTCGAGTGACTGACGGGAAGGAGGCTAATTAATGATGGCCGAAAATAAAGACTTCGTGGCCGGTATTGACTCGAATGCCAAGAAGTCTCCCCGCCGGATTGTATTCATCACGCGCCGCACCTCGGCCCAAGTGAAGGCCGAGACTGAAGATCAGATCCAGACCTTTCCGGAAGTGCTCTTCCGCGCGGCTGTCGCAATCATGGCGCTGGCGATCGTCCTCACATGGATCGCACTCTTCTTTAACGCGCCCCTCGAGGGCTTGGCTGATCCGTCGCACACTCCAAACCCGGCAAAAGCGCCATGGTACTTCCTCGGCCTGCAGGAACTGCTGCACTACTTCCCGCCCGTCATGGCAGGCGTGCTGGCGCCCGGCTTGGTGGTGATGGCGCTGATCGTAATTCCGTATTTCAAGGTCAATATTGAAGCGCAAGGCTTGTTCCTGAAGAACCGACAAAGGCGTCTGCAGATTTTCTATGCCGTCGCGATGGTTCTGTCGATCTTTCTTTTGTTATTCAAGGTCTACGACGCTTTGCTGCCCACGCTGATTATGGCGGGACTTATGCTGCTGGCTGCGCACAGTTCCCCGCAATCCCGGTCACCGTTTCTCAGATATCTGGCGGGCAGACCTCTTTCATTTTGGGTGATGACTTGGTTTCTGTTCGAACTGGTGGTGCTTACCGCCATCGGTACTTTCTTCCGTGGGCCGGGCTGGTCTTCGGTCTGGCCATGGCAGGGCTCATAACGATGGTCACAATACGGAACAACGGGAAGCAGTCATGATGAGGGGAAAATTTACCTCGCTGTGGCAAAAACTGTTCGGAGACAGCGTGCGCGCCTTCGGCGTCGTCAGCGTAATCTTCCTGGTTTCGATGGCGATTGCTCCGGCGAAGAACTTTTTCAGCGAGTGGCGTCACTATCAGCGCGGCTACCTCAGCGTAATCCGCAGCCGCAGCGATTCCAATTCGCTGCGACGGCACTTTAAGGCCGGAATTCAGCAGATATGGCTTCCTGACCTGGGTGTAGTGGACCGCTGCACAAGCTGTCATGTGGCACTCAAGGAAGCCAGTCTGACCGACGTTGCGATGCAACCCTACCGCAAACATCCCGTTATTCCTCACAAACTGGATGAGTTCGGGTGCACAACCTGCCATCGCGGACAGGGAGCTGCGACTACCATTGCCGAGGCTCACAGCAGCACGCTTGCCTGGGAACAGCCAATTCTCCCGGCCAGCTACATCGAGTCCTCCTGCGGAGAATGCCATCGCGGACAACTGCCGGGAACACCGAAACTGAACCAGGGTCGGTATCTGCTTGCACGGCAAGGATGCGTGCACTGCCACACGGTGAAGCAGCCCGACGGCAGCACGCTGAAGGCGACCGATGATCCGCCTTCGTTGTCGCACATCGCTGACAAAACCACGCGGGAATGGATCTTCGCATGGCTGAAAGATCCGCAGGCATATGCGACGACGTCGACCATGCCGAATTTCAGGCTCAGTGATGACGATGCGCGCGATATTTCTGCCTTTCTGGTTGCCAACAGCACGCCTGTGGCGGGGGATAGTATCACGCTGTCAGCCAGGACATCGAGCGATCCCGCAGCCGGCGCGAGCCTTTATGGCGAGTCCTTCTGCGCCTCCTGCCATGCAGTGCAGAATGCCGCAGGCAATATTGTGGGCGGTGACGTGGGGCCGGAACTGACTCGGGTGGGCAGCAAAGTCAAACCGGAGTGGCTGCAGGCTTGGCTGCGGAATCCCCGAGTCTATGACGCGGGCACCGGCATGCCGCACTACCGCTTCACCGACAGTCAGATTACGACGCTCTCCGGGTTCTTGCTGGCTAAGACAGATTCCGATGTGCTGGCCAACGTCCACCTGGAACGGGCGACGCCGGAGCAAATCGCGCACGGCAAGCGCCTGGCCTCGGATTACGGTTGCACCTCCTGCCACGAAATTGCCGGCATCAAGAAGCCGGAGAACTTTGCTCCGGAACTCAGCCGCATCGGTAGCAAACCGATTACACAACTGATCTTCCTCCCCGGCATGCCGCACACGCTGCCGGATTACATCGCCGGAAAGATCAGGAATCCGCGGGTCTTTTCGCCAGGGTTGAAAATGCCGCAGTACACCTTCACACCGGACCAGATCAATGCGCTGACTACGGCATTGCTCTCCCTCAACGAGCGTTCGTACACTCTGCCGCCATCGCTCCAGGTGCCCGGCAGGACGGAGACCGACTATCAGCCTGCGGGAAAAGCAGGGCGACTGATGAACGATCTTGCGTGTTTTAGCTGCCATCGCATCAATGGGCACGGCGGCGACATGGCTCCAGATCTCACCTGGGAAGGTAGCTCAGTCCAGCGCGACTGGCTGGTCCAGTTCCTAAAGAATCCTGGGACCCTGCGTCCGGCGCTTATTCGCCGCATGCCGCGC
>Ga0310810_10010841_pt1 | contig 10633 bp, 10 predicted proteins | sample NCmetagenome_FD_207641 | JGI IMG/M metagenome (GOLD analysis project Ga0310810, IMG submission 207641) | Soil microbial communities from experimental microcosm in Duke University, North Carolina, United States - NC | ecosystem: Engineered > Artificial ecosystem > Soil microcosm > Unclassified ... | reverse complement strand
CTCGAAAGTGTTCGGGGTTTTGTGGGTTGAATATAGCTGTTCGTTATAATCCGCGCGTCCGTGACCGACATTCAAGACGCACGCCTCGAAGTCAACGATGCCCAGGGCCGGCGCATCGTTGTCCTCAATAAGGCAAGTTTCACGATAGGCCGTCGTTCGGTCAACGACCTCCAGCTGACGGGCACCGACGTGTCCCGTGATCATGCCGAAATCCTGCGAGCCGACGGCAACTACCTGATTCGCGACCGCGGATCGCGGTGCGGCACCTACGTCAATGGTGCCCCTGTGACGGAGCGGCGGCTCGTGCACGGCGACAAGATACAGGTCGGCCGGGCGGCCGGGGCGCAGCTTGTCTTCCTGATCCACGACGTGGCGACCGACACGGCGTCCCGCGGGGGCGCGTCCGGGATTGTCGGCGGATTTCGGCAAATCGCGACGCTGCTCGACGCGTTGCGCGGGTTGGGGAGCAGCCGCGTGCTGGATGAAGTCCTCACCCTGGTGATGGACGCAGCCATCGAAGTGACGGGTGCCGAGCGCGGGTTCGTCATGCTCGCCAGCGAGCGCGGTGAGCTCGAAATGAAGCTGGCGCGGATGCAGGGGCGTGTTTCGCTCTCCGGCACCCGGTTCGACACGAGCCGGAAGATTCCCGAGCAGGTCTTTGCGACGGGACGCGAGAGGGTGGTGCGCGACCTCCGCGAAGGGGAGCTTGCCGATGCGCATTTGGCGACGATCGCGCACGGGATCCGGCAGGTGCTCTGCGTACCGCTTCTACTCGTTCGATACGTCGACCGTCCCGGCGCGCAGGTCGAATCCAAGCCCATCGGAGTGCTGTATCTCGACAGCCGCGAGAAGGGGACGCTGCTGTCGCAGGCGACGAGAACCGCGCTGGAAACACTGGCGGCCGAAGCGGCGGTCGCGATCGACAATGCGCGCCTGTACCGCGAGGCGGTCGAAAAGGGACGGATCGAAGAAGAGCTTCGCATGGCGTCGCAGATCCAGCAGGCGCTGCTCCCGAAGTCGCGGACGCGTGGCTCCTTCTATGATGCGAGCGGGACATCGATCGCGTGCCGTGCGATCGGCGGCGATTTCTTCGAGTACATCGACCTTCCCGACGGCAGCTTCGGGTTCGCACTTGGCGATGTGTCTGGCAAGGGGCCGCCCGCGGCACTGCTGACGGCGATGCTGCAAGGTATCTTCTCGACCCAGTCGTTTGCACCTGTCGAACCCGCCGCGATGATGACGCGCGTCAACCACGCATTGCTTGCACGCGGGATCGAGAACCGCTTTGCGACGATCTTCTTTGCGATTCTGCGCTCCGATGGCCGGCTGACCTACTGCAACGCAGGACAGAATCCCCCGTTGCTGTTCAGCGCATCAGGCGTCCGCAAGCTGGAAACCGGAGGGATGATCGTCGGCCTGTTTCCCCACGCGACCTACGAACAGGAGGAAGTCCGGTTACACGCAGGCGACCTGCTGACGGTGTACAGCGACGGCGTGTCGGAGGCGCTGAATCCGACGGGAGACGAGTACGGCGATTCTCGGGTTCAGGATGTCATCTCTCCCAACTGGCTGGAGCCGAGCGACGCGGTCTTGCAGTTGCTGCTCCGCTCGGTGCACGCCTTCGCGCAGGACGCGCCGCAGAACGATGACGTCACCGCGCTGATCGTCCGTTACACGCCTGTGCGGGGCGGCGAAGGCGGCGGGTAGGTTCGCCCGATCAGGCCGGTTTCGCTTTCAGCACGCCGATCTGGACGAGCATGCCGGTGAAGTCGTAGATGCGTCGCTCGTGCGCGATGAGGCCATCCTTGACCGTGCAGACGATCACCATCGGCAGAAGCGCAGGCTTGCCGGTGGCGGCCATGCCCATGCATCCGCCTGTGTCGGTTCCCGATACCGTGACCACCTGGACGACGCGGTCGTTTTCGATGATCAGAGCGTCCTGCGTGATCTTCACATCGCCAAGCGCGCCGAAGAAAGCGGCCGCCACCGATTCAATCGCAGGGCGTCCCTGATGCGTGCCCCCGAGCGGGCTCTCGACGACCGCGTCAGCCGCATAGAGGTCCGCCAGCGATTCGACGTCGTGCTCGTTTGTTGCCTTCAGGCGCCGGTCGAACAGCTCGACGATTTGATCGCGCGTCACGTCTGTCCTCTGAGGGTGCGCGGGATTGTAGCGTGGAATATTCCACCCTATACAGGTGGACGACACTTAGTGAACCGAGTCTGACGATGCGCGTTCCAAGGTCACATGGCGAACCGGCGACGTGATGACGCGCCGTCCGTTCGTGAAAATCTCCATCCGCAAGCCGACGCCAATCCAGCCAACCTTCAGCAACGTGCCGCCTAGACCAGAGCCGTCGATGCGCGCAGGCGTGGGCACCGGAAAAAATGCGCCGCCGCGAACGATCGCTGTAGTGCCGTGGGTAATCAGAATCCGGTAGCAGGAGTTGTCCGTGCGGACGACGATCGTCGTCAGCGGCTCGACGTTGCGCAGATAGATGCCGTGCGCGTCGGCGACGTCCGTCACGAAGCCGTCGAGCGTCGCTCCGCGTGGAATAAGCGTCGCGTCATGCCGACGCTCGACGATAGTGGATGAGTTGCTCACGCCTCTCTCGCGATTGTAGCTCCATCGGAACGGTGCGAACGACCCGAACCGTCCGAACGATTCGAACGATCCGAGCGAGCTATTTCGGCGGCGCTGGTGCGAGTGTGCCCGGAATCGGCTGCCCGGGCGGCGGCGGCTGTGCTGGATTCTGCGCGGGCGGCGGGTTCTGAGCCGGAGGCGCGGGTTGAACCGGTGGCGCCACCGGCGGCGGAATCGTGACCGGCGGTGTCTGAATAATCGGCAGGTCGATTAGCGGCGCGTTTGCGTCGGCACTGACGCGGAAGGGTCGCAGGTCGTCCGCACTGAGATCGAGAACTCGGATGATGTGCGGCGTCAGCGTCAGCACGATGTCGGTCTGCACCGTGTCTTTGTGGTTCCGCGCGAAGAGCCGCCCGACGACGGGCACATCGCTCAAACCAGGAATTCCTTCCATCGACGTCCGCTCGTCGTCGCGAATCAGGCCAGCCAGCAGGTTGGTCTCGCCGTCGCGCAACCTGATCGATGTCGTGATTTCACGGTTGCCGAACGTCGGCAGCCCACCAAACCCGGTGCCGAGCTGGCTCGTTACGACCACCTTCAACGCGAGCGACACGTCGTCATCGTGGTGTGTGCGCGGCGTGATATCGAGGTTCACGCCGATGTTCTGATACTGAAACGACGTGATTGGCTGCTGGGCGACGCCGCCGGTCGCAATCGGCGCAAACGTTGTCACGGGAACGGGAATCTGCTCGCCAAATCTCGCCTGTGCAACGATGCCTTCCGACGTCCGCAACTGCGGATTCGCCAACGTGCGCGTGTTCGAGTCGGTTTTCATCAGCCGGTAATACAACGCGGGAAGACCGGTCAGGATGATGTCGGACTGGTTCAGGTTCACCAGGTTGTTGAGGGTGAACTTGTCGCGGTTGACGTCGACGGCGCCATTGATTCCCGGTGAACCGGGGCTCGCAATCTGCAATCCGTATTCGAGCAACTTCGTTCGGTTGACCTCGAGCAGCTCGACGTCGATGACCACCTCGGGGCGCGCCTTGTCGATCGCCTGGATGATACGGCCCGCGGCGCTGACGCGTTCGGGCGTGTCCTTGATCGTCAACGCGTTTGTCGCCGTCAACGGTGCGATGCGCCGGGCGTCGACCACGATGCGCAGCAGGTCGATCGTTTCTTTGAGATCCGCGTTGCTGAGATAAAACGTGCGGACGATTTCCTCTTCGTATTCCCGGCGTTTGGCAGCGGTGTCTGGAATGACCGTGACCGTACGCTGGGCCGTGACTTTGAAAAAGTTCCGTGTTGCCGATGAAACGGCCGCCAGCGCCTGATCGAGCGTCACATTGCTCAAGTCGATGGTGATGCGATCGTCGCGGAACGTCGGGTCGAAGACGATGTTGACGTTGGCAAAGCGCGCGATGACGGTAAACACGTCACGCACGCTCGCATCACGAAACACGAGCGATGCCGGGAGCCGCACGTCGGCTGGCAATTCCAGCCCCGCAGGCCCGAGCTTCTGCGACTGATCGATCAACGTCTGCAGCTGTGTCTTGCCTTCACGTGAAACGTTCACCCGGTTGCGAAGCTGCGTCCGCAGGTTCCGCAACGCGTCGTCGATGTCGCCGTTTCCCGGGTTCAACTCCGCGGCCAACTCGTACTCGACGAGCGCCTCATCGAGCTTCCCGGTGGCCTCGAGGCGGCGTGCGCGGGTGAGATGCTCCTGCGATGCACGCAGTTTGGCGCGCTGCAACGCCAGCTGTGTGGTCCGATCGTTCGGGTGTTTCTTGTTTGCGACGGAGTATTCGGCGACCGCCCGGTCGTAGTCCTCCGCCTGCTCGGCGCGTTGAGCGGAGCGATAGGTGCCCGTCGTGACGCACCCGCTGACGGCAACGGTCAGCGCCAGAAGAGCAACGAAGCGACTAGTGTGGACCATCCGTGATGACGTCAACGCCTTTTGGAATCCTGAACGCAAACACCTTATCGGATATTCCCTGATTTTCCTTCAAGTTCGTAAACGCCAGGGTCGATTCGCCCCCTTCGCGGTCACGCGTGGTGAGGGCTCGAATCTGCAGGGACGCAGGGTCGACGGCTACGACGAGGAACTCGTAGTCGGGCTCGCTGCGCCGAGGCGTCAGCTTCAGCGCCACCGTTCCGGGGATGGTCGATTGCGCGTAACTTGCTGAAAAATCACGGGCGATGTCCCCTTTGCCGGCAAGGAAGAGGGCAGGGGTCGTGGCCTGGTTATCGGGTGGAACGTTGCTGACGATCACCTGTTTGTCTTGCGGAATGTACGAATAGATCTTCACGCCGTCCGAGACGAACTCCTTCTTTTCAGGCGTGGTGTAGGTCCACCGCATCCGGCTCGGTTTCTTCACGTTGACGGTGCCACGCTCCTGCGACCGCGTCTTCAGGACCCCTCCACGATAGCTGTGCACGAAGTCGGCGGAGAAGTCCTTGATGCCCTGGTAACGCTGTTGAAGAGAGCGCGCCAGCGCATCGGGCGCGGGTTGCGACTGCGCGGCCGCGCCTACGGAGACTACGGCCCACAGCGCTCCAAACGTTAATAGATGAGCCAGTCGAACCATCTTTCCACTAACGATAGCAGTTCCGCTCCAAGCGAACCCGATCGGATGCAAGAAATGCTTCGTGCTTCTACGGACGATTGACCGCGGAAATTGGACGGGTACGGAGCGCCGCAAGCGAAGGTGATACCGAGGAGAGACGGTATCTGTGGCCGGGTGAATACACGCTGGCCGCGTAGATCGGATTCGATGCGCGGGCGTTGCGGTCAAACCACACGAGGCTGACCCCGCGTTCGAGCGTCAGCACGTGCTCGCGGCCGCGCAGGACGTGGCCAAAGCCCGCCCGGCGAAACGTGTCGGACGGCAGCCACGATTCCATGCGAACGGTGAAGGGGTCGTCCAGCAGCCGGAAGTTCATTCGAAACGGCGAGTCTTCAGCGCGCACTACGCTTGGCGCCTCTCCGGTGAGGCCGGCCATCAGTTGGTAACGCCGCCCGATTCCGTTGTCCGCGGAACTTCCGATGCGCAACTCGGCTGGAATCCGGCCGCGCGTGAGCATCCTTACGGCTTCCCCAAGCAGCTCGGGGTCGAGATGCTCTTCGCGCGGAGGCGTCAACACGCACAACACGTACGGCGTCCCCGGCGAAAGCCCGCTGATCTCGACGATGAGATCTGGAGACGCACTGATCGGATCACGCTGTATGGGAAAGAGTGGGCCGAATGACGCCACGACATCCCGCGCGGAATACGCGTCGAGGATCAGGTCGCGTGAAATCGCTTCGTTGTCGCGGACGAGCAGCGGAAAATGCAGCTCGACATCCGGCAGCCGCACCCACGGGACATCGCGTCGCTCGAAGCGGGTGTAATAGAGAAGCGCGTTCTCAAGTTGCCAGTTCACGTCGGTGACGAGAACGGCGCTCTGCGGATTGGCGCCCAGGGCAAGGCGAGTCACGAGCGATTCCGCCCGCCGGTCGTCGTGGCGATCGATCGCCGGCCAGGTGTCCCATGCGCGCCAGCCCGCGTAGAGCAGAACGAGGATTATCAGGGTGGTTGTACCGGCCTTCATGGTTCGCGCCTCTGCGCGAGCCGTAAAGGCTCGCGCTACGGGCGATTGGAGGGCTGCCCCAGCGAGAAATGCTGTGAACAAGTGGCTCGGCAGGTAGAAGACATGCGTGTCGCCGACGTTGTAGGTGAAGGCAAACAGGGTATTGATCGCGTAGGCAAGCACAATGAGAGTCGCCCACGGCCGCGAGATCATCCACAGACGAACTGCACCGACGACGGCGAGCACCAGACCGAATATTCCGAACTGTTGTCGCACGTCGAACCACCACATGCCGACACGATCGACCAGTTGATCGCCTCGAACGCCCATCACCATCGACTCGCGCCAGTCGACCTTCGTCGTGTCAAACCAGAAGGTCGCCAGTCGTTCGCCCCATGAGATCGGCCCACCACCGACGGGCGAGGTTGAGACGAAATTCGGCCAGTATTGCAGCGCGCCCGCCGTCGCCATGATGGCTGCGAGGGCAAGAGTCGTGGGCGCGAACAACGTGCGCCGATCAGGAGTAACCTGCAGGAGAAAAACCGCGAATGGCACCAGCAGCAGAATCATCGACAGGTGGTTGCCGAATGCGAACGCGTAGACGGCGAAGAAGATCGCGAGCCGAAGGCGCGAAGGCTGCTGCGCGTACGCATAGAGGGCGAGGCAACTTATCAAGACGAGCGTGAGATGGAGAGTGTAGACCTCGGCGATGATGGCCTGGCTCCAGAACGTGTACGAGAAGGCGAGAAGAAGACCGGCGACCATGCCGGCCACCAGCGATTCAGCGACGACCGCGCATAGGTACGTGAGCAGACCGACAGCGGCCGCACCAAAGATTGCGGAGAACAGATTGAGGCCGCGAGCGGGGTTCGCCATGCTGGCGGCATGTACGAACGGAGCGGCGAGGTCGTAGTAAAGCGGATAGGCCTGTCGCGCGCTCACTTCCGGCCACAACACTGCCGCCTGAAAGCCTCCCGTGTCGCCGAGATCGACGCCGGGCAGCAGCGTCTGTGTATATGTCCAGAAAGCGACGGTCGCGACGATGGCCGCAACGATCACGGCTGTTGATCGGGATCCGGGAGCCGGGAGCCCGGAGCCCGGAGTCGGCAGCCCGGCCCCGGTCATTCGATTAGCCACGAGATCGTTTGCGCGCGATGAACGCGCGGACCTCTTCGAGGCTCCGTGTGTTGAGCACGTGCTGAGGCTCGATCCAGCCGCGACGCGCGGTACCGACACCGAACCGCATCTGGCGTGCCAGCCATTCGGCCCGGTGGCAGTCGCTGTCGACGGCGATGGTGACACCGGCCGCTGCGGCACGGCGTGCGACGGCGCCGTCCATGTCGAGGTGTCCTGGGGCGCCGTCGATCTCCATCGCCGTTCCGGTTTCCACCGCTGCCTGAAACAGCGCGTCAAAGTCCAGATCGAAGCCCGTTGAGCGCGCCGGTGAACGATTTGCAGGATGCGTGATGACGTTCACCAACGGATGATGGATCGCTTTCAAGTAGCGCTCGGTAAGCTGCGGCCCATCCTGTTCGCACGGGTCGTGTAGTGACGCAAGCACGATGTCGAAGCCCCGCAGCACGTCATCGTCGAAATCGAGGCTGCCGTCACCCATGATATCGACCTCGATGCCGTGGAGAATCTCGATGTCCGGCATCTTCCGCCGCAGCGACTCGATTTCCGCACGCTGCTGCGGCACCTCGTCGAGCGCCAGTCTACGGCTCGACCACGCCCGCTCGGAATGGTCGGTAATCGCGACATACTCGTACCCGAGCTGCTTTGCCGCCCGCACCATCGTGTCCACGCTGTCGCGGCCGTCGCTCCAATTCGAGTGCGTGTGCAGGTCACCACGCATATGCCGTTCGAGCACGAGCGACGGAAGGGTGTTGTGCTCCGCCGATACGATTTCCTCGTTCCCGGAACGGAGTTCTGGAGGGATGAACGGGAGATCGAGGCAGTCGTACAGGTCGTCTTCCGACGGACAGCGTACCGGCCGACCGGTCTTCTCCGTCAACTGCGCATCTCGAAACTGCAGACCGCGGGCGGCGGCGCGCTGCTGAAGCGCTTCGACGTGCGCTGACGAACCGGTATGCCAAACCAATGCGGCACCGGCATCTGCTGGGATCGTCAGATGGATCGTGACCGGACCGCGCTCCGTGACCAGCGTGATACTGCGATCGTCGCGTCCACGCGACACCATAACGATGGGGAGCCGCGCAAACCGCGACAAGATGGCGCGGTGCTCCGACGCTGCCGCCACGGCAAGGATATCGACAGTGCTCACGGCCGGTTCGTAGCGGCGAATATCTCCGACCGGTACCAGGGTGTCTACCGCGAGCCCGGCGCGCCGCGTTTCCTTGACGACGATCGAGGCGAGCTGATGCGCGCGTCCGAGTGGAAGAGAATCGTCGGCCAACGGAAGTTTCGATCTTATTTCAGTACGCCAGGGCACCGGTTCAGTACGCGAGGGGACCGGCAGCGAGTATGCTCAGTTCGCCGCTTCGAAGGAGGAAACCCGATGTCCGTATCCCGTCTAGCCGTAGGCATTTTTGTCGTTCCGCTCATCTTCACCGCATGTGGCCGCGGAACACCGCCGGCGGCGGAACAGGCGGCCACCGCGGCAGCACCAAACTCACAGGTGCTGATGCAACTGCGCTCCGACTGGCAGGCGCAGAAAGACACGATGATGAAGATTGCGGACGCCATGCCGGAGGACAAGTTCGGCTACAAGTCGACCCCCGCGCAGCGCAATTACGGCGAGCAGATCATGCATGTGGCGTCCAGCAACGTGGAGCTGCTGAAAGTTCTCGGAGGCAACGCAGCGGCACCGGGCTTTACGGCCGAGAGCGCCAAGACGAAGGCCGATATCCTCAAGGCGCTCGGCGAGTCGTACGACTACGGCACGGCGCTCATGAACGAGCTGTCGGAAACTACTGTGCTCGAACAGGTGAAGGACTCGCCGTCGTTTCTGGGACCCTCGTCGCGCGCGCGCATTCTCTGGACGCTCCTCGCGCACAGCATGGATATCTACGGGCAGATGGCTGTCTATCTGCGTCTGAACGGCATCGTCCCGCCGGCCAGCCGAGGCGTGTAGGCGACCAGTTCAGCGTCATCTCGGATCAGCCGGGCCACCATCACCGTTCGAAATATCTACAGGCGGCGCGAAACCTGGGGATGGCGGCGGGGCGGCGACGATAGCAATCCCACACGCGAGTATGGCAGCGGATGCGCCCGTTACTACGGTCCAGATGTCACACATCAGGACGACGGATCCGGAAGTCGCAGCCCTCATGCAGGACGCATTCGACCGCTCCGCGACCTTTCGTAAGCTCGTTGCCACCATCGACGCGAGCGACAGCTACATTACGTCCAGGCGGCACAGTGCAGCCACAGTCAGGGCGTGCTTTGTCAGCGTCACCGCGTCGGACACCCACCGCTTCACTAAGTCGCGGACTGCTTGCGCTCCCGCAACAGCCAGGCCTTCGCGAGTTTCCAGTCACGCATGACGGTGTCCGCGGAGACGTTCAATGCTTCGGCGGTCTCCTCCACCGACAGACCGCCGAAGAACCGCATCTCGACAACCTGCGCTTTCCGGGCGTCGAACGCAGAAAGCGCATTGAGCGCATCGTCGAGGGCGACGAGGTCCTGGCCGGGCTCGGTCGCGACGACGAGCGCTTGTCGAACGACACCTTCTGTGCACCGCCTCCGCGTTTCTGATAGCCCTTGGATCGCGCGAAGTCGACGAGAACACGCCGCATCAACCGCGAGGACATCGCGAAGAAATGCGCGCGATCCTGCGACTTCACCTGCCGCACGTCGATCAGGCGGACAAAGGCTTCGTTGACCAGCGCGGTGGCTTGCAGGGTATGGCCAACGCGTTCGTGCGCCATGTGGCGGCGTGCGAGGCGGCGCCACTCGTCATGGACGAGCGGTATCAGCCGTTCCAGCGCGGCTTGATCGCCGCCGCGCCAGTCGATCAGCAGCCTCGTGATATCCGCCGGACCATCGATCATTTGAAAGCGGCTTGTACACGAAAAGCCGCGGCTGGGGTAGAGTGTGCCGCCAGGAGGTACGTATGCGGGCACGTGTCTGCCTTGCGGTGTTCGCCTTGCTTACTATCGGGTTTCTTGTTCCTCCCGTCGCTGCGCAAACGGCGGACGCATGGATTGGGATGTGGACACTGAACCTCGCGCAGTCTTCATACGATCCCGCGAACCTGGCGCCGAAGAACCAAATGACGAAGATTGCGGCAGCAGGGCCCATGCTGACGGCGATCACTGACGGTACGGACGCCGACGGCAAGAAAGTGCACACGGAAATTACGTATACGTTCGACGGCAAGGACTACGCGTACGAAGGAGCGCCCGATGCGCACAGCGCTCGTGTGTATACACGCGTCGATGACCACCATTACACCTATTCCACGAAGGTGAATGGTTCGATCACGACGACATCTCGTGTGGCGGTGACGCCAGACGGGAA
>Ga0310810_10010840_pt1 | contig 10634 bp, 8 predicted proteins | sample NCmetagenome_FD_207641 | JGI IMG/M metagenome (GOLD analysis project Ga0310810, IMG submission 207641) | Soil microbial communities from experimental microcosm in Duke University, North Carolina, United States - NC | ecosystem: Engineered > Artificial ecosystem > Soil microcosm > Unclassified ... | reverse complement strand
GCGGTGGTCCTCGGGCTATCCAGCTGCCGCGGGTGCGACGAGCGGTGGCAGGAACACCTGCGCAAGATGGCCCACCGCGAGGGCAACTGTTACGCGATGCCGGTGCGCGAGGTCGCGGAGGTCGTGCGGCAGTTGCTCATCGAGGATGGTTTCCCCGTGCCGGCCGGCGCGCCCGACGACACGGGGTTGATCGCCACCGGGTGGAAGGACACGACCATCGGCGCGTCGCGCCTGACGTCGGCCGGCCGCCCGGCGCGTGCGCGGCGCGAGGTCTTCATCGCCGGCGGGCCGTGCCTGCGCGTCGCCTCCCGCGAGATCGAGCAGTCGACGCCAAAGGAAGGACCCGACTACGCGGACACGTCGTACCAGCATTCGTTCGCGGAGGATGATCTGATCTTGCGGCTCGACGAGCGCTTGCAGGCGCACGCGCGTCCCTGGCAACCGCCGCCCTGACAGTTGCGTGCGTGTGCTTTCGCGTCAGCGACGCAACCGCAACTTTCGTTGACACGTCTTTTCGATGGCGGCTTAGATCGACGCGCCCCGATTTGCGGGCAAGGAGGTTGGGAATGGCTCGACTCGGTAAGCGATGGTTGACGGCGATCGCGTTGTTCGGATTCGGTTGTGCCCAGGGCGACGGGGCATCCGGTGACGGCGTCACCACCGTTCGATCGGCGCTGACCACTCCCTTCGCGCTGCCCGTGCTCTCGGGCGAGAACCCCACCGATTTCGCCTTCGCTGCGTCGGGATCATTGCTGGTGAACGATCGCGCGCATGTGCACGAGCTGGCGACGACCGATCTGGGACTTGTGTCGAACACGGGCACGGCCGTTCCGGAAGCGAACAACACCACCAACATCGGCGTATCGACGCTGGTCGGCACCATCCTCAGCAAGCCGGGGGTCGTCCTGCGCGCGGACGCGACAGTTCGCGGATCCGTCTATCACGGGCCGAACGCGGCGCCGATCCAGCAGACCGGCGTGACGATCACAGGCTTCGTGAAGGTGAACGTGCCGTTTTCTCCGGACGTGACGTGGACGCGATCGATCACCTGGCCGAACATGGTCAACACGCCACCGAACCTCGATCCCACCCAACCGCCGTCCTCGGTGACGATCGCGCCCGGCCGGTATCCTGCGCTCGACGTCAAGTCGAGCCGCACGCTGCGCCTGACCGCGGGCGAGTATTTTCTCGACGGTCTCATGGTCGAGTCTGGCGGCGGTCTGCAGATCGACGGCAGCGGTGGCCCGGTCTTCGTCTACATCCAGGACGGCGGCTTCACCTTCCGAGGCAGCATGGCGGGCGGGGTCAACACGCCGGGAATGCCGGTTCCCAGCCTAACGGTGATGACGACCGGCTCGGTGACCGCCGAAACGCCCTTCACGGGCGTGCTGATCGCGCCGAACGGTTCCGTCAGCCTCAAAGGAAACTTCGCGAACCACCAGGGCGCGGTGTTCGCCCGGAACATCACCATCTTCGAGAACAACCGCATCTTCCACTATCGCGATCCCTACAGCTTCCGCGGCTTCGGCCCGACCGATCCCAACGTCGCGATCGGCGATCGCGCGTCGGTCACCGGCGGAAGCATCCGGCGTCCCGTGGCGGACGTGACGGACGAGGCCAATCAAACCGAGTCTGTCTCGGCGGTCAGCCGCAACGGGACCGACACCTTCATCACCGTCGGGTACAACGACTTCACAACCTCACCGTTGACCACGTCGATCCAGTACACGGACTTCACCGTGACCGGCGACGCGCGGGACGGGAATGGGCGTCTCGTGAACGAATTCACGTCGCTGATGGGTTGGTCGTTCAGCACCGACGGTGGACGGACCTTCACTTACGGTGGTCGCGTCCCGCCGCCGCAGAACTGGTCGATCATCTGGGGCGATCCCGCCATCGCCAAGGCCAGCATCGACGATCCGAACGTCTACTACGCGCAGATGTCGGGCACGACCACCAAGTTCAGGAGTGGGTGGGATCCCATCCTGCAGGCGGTCTTGGGCCCGGTCACGGACGCGGTCCTCGACGGTCATTGCGTCGCGCGCTCGACCGATCGGGGACGGACATTTCCGATCGTCAAGTGCACGAGCGGCAACTTCCAGGACGGAACCGCGCTGGCGGTCGCGATCGATTCCAACAACCGCCGGAAGGTTTACCTGACCGGGAGCAAGGCGGTCATCTCGCGGCTGGACGGAGACTCGATGACGTTCGATAACGTCACCTACGAAAATCCGATCGTGGCGGGCCCCAACCAGGAGCTCGCCCATCATCCGCGCATGCGCGTGTACAAGGGGATCCTGTACGTCGCCCGGCTGCTCCTGACCGGAAGACTCCAGGATGGCACGGCCGTCGCCGTCAACCGGCTGAACGCCTTCACGAACTCCACCACGTGGATGGGGCAAGTCAACGTGGCGACAAACGTCAGCAACACCAAAATCGATCTCGGCGACGGAAGGGTGTTTGCCCTCGGCGATGAATTCTCGTTCGACCTCGGGCCGGATGCGAACGGCGTCGACAAGCTTCGCGTCATGTACGTTGCGACGGACACGAACCCGACCACGCCGGGCAGCCGCGTGGAGGTTCGGGAGTGCGATCTCGACCTGACGAACTGCCGGACGACCGGCTGGTCGACGGCCGGCAACGCCGGCGACGAGGTGGATCCCAACCTGCGCTTCGGCGGCGGGCGCTGGGTCGCGGCCTGGCGCGAACGGGATCCGGGCGCCGTTCCCAACACTGTCCACGCGGTCGCCGGGCAGCTCAACACCGGCATCAGCGGCGTCGAGGCGCTTGTCCAGCGCTCCCTGACCCCCAACATCGTTCCGTGCACCTTCGGCGCAGCCGGGTTCTCGCGCTTGGGCGAGTACGACCACATCGACGCGCTCGGTGACGGGCGCTTCTTCGCACCCTATCCGGTCAGCGGCCCCGGCTGCCGGTGGCATGGGTTGTTCACCTCCGACACGCACATCAGCGGAACCGTCTTCGGTTTCTGAGCGGCTCGTTCGAGCGGCGCCCTGACGGCGCGCGCGACAATCCGGGTGGCCCCACGTCCGGATCGCGGGGAGGAACCAAGGCTCATGTACATCGTCTGGGGAAGTTCGGTGAAGCATCAGGCGCTGGGGCCGCGGAGTGCGACGTGTGTCGCCTGCCGGCAGGAGACGACGCACGTGCTGATGCGGAACTACGCCGTCAGGCACGTGTACTGGTTCCCCCTGTTCTCGACGAACGCGAGCTACACGAAGGCTTGCGAGCGCTGCAACCTCATCACGCCGACCGGAGAGCCCGCGCCCGGAACCGTACGCCGCGAGCCGTTCCTTCATCGGATGGGCTTCATCTTTCCCGTCGGCTTCCTGGTGCTGCCGATGCTTTTCGCGCTGGTCGGCATCGTGTTCGGCGCCGGTGCCGGCAAGCTGGCGTCGGCCGGCTCCGAGGCGACGTCCCTGGTCGGGGTCGGTGGTCACTTTCACACCGATGACACCGATCGTGCCGCCAGGAGCGCCGTGCAGGCGCTGTTCGATCGCTTGGACACGCAGAGGACGACGGTCACCGCGACGTCGGCGCGGATCGATGGTCACACGGTGCGCTTGCTGACAGCTCAGTATTCGCAGCTGCGGAGGATGAACGATCGCGATCGCCTGCGGCTCATGAGCAGGATCGAGGAGATCGTGGACGCGAGCTTCGCGGGCGACGAGGTCTTCCTCGGCCTGAAAGGGCGGTTGCTGTGGGGCGGGCACGCGCATCGCCAGGCGGGCGACGCCTGGATCCATGTCGTCGACGAGACCGATCCGGAGAAAGACGCGTTCGCGCGCTATCACGACATCGAGCTCGCCGCCGCACAAGCGCCTGCCGCGGACGTCGACGCGCATCCTTGATTCGCGTGGGAAGCCGGCGAGCTTTGCTCGCCGCGAACCATCGCGGGAGGGTTTGGGAACCCTCTCAGGGTTCCCATCCTTGATCGTTGAAGCGTAAACACACCGTTGCTTGACGGGCGGCGCCCGGTTTTGGACGCTTACGTTGCCGCTGGGATTGGGTCGGCGTGGGCGGATCTCTTCGGCCAAACGAAAGGAGAGATCCGATGAAGCTCGCAACGTACAACGTAGAGAACCTGTTCCAGCGCGCGCACGCGCTCAACCTCGCCACGTGGCATGACGGGAAGGACATCCTCGAGAAGTTCAGCGAGCTGAACGGGGTCTTCAACAAAGCGACCTACAGCGCGGTCGACAAGGCGAAGATCGTCCAGCTGGTGACGGCGCTTGGGCTGGCCCAGAAGGACGACGGCAGCGACTTCGTCATTCTTCGCCAGAACAAGGGCAAGCTGCTGACGCGGCATCAGAACGGCACCATCGAGGTCGTCGCGGGCGGGCGATCCGACTGGGTGGGATGGCTGGACCTCAAGATCACGGACGTCGACGAGGTCGCCACCCGAAACACCGCCCGCGTCGTCAAGGACGTGGACGCTGATGTCCTCGCGGTGTGCGAGGTCGAGAACCGCGCGGCGCTGCTCCGCTTCTCGCAGCTGCTGCCCGCCGTGCAAGGGCACCCGTACGCGCACGCGATGGTGATTGACGGGAACGACGAGCGGGGAATCGACTGCGGCATCATGACCCGCGCCGGCTACACGATCGATTGGATGCAAAGTCACGTGGACGACAAGGACGGCGAAGGCGAAATCTTCAGCCGCGACTGCGCGGAGTACGTGATCCGGACGCCCGCGGGAAACGAGCTCTTCGTCCTGGTGAACCACCTCAAGAGCAAGGGATTCGGAAAGCAGGATGACAACGACAGGAAGCGGAAGCGGCAGGCGGCTCGCATCAAGAAGATCTACGAGGGTCTGAGCCAGGCCGGGTTCGCCAACGTCGCCGTCGTGGGCGACTTCAACGACGTGGTGACCAACCCGCCGCTCGCGGCGCTTCACGATACGGACCTGCGCGACATTAGTACGCACCCGAGCTTCGTCAGCGACGGACGGGCGGGCACGTTCGCGAACGGAAACGCGAGCGAGAAGATCGACTACATCCTTCTGTCGCCGGCGTTGTACGCGCGGGTGCAATCGGGCGGCGTCGAACGGCGGGGCGTGTGGGGCGGCGCGGACGGCAAGCTTTTCCCGCACTACCCGCAGATCAAGAAGGCGGGCGAGGCCGCGTCGGATCACGCGGCGCTGTTCGCCCAGCTGGACCTCTGAGACATTTGAATCGGGAACCCTCAAAGGGTTCCCGAACCCTCCCGCGATGGTACGCGGCGAGCAGAGCTCGCCGGCTCCCCACGCGCGGCGCGCGTTACGCCCGCTGAGCCGCCGCCGGATCTGCAGACGGTGCTAAGATTTCGTCCGTGGGTCTGGCGTTCAGCTGATGGCGACGCGCGACACGATTGTAGAGTTGGCCGACGACGAAGAGGGCGGCCGGACACGTCGAAAGCCGAGCTATCCGATCAGCCCGCGCCTGTCCGCGTATCTCGCGCGGTTCCGGCGCGAGCTGGAGCTGCCGGTCACCTACGCGCGGCTGGCGGGCTTCCGGGAGAGCTTGCCGCTCAACGACGCCGAGGGCCGCGACACGCTGTGGGAGTCGGTGCTCTACCCGCCGGGCGAGCTGGACGCGCTGAAGGTGGACCTCAAGTACATCTACGCGCTGTTGAAGGTCCACGGCGATCTGTCGGTCGTCGACCACCTTTACGTCGACCGGATCGACTTCTGTAGCTTCGGCAACTCGCTGCCGTTCCGCATCCGGATCGTGAACAGCATCAACGAGAACCCGGATTACTTCTACATCAAGAAGGCGGACGCCTCGCGCGTTTACGGGCTGGAGCTGGAGCACCTGCTGTCGCCGAACCGGCTGAACTACGTCACGCACGGCTCGACGCTTGTCGAGGAGCACGTCGCGGGCGTGCCGGGCGACATCTTCACCCGCCGCTGGCTAGAGAACCGCGAGATCAAACCGATCCGCATCGCGAAGGAGCTGGTGAAGTTCAACGAGCGCTGCTTCATCCGCCTGCTCGGTGACATGCGCAGCTACAACTTCGTCTTCGTCCTGACGCCCGACTTCGAGGGCTGGCAGGTGCGCATCCGCGCGATGGACTTCGATCAGCAGTCGTACAGCGGGCGGCGCACGTTCTACCTGCCCCAGTTCTTCCGGGACAACCTGGCGCTGGTCCAGTTCACCACCAACCTCCTGGACCTCAAGACGGCCTACCAGTACCAGCGCGAGGAGCGGACGCTGCTCTTGCAGCGCGCGGAGGCGGCGCAACAGCGCCTGGACATCCTGCTCGACGCCATGCACGGCGACGTGATCGCGCCGCCCGAGCACGTGGTCACGCTTCGCCAGGGCCTTGCGGAGCACTTCGATGCCGACGTCTTCCTGAAGTGCGAATCGATGGCCGCGCTGGTGCGCGAGAACATGCGCCAGATCCGGATGGAGGACATCCGGCGGCCCGCGCGCGCCTTGTAACCGTCCGGAATTTGGGTAGTTTCGCGGCGGCGAGAAAAAACGCCCGTGCGCGCGTCGATCTGGCCCGGGCTCGTTCGTCGCCCCTGGAAGGCAGCGGTTCCAACTAAAAAGGAGCAATGAAAGATGCGAGTCATTGTGATGGTCAAGGCGACGAAGAACTCCGAGGCGGCCATGTTGCCGAGCGCGAAGCTGCTCGCCGACATGGGCAAGTTCAACGAGGACCTCGTGAAGGCCGGCATCATGCTGGCCGGCGACGGCCTGAAGGCGAGCAGCAACGGCAAGCGCGTGCGGTTCTCGGGCTCGGGCGGAAAGCGGACCGTCGTCGACGGGCCGTTCGCCGAGACGAAGGAGCTGGTCGCCGGCTACTGGATCTGGCAGGTGCGGTCGATGGAGGAGGCGGTCGAGTGGGTGCGGCGCTGCCCGGACCCTATGCCCGGCGAGGAGAGCGAGATCGAGATCCGTCCGCTGTACGAAGCAGAGGACTTCATCCAGAAGTGATAGCCTCGCCGCATGGCGCGGAAGCGGATTGCGCGGGCGGGCGCGGCGGCGGTGACGCTGGCGATCTCGCTCGCGGCGTGCGGCGGCGGCGGATCTGACGGTCCACCCCAGGATCCCTGGGAGCACCTGATGCAGGCATGCACGACCTGGGCCGAGGTCGTGTGCCAGAAGAACGCGGCGTGCATCCCGCCGGTGGATCCGAACTGCATGTCCACGCAGCTGGCGAGCTGCCTCGATGATGGGCAGCAGGGCGGGCCGACCTGCGTACCCACGGCGGCGAGCGCGATCGACGGCTGCGCCGCCAAGTTTCCTGCAACGACCTGCAGCGATTACTGCACCACCAGCACGAGCGGGAAGATCTGCCTCGCGCCCTGCATCTGGCTCTGCTGATCGCATGGCGGCGGCGTCGTCACCGAAGGGCCCACCGCGTGCGGCGTTTCTGGCCGTGGGCGGCACCCTCGCGCTGCTCGGCGGTTGGCGCGCGATCGGGGTGGTGCCGCTCGTCGGGCGTTATCGGGTGGAGAACGAGCCGGACTGGCTGCTCGCATACCTGGCGGCGATCACGCTGCTGGTCGCCGCGGCGGGCGTCGGTCGTCACCGGGCTGACGTTGCGTCGCCGGCCGAAGCTGGCCGGGATCGTCGGGCGCGTCGGCTGTGGGCTGCTCGCGGCGTTCATCGTCGCGCATGGCTACTTCTTGATCGTCTACGAGGATGCGTTCGCCGACGGCGGGATGATCTGGGACCTGACGCCGCGCGGCTCCGTTGTCGCCACGGAACTGTATGGCCGTCGGACATTCATCCCGCATGAGCCGTCTTTCTACCGTTGTCGCGGCATGCGCGCTGGCGCTCGCCGCCGGATGCGCCCCCACTGAAGGAACCACCAACACCGGAACCGGTATGGCCGGCCACGGAAGCGCCGGGACGACAGGTGGCGGGGGTGGAGGCAGTACAGGGACGACGGGCAGCGCCGGTACGAGCGGCAGCGCGGGCAGCACGGGAACGACCGGGACTGCAGGAACAACGGGCAGTGCTGGTGTCACCGGCACCGCCGGAACCACCGGAACCGCCGGGAATGGCAACGCCGGAATGGGCGGAGCCGGAATGGCTGGCAACGGCGGCGGAGCGCAGGCGGGAACGGGCGGCGCGGTTGGAATGGCTGGCCGCGGCGGAGCGGGTGGCGGCGCGGCGGGGCGCGGCGGCACGACGGGGACCGCCGGCCGCGGCGGCACGACCGGGACCGCCGGCAGCGCGGGCACGACAGGTGTGGCGGGAACGGGCGGGGCACCCCCGCCCCTGGATTGCGGCCCTGATGGCTGGGTGATCGAAAACCACGGTCCCCCCTCGAACCGCATCAACTTCGTCATCTACGCAGACGGGTACAACGCCAGCCAGGTGGCGCCCGGCGGCCTGGTCGAGACGCACGCCAACCGTATGTGGCCGCGTCGGTGGAGCGAAAACGCGCAGCCCTACGCGCGCTACCGCAACTTCGTGAACATCTGTGTTCTCCGGCCGGCGAGCACGGGAACGCCAGGCATGTTCGGGTGCGCGTGCACGGGCGATCGCGTGGGCAGCTGCAACACGAGCGCGATGATGACCTACGCGAACCAGAAGTTGCCGAAGTCGCTGATCATCGATTGGCGCGCCGGCATGTTCAACACGACCGACTATTGCAACTCCGGCGGGCAGGGGCTTCTCACCCTGGCGGGCGGGCACTCCGACGAACCGGCGGCCGCGCTTCACGAGGGCGGCCATGCCTTCCACGCGCTCGCGGACGAATATGCCGACTGCATCGGCGCCAGTTGCGGCTCCGACACCAAGAGCACAGGCACGGTGTTCACGGTGTATCAAGAAGTGAACTCGGCCGGTAACCCGATGACCACCGACGGAAAGTGGGACAAGTGGATCGGCTACAACCAGACGGGCGCAACCGGCGTCCAGTCGACGTGGTCGCACAGCCGTTACAACGCTTCGAATTATCGGCCCACGGCGAATTCCATGATGAACTCCATGTTCTGCAACACGAACGACGAAACGAAGTGCACGCCCAACACGGCCTTCAACTCCGTCTCGCGCGAGCAGATCGTGATGAGCATCTGGAAGAAGGTGAAGCCGATCGACTCGACCGAGCCGGCGGCGGGCGCGGTGACCAGCCCGGGCATTCTCAAAGTGAACGTCGTCGACCCGGCGGTCATCAACGTGGACTGGGACGTGGACGGCACCGTCAAGAAGAACGGCGGGACGACGCTCGACACGTCGACGCTCGCGGCCGGGGCGCACACGATCAAGGCGACCGCGTACGACAACGCCGACGATACCCTGGTCCGCTACAAGGATTCGACGTGCCCGTCGGCGCTGGGAACGGGCTGGTACTGCCACCGGAACGCGTGGAAGAATTCCACGCAGACCGTGATGTGGACGTTCACCAAGTAACACGTAGTTGCGCGCTGATAGATCGCCCTCCAACCGCCTCGTCGTGGTGCTCGCGCTCGCGCTGAGCGCGGTCGTGATCGTCGCGGGCTGGCTGCTGCTCTCGCCGCGACGCCCGGCTGCGCCGTCCGTCGCCGACGAGACAGAGGCGACCGCACCGCCGGCGCCACCACCGCCCGCGATCGCGCACGCCGCGCAGCCCGAACGCGAGCACGTCGCCGCGGACGGAGTTGGCTTCATGCCGCCGCGCGACGGGGATCCGAAGCCGCCCGGGCCGCTGCATCCCCATCCGATCTCGGCGCAGCATGAGCGGATCTTTGCGGAGAACCGCATCGCCTTCGCGCTCGACGACGCTACGGATGCGAAGGACGTCGCCGCGATGAAGGATCTCCTCGCGCAATATCGCCGCGATTTCCCCGAGGATCAGTGGCAACTGCAGAGCGGCTACGCCGTCATCATCGATTGTCTCGAGCACCCCGGCCCCGCGTCGCGCCAGGCCGCCGAACGCTGGCTCGATCAGAACAACGGGTCGACAGTCAAACGCTCGGTGCTCCGCAACTGCATCGAGCCTCCGCAGCCCTGATTCAGTCCCGGGCGTCGGCCCGGCTCGTGAGCGCCGTCCTGAGCGGGCGTGTCGCGGCGATGTTGAAAAGTACCAACCCAACGAGACGACACTTTCGTATAGCGAGGTGAGCTACACCCACGACGGAGGACCCGACCATGATCGACACGACCACGCGCAGGCGCGCCTTAGGAATGGCCCTAGCGCTCTCTCTGTTCATTCTCGGTGGTTGCACGCCGTCGGCCGACTCGGGTTTGGACCGTCAGTCATTCGCTCTGACTGGCTTCGGCGGGAACGGGGCCCAGGTGGCCGGTTCCACGGGGAAGGCGCTCGCGGCGACGGTGTTCAATGGCCGCGTTTTCTTATTTGCCGCCGGAAACGGCCAGGACCAGGAGATCTACGTGAACTCGGCCCCTGCCGATACGACCGACTTCGTCGGTTGGGGCGCTGTCGGCGGTACGACCGACGTTCCCCTGGCCGCGACGTCGTTCAACAATCAGCTCTATTTGTTCCGCAAGGAAATCACCGAGCACAAGATCTACGTCGCCGTCGCGCCTCCGGGTGCAGCGTTCGGCGCCTGGACCGAGGTCGGCGGGGCGACCAGCGCGCCGCTCGCGGCGACGACGTTCAACAATCTCCTGTTCGCGTTCGCCAACTCGGACGGGACCAGCACGCCATACGTCAACAGTGAAGGGGTCGATCACCCGTGG
>Ga0310810_10010839_pt1 | contig 10634 bp, 9 predicted proteins | sample NCmetagenome_FD_207641 | JGI IMG/M metagenome (GOLD analysis project Ga0310810, IMG submission 207641) | Soil microbial communities from experimental microcosm in Duke University, North Carolina, United States - NC | ecosystem: Engineered > Artificial ecosystem > Soil microcosm > Unclassified ... | reverse complement strand
GCGGAGGTCTGCCTCCGGCATCAATCGGCGCTCCCGCAGCGCCTGGAGCTCCACCAGCGCGGTTTCCGGCTGCCTCAGCGGACCGGCCAGCAGCGCGGCCCGACGCACCGTCGCCTCGACGCGGTCGGTTGGTCGCTGCGCCCGCTCGCGGTAGGCCTCCGCGGCCTCGGCTAGCTGTCCGCGAGCCACCAGCGTCTCGACGGCCGAGTACCCCTCCCCGACCCGCACCAGGCCGACGTTCTGCAGCACCTGCGCCAGGCCGTCGATCACCGGCTCGAGCACCCCGCTGGTGAAGCCGGAGATGAGACCGTAGATCGCCCAGAATGAGCCCACCAGCAGCAGCGCGCGCGGCGCGATGCCGCTGAAGGCGAGCGCGACCGCGACCACGGTGCCGAAGAGGAGCAGGCCCCCGGCGACCAGTCGTATCAGGCGGAGCGGCTCCTCGCTCGAGCCGTTGATCCAGTCGAGAGCGTCCTGCCATCGCGTCGCCATGGGCGGCTGGAAGTAAGCACCGGCGATTGACAAGCGCGACGGGCCGTCCTAAATCCCGGAGGTTTCCCGCACCTCTCCACGTCGCCGGAGGCACCCTGAGGTTCCCCCCGCTCCGACTCCTGGTCCTGCTCCTCCCGCTCCTGTTCCAGACCTCGACACTCCTCGCCCAGGCGAGCGACGACGACTCGGAATACCAGAGTCCGTGGCGCCTGAGCTACTTCCCCTTCATCAGCGCCGGCGACAACGACGGACCGCTGATCTCGATCCGGGCGCGCTACTGGCAACCGGCGGAGTACGAGGCGCGCCAAACCTACACGGCGGCGGTGGACGGCGCCCTGGGATTCACGGCCCGCGGCGGGCGCTATGCGGTGGTGCAGTTCCAGGGGCCGCAGCGCTGGGCCGGCTGGCGGGTCCAGGGCGGCGCGCTGGCCGAGCGTTTGGTGCGCTTCGGTTATTTCGGGTTGGGGAACGACACCGAGAAGGACAGCGACCTGCTGACCGACGCCAACCCGTTCCTCTATCGCGTGCGACGGATCCGATATCGAGGCGAAGCGGAGGCGACCCGGCGGATCCACGGCCCGCTTCAGGTGGCGCTGCAGGGCGCCCTCGAGCAGGTCCGCTTCACCACCCTGCCGGGTCCGTCTCTCTTCCAGCAGGATTTCGGCGAGGGGATCGAGGAGACCGACGCCACCGCCCGGGTCGCGCTGGTGTACGACACCCGGGACAACGAGTACAACACCCGGAGGGGATTGCTGCTCGAGGCGGGCGCCCTGGCCGGCAGCGGGAACGACGGGTACAGCCGGATCTATTCCATCCTGCGGGGCTACTACCCGGTGCGGGAAGGGACCATCGTCGCGGCGCGCCTGGCGGCCTCGGGAACAGGCGGGACGCCCACGCTGAACGCGCGCTACACTCTGCCCGGATGGGAACGGGGCCTGACCGTCCTGGGCGGCGAGTGGTCTCAGCGCGCCTTCGACACCGGTCGCTTCGCGGGTGACGGCCTGCTGTTCGGGAACCTGGAGGTCAGGCACGACCTCCTGCCGCTGGGCGATCTCGGCGCCATCACCCTGCTCGGGTTCATCGATGCGGGTCGGGTCTTCGAGGGAGAGAGCTTCCGGCTCACCACCGACGACCTGCACGTGGGTGGCGGCGGTGGAGTCGCCGTGCGGGTCCTGCGCTCGACGATCTTCGTTTTCAACTTTGCCGGCGGCGGGGACGAGTTCAATTTCACCATGAGCACCAGCTGGATGTTCTAGCCGGCGCTGGGACACCCGGCTAGGGGTATCCGGCAGCGGCCAGCACCTCGCGCAGGGTGCTCTCACCATGGTCGCGCGCATACCAGCGGCGCACCTGCGGATACAGCTCGGTCTTGGGAACGGTCAGCCGGTTGGCCATGACCCAGCTCTGCAGCTCCGTCGGGCGAGGACCCCAGTGGCCCAGCTCGGCGAACTCCTCGTCCAGCACGATCACGACGGGGATCGAGCGGGAGCCGTTGGTGAGATAGCGATCCATCACCTCGGGGTGCTCGTCCCGCCTGAGCACCCGAAGCTCCAGCCCCGCCACCGCATCGGCCAGCCGGGCCAGCACCGGCACCGTGTTCGACGCATCACCGCACCAGTCTTCCGCCAGCACCAGCAAGCGCCTCCGGCTGCCCGCCGGCATGGCGCCGAGCGCCCACTCGGGAAGCCGCGCGAGGCGATAGAGGCCTTCCCAGAGCCCCCGGTGCTGAGTGCTCGCCGCCACGTAGGCGTCGAACGGCAGGGCCTGCTCCCAGAGCGCGCGGAAGTCGAGCATCGTCATGCCACCCCCAACCCCGGACCCGGCGCTAGAGTTCCTCGATCCGGACACCCCGACGGCCCAGCTCCTCCACGTAGGCCCGGAACGGCACCGCCTCGTCCGGAGTGCGAACGCCCTTTTCCGTGATCCGGCCGTCAGCCTGCATCTGCCCGGTGACCGACAGGGAGTAGCCGGTGGTCCGCATCATCGCGCTGATCCCGTGCTCGGCGTCGAAGTAGTCGATCAGGCGGAAGCGGACGGTGTCGGCACGTCCGCCCTTCTGCCCCGACACCTGCACCTGCAGGGCGACCAGGTCCCGTCCCTGCGGCTTGTGCAGCTTGGGGTGGACGGCGGCGATGAAGACGTCGCGCGGGACCACCGTCTGCCCCTTCACCTCCAGCGGCTTGCTACCCAGCAGCCCGAGCTCCCGGATGGGCCGCATGACGGCCACGTGCCCGGGGTAGCGCAGGGTCTTGTACTCCATCACGTCCACCTTGCCCTCGTAGGCGAACGGGAGCGTGCTGATGCCGCCGCCGGTGTGAAACGCCTCCAGCGTGCCGACAGGCGCGGGGAAGTCCACCGGCTCAACCTCGCTGAGCGCGTCCACCTGGACCGGCTTGGCGCCCCGCAGCACCCAGGAGGGGGTGGTGTAGTAGTCCAGGGCGCCTTCCAGCGAATACACGATCTGATAGTTCAGCGGGGGCTCGGGGCTCTGGGGCAGCCCGCCCACGTAGATCCTGACCTCCTCGACCCGATCGAGCCGCCGGATCCCTTCCGCCGCCAGGATGTTGACCATGCCCGGGGCCAACCCGCAGTCGGGGATGACCGACACGCCCTTGGCCAGGGCCTGCTCGTGCAGCTTCTTCTGCTCGAACACGATCTCGGTGTTCCCGCCGAGGTCGGAGAAGTGGCAGCCCGCCTCGACCGCCGCCCGGGCCATGGGGCCGTTGTAGTAGTACGGAATGGCGCTCATGACCGCCGCGTGGCCGCGCATCGTCTCCTGGACCGCGGCCAGGTCGGTGACGTCGAGGCGCACCTGCCGGAGCCGGCCCTTCCAGTCGCCGGACAGGAACGGCGGGAGCGTGTCGGGTCGGAGATCCGCGAGAGTGACCTGGCTGACGGCGGGCTGCTGCAGCAGATCGTAGGCACAGGCGCAGCCCTGAAGGCCCGCGCCGAGAACCAGCATTTTCATCACAACCCCAGCATAAGAGTGACCGGTAAAAAGCCCTGGAAAATAGTCGGGACACCGGGCACGCTTCAACCGGCGCGCGCAACAGTTAACTTGTGCACATGCCGACTTCCACGACCCAATCACGCCGTGATGGTGAGGCCACCCGTCAGCGGTTGCTGCGCGCAGCACTCGATCTCTACACCACCATCGGATTCCGTGCCACCACCACCCCCGCCATCGCCGCCCGGGCGGGCGTGGCCGAAGGCACGATCTACCGACATTTCAGCGGGAAGGAGCACCTGCTCAACGAGGTGTACCGGAACGCGCAGCAGTGGGGGGCAGGCGTGGTCCGCGAGCTCGGGACCGAGGAGGTCCCCGACCGGCTCCGTTCCATCGCGCGCCGGCTGCTCGAGGCCGCGGCCGACGACGCCGCCACCGCCCGGATGCTTCTGCGCCGGCGGGAGGAGCAGCACCTCGACGAGCGCAGCCGGGAGGCCTCGCGCGAGTTCCGCGCCGCGCTCGAGGCGGTCGTGGCGGAGGGCCGGAGCTCCGGCGTGATCCGGACCGGGCCGGCCGATCTCTGGGCCGACCTCTGGCTGGCCCTGGTGACGTTCGCGGCGGAGCGGGTCGCAGCCCGGGAGTGGACGCTGGAGAGCACCGAGATCGGGCTCACGGTGGACTCGGCCTGGGACGCTATCGCGGCTCGGGCGTAGCGCCGCCGAAGGCCGTCGGCTCCCGCGGGGCGGGCGGCATTCCGGCCCATTCGATCTCGCGGGCATGTCCCGGCCCCAGCGGCCGGACCAGCAAGTTATTCCCGATCTGCACCAGGACCGAGTCGTCGCCATAGCGGGCGGCGGCGGACGCGTGGTGGGCGAGGAGCCCCGGCGTGCCGGTATCGGCCTCCACGCAGAGGTCGTCGGGGTCGGCACACCGAACCACCCGGGCAAAGGCCGGCCTGCCCAGCAGCACCGAGAGGGCGGATTCGGCCCGGGCTCGCTCCGGGGCAGGCACCAGCGTCACCGTTGCCTCGGCTGGCGGCACCGGGCTCCGGTACAGTCGGTCGCCCGCCCGGATCACCAGCTCGGTCCCGGCCGCGTTCCAACCCACCAGACTCGGCGGCGGCGCATCGCGCGGCAAGGCGATCTGACGCTCGGCGCCGGTCAGCAGGTTCATCACCCACACCGACCCGGGCGTCGAGTCCCGCAGCGTGCCGCCCCGGAGAAATGCCACCGCACCGCCGTTCGGCGCGAGGGACGGACGCATTTCTCCCACTGCGCTGAAGGTCACTGGGACAGCGGCACCGCCGGAGCCCGGCACCGCGTAGAGGTCGCCCCCCGCATGACCTGTTCCGCCCACGAAGATCACGAACGGGTCCGTGCCCACCTCGATGTGCCCGCGGAGCGGAGGGAGCGAGCCGCCGCATCCCGCCAGCAGGCCCAGGACGGCCAGGCCCGCCGAGCTCCTACTCCGCACGCTGGAGCCGCACTAGCCAGGTGCCGCCAGGGTCGAGTTCGACCCGGGACGGCGGGCCGCGGAACCCTTTGAGCGTCACGCTCGTCTCCGCCCCGGCCACATCGGTCCTGACCGGTTTGCCGTTCACCAGCAGGCGAAGACCCGGCATCCGGACCTCCGCGCCGCCGACCGGCGTGAGAGCGAGGCGGTATTGCCCGCCCCGGCGCCCGGCCTTCCAGGCCAGCACGGGCACATCGCCGTCAGCCTGCCGCAGCACCCAGCCGACCTCTCGGCCGGCCGCCCCCGACATGATCCGCCCCACCTCGTCCAGATCGGCGGTGGCGTCCCGATGCTCGGCCACCAGGGCGCGGAGGCCGGCGGCGAAGGCGCTGTCGCCCATCACGCTTCGGAGCTCGTGCAGCGTCCAGGCGGCCCGCCAGCTCTCGCCGTCGGGGGCAAGCGCCGAGTCCGCCACCGAGTGCATCGCCGCGGTGAGCGGCGGACCGCCGGCACCGGCGTGCCACATCGCCGCCAGGTAGGGCGGCATCCCCTCGAACAGGCGCCGGGCCGGCGCGGAGTCGGCCGAGACTGCGATCCCCAGCCACTGACGCGCCGTCTCCCGGGCGATGAGAATCTCGGCCGGGCCCGCGGCCGCGAAGGCGTCCTGGCCGTAGAGCGCCATCTCCGCCGAGCTCACCGCCGCATTCGGGATGGCCGCCTCGGCGTGCACCAGCCGGGTGTAGGGGTAGGGTCCCAGCATTCGGCTGAAGTACGCGGCGATGTCGTCGGCACGCGCGAAGGCCTTGGCTGCAACGGCCGAATCAGGAGCGTAGCTCCACACCTCCACCGGCGGACATCCGCCGCACCCCTCCGCGCTCCGCAGCGCCGTCACGTATGGGCCGGCCGCGACGGCCAGGCGGTTTATCGGTACCGGATGTGCCAGTTGATAGTGCCAGGTGGCGTGGTCGTAGGGCAGCGTGTCGACCCCGACGAGCTCCCCGCTCGCCACCACGCGGTCCGCGACGGGCGCCTGCACGTTCCAGCGGACCGTGGCCCGGTCGTCCGGATCGTCCGGCACCGGCAGCCAGAGCCGTGCGGTCGCGGGGTCGCCGCCGCCGGCCGCGCCCCGCTGCCCCGCCCGGGTGGCCCCTGGAACGACGCCGCCCTGGGAGAATCCATGGTATCGGATCCGCGTGCTCAGGGTGTCCCCTGCCGGCTTCTCGTGCGGCACCACCACGTCCGCGCCCGAGCGTCCGTACATCGTGCGCGAGAGTCGCGTGTTGGGCTTCCCGTCCACCAGGACCCGGACCACCCGCATGGAGGAGTCGAGCATCGCGGTGACCGCGCCCCCGGAGCGGAGCCGCCAGGTGGTCTGCACCTCGCCCAGGATGTGGGTGCCGGTGTCGGCCGGGACCAGAGTGATGTCGTAGGTGAGCGCGTCGTGGGTCGCGGGCGGCGGCGGAGCCGCCGCGGCGACCTGCAGCAGCAGGATGGCGGGGAGCATGGCGGGAAGATAGGCGGGGCCCTCGGGCCCCGCCTTCGGGACTACTTGCCGAGCCGAGCCCGGTAGAACTCCAAAATGCGCTTCCAGGCCCGCTCGGGTTGCGGCCCGTCGGAACCCTCCCGGCCCGGATGGAGGAAGCCGTGCCCCGTACCGGGGAAGACCTCGGTGTTGTAGGTCTTTCCCGCCTTCTGCATCGCCGCGGTCACCTCGGGCAGCGTGCTGTTGATCCTCTCGTCCTTTTCGCCGTAGATCCCCAGCACCGGCGCCGTGATGCGCTTCATCGCCGCGGTGTCGGGCGGCGGTCCGTAGCAGACCACGGCCGCGCGGAGCTTGGGATTGTTGGTGGCGTAGCGGAAGCTCTGCCCGCCGCCCCAGCAGAAACCGATGGTGCCGATGTCGCCCGTCCGCACCGACGGCAGACCGTTGAGATAGCCATACGCCGCGTCGAGGTCGGCGGTGATGCGATCCGGCTCGAGGTCCCCCACCAGCTTCCGGCCCGAGTCGGGATCCGCCGGGCTGCGGCCGTACTTGGACGACAGGAGGTCCGGCACGATGGCCACGTAGCCCTCCTTGGCCAGCCGGTCCACCACGGTCGGCTCCCAGTCGGTGAGCCCGAAGATCTCGTGAATCACCAGGACACCGGGCGCCTTGTCCTTCCGCTCGGGATAGGCCACGTAGGCCCGGATGGTGGCGTCCCCGCGCTTGATCTGCACCCACTCGCCGTGAGTGGTCGGAGGCGTCGGCGGGCGGGTGAAGTGATCCGCTCCGGCCGCGCCGACCAGCATGGCCGCCGCGGCGACGGCCGTGAGTGTCAGAGTGCTGTGCATGGCGTCCTCAGTGTTTCACGATGGAGCTCACGTCGAACAGCTCCACCTTGTTCTCGGTCAGCTGCGGCACGGCGACCTTGCCGCCGGCCGGATCGAAGCCGATGTCGGCCGGGCCCGGAAGGTTCCCCGCCAGGCGGGTGAGTTTTCCGTCGGCGAAGAGGTTGAGGCTCGAATCGGCCCAGGAGGTCACCAGGAGCCGGTCGCCGTCCACCACTTCGACGCCGTCCATGTCGCCGGGGGCAGTCCCCAGCGATACCGGCGCGCTGTCCCCCGGCGCCCAGGCGACGATGTTGCTGTCGCTCATCGACACCACCACGAAGCGCGAGCCGTTCTGCTCCCAGGTAATCCCATTGGGGCCCGGCTTGTTCTTGAAGTTCAATGCGGTCGTGACCTTCCGTCCCGCGATCTTGGAAATGCGATCGGGCCCGGGGTGACTCACCTTCCCGCCTGCGCCGAAGAGGACGCCGGTATCGGTCACGTAGATCCCGTCCGGCCCCGCCGTCACGTCGTTGAGGAACGTCGCACCCGGCACCGGAACGCTGGCCACCGGCGCCCCGGTCTTCCGGTTGAAGCCGCGCACCGCGTCGATGTCCGCGACCCAGAGCGTGTCGCCCACGATCGCCATGCCCTTCGGCGCGTTCAGGGTGACCTTGCCCCGACCGCCGGCCACGAACTTGAGCGAGTCCATCGACCCGTCGGCCTTGAGCCGGCTGATGAAGCCGTTGTTGTCCTTGGCGCTCGGGTCGCCGTTCACGTTGGAGACGAACCAGACGCTCTGGTCCGGATCCCAGCGAACCGACTCGGGGTTCTGCAGATCCTGCACCGTTCCGATGTGGCGCGCCTCGGCCGGCGCCGATGCGGGTGCGGCCGCCGCGGTGCTGTCGGCCGCGGGTGCTTCCTTGTGCTCGCCGCCGCATGCGGCTGCAAGCACCAGTGCGATGAGTGAAACGTGGGACAGGGGGGTGATGCGCGACATCGTATGACTCCAGCCAGGGGGAGGTCGAAGGTCGGATGAGTCACGCGACAAGATAGCCGGATCAAGTCACCGGCTAGCCCGTTCCGGTTTCCTCGGCGGGCCCGGAGGCGCGCGCGACCTGGTCCGCCCGGATTTTCCCCGCGTCGAAACGGAGGGCGGACGCGGTCATCCGCTCGATGGTCTCGTCGAAATCCGCCTTGGCGCCACGTTTGAAGCGGAGCGGGTTGATCCGGGCCACTACGAAGGCGCGGAGGTAGGGACTCTCAAACCCGCGCTCCTTGAGCCCGCGGATCGCCTCGGCGACCGCCTCCTCCAGCGCCAGTACCTTGGCCGCGCGCTCCCGCCGCACCGCCAGCGCCTTGGGCAGCGCGCTGCCGAGGAACTTGTCGATCCGCCGGAGCACCGGATGGTAGGCGCCGCCGGCGAAGCGCCCGTTCTCCATGTAGCAGAACCCCAGCGTGAGCAGCGCCGCCTCCTCGAACTCGGTCTCGAACTCGCGCTCCGGCCGGTCGTCCACCTGCGCGAGGCCTTCGGCCAGGCGCGCCACTTCCAGCGCGCGCTCCCGGAGGTTGTGCGCCTTCTCGGTGTTGAGCAGCAGGATCCGGTGGGCCACTTCGGCCTCGGGCACCACGATGGCCAGGGCCGTCCTGGCACCGAGGGTCCGCATGGCGGCGAGGCGATGGTTGCCGTTGGGGGTCCAGTAGTGACCGTCCGGAGTCCGCACCACGATCATCGGATCGAGGAAGCGTCCCAGTCGGTCGATGGCGGAGCAGAGCTTGGCGACGTGCGCGTCGGAGAGGTCGCGCTGGTACGGGGTGGGCTCCACCAGCTCGATGGGGAGCCCGGCGAAGATCTGCCAGTTGCCGCCGAGAGGATCACGGTAGCTCGCCAGCACCGAGCCGCCGTCGTTCTCGATCGCCTCGGCCAGCCGGGTCACCCCGGCCGGAGGCGAGCCGGAGCCCAAGGCGTCCGGGGCCACCCCGCGGGATCGCGGGGCGCCTTCCGGACGCTTCTTCCGCCGTGCCGGCTTCTTGGCGGTCTTGGGCTCGGGCACCCTGTTCCGGCCTCGCTCAGGTCGTGGTGCCGGCCAGCTGCTTCACCGCGCCCTCGAGGGTCCGCACCTTGGCCGCGTCCGACGACTTCGCCGCGTCGGTCTCGAGCTCGCCGGCCAGCTTCTCCAGCGCCGTGCTCCGCGCCGTCCCCGACGCCTTCTCCGCGGTGGCGAGCTCACCCCGCACGGCCTTGACCCGCCCGCCGTCGAGGCCCTTGGAGCGCTCGAGCTGGTCTACGTACGCCCGCGCCAGCGCGAAGCTGGGCGGCCAGACCAGCTTGGGCTGACCCTGGGTGTTGAGGTAGGCGAGCTTGACCGACTTGGCCGCGTCGATCTCGTTCTGCGAGATGAGCGGGCTCGGGAGCAGCTCGAAGATGTCGAGCCCCCGGGCGATCTCGGAGCTCACGATCACCCCGTTGTACCAGTAGGTGGACCAGGCGCCGCCGCTCGCCAGCCGGGTGGAATCCACCGGCCCGCGGTCGAAGAACGCGATCTCCTTCGGATGGGCCGCGTCGGTCCAGTCGAACACCGAGATGCCGCCCTGGTACCAGGCCTGCACCATGACGTCGCGCCCCGGAATCGGGATCAGCGACCCGTTGTGCGCCACGCAGTTCTCCTGCGGGGTCTGCGCCGCCGGCATCTTGTAGTAGCTCTGGAAGTGCATCTGCCGGTCGCTCAGCGTGAAGATCGCGTCGGCGCCCCACTCGTGCCGGTCGGTGGCGCGGCACTTGGGCTGCCCGCCGCCGCCCCATTCGTCGGAGAAGAGGATCTTGCTGCCGTCGTTGTTGAACGTGGCCGAGTGCCAGTAGGAGAAGTTCGAATCGGCGACGGCCCCGATGCGCTTGGGGTTGGCCGGGTCGGAGATGTCGAGCAGCAGGCCGTAGCCGCCGCAGGCGCCGCCCGCGAGGCCGATGGCCGGGTACACGGTAATGTCGTGGCACTGGGTCGGCCCCAGCTTGCGGCCGCTCGCGTCCACGATCGGCTTGCCCACCCGCGCGGCGATCATCGCCGGGAGTGCATCGCGCAAGGCAGTGCTGTCGGCCGCCGTGGGCGCGCCGCTCCCGCCCCGCGCCTGCACGACGCTGTCGAGCATCGGCTTGGTAAACTGGTCGGGGAGGATGTACGGCTGGCTGTCGATCACCGCGACGAAGCCACCCAGGGCGCGGACCGAGTCGGCGGCGCGCTGGTTCGCGGCGATGTCCTGCGGAGTCTCGCCGTGGCGCGGCGGGGCCAGCAGGTCGTTGAAGATCCGGGGCGAGCTCACGATCGCGGCCTGCTCCGGGTGGGCCACCGGCACCTTGATGACCTCGATCCGGAACAGCGCCGAGTTCGGGTCCTCCGACGGCAGCGAGTCGGTGCAACCGGTCAGCTCGCTGGAGGAGCGC
>Ga0310810_10010838_pt1 | contig 10634 bp, 7 predicted proteins | sample NCmetagenome_FD_207641 | JGI IMG/M metagenome (GOLD analysis project Ga0310810, IMG submission 207641) | Soil microbial communities from experimental microcosm in Duke University, North Carolina, United States - NC | ecosystem: Engineered > Artificial ecosystem > Soil microcosm > Unclassified ... | reverse complement strand
TGGCGGCGGCCGAGCGGCCCTCGGCGTTCACGCCGAACGGACCTCTCGATCCCGCGGCGAGAGAGCGGTTCGAGGGCGCGCCGGTGGCGGTGCCCCCCGAGCGCGCGCGGCCACGCTGGCTCGCGCCGGTGATCGGCGTGGTGGCGCTGGCGATCATCGGAGGGCTCGTCTGGTGGGCGATCGTCGCGCGGAGCGGCCGCAGCTCGGCGTACGCGGAAGGCGTGACCGCGTACCGCGAGGGGCGGCGCGAAGCGGCCGCCGGCGCGTTCATGAAGGCGGCGAAGGACGACCCGAACGATCCGATGCCACACGTCTACCTCGCGCGCATGGCGCGCGACGTCGGCAACATCAACACGGCGAATACGGAGGCGGTGACGGCCGTGCGGCTCGGGCCGGAGAACGCGTATGCGCTGCGGGAGCTCGCCTCGGTGAGCTTCGCCCAGCAGAACTACGACGCCGCGCGCCGCTTCTACATCCGCGCCGTCCAGGCCGATCCGAACGACAAGCTCGCCCAGGGATTCCTCGGCTGCTCGCTGGTCCGGCTCGGCCGCATCGACGAGGGGATGCGCTGGATCTCGCGCGCGGGACCCGGCGCGTGGAGCTCGTGCGCGCCGCCGGCGGGCACGGTCCCGTCGCCGGGCGCGCAGCCCGGGATGCAGGGAGTGCCTCCGTCGGGCGCGCTTCCGCCGGCGCCCGGGGCGCAGTAGCCACGCCGCGCGATCTCGGTCGTCGATCGGCGTCTCCTCGAGCATCGCGTCGCACCGTCACGGCCTCACCGCGCACCGCGTCGTGATCGCGTTCGACCACGTGGGGAAGCGCTACCGCGCGATCGTCGGCCGCGACGTGCGCGCGCTCGAGGACTTCACGCTCGAGTTGCACGCCGGCGAGGTATTCGGGCTCGCCGGCCCGAACGGCGCCGGCAAGACGACGCTCATCGCGCTGCTGCTCGGCTTCCTCGGGCCGAGCGAGGGCAGTGTGCGCATCGCCGGCCTCGAGCCGCGGCGATACGCCGAGGCGCACGGCATCGGCTATCTCTCCGAGCTCGTGAGCATCCCGCCGATGTGGCGCACGGAGGAGGCGCTGCGCCGCTACGCGCAGCTCGCGGGCGTGCCGGCCGGCCGCGTGCGGTCGCGCGTGAGCGAGGTGATCGAGTGGATGGGTCTCGGCGAGCACCGCCGCAAGCGCGTGAAGCAGCTCTCGAAGGGAAATCTCCAGCGGCTCGGACTCGCCCAGTCGCTGCTCTGCGAGGAACGCGTGGTCGTGCTCGACGAGCCGACGCACGGCCTCGACCCGGTGTGGACGCAGCGCTTTCGCGACGTGGTGACGGCGCTGCGGCGCGAGGACCGCGTGATCCTCATCGCCTCGCACAACCTGGACGAGCTCTCGCGGCTCGCCGATCGCGTGGGCATCATCGACCGCGGGCGGCTGCAGCGGGTCGTCGACGTGCGCACGGGCGCCGAGCGCACCGTGGGCGAGGCGACGTCGTACCGGGTGACGATCGCGCGCGGCGCGGAGCTCGTCGCGCTGGTGTTCCCTGCCGCGCGGCCGATGGGTCGCGGCGAGTTCGCGCTCGAGGGGCTCACGCTCGACGCGGTGAATGCCGGGCTGGCCGAGCTGCTCGCGCGCGGAGCGCTCGTGCGCGCCGTGTATCCGGCGCACACCATGCTCGAGCAGCAGTTCCGCGAGGTGGTGGCCGCGAGAGGAGCGGAGTGAGCGAGGCGAGGCGGACGCGCGTCGGCGCATACGCGGCCTGGCAGCTTCGCGATTACGCGAAGGATCGCGGGCTGCCGACGCTGATCGTCTCCATGCTCACCGGATATCTCGGCCTCGGTCCGATGCTCCAGGAGATGCCGTCGCGCACCGCGCGCGTGTCGCCGACGCTGCTCGCGCGCTTCGGCTCGGCGGACGCGGTGTACGCCGCGCGCATGGCGGAGTTCAATCAGGTCTTCCTCCACGGCGTGCTCGGCACGCTCGTCTTCGTCGGCGCGCTGTTCGCGATGAACGGGATCGTCTCCAACGATCGCAAGCAGGGCTACTATCGCTTCCTGTTCGCGAAGCCGGTGACGCCGTCGCGCTACTACGGGCAGGCGTTCGTCGTGCACTGGGCCGGCTTCGTCGGCGTGATGGTCCTGCTCGCGCTCGGGTACGGCGCGGTGATCTGGCCGGTGCTCTCGCGGCCGCTGCTCGTCGCCATCGCGTCGATGTTCGTCGCCTATTCCGGGATCGCGTTCCTGCTTTCGGCCGCGGCGCGGTGGGACTGGCTCTCGCTCGTCGCGGTGTCCGTCGTGGCGACGCTGCTCTGGGCCCGGTTCGGCGAGTCGGCGCATCCGCTCGCGCGGCTGCTCTACCTGCTGCCGCCGCTGCACCGCGCCGACGAGGTGTACGCATGGGCGGCCGCGCCCGCGCACGCGGCCGATGCGGCGCTCGCGCTTCCCTGGCCGATCCTGCTCTGGCTCACCGGTTACGGAGCGGCCTGCTTCCTCGCCGGCCTCGTCGTCCTGCGCTACCGCCGCCTCGCCATCGTCTAGCTTTCGCACATGACCGTCTCCGATCTCTCCGTCGCCCTCGATCCGGCGACGGTGCACCGCACCACACTCGCCAACGGGCTGCGCGTCCTCGTGCGCCGCGACCCGTCTGCGCCCGTCGTCGCCATCGTCACGTACGTGAGCGCCGGCTACTTCGACGAGACCGACGACGTCGTCGGCATCGCGCACGTGCTCGAGCACATGTACTTCAAGGGCACGCCGACCCGCGGCGTCGGTGAGATCGCGCGCCAGACCAAGGCCGTGGGCGGCTACCTCAACGCGGCGACGATCTACGATCACACCAGCTACTACACGGTGCTCCCGTCGTCGAGCTTCTCGGCGGGGCTCGACGTGCAGTTCGACGCGTACGCCAATTCGCTCGTCGACGCGGAGGAGCTCGCACGCGAGCTCGAGGTGATCATCCAGGAGGCGAAGCGGAAGGCGGACAACCCGGGCGCGGTGGCGACGGAGACGCTGTTCGAGCTGCTGCACGACAGGCATCGCATCCGGCGCTGGCGCATCGGCCGCGAGCCGGGCCTCCGCGCGCTGACGCGCGACGCGATGCTCCGCTTCTATCGCAACTTCTACCATCCGGAGAACACGGTGCTCGTCGTCGTCGGCGACGTGGATCCGGACCGCGCGATGGCGGAGATCGCGGCACGCTACGGGGCGCTCGCCGGCGGCACGCCGGCGCGCGTGCCCGGGCCCGAGGAAGAGCGCGCGACCGGCTTCCGGTACCGCGAATGGACCGGCGACGTCGGGCAGACGCAGGTGGCGTTCGGCTGGCGCACACCGCCGACGCTCGACGACGCCACGCCGGGTCTCGACCTGCTCGGCACGATCCTCGGCGCCGGACGCGCGTCGCGACTCTACCGCGCGGTGCGCGAGCGCAAGCTGGCGTCGGCCATCTCGGCCTACGACTACACGCCGACGTCGCTCGGCGTGTTCGTGATCCACGCCGAGTCGCCGGCGGAGCGCGCGGCGGAGGCGGCGCGCGCGATCTGGGCCGAGCTGCGCGACGTCCGCGAGCGCGGCGTCGGCGAGGGCGAGCTCACGCGCGCCAAGCGCGTGTACGAAGCGCGATGGCTGCGGCGGCTCGAGGACATGGAAGGGCAGGCCAACTATCTCGCCGAGTGGGAGGCGCTCGGCGACTGGACGAAGGGCGACGACTACCTGCGGCGCACGCTCGCCGTGACGACCGACGAGATCCGCGATCTCGCGCGGCGCTACCTCGATCCGGACCAGGCCGGGGTCGTGGTCTATCGGCCGAAGGAGAGCGCCGCGATCGCCGAGGACGCGGCCGCGATGCGCGCCTTCCTCGACGCCGCGCCGCGCGCCGAGCCGGAGCCTGCACCCGCGCCGGCGCTGGTCGCACCGAGCGTCGCGACGGAGCTCGCGCTCGACCGCGAGGAAGGCGGCGTGCAGATCTTTCGGACCGCGCACGGCATCCCGGTGCTCGTGCGCCGCAAGCCGGGCGCGCTCGTGCACGCCGGCGCGTATCTGCTCGGCGGTGCGCGCGACGAGCCGATGGACGAAGCGGGACTCACCTCGCTGCTCGTGCGCAGCGCGCTCAAGGGAACGACGCGCCGCTCCGCCCTGCAGGTCGCGGAGGAGGGGGAGCTGCTTGGCGGGATGGTCACCGGCTCGGCGGGCGCGGAGAGCTTCGGCTGGACGATCAACGTACCAGCGCGGCACGCGGCGGCGGCGGTCGAGCTGCTCGCCGACGTCGTGCAGCACGCGACCATTCCCGACGCCGCGCTGGAGACGGAGCGTGCGATCGCCCTGGCCGATCTCGTGGCGCTGCGCGACGACATGTATCGCTATCCCGTGCGGATGGCGACGCAGGCCGCGTTCGCCGGGCATCCGTACGGCGTGCCCGCCACGGGCGACGAGCGCTCGCTGCCGGCGATCACGGCGGAGCGCCTGCGTGCGTGGCATCGCGAGCGCGTGCTGCGCGCACCGGCGGCGATCGTCGTCGTGGGAGACGCCGAGCCGGCGGAGCTGGCGGGACTCGCGGCGGCCGCGTTCGGCGAGCTCCGTGGCGGCGTGAGCGCGCCGATCGAGGTGCCGGCGTGGCCGAGCGCGGTGGTGCAGAGCGTGGAGCAGCGCGACAAGGCGCAGACCGCGCTCGCGCTGATGTTCCCCGGTCCGTCGCGCTCGGACGACGCGCGCTTCGCGACGGCGATGATCGCCGGCGTCGCGAGCGGTCTCGGTGGGCGCTTCTTCGACGAGCTGCGCGACAAGCAGTCGCTCGGGTACACGGTGCACGCCTTCGCGACCGAGCGCGCGCTGGCGGGAGTGTTCGCGAGCTACATCGCGACGTCGCCGGAAAAGGAGGAGGTGGCGCGGCGCGGTCTGCTCGACGAGTTCGCGAAGCTGCGGGACGAGCGCGTGACGGCGCGCGAGCTGGAGCAGGCGCAGCGGTACGCGCTCGGCGTGCACGCGATCCGCCAGCAGAGCGGGGCGGCGGTGATGGCGGAGATCGTGGACGCGTACCTGTTCGGACGGCTCGGGGAGCTGACGGAGTTCGAGTCTCGCGTGCGTGCCGTGACGCGCGACGAGATGCGCGCGGTGGCGCGCTCGTATTTCGTGGATGACCGGCGAGTGGAAGGAGTGGTGAGGGGGGTTGTGCGTGATGCGTGATGCGTGATGCGTGATGCGTGATCCGTGAGCCGGGAGGCGAGCTGGTCTCCCCTTGTCATTCCGAGCGGAGCGCGCAGCGCGTAGTCGAGGAATCGTGCGGGTCGTGGGAGAGGGGCCGCTCTGCCGGGACGATCGAGATTCCTCGACTCGCTGCGCTCGCGCGGAATGACAGCCGTGGCGCTGCGTTCGCTCTTTGCCGGAGTGTGCTCTCACCCCCTGCGTACAGAAGGAGTCAGCGATCGCTGACTCGCGCGATCGTCGCGTGACGGAGACTGGCGGACGAGCGCGGCGAAGGCGGCGTGGAAGACGTCGTCGGGCATGAGCTCGGGGGTCAGGAAGCGCTGAAAGAGCAGACCTTCGATCAGGGCGTTGATGACCCGAACCATCGTCTCGGCCGGCATCGGGAGGTCGTCGGCGGCGAAGACGGCCTCCATCCACGTCGCGCCGGCGGCGAGACCCTTCGCCATCTCGTCGCGAAAGGCAGTGCGCACCGTCTCGTGACGGAGCGCGTAGGCGCGGAAGGTGAGCGCGCCCACGGCGGCGGGCTCCCGCTCCGGAATCGAGGCGAGCACCGCGTCCGCGGTGGCGCGCATCAGGTCGGCGAAACTCGAGCCGAGGGTGAAGCGCGGCCGGATCGGCGCCCACTGGCGGACGGCGAGCGCCATGAACAGCTCGTCGCGGTTCCTGAAGTTGCCGTAGATCGCCCCGGTGGTCATGCCGGCGCGCTCGGCGACGTCCTGGAGCGTGGTCTGCTCGAACCCCTTCTCCCTCGTCAGCGCGAGCGCGGCGTCGAGAAGGGCGGCGCGGGTGCGCTCGCGCTTGTCTCCCTTCGGCCGCCCGCGACGCGGGGCGGGCTTCGTATCCGTCGTACGCTTCGGCATACTCTCCCTCTTGACGGAGATTGTAGGCAAGATATTATATAATCATCATATTTTAATAAAGGTAGGGACATGCGGGAGATCGGGGCCGTGCAGACCATGCTGAACCGGAGCGTCGATGCCGGGGAGATCGCGGGCGCGGTCACCATGGCGTGGCGAGCGGGAGACGTCGCGGTATCCGCCGCCGGCTGGCGGGACATCGCGGCCGGGCTTCCCGTCGAGCGCGACACGATCTTTCGCATCGCCTCGATGACCAAGCCGCTCACCTCGGTCGTCGCCCTGACGCTGCTGGAGGAGGGCCGGTTCTCGCTGGATGAGCCGGTGATCCGCTGGGCGCCCGAGCTCGCCCAGATGCGCGTGATGCGGGACCCGAAGGGCTCCCTCGATGACACCATCCCGGCCGAGCGGGCCATCACCTTCGACGACCTGCTGACCCATCGCGCCGGATTCACGTACGCCGACTTCCAGTCGGGCGCGCTCGCTCGCGCCTACGCGGAGGCGCTTGGCGGAGCGATCGACAGCGACGTCCGCCCCGACGGCTGGATTGCCGGACTGGCGGCGCTGCCGCTGATCGCGCAGCCCGGAACGGCATTTCACTACAGCCACGCGACCGATCTGCTCGGCTTGCTCCTCGCGCGGATGGAGGACGCTCCGCTCGGCGAGGTGATGCGGCGCCGGCTGTTCGCCCCGCTCGGGATGACCGACACGGGATTCACCGTTCCAGCCGACGGGCGCCGCCGGTGCGCGAAGCTGTACGGCTTCGACGACGCAGGCCGCCTCGCGCACCGATCGACCGGACCGGGAGGCGCATTCATGGCCGAGCGGCCGGCGGCGATGGAGTTCGAGTCGGGTGGGCAGGGTCTCTGGTCGACCGTCGACGACTATCTGGCGTTCGCGCGGCTCTTCGTCGGTGGCGGCGCGGTGGACGGCGTGCGGATCCTGAAGCCGGAGACGCTGGCGCTGATGACGACCAACCAGCTCAGCGAGGCGCAGCGCGCGTCGGCGCGCATGTTCGGCATGCCGACCTTCGCGGCGCACGGCTTCGGACTCGGCGTGGCGGTCGTCCTCGATCCGCAAGAGGCTCCGTCGACGCTATGCAGGGGCGCGGCGGGGACGGTGGGCTGGCCGGGCGCATTCGGAGGATGGTGGCAGGCCGATCCGGTCGAGCGGTCGGTCATGATCCTTCTCGCGCAGAACGCGTTCGAGCCGGCGCAGGCGGCGAAGGGGATCGGCCTCGGCGTCTATGGCGTGATCGAGCAGTTTCACGAGATGGGCTCGCGCTCGTCGCGACAGGCCGTCGCTCGTGCACGATGACCGGGCGGCCCGGGCTCGCTCATCGGACCGCGGCGCAGGGCGTCATTGCACGCGTATCGCCGGCGCCGCCGCCTGCGACTCGCGCAGTCCGCGCATGGCGGTCATCACGGCGAAGGTGGCGCGGCGCAGATGGCCGTCGGGGGCGCGCAGCCCCGTGACGGAGCCGTAGTCGCCCGCCTCGCTCACCACGAGGCCCTTGATGGCCGGGCGGCTCGTGGCCCACGCGAGCGCGGCCCAGATCGCGCGCTCCTGGCTCGCTTCGCCGTGGGCGTCGGGATACCCCCCGGCGGCGAACACCCAGTGGTCCTTCGTCGAGCGCGACTCGCGCATCCAGCGATCGGCGGCGTGCGTCGCGGCGTCGAGCGTGCGCACGCCGGTGCGTGAGGGGAACAGCGTGAAACCGACGACGTCGATCGGCGAGCCCTTCGCGGCAGCCCACGCGTAGAGCGTGCTGTCGCGCCGGTCGTACGCCGACGCGGACACGCCGACGCGCGTGCGTGGGCGGACGCGCTTGACCGTCGCCGCCGCGCTCGCGAGGTAGCTCTCCCAGAACTGCGGCGCACGCTGGCCCGCGGCACGTGTGCCCGAGCCGTAGGGATCCTCCGCCGGCAGGAGCACGTCAGGCCGCAACCGGCGCACGACGCCCTCGATGGTCTGCAGCCGCCGCTCCGGGTTGAAGCTGCGGCCGGTGACCGCGAACAGCGACTGCGGGTAGCCGAGCGTGACGATGAGCTCCGTGCTGTCGCGGCGCACGAGATCGAGCGCGTGTGCGAGCGAGTCGAGCGCGGTGCGGTCCATCTGCTCGGGGATGATCGTCACGCTGAGCACCGAGACGCCGAGCGTGTCGGCGAGCGGGATGTCGTCGTGGATCGCGACGGGGGGAGGCGGACCGTCGAGATCGGGGAAGATCTTGAGTCCGATAACGAAGTCGCCGTCGGGGCGCTCCTGGAGCTTCTCCACCGACGGATCGTGCGGCCGGTACGACGTGACCGCGCGCTCGGCCGGCGTGAGCTGCGTGATGAAGCTGATCACCCAGCCCGCCGCGAGGAGCGCGAGGAAGAAGCGGAAGCTCGCCGTCGTGCGGCGGAGCGCCGGAAACGCCGGCGCGATCATCGGCACGAGCACGAAGAACGGCGAGCTGATGACCGTCGACGACGTGAGGACGAAGGAGAAGGCGCCCGTCATCGCCGCGAGGAAGAGCAGCGCGGGGGTGCTCAACGCCGTGCCGGTCGCCGCGATCGAGCGGAGGACGGCGTCGACGGCGATGAGGACGTCGAACGCCGAGATGAAGAATCCGAGGAACGGATTCACGAGCCGGCGCACGGCGGCGTAGAGCGCCTGGAGCGCGAAGAGGCAGAGCGTGAACGGCCAGAGCCAGTCGACCTCGGTGACGGCGCGTCCGGTGATCGCGCTCGTCGTGGCGAGGTGGATGACGAGGGAGGGGAGGAGGAGGAAGCCGGAGAGCGCGGTGAGCGCGACGAACACGCGCGGGAGCTGGCGCACCTGCACGATGCGGCTGGTCAGCGCGATGTCCCAGATGACCACCGTGATGACGAGCAGGAAGAACAGCAGCGGGAGCAGGCCGCGCATCTAGCCGCGCACGCGGGTGTCGCGCTCGACGGTGGCGGGGAGGAGCCGACGCACGAAGACGTCGAGCGCCTTCGCGGCGGCGGCGTCGTCGCGGGCGAGCACGTCGACGAGGGCGATGCCGCGGTCGGGGAAAGTGTGCACGCTGAGATGTGAAGGCTCGAGCAGGAGGATCGCGGCGACGCCGCCGTCGGCTCCCGTTCGCACGACGGGTGCCGCGGCGACGTTGAGGCCGCCCGCGCTGGCCGCGGCGATGAGCAGGCCGCTGAGGAGGGGCGCGTCGCGGAGCGCGCCGGACGCGACGCCGGCGAGATCGGCGCGCAGGTGGGTGACCGCGCCGGCGTCGCTCACCGCGGCGGCCGAGGCGCGGGTCCGGCCGTGCGCGCGAGCGAGCGGTGGCCGCTCGCGCCGACGGCGCGCACGGCGGCCCACGCGTCGTCGAGCTGGACGTCGAGCGTCGTCGTCGTGCCCGAACCGGCGGGGAGCACGCGCTCCCACGTCGGCGCCGTGGTGCGACGCAGCAGTACCTCGTACGCGACGGCGCCGCGCACGGGGGCCCAGCGCAGCGTCCAGCGCTGGCCGCCGCTCGCGGCGGATTCGCGCGCGAGCGTCACGGTGTCGGGCGACGCGGGAGCGGCGGCGAGCGACACGATGGTCGCGAGGTCGAGGCGGGCCATCCGCGCGACGTAGCCGAAGTTCACGTGCGCGAGGTCGTCGGTCGGAAGGTGCTGGCGCCGGTAGTTCTCCATGCGCTCCGTGAAGCGAAGTCCGGGCCAGCCGGCGCGCACGAACGGGATGTGATCGCCCCCTCGTCCGATGCGGTCGAGTCGCCAGGTCGGCCGAACCTCGAACGACGGCTGGTACAGCGCGCCGGCGCCCCAGACGTAGCGACCGAGCTCGCGGCTCGCGCCGCTGTCCGGATCGGCGGCGTAGATGCGCGCGCTCGTGGAGTCCGCGGAGCCGTCTTCGGCGACGACGTTGCCGACGATGTCGTTCGTGAAGGCGGCGACGACGCTCTTTCCCTCGCGACGCAGCCGCGCGGTGAGATGCGTCGAGCCGAGGAGGCCCTGCTCCTCGCCGGCGTAGAGCGCGAAGACGATCGTGGCGTCGAGGCCGCGCGGCCACCGGCGTGAGACGACGCGCGCCAGCTCGAGCATCGCCGAGCTTCCCGAGCCGTCGTCGTCGGCGCCAGGGGCGTCGCTCGTGGTGTCGTAGACGGCGAGCGGCGCGGCGCTGCAGATGCACGAGTCGTAGTGTCCGCCGATGACGACGACGCGCGTCGTGTCGCGGCCGGGAAGGATGCCGAGCACGTTCACGACGGCGGCGCGCGCGCCGGCGGGATGGCGCGGCATGTCCATCAGCTCGCCGTCGTACTCCACGCGGAGGCAGCCGCCGCAGTCGCGCGAGGCGTCGAGGAGCCGCGCGTGCAGCCAGCGTCGCGCCGCGCCGATGCCGCGCGTCGTCGAGAGCGTGTCGGAGAGCGTGTTGCGCGTGCCGAACGCGACGAGCGTCGAATCGGTGGCGTGGAGGCGCGCGGGAGAGACGTCGGCGAGCGCGGCGACGATGGCCGAGTCGCGCCCGAGCCCGATGCGCGGATCGGCGGCCCAGCTCGAGGCGGGCGCGAGCAGCAGACCCGATGGCCCGGGGGCGATCTCCGTCCGCGTCGTGGTCGTCGTGCAGGCGGTGG
>Ga0310810_10010837_pt1 | contig 10634 bp, 13 predicted proteins | sample NCmetagenome_FD_207641 | JGI IMG/M metagenome (GOLD analysis project Ga0310810, IMG submission 207641) | Soil microbial communities from experimental microcosm in Duke University, North Carolina, United States - NC | ecosystem: Engineered > Artificial ecosystem > Soil microcosm > Unclassified ... | reverse complement strand
CGCCGCGGTCATCGCCCGGTTCTCGCAGGACGCGATCGCGCGCAGCTCGAGGCGTTGGGACGCGCCATTGGCTTGCAGACGATCTTCTTGCCGCTCGATGACCGGGGCGCGCTGCGTGCGGCGTTGTCCAGCGTTGCGTGCGTGCTTCTCGCCGCGGCAGGCCACGCGCGCATCGAGAATGACTCCTGGCGGTGCAACGGACGCCGACCTCTCCACTCTGCGCTCGCGCGTCTGGGCAGAGGCGGGCGACGAGATGGGCGCGCGCGTCGCCGCCGTGCTCGAGAGCGGCGAAGGCTATCGCGCGGCTGCGGCCGCCGCGGTCCGCGCCGTGGAGTTGCAGCTGCACGACCCTCGAGCGGGTGCGCTGACGCCAGTGCAGGCGTTCGGCGCTGACTTCGCGTTGCGTGTGCCTGGCACTCGCTTGCAGGACCTGGACCAATCATGACAACCAGAGCGCGGCTCCATCGACAAGGTTCGGCGAAAACGACGCGCTGACTGCGGCGTCGACGGTGCAGGAGCTGCCCGTGGCAATTGGCGCTCCTGGCACGACGGCGGTTCGTGTGCGCGACGCCGGGCACATGGCGCATTTCGACCAGCCGGATCTTGTCCGATCGATCGTGAGGAACGCATGAAGCTGCACGCGATTCAGACCGGCTCGGTTCGCATCAAGATGGCGCAGGTTCAGGGCCGCGGACGGGGACTGCGCCGACGGCTGGGAGTATTCGGCGATGACCAGTGGACCGCATGGCTCCCAACCTACGCATGGGTCATCGATCATCCGGAAGGCGTCATCGTCGTGGACACGGGCCAGGGGACACATCTGCTCCAGTCCGTGCACTCGCTGCATCCGTACATGCGGTGGCAGGTGATGTTTCAGATCGAACCCGAACAGGAAATTGGTCCGCAACTGCACGGACTGGGCATCGGCGCACGCGACGTCCAACGGGTCGTGCTCACCCACTTGCATTGCGATCACGACGGCGGGCTTGCGCATTTTCCACACAGCGAGATTCTCGTGTCTCGAGGCGAGCTGAGCGCCGCGAGTGGATGGGCGGGCCGGCTGCGCGGATACCTCCCACATCGCTGGCCGTCGTGGTTCAATCCGGCCGCGCTCGACCTCGCGTCCGAAGCCTTCGGTCCTTTCGCGACCAGCAGGCGCTTGACGACGGCCGGTGATGTGATCGCTGTCGGCACCCCGGGCCACACGGCTCATCACGTGTCTGTGGTCGTTGAGGATCAAGGGACCAGGTACTTGCTCGCCGGCGACGCTTCGTACACGGAGCGTCTGATGCTCGCCGGGCAGATAGACGGCGTCTCTGCAGACGACGAGGTCGCTTCCGCGACACTACGCGCAATCAGGGATTTCGCCATGGATCGTCCGACGGTCTATCTGCCGACACACGATCCCGCCTCAGCGGAGCGTCTTGCGCAATCGCGATAGTGCAGCCTCACGCCTCGCGCCGAGCCGCGACGTGCATGTGCAGGATCTTGCCGGACCCCGTCGCCATCGGTTCGCGGCGCTCCACGCGGAGTCGATTGCCGGCCTGCCACGCCATCGCCATGATTGGATTGGCCCCGCCGGTTTGTGAAATCCCCTGGATGAACGTGTCGATCGCCGCGCGCTCGTCGACGGCGCCGAGGCTCGGGCGCACGACGAGCGTCAGCAGCGGTTCGCCGATCTCGCTTTCCTCTTCGACGACCTGAAAGTCGGAGGGCCCGCCGCCGAACCGCGCGGGCAGCAGTTCGTCGAGCACGCGCATGACGTCGGAGTCGATGAAGTTCATGCCGCCGCACGTGAGCTTCTCGGCGCTGCGAATCGAATGGACGTGTGTCGGCCAGCCGATCCCCTCGAGCGGACATCCACAGCGGCGTCGCACAACGTCCGCCTGGTCGCCCATCGAGACGTTGAGGAGCACGAGCGGCGCGGATGCCCGCAGCGAGGTGAAGAGCAGCGACGCGTCCGGCAGGAGGCCGGAGGTTTCCGCGGGTCCTGCCTGGACGATCGCGTGCACGTCCTCCAGCAGATGCAGATCGTCCGACGCTTCGGGCGCCATGCAGCCGTAACCGACGGGCCCAGTCTCCATGATTGCGTATTTCGGCAGCACGGTCGCGCCGGTCCGCCGAATGAAATCGATGCGCGCCTGCGAGCACGGCTCGCCGGCAATCGTGCAGTGCGCGCCCGAGAGGTCGATGCCGGCGTCGAGCGCAGCCTGGCAGACACGCAGCGCCGAGCTCGGGTAGCTCAGAAGATAGGGGACCTCGCCGCGTCGAAGCGTGTCCGCCATCCACCGGGCGATTGGCAGCGCGTTGTCGAGCGGCACGAACTCCGGTGACGGAACGGCCGCGCCTGCCAGCCGCGCTCCCCACGTGAACGCGACGCCACTCCAGCGGTACTTCGCGGGCAGCCGCGCTTCGCGGGGATCGAGCTGCGAAAACCACCGCACCGGCAGCGCACCGAACTGGCTGAACTCGAGCAGCGAAAACAGGGCTCCGCCGCCGGGGATTTCCCATGTTGCCTTCCGCCACGCGTCCCCGCCGCGGCAGTGCAGCGCCAGGCCCGTGTCGAGCGCACAATCGTGAATGAACGTGAGATCGAAGAACACGGGCGTGCCGCGGCTGCGGCTGCCGCCGCTCTTCATCGACAGATGAACCGCCGTCGACGGGTTGCGGAGGCCCTCAGGATCGAAGTCGACCTGCGCGCCACCGCGCACGACCGGCCTGTTCGCCTTCAATTCGTCGATGGTGAGAAACACGCCGGCCCTGCACAACGACGCGAGCGCCGCTTCGATGCCGTCGCGCTCGACCAGTCCCGCAAGGTCGCCGAAATCGCATCCGGCGCGTCGCAGCAGCGGAAGATAGGGACTGCCGTCGTAATCGAAAATCAACCGCCGGGCAACGTCGAGAAAATCCGACGCGCGGTTGCGAAGACGCCGCTCCAGCTCGACCCGCGCCGTCTCCGTCGTCCAGCGCCGGCGGAGAAACCGCGGCATCTGCTGGACGAATCGGACGCCGGTCTGGATGTCGCCCACCGCCCCGCGCCAGCCGCCTTCGCTCATTGTTTCTCGGCGATGCAGGCGATGAGGTAGCCATGGCGGCGCGCGATGCGGCTTCGCTCGTAGAGCAGGGCGAACGGCCTGGTCAACAGGCCCGTGATCCACGCCATCCGCGGCCATCGCGTGTGAACCATCAGATCGACGATGCGCAGCAGCCCGGGCATGAACAGAACGCTCGAGACGTCGCGCACACGGAAGCCCGCCCGTTCGGCCATCGAGGCGAGCTGCCTTCTCGTGTACGACTTTTCCATGCCGTAGGGGTATGCATCGAACCAGTTCAGGACGGTAACCAGCAGCGGCCGCAGAAACGGGTCGAGCTTGTTCGGCACGCCGATAATCGCCGTCCCGCCCGGCCGCAGCACGCGAAAGATCTCGCGGACGGCGTCTTCCGTCTCCGGAAAATGTTCGATGGTGCCCATCGAGTAGACGACGTCGAAGCTGTTGTCGCGGAAGGGAATCTTCCGCACGTCGGCGATGGTGAACCCCGGCGCCAGACCGTCGCCGCGAAAGGCATTCCGCGCTTCCTCCGCGGTCGGCGCGGACACGTCGATGCCGTAAGGCCGTCCTCCCTCGTTCGTCACCCATTGCAGGATTCGCGTGTTGCGTGCTTCGTCCCACAGGTCGGTCTTCATCACCCGCTTGCGCGGCAGCGGGCCGATGAAGTCGGTGAAGAGCCGCTGCTCGCAGGCGCGATAGTAGAGCGTGGACGGCGCGTCCTGATGCGGCGGGATTTCAGAAAAGACCGTCCTCCACCGGACGCCGGTCTCGCGGCCGCCGTGCGCCTGCCGGAGACGCGCTGCCGCCGGCGCGCGCTTCACTGCGTGGCGGACAACGCGGGTCGCGGAGTGCCGCGAACGATGGCCGTGACCGAATCGCTCGCGGGCGCGAGCTGCTCCTTGATGTACGCATAGCCCCGGCCGGTGTCGCACGATTCGCCGCACGTGAAAATGTCGACGGCGGCGTATCCGGCTTCGGGATACGTGTGAATCGAGAGGTGGGATTCCGCAAGAACCGCGACGACGGTAATGCCGCTCGGCTGCTCGGGACTGCGTCGTGGAAAATTCACCGCCGCGACGTCGCAGACCGTGGCGCCGGCCCGGCGGGCGGCTTCGACGGCGAGGCGCTCGAGAAACTCGCGATTCGTCAGCCTCGCGGCATCGCATCCATATAGATCGCCGAGCAGGTGCGTGCCGGCCACTCCGGCATCAGCTGCCACGACGCGCATTATGCAACAGATGACGCGCGCGGTTGCGATGGCGCGCCGACTCCGGCGACGAGCGGAAGGCCGGCGATGAGGATCTCGAGCAGCAAGCGGTTGAGCTGGATGCCGCTCGCCGCCCACCCGATCATCACCGGCGGTCCGACCGCGTAGCAGAGCGCGAAGGCTATTAGAGCGCCACCGAACGACACGAGCGCGGCCCAGCGGCGTGCGGCGACTGCGACGGCGAACACGAGCGGCCACACGAATCCCCACGTCGCGTAGTCGATCGCGTGGCGGACGACGTGAAACACGTACTGCGGCAGGACGGCCGGCCGGAACTGATCCCAATAGAAGATGCCCGGCGGCAGCGGCGAGTCGGGCACGAGCCGTAGCGTGAGCTGCCACGCCGCCAGGTTGATGCCGATGATGGCGAACGTGACGCCCGCGACCCGCACGCGGCGCCGAAGCGCGACATCCGTGGCGCAGCAGGCGACGGCGACGATGCCCACTACGGCGTGCACGGTGCCTTCGAGCTTCAGCTGCACGAGAAACGTGCCGGCCAGGCCGAGAGCCAGCCATGCGATTCGCCGTGGACGCTGCAGCGCATCCATCATCGCGATGACGAACAGCGCCGCCGCGGCGCCGACGGTCAGGTCGATGTAGCCCGCGCGCAGATGAACGAAGAGAAACGGGCACGCGAGCACGACGGCTGAAAGAAGCGTCGCACGATTCACATCGCGATCGACGCGCCGCCGGATCAAAACCAACAGCAGGACCAGCAGCGCCGCATCTCGGAGTGCCGCAATGCGCGCCGCCGTTACGGTCAACGGCGCAAGCCGGGCGAGCCACCCGACGACCATCGGACCCGCCACGGGGTGACGGTGGACGCCAAGCCACGGCAACAAGAGCGGCAGCGTCTCGCGGGTTCGCAGCAGGTTCACCGTCGCGCCGGTGTGAGCGCGCTCGAGTTCGGCGCGCGGGATCCACCAGCCGGCAGCGTCGTACTCGTAAGCGACGTTGGGAGCCGTGAGTGCTGTAACGACAAGAAATGCCACGCACGCAAACAGCGCGACGCGCGAAAAGACGGTCACGGGATGATCCGCGCTTCTGCCCGTGTTGGTGAACACGCGGACACGGCGACCGTCACGACCGAGGGCTCACCGCCAATGCAGCGGCGGCGAGGCCAGAGATCGACGTCGGCCGCGAGGTAGATGCCGCTGAACGCGACGCAGGTGTCGCGAAACTCCGGAACGAAGCAGGTGACCGCCGGCGTGGAGGCGAGCGCCGATCGCATGGCGTTCGTGTAGGTTGTGCGCGCAGCCGCGACCTCGCCGGTCAGGACACGTTGTGCGGCCGGGCGATCCGCGCGCAGCGCGAGCGCGTGAATCCACCCGGGCGCGTACGACGCGGCCACGATCGCAAGCGCGGCCAGCCAGCGCCGGGAATCGCGACGGACGGCTCCGACGAGAAGCGCGAGCAGGACGACAACGGCCGCGAGAGAGGCCGCCAGCAACCGCGGGTCGAGCGCCGTGCACAACCGCTGCGCCTGCGCGACGCCGTTCGCGCCGTCGAGCAGGACCTGCGCGAGCGTCGACAGCGCGACGGTTCGGCCAAGCGCGTCGGCGAAGCACGGGTTCACGAGCGCGGCAGCAGCTCCGCCGACGGCGTCACTCCCACCCGACTGAATCTTACGGATGAAGCGCTGCTGCCGCCACAATGAAAAGTCTCGCCGCTTCATGAGAACGCTCGCGGCAGGCCGACTGAACATCGATACGAGGATTTGAGACGATGGTCAATTGATTGGCCTTTGCGGCCAACTAATTGTTGGCTCAATACTCGTAACGCGAGACCCTATTCCAGGGCGGCTACGGAAATGTCCGGCCGCCGCACCCTCGCGCGTCGTATATCTGAAGCAGCCGCATAAGGCGGGTGCTCAGAAGGAGCCGATCATGAGCCAGTTTCTGTACCTCTACCGGATGCCGGACGCCGCGCGGCAGCAAGCCATGGGCACGCCCGAACGCGCGCAGCAGAACATGCAGCGCTGGATGGACTGGATGCGCGACCTGGACTCGAAGGGCCACCTCAAGGACCGCGGCCAGCCGCTCGAGCAGACGGGCAAAGTCGTGCGCGGTCAGCAGAAAACGGTGACCGACGGGCCGTACACCGAAGCGAAGGACCTCGTCGGCGGCTTCACGCTCGTCGAGGCGCGCGACATCGATCAGGCGGTCGAGTTGTCGCGCGGCTGCCCGATCCTCGAGGGCGGCGGCTCGGTGGAGGTCCGCCCCGTGATGAAGATGGATTTCTGACGGACCGATGCAACTGAGCGAGCACCTGTTCCGGCGCGAGTCGGGGCGCCTCGTGTCGGCGCTCACGCGCATCTTCGGCGTGCACAATCTGGCGCTGGCAGAGGACGTCGTGCAGGACGCCTTCTGCCGCGCGCTGGAAGTGTGGAAGGTGCGGGGCGTGCCGGACAATCCGGCCGCGTGGCTGATGTCGGTGGCGAAGCATCGCGCGGTCGACGTGGTGCGAAAGGCGCGCACCGCGCGCACGTTCGCGCCCGAAATCGCGCGGATGCTCGAGTCGGAGTGGACGCTGGTGCCGGCGGTCGACGAGGCCTTCGCGGCGCCGGCGATCCGCGACGACCAACTGCGGATGATGTTCTCCTGCTGTCATCCGGACCTCGCCGAACCGGTGCAGGTGGCGCTCGTGCTCAACATCCTGTGCGGCTTCGGCGCGGCCGAAATCGCGAGCGCGTTTCTCGCGAGCCGCGCGGCGGTGGAGAAGCGCATTTCCCGCGGCAAGGCGGTCCTGGCCGCGTCGACCGAGCTGTTCGATCTCGCCAACGCGGAGTTCGCGCCGCGGTTGTCGGCCGTGCGGCGGGCGCTCTACCTGCTGTTCAACGAGGGCTACCATGGCGCGTCGGCCGGAACGGCGGTCCGCGCGGATCTCTGCAACGAAGCGATCTATCTGACGACGATGCTGGTGGAGTTTCCGCCGGCGGCGACGCCCGAGACGTCTGCGCTCGTGGCGCTGATGTGTCTGCAGGCGGCGCGGCTCCCGACGCGGCTCGATGCCGCGGGCGAGCTGACGCCGCTCGTCGAGCAGGAGCGATCGCAGTGGGATCGGCAGCTGGTCGACCGCGGCGTCGCGCTGCTGGAACGAGCCGCGACGGGCGATGCCGTGAGCGCCTATCACGTCGAGGCGGCGATCGCCGCGGCGCACGCCAGGGCGCCGAGCGTCGCGGAAACGGACTGGACGCAGATCGTCGGCCTGTACGATCGCCTGATGGCGATTGCGCCGTCTCCGGTCGTGGCGCTCAACCGCGCGATCGCGATTGCCGAGCGCGACGGTCCCGAGCGCGGCCTCGACGCGCTTCGCGGGATTGCGGCTGCAGATCGGCTGCGCCGCTATCCGTTCTATCCGGCGGCGATGGGCGAGCTGGAGCGCCGGCGCGGCAACCTCGCCGCAGCCCAGCGTCACTTCGAGTCGGCGGCTGCGCTCGCGCGCAACGATGTCGAGCGCCGGTTCCTGGAGCGTCGCGTACGCGAGTGCCGTGACGGTTCAGCGTCGCCGCTTACCGCATCGGGCGCTCGTGGAGGATCATCCAGTTGATCCCGAACCGATCGCGCACCTGACCGAACCGGCTGGCGAAGAAGGTTTCCTCCATCTTCATCAGCACCTCGCCGCCGTCGGCGAGCGCCGCGTAGATTCGCTCGGCGTCGGCGTCGCTGTCGACGCTCAGCGACAGATAGGCGCTGCGCATCGGCAGCGCCGTGGGAATATCCGCGCCCATCAGCTCGGTGCCGCCGATGGCGATCCGGGCGTGCAGGATCGTGTCCTTCAGCTCCGGCCTGACCTGGCTGGGATCGGGCATCTGGCCGTGCGTCATCATCATGCCGATCTGTCCACCCAGATGCCGTTCGTAGTAGCGGAACGCCTCGGCGCACGTCCCCGCGAAGTTCACGTAGGTCTGTAGTTTCATCATTCGATCCTGCTCGCGCTATGCTACATGCCTTCCACGTCAATGATTCCGTTTCTCGATCTGAAAGCGCAGAACGGTGCGATTGCGGATGAACTGCAGGACGCCGTCATGCGCGTCGTCCGATCCGGCTCCTACATCCTCGGACCGGAAGTCGCGGCGTTCGAGCAGGAGTTCGCCGCCTACTGCGGCGTTGCGCACGCGATTGGCGTCAGCAACGGCCTCGACGCGCTCCGGCTGATTCTTCAGGCGTACGAGATCGGTCCGGGCGACGAGGTCATCGTCCCGTCGAACACCTACATCGCCACATGGCTTGCGGCGAGCTACGTAGGCGCGCGGCCTGTTCCGGTCGAGCCGGTCGAGGCGACGTACAACATCGATCCGGATCGAATCGAAGCGGCGATCACGCCACGAACGAAAGCCATCATTGCCGTCGATCTCTACGGACAGCCGGTCGACGCCGATGCCATCAACGCGATTGCGCGACGGCACAAGCTGCGCGTGATCGAAGATGCGGCTCAGGCGCAGGGCGCGCGATACCGCGGACAGATCTGCGGCAGTCTGGCCGATGCGGCCGGCTTCAGCTTCTACCCGGCGAAGAATCTCGGCGCCGCCGGCGACGCGGGCGGTGTGACGACGAACGATGCGGCGCTTGCGGATCGCGTCCGCGTCCTGCGCAACTACGGCTCGCGTGTGAAGTATCACAACGAGGTGAAGGGGTCAAATTGCCGGCTGGACGACCTGCAGGCGGCCGTGCTGCGCGTGAAACTGCGTCACCTGGACGACGACAACGAGCGCCGTCGCGCGATCGCCGCTGAGTACCTTCGCGGACTGGCGGGTGCGTCATCGCTGACGCTCGCGCAGGTGCCCGATTGGGCCGAGCCCATCTGGCATCAGTTCGTCATCCGTCACCCCAATCGCGCCGCACTCCAACGAGCGCTCGAGGCGCGCGGAATCGGCACGCTGATTCACTATCCGGTTGCGCCCCATCTGCAGCCGGCCTATGCGGAGCTCGGACTCCAGCGCGGGGCGCTGCCGATCTCCGAACGCATCCACGACGAAGTGCTCAGTCTGCCGATGGGGCCGATGATGAGCGACGCGCACGTGAGGGAGGTCATCGCCGCGACCGTCGACGCGTGCGATGCCTGAAGAAAACACAAACATCACCACGATGGACGAGGACGGATACGCCACGATTGTCGATCGCAAGAAAGACATGATCATCACGGCAGGGTTCACGGTGTTCCCGGCAGAGATCGAACGCGTGCTCTGCATGCATCCGGCCGTCGCGCTTGCCGCCGTCGGAAGTGTGCCGGACGAGGGCAAGGGCGAGCTGGCCAAGGCGTACGTAATTCTCAGAGCAGGAGCTGAAGTCTCGCGTGCAGATCTCGTCTCGCACTGCCGCGAGCATCTGGCCGCCTACAAGGTGCCGCGCGCGCTGCAGTTTGTTGCTCGGGTACCCACTACGTCGTCGGGCAAGATCATGCGGCGGATGCTGAATGAGGTCGACGACGGTTCGATCGCGGTCAGTTGAGCGATTCCTGGAGCGACGGCATATGGTCGGCTACTCGGGAACGCCGCTCGTCAAGAAGCTGGGGATCAAGGACGGCAGTCGTGTGTTTGCGCCGGGCGCGGCCAGGCACTACGCGGCGCTGCTCGGGCCGTTGCCCTCCGGCGCCTCGTTCGTGCCTCGACTGACCGCGGATACCGACATCGTCCATCTGTTCACGACGAAGCGTCGCGACCTCGCCGCCGCGCTGAAATCGTATCGAACGCGCATCCGACCCGACGCCGCGATCTGGGTGTCGTGGCCGAAGAAGGCGTCCAAGGTCCCGACCGACATCACCGAGGACACGATTCGCGCAATCGCCTTGCCGCTCGGTTTCGTCGACATCAAGGTCTGCGCGGTCGACGAGATCTGGTCCGGCGTAAAGCTGGTGATCCGCAAGGAGCTCAGGACTGGATCGCAGGACTGAAGTCCTGCGTCACTCTCTGTCTCTGACAAGCGTCCGTGGCGCAGGACTTCAGTCTTGCGTGGGTCTACCCGTGGCGCAGGATTTTAGCCCTGCGTGCTACACGCGAGATCCCACGACGACGCCGCCGGGCACGGTCGTCCCGGCGTAGATCGGCGTGCCACTCGTCCGCACGAGCTCCCCATACGCCGCCATGATCCGCCGCGTCGTCGGTCCCGGTTCTCCTGAGCCAATGACGCGCCCGTCGACCGACGCGATCGGCGCGACCTCGGCGAACGTGCCGCAGACGAACGCTTCGCGCGCCGTCCACAGATCGAAGAGCGCGAACCGCCGCTCCTCGGTGCGAATCCCGAGCTCCTCGGCCAGCCGCAGAACCGACTCTCGCGTGATGCCGCGGAGATTCGTCGACGTCGGCGGCGTGACGAGCG
>Ga0310810_10010836_pt1 | contig 10634 bp, 9 predicted proteins | sample NCmetagenome_FD_207641 | JGI IMG/M metagenome (GOLD analysis project Ga0310810, IMG submission 207641) | Soil microbial communities from experimental microcosm in Duke University, North Carolina, United States - NC | ecosystem: Engineered > Artificial ecosystem > Soil microcosm > Unclassified ... | reverse complement strand
TCATCCTGAAGGACCCGGTCAATTTTGGGCCAGATGTCATCGTGACCGGGTTTCACCAGGGCGGCGGCACGATTCGCGTCACCGTTGTGGAGGCGGCGCACCCCGATCTCGGCTCGCTGACAATGGTGTTTACCGAAAATCCACTATCCTTGCGACAATGGACCGTTGTGGACCAGCAAGGGCGGCGCACGACCGTGAGCCTGTCAGATGTGCAGACGGGCGTAGCGCTTGATCCTCGGCTGTTTCAGTATCAGTACCTGTTCACGCCGCCGACCCAATAGCGAGCGACGAGAAAGATGCCTAGCCGTACCTTGCCGTTGATCGGCATCCCGAGCTGCGTGCGTTCGATCCACGAGCGCGCCTTCCACACCGTCAACGAGCGCTACACGAGCGCGGTCATCGACGCGGTCGGCGGGCTGCCAGTCCTGATCCCGGCGATCGGGCCAAAAGCCGATTGCGGCGCGATCCTCGACCGGCTCGACGGAATCCTGCTGACCGGCAGCCCGTCCAATGTCGAGCCACATCATTATGGCGGTCCGCCGAGCCGGGAAGGCACGCTGCACGACCCGGACCGGGACGCGACGACGCTGCCCCTGATCCGCGAGGCCGTGCGCCGCGACATGCCGGTGCTGGCGATCTGCCGCGGGATCCAGGAGTTGAACGTGGCGCTGGGCGGCACGCTGCACCAGCGGATCTTCGATATGCCGGAGCGCTTCAACCACAAGCGCACGGGCCGCGGACCGATGACATCGGACGAGGGGCGCTATGGCCCGGCGCATCCCGTGGCGCTGACGCCGGGCGGATTATTCGCGCGGCTCGCCGGGACGACCGAGATCATGGTCAATTCGCTGCACGGCCAGGGGATCGACCAGCCGGCGCCAAAGCTCATCGTCGAGGCGGTGGCGCCCGACGGGCAGATCGAGGCGGTCAGCCTGCCCGGTGCGCGATTCGTCGTCGGCGTCCAATGGCACCCGGAGTACAAGCCGCTGCAGAACCCGTTTTCGCGTTCGCTCTTTGACGCGTTTTCGCAGGCCTGTCATGCAACCAATGCGAGGACTGCGGCAAAGCGTCACGCCGCTTAATCCAAAAAGGGATTAGTTCCACTCGCCGCATATGCGTTTTTGCGTCGAACGCATGCGTGATTCGCATTTTTGGAATGGCGGCTCTGCCCCCATCTTCCGATTCCAGAAGCGGAGAGGGCGCCATGCCCTCTTTAGACCCGGTCCCGTCTCCCCTGCGGGCCCGGATTCCCCCAAGCGCTTCTGACAAGCAGGCGCCCGGTCCTCCCCCCCGACCGGGCGCCGTTTTGTCTACCCCCCAAGTCCCTCAGGATCGGTGACCCCTTGGGTTGTCAACCGGCCGAGGAGCGAGCTTCCCTTCATAGCTCGTTATCGTTAACAAATCCTAACCGTGCGTCTGATTACCTGGAACATCAACTCGGTGCGGCTGCGCATCGACCTCGTCCGCCGGCTGCTCGCCGAGGCGAAGCCGGATGTGCTGTGCCTGCAGGAGACCAAGACGCCGGACGAGCTGTTTCCGCGCGAGGCGTTCGAGGCGGCGGGTTACCGGCACATGCTGGTGCACGGGATGAAAGGCTATAACGGCGTCGCGATCCTCGCGCGCGAGCCGTTTGTCTCATCGACGACCCGCGCCTGGTGCGCTCGCAAGGATTGCCGGCACGGGGTTGTCGAGCTGCCGGGCGGCATTGAGCTTCACAACATTTATGTGCCGGCAGGCGGCGATGTCCCCGACCCGGACGAGAACCCGAAATTCGCGCACAAGCTGCAATTTCTCGACGAGCTGACCGCGTGGTTCGGGACCGAGCGCGCGGGATCCAACGGCGGGAAGCGGATGATCGCGGTCGGCGACCTCAACATCGCGCCGCTCGAAACGGATGTGTGGTCGCACAAGCAGCTGCTGCGCGTTGTCAGCCACACCCCGGTCGAGGTCGACCGCCTCGGCAAATTGCAGCGGGCCGGCGGCTTTGTCGATGCGGTCCGGCATTTTGTGCCGCCCGAGGAGCGGCTCTACACTTGGTGGAGCTATCGGGCGCAGGACTGGGCGGCGAGCGACCGCGGCCGCCGCCTCGATCATATCTGGGTAACCCAGCCTTTGGTCGGATCGCTCGCGCGAGCGCAGGTATTCCGCGACAGCCGGGGCTGGGAGCAGACGTCCGACCACGTCCCGGTCATGATCGAGCTGGGCTGAACCGTTCCCTGCCGCACCCACTCATCGGACCCCAAAATTGTCCTCCCGGCGAAGGCCGGGATCCATCCATCAGAGGCACGATGGCTGAAGAGTGGTCCCGGCCTTCGCCAGGACGACGGTTGTAATTAAACCCGTCGGTAGAGGTGGTAACGCCCGGCGGCGATGCCGTCCGGCAAGGCTACGGGTTCGAGATCGGCGCGCTCGAACGGCGGATCGCTGACCAATATCCCGCCGGCGCAAAGCAACGGCGCGACCAGCGGGATCAGCGCGGCGGCGAGGATGCGATTGGCGGCAGCATCGCCGGTGCCCGCATCGAGATGCGCCAACGCGACCCGGCCGCCCAGCCGGGCGCGAGCCGCCGGCAGCGTCTCGCGCATATCGCCGAGGATCAGCCGCTCGGGGGGCGGCACGCAATCGGGATGCGCCGCCACCGCTCGCTCGCAGACAAAGATGTCGCGCGCCGAAAACAGCTCCCGCAGATGGTCGTAGGTGCGGCCGTTGCCGAGCCCCAATTCGAGCACCGCGCCGTCAAGGCCGGCGATCAGCCGGGCGGCGTGGTCGAGGCAGGCGCGCTGTGCCTCGAGACGGCGGATAAAGCTGTCGAGCCGGCTCACCGAGTCAGCTATGCGGCGGTTTACTGGGCCGCCGGCGCGCCGGCGCCCTCGCGCAGGCGCTGCACGTCGGAAAGAGCCCGACGCAGCTGGTTGTTTGTCGAATCGAGCCGCTGCGCCAGCTCGCGCATGATCGAGACGGCCATGGCCGGGAATTCGCGCACCATGCGCATGAAGGGCTCCTTCGAGATGCGCAGGGCGACGACGCGGCCCTTGGCGCGCACGCTGGCATTGCGCGGCGAGTCGCAGAGGATCGCCATCTCGGCGACGATCTCATTGGCGCCGATCGTGGCGACGGTCAGCGGCCCGGCGGGGCCTTCGAGGACGATGTCGACCTCGCCCTCGATGATCAGATAGGCCGCGTCGCCCGGGTCGCCCTGGCGGCAGAGGAGCTTGCCATCGTCAAAGCCGACCCGCTCGCTCATAAAGGCGAGCAATTTGAGCTTGGCGGGCTCGATCTCGGCAAAGAAGGGCACCCGGCGAAGCAGCTCGTATTCCTGTACCAGGCTCACGGTTTCCTCCCGGTCCCGTGCCGGAAACCCATAGCCCCCACCCGATCTCCGCTTCGCGTCGATCCGCCCACCCCCGCTTGCGGGAGAGGGTTTGACAGGGGCCGGGTTCCCGCGCGGGAACCTGCATCGGTTATCTTGCAGCATGGTTTCATTCGGCCGCCATCAATAGCGCGGTCAGCGAATCCTTGCGGTCCAACTCCTCGAAACGTCCCTGCTCCTGCAACTTGCCGCCGCTCATGACCAGCACGCGATCAAAATTGCGCGCGAGGCTGGCGCGGTGCAGCACCCAGATGATGCCTCGTCCCGCCATCTCCTCGCGCAATCCGGCGGCGACCTTCGCCTGCGCCGGCGCGTCAAGCCCGCTCGTCGCCTCGTTAAGGATCAACAGATCGGGCCGCTTCAACAACGCGCGGGCGATCGCGGCGCGCTGACGCTGCGCCAAGGAGAGGCGCGAGCCGGCCGTGCCAACATGATAGTCGAGCCCGACATCCATAACGGCGGAGCGGAGCGACAAGGCGTCCAGCACCTCGCGCAAGAGCTGCGGGACGCGCATCGTCGCCTCGGCCTCGCCATAGGCGATCTTGCCGAACAGGATGTTGTCCTGCAGCGAGGCGGCGGCGTTGTAGCGGGCGGGATCGAAAAATTCGATCTGGCCACGCGCCTGTTCCGCCAGCCCCTCGCGGAAGGCGCGGCGGGCCTCGAGGAGGCGCTGCTGCATGCGGTCGTCGAGAACGCCGAGGCGGTGACGCGCGGCGATCAGCTTGAACGGCAATGACAGCAGCCTGTCGCGCTGCTGGTTGTCGAGGGCCCCCACCCCGCCGCTCTCGGCGGCCGCCAGGATCGTCGCGAATTCGGGCAGCTCCTGAGCGCCGATAAAACTGAACTGCTCGAAAAATTCGTGCTCGGGCGGCAAGCCGGCGAACATCTCGGTCATCGTCTCGGCGACCTGGCGGCCCGCCTCGACGAGGTCGTCGGTCAGGCCGATCCGGTCGAGCACGCGGCGCACGTGAACATTGTCGGCGAGCGCGTCGAGCTCGAAGGTCGGGCCGATCGGCGTCCCGAACAGCAGGTTCTCGGCGACCGTGGCGTTCGAGTTGTAGCGCCCGGGGTCGTAGGTCTCGACGAGGTTTGTGATGCCGTCAGCTGCGAGCCGCTCGGCAAGCGCGCGGCGGGCTTCCAGGAGGCGCTCGGCGAGCTCGGGCTGCGCCGCGGGATCGAGCCGGCCGCGCAGCCCAAGCCCGTAGATGTCCTCCTCGAAGTCGAGGCACCGCAAGATCTCGGCGATGCGCTCCATCAGCTCCGCGCGGTCGGTGACGCCCGCGCTGCGGTAATCGATCCAGTCGGCGTGCAGGTCGAAATCGATGTTGCCGGAGCGCCGCGCCTCATGAAGCTGACGGGCGCGGCGGCGCTCGGCCACCTCGTCATATGCGGGGGGCCGCAGCGGGATGTGCCGCAGCCCCAACAGCAGATTGTCGCGCAGGGTGCCGGCGAAGAGATACGGCATCGCGCCGACATACCCGATGCGGCGGCCGATGACCGCGACCGGCAATTCGGCGAGATCGGCGCCGCCGATCGTGATGCGGCCGCTCGAGGCGCCGACGAGGCGGGCGAGCAGCAGCGCCAATTCGCTCTTGCCGCTGCCGCTCTGCCCGATGACGGCGACATGCTCATCCAGCCGCACCGTGAAGCTCACCGCATCCACGACGCGGCTGCGGTCGTCCTCGGCCAGGGATACGTTGGCAACCGAGAGCTCGCCCGTCAGCGGCATCACCTGCTCCGGCTCGGCGAGCAGGAGCTTCGCGTCGGTCATGCCGGAGGGCTGGAACTGCTCGACGATCTGCTCGTAGGTGATCCGCGAGTTCTCCTTGATTTGGTAGAAGTCGAGGAGCTCCTTCCAGGGCGAGGCGAGATCCTTGTAGGCAGCAAGAATCGCAACGAGCGCGCCGAACGACAGATCGCCCTTGATGACGAGATAGCCGCCCAGCGAATAGAAGAAAAACGGCGTCAGCTGGCCGATGAAGTTGTTGAGAAACTTGGCAAAAAACTTGCGCTTATAGATCTCGAACCGGATGTCATAAATCCGTCCGAGAACATGCGCAAAATCGGTCAGGTTCAGCTTGACCGTGTCGTTCGCCTGGATCTCGATAATGCCGGAGGCGGATTCCTGCACCTTGTCGGCGACGACGCGCACGGTGCGGACGCGCTGCTTCCCGAGCTGGTTCACCTTGAACTGCAATTTCGGGATGATGTAGCCCTGCACCGGGTAGAGCGCGATCGCGGCGGCCCCGAGGATCGGGTCCTGCATGAACATGAAAAAGATGATCGTCAGCAGCTGCCCGCCCTGGAACAGCGGCAGGTTAAACGCGTCGCCGATAAAGCCGCCGAGCTGCTCGCATTCGACGGTGATCATCGGGATGATCTGGGCCGACGAATTTTTGTGAAAGTAGGAGAGCGGGAAACACAGCAGCCGCTGGTAGAGCGAATAGCGGAAACGCCGCAGCATCCGCTCGCCGATCTGACCCTTATAGGTGTTGATAACGTATTTGAAGGCGCCGTTGACGAAGACGAGGATGATGAACACCCCGCACAGGATCATCAGATACGGCACCTGGTCGAATTCGAAGCCGAACAGGTGTTCGGGGAAGGTCTTGCCGCCGATCGCCTTGTTGACGATTGTCTTCGGCAGGTCGAGCGAGTAGTAGAGGAAAGGGAAGGAGGATAGCGTCAGCAACAGCAGCAGGATCTGCTGCTTCATGCTGTGCTTCAGGATGAAGCGGTAAACCGACGGTTCGAGGTCGCTGACCTCCGGCGGAATAGGCGGCTGCAGCACGCGTTCTGCATCGGATTGCGGCGCGACCCCCGGCAAAAGACCGGGGCGCAGCACCGCGCCGGCCGAGCTGGCCGCCGCCGTCATCGCCTTCATGTCCGGCCTCGCGAAACCACCATGACCCTTGTCCTAACTCCTCATCTCATGGTTGCATCCGACCAATAAAACAGGGAGACATCGCGTGGCCCCCCGGCGCGATCATAAACGAGTCTTAATCTACAGCCACGACAGCTTTGGGCTCGGCCATCTACGCCGATGCCGGGCAATCGCCCATTCCTTGGTGGATGGCGACACCTCGCTGTCGGTCCTGATCTTATCCGGATCGCCGATCATCGGCAGCTTCGATTTCCGCTCGCGTGTTGATTTTGTGCGCATCCCGGGCGTGATCAAGTTGCGCAACGGCGAGTATGTCTCGCTCAATCTGCACATCGATATTGAAGAAACCTTAGCGATGCGCTCGTCGATCATGCGGCACACCGCCGAGATCTTCGACCCCGACATCCTGATCGTCGATAAGGAGCCCCTGGGTCTCCGGGGCGAGATGCGCCCGACCCTCGACCTGTTGCGGGCGCGCGGCACGCCGATGGTTCTGGGGCTGCGCGACGTCATGGACGACCCCGAGGCGCTCGAAAGCGAGTGGGAGCGCAAGAACGCGATCCCGGCGCTCTGGGAGTATTACAACGAGATCTGGGTCTATGGCCTGCCGCAGATCTGCGATCCGCTGGCCGGGATCGACCTGCCGAAAAGCGTGCGGCGGCGCATGATCTATACCGGCTATCTGCGCCGCCAGGTGCCGGCAGCGGCCGCCGCGGCCCCGGAAAACCCCGGCCTGGTTGACGGCGAGTTCCTGCTCGTGACGCCGGGCGGCGGCGGCGACGGCGACGGGCTCATCGACTGGGTCTTGACGGCCTATGAGCAGGAGGGCGCCAGGCTGCCCCCCGCGCTGATCGTATTCGGGCCGTTTATGCTGCCCGAACGGCAGACGGCGTTTGCCGCCCGGGCCGAGCGGCTTCCCAATGTCTACACGCTGACCTTCGAGGCGAGGCTCGAACATTTGATGGCGCGGGCCCGCGGCATCGTCGCGATGGGCGGCTACAACACGTTTTGCGAGATCCTGTCCTTTGATAAGCCGGCGCTGATCGTGCCGCGCACAACGCCGCGCCTCGAACAATTTATCCGCGCCCAACGCGCCGCGGAGCTGGGCTTAGCCGCGATGCTGCCCGACGAGCATCACCGCGACCCGGCCGTCATGGCGGCGGCGCTCTTGCAGCTGACGCAGCAGAAGCCGCCCTCGGCGGTCGTCGTGCCGGGGCTCCTCGACGGCATGGCGAGCGTCAAGCGGCTGGTCCAGAAATGGCTGCGCGAGGGCCGCGCCGAGCGAGCGAAACTGCGGGCGGGCGGGCGAGCGTGACCGCAGCCGGCCTGGGTGGCGGCCGGGTTGCCTTTGTCCTGAAAGGCTACCCGCGGCTGTCGGAGACCTTTATCGCGCAGGAGATCCGCGCCCTCGAACAGCGCGGCCTCGACATCCTGATCGTGTCGTTGCGCCACCCGACCGATCCGGCGACGCATCCGGTGCATGCGGAGATCAAGGCGCCGGTCTTGTACCTGCCGGAATATCTCAAGGACGAGCCGCGCCGGGTGTGGCGCGGCTGGCGGCGGGCACGGCGGATTGCGGGCTACCGCGCGGCGCGGCGGGCCTGGCTCAAGGACCTGCTGCGCGACCCGACCCCGAACCGCATCCGCCGCTTTGGCCAGGCGGTCGTGCTGGTGGCGGAATTGCCAAAGGATATCGGGCAGCTGCACGCGCATTTCCTTCACACGCCGGCCTCGGTGGCGCGCTATGCCGCGGCGATGCGCGGGCTCGACTGGTCGGTGTCGGCGCATGCCAAGGATGTCTGGACGATCCCGGATTGGGAGAAGCGCGAGAAACTGGCTGCGGCGCGCTGGGCGGTCACCTGCACCGAAACGGGCCGCGCGCACCTCGCCGCGCTGGCGCCCGCGCCCGACAAGGTCATGCTGTCCTATCATGGGCTCGATCTCGACCGCTTTGCGCCGGCGCAGGCGCGCGCGTGGGTTGGCGGGAGCGACGGCAGCGATCCGGCGCGGCCGGTCGTGCTGCTGTCGGTCGGCCGCGCGGTGGCCAAGAAGGGCTATGACGACTTCTTGGCAGCATTGGCCTTGCTGCCGCGCGAATTGGCGTGGCGGCTCATTCATATCGGCGGCGGCACCTTGGCCGGGCCGCTGAAGCGCGAAGCGGCGCGGCTAGGGTTGGAGCGGCGCATCGAATGGCGCGGCGCGCAGCCGCAGCCCGCGGTGTTGCAGGCCTATCGCGAGGCCGATCTGTTTGTGCTCGCCGCCAAAATCGCAAAGGACGGTGACCGCGACGGGCTGCCGAATGTGCTGCTCGAAGCCCAGAGCCAAGGTCTCGCCTGTGTCGCGACCGCGCTTCCCGGGATCGCCGAACTCATCGAGAACGGAGGGACCGGAATGCTCGTCGCGCCGGAGCGGCCCGAGGGGTTGGCGGCGGCGCTCGAACGCCTGATCCGCAGCCCGGATTTGCGGCGCCGGCTCGGCACGGCCGGAGAAGCGCGGGTCCGGCGCGATTTCGACATGAATAGCGGCATCGAATTGCTGGCCGAACGGTTCGGGCTGCGCCCGCTCCGCGCCGCCGCCGAGTGAAAACCGCATGCGGATTGCGTTCTACGCGCCGCTGAAACCGCCCGATCACCCGGTACCGTCGGGCGACCGGGAGATCGCGCGATTGTTTCTGGCAGCGTTGCGCCGGGCCGGACACGAGCCCTTTGTCGCGTCACGCATTCGCAGCTTCGATGGGGCGGGCGATGCCGAACATCAGATGCGGATCGCGGCGCTGAGCCGGCGCACGACGGAGCGGTTGCTGCGGCGATGGCGCGAGCAGCCGGAAACGGCGCCCGAGCTGTGGTTCACCTATCACCTCTACTACAAGGCGCCGGATTGGCTCGGGCCCCCGGTCAGCGCGGCGCTCGGGATTCCCTATGTCGTCGCCGAGGCGTCCTATGCCGCGAAACGCGCCACGGGGCCGTGGGCGGACGGGCACCGCGCGGTCGAGCGCGCGTTGCGACGCGCCGATGCCGTCATCGGGCTCAACTCGGCCGATCGCGGCGGCGTGCTGCCGTTGCTGCGCGATCCCGGCCGCTGGGTTGCGCTGCCGCCGTTTCTGGATACGGCGGCCTACCCAGCGCACGAGCCGCGCCGAGCTGAAGCGCCGCGGCTCATCGCGGTGGCGATGATGCGGCATGGCGACAAGCTGGCCTCCTATCGCGTGCTCGGCGCGGCGTTGGCGCAGGTGCTCGATGCGCCATGGTCGCTCGAAATTGTCGGCGACGGGCCGGCGCGCCCTGACGTTGAAGCGGCACTCGCGCCATTGGGGCCGCGCGTCACCTATCACGACGCGCTCGACGACCAAGGCGTCGCCGCGGCGTTGGCGCAGGCCGATTTGTTTGTCTGGCCGGCGATCAACGAAGCCTTTGGCATGGCGCTGCTCGAAGCGCAGGCGAGCGGGCTGCCGGTCGTCGCCGGGGCGAGCGGCGGGGTCGGCGACATCGTCGTGCCGGGCACGACGGGCCTGCTCGCGCCGCCGGGCGATGCGGACGCGTTTGCGAGCGCGGTGCGGCGGCTGATCCGGGATCCGGCGGCGCGCGCCGCGATGGGGCCGGCCGCGGCGCAAAAGGTGCGGCGCGAGCACGATGTGTCCATTGCCGCCGCGCGGCTCGCCGGCCTTATCGAGGCTCTCGGCCGAAAGCGCGCGGCGTGACGCTGTTGGCGCTGATCCGTCACATGCCAACGGCGTGGAATGCGGCCGGACGGCTGCAAGGCGCTGAGGATGTGCCGGTCGACAGCGCGACGGCGCCGAAGTGGCAGCTACCGCCGGAACTCGCGCATTTTCGGTGGCTGACGAGCCCGCTGCGCCGCGCGCGCGACACCGCGCGGCTGCTCGGTATCCCGGAACCGGTCATCGAGCCGCGGCTCTCGGAAATGCACTGGGGCAAGTGGGAGGGCGAGACCCTTGCCGGGTTACGCGTGCGGCTCGGTGCCGAGATGGCAGCGATCGAAGCGGCGGGGCTCGATTTGCGCCCGCCCGGCGGCGAGAGCCCGCGCGAGGTGCAGGCGCGGGTCCGGCCGCTGCTCGCCGAGATCGCGCAAAGCGGCCGCCCGACCGCAGCGGTGACGCATAAGGGCGTCATCCGCGCCGTGCTGGCGCTTGCCACGGGCTGGGACATGCGCGACAAGCCGCCTCATCGGCTCGACTGGTCGGCGGCGCATCTGTTCCGCCTCGACGCGAGCGGCGAGCCGAGGATCGCGCGCCTCAATGTGGCGCTGGAGCGCAAGTGAGCCGGTCGGTTCTGTTCCATGTGCAATATCTCTTGGGCATCGGACATCTGCAGCGCTCGTTGCGGATCGCCGGCGCGCTGGCGCGCGACGGTGTCGCGGTCACCC
>Ga0310810_10010835_pt1 | contig 10634 bp, 9 predicted proteins | sample NCmetagenome_FD_207641 | JGI IMG/M metagenome (GOLD analysis project Ga0310810, IMG submission 207641) | Soil microbial communities from experimental microcosm in Duke University, North Carolina, United States - NC | ecosystem: Engineered > Artificial ecosystem > Soil microcosm > Unclassified ... | reverse complement strand
CGCACGGTGTGGGTGAACGGACAGGTCGTGTTTCAGGAAGGGAAGACGACCGGTGTCCATTCGGGACGGCCGCTTCGCCGGTCGGGCACGACGAGCGCGCCCGTCGCGGTGCTCGAATGGAGAGCGCCGCTGCGGTACGTGGCGCAGGGCTTCAGCCCTGCGGAACGAACGCAGGACTAAAGTCCTGCGCCTTTTCCTGTTGCCGATGATCGGTCTCGGCTGCATGCGCCTTTCGACGGAGCGCGATCGCGATGAGGCGCGCGGCATCGCGGTCCTGCATGCGGCGCTCGACGCCGGCATCACCTTCTTCGACACCGCCGACGCCTACTGCTGGGACGACAGCGAGACTGGACACAATGAACGTCTGATCGCGCGTGCGCTCACGTCCTGGCCAGGTGACCGCTCCCGGATCGTCGTCGCCACGAAAGGCGGGCTGACCCGGCCCGACGGGCGATGGGCCGCCGACGGGCGCGGGAAACATCTGCGCGCGGCGTGCGAAGCCAGCTTGCGAGCCCTGGGCGTGGAGCGGATTCGTCTGTATCAGCTTCATGCCCCCGACACACGGGTACCGCTCGCGACGAGCGTGCGCGCACTCGACGCGCTTCGGAAGGAAGGTCTCGTCGAGCGAGTTGGTCTGTGCAACGTCAACGTCGGCCAGATCGAGGAGGCGCGGCGTATCACAGAGATCGCATCGGTGCAGGTCGAGCTGAGTCTCTGGCACGACACCAACGTGCTCAATGGAGTGGTCACCTACTGCATTGCGCACGGGATCCAGCTGATCGCGCATCGACCGCTCGGCGGATCGCGACAGTCCCGGCGCCTGCTCTCGGATCCGGTCTTGGAGGACATCGCGGCCCGCCATGGCGCCACGTCGCACGAGATCGCGCTCGCCTGGCTCGAGGACATGTCGGAGGCAATAATCACCATCCCCGGACCGACAAGGCTCGAGACGATGCGCTCGGTCATTCGCGCGCACAATATCCAACTGACCGCTGATGATCGGGCCCGCCTCGAGGCCCATTTCCCGCCCGCGCAGGCATTTCGCCTCGCGACCGCGAAGCCCGTCGCAGGCAGGTCTAACCAGCCGACACAGGGCGAAGTGGTGCTGATCATGGGCCTGCCGGCTGCCGGCAAGAGCACGATCGCGCGCGCGTTCGTCGCGCGGGGGTTCGCACGCCTGAATCGCGATGAAGCTGGCGGATCGTTGCGCGGCCTTCTACCGCAACTGGAGAAGCTCGTCGCGTCCGGCACGTCACAGATCGTCCTCGACAACACCTACGTCTCGCGCGCGTCGCGTGCCCTGGCCGTGCAAGCCGCCACGAGGATTGGCTTGCCCGTGCGCTGCGTGTGGCTCTCGACATCGATCGAGGCTGCGCAAGTCAACGCTGCGTGGCGCATGGTGTCGAAATACGGCCGGTTGCTCGGGCCCGACGAAATGCGCAAGACGGTCACACGCGACATCAGCGCGTTTCCACCTGGCGTTCAGTTCCGCCATCAGCGGGAGCTCGAGCCACCCGATCCGTCGGAAGGCTTTTCCGCAATCGACACGATGCCTTTCGAGCGCGCACGCGACAGCTCCATGACGAACAAAGCGCTGATAGTGTGGTGCGATGAGCTGCTCGTTCGAAGCCGATCCGGCGCAGCCTTCCCATCATCAGCAGATGACGTGGAGATCGTCGCCGAGCATGCAGCGGTTCTTCGTGAGTATCAGCGACAGGGATGGCTGGCCGCCGGGATCTCATGGCGGCCCGAGATCGCCGACAAAACCCTGACGAGCGAGCAAGCGGACGCGCGTTTCGCGCGAATGAAGGAACTGCTCGGCGTTCCGATCGAGATCCTCTATTGCCCGCACGGGAGCGGGCCTCCGGTCTGCTGGTGCCGGAAGCCTCTGCCCGGACTTGGCGTGATGCTCATCCAGCAGCATCACCTCGATCCATCCGAGTGCATCTACGTCGGGGCCGGTCCGCAGGACCCCGGCTTTGCACGCCGCCTCGGGTTTCAGTACCGTGCGGCGGCCGACTTCTTTGCCGACGCGATTCTGCTAGGCTAGCGCCATGCCTCCTAATTGATCCCGCTACCACCGAAACCTCGCGCTCTACCTTCCGTACCAGATCGCCACCGTCGAAGGCGTCATGGACGGCCTCTATCTCCTGTGGTGGGTTCAGGAGAAGCAGATGTCGCCAGCGCTGGTCGCGGCGACGATGGCCGCCGGGGACCTGCTGTTGATGGCCCTCGAGATTCCTTCCGGCTGGTTCGCTGACAGGTTTGGCAATCGACGAAGTCTGATTCTCGGGTCGCTGATTCAAGTGGCCGGCATGATCTGCTGCTGGCTGGCCCACGGCATTCCAGGTTTGGTCTCGGCGTGTCTGCTCGTCGCCGTTGGTGATGCTTTCAGGTCGGGCGCGGACCAGTCGCTGCTCTATCGCACGTGCGCCGCGCTGAATCGCGCGGGCGAATTCCAGAAACTCGAGGCGCGCTCGCGCGCGGTCCATGTGATCGGGCTCGCCGCGCTCATCGTCGCCGGCGGAGCGATCGTCAGCAGATGGGGCTTCGCTGCCGGCTGGATTTCGGAAACGCTGCTCTGCACGATCGGCGGGGCCATCGCCTTTGCGATGGTCGAGCCACCCGCGCATGCCGACGCTGACGAATTCGACTCCGCGCCGCTCGTTCCGAAGATCCCGTGGAGACTCGCGGCTGCGGTGGTCCTCCCACTCGCATTCCTGGATGCCATCACGCAAGCCGCGTCGTTCATCATGCAGACGAGAGGCGGAAGTGCTCCCAGCGAGGTGACACTGATCGTCGCACTCATCACGCTCGCCGATGCTGCGGGCTCGACGCTCGCGATGCGCTTGCCGCCTGTCAGCCTGCGTGCCCAGATCGCGCTCGCCGGTGGAGGCGCGCTGCTGGCGGGGATCGCCCTCGCTCTTCCAGCGTCGCTCGTGCCTATTACGATCGCGCTCTCAGTCGCGACGGGCATCTCGCATCCGCTGCGTGCAGCGGCTATTCAGCGAATGGCGGCCGATGGCATGCGCGCACGCGCTGCATCCGCCGCGAATGCCTGCGACATGGCGCTCTCGACAATCACTCTGTTGATCACGGGCCGCTGGCTCGCGCGAAGAAGGTAGCTGTTTACGAGTCGCCGCTCGTGTCGACCCCTTCGAGCCTCACGCGAGTGGGCGACTCTCGAAGCCCGTTCCGGCGCCAGGACCCCGCTGCGATGGCGTCGTGGACCGCGTGACGCTCGGGTCGCGCCCCACCTCGCGGTCGCATGGCGACCGCGCTTCAATGCGAGCCGCAAAACGAGCTGCGAACCACAAGGGGCGCTCAACCTCGCGGATCCCCACGGCCTTCTCGCGGGGTCAGGCGACGGGATCGGTCGCCTCCACAAGGGCTTCTCGATCGCCCACTCGCCTGACTCGAAACGCTGATGACACCCGCTCGCGCGCCACCACGATGCCGACATACCGAATGGCGGACGCGTGCGACCATGCCGAGCGCAAGGCGAAGCCGGAAATCGGCCGAGCGATTCATCCGCGCGTCTTCCATCCATGCGTTCGAGTTGTGGGAGATGCCACTAGCGCTTTGAGCCGGCGGCGCATGCAGCTTCGAGAAACCTCCTAGACGCGCGGCGAGCGTCAGGGTTCGAGCGGAGGTCGATTTCCCGGCATGTGGAGCCGCGCCGCCAGGCGGTATGCCGGCATCGTGTCGCCCCCGCGCCGCGGTGACCGAGCGGTACCTAGGGCCTGGCCGGTTCGATGTCCACCGCGATGCCGCGCCACTTACCCTGGCGGAATCGCAGCACGCTCAGCGTCGCGCGCGTGGCGTGGCCGATCACGATCGCCATCCAGATATGGTACGCATCGAGACCGTACACCGCCTGGAACAGAGTGCAGAGACCGAGCGGAACGACGACCTGCGAGATGATTGAGATGTAAAGCGGACTCCGGGTATCACCCGTTCCCTGAAGCCCACCTGTATAACTCAGCGCTACCGTGATGAAGAGACCCGAGACGCTCAAGAACGCGAGCAGCTGACGTCCAAGCGACAGCACGAGCGGATCGGTCATGCCGAACACGACCCGGTAGAGAAAGCCGGGGATGAGAAGGAACATCAGCCCGACTCCTGCTGCCACTCCGAGACCGTACTTCGATGCGACGCGCACGCCCTGGATCGCGCGCTCGGGATTGCCCGCGCCAAGGTTCTGCCCGGCAATCGTCGCCGACGCGCCCATGAGGCCGACCGACGTCCACGTAATCAGCGAGAAGAGCTCTGTGTATCCGACGGCGTACGCCGCCTGCGCCGCGGCGCTGTGCTCGAGCGAGCCGATGAATCGAAGCAGCAGGACGCCGCCGATGTTCATCGCGATGCCCTGCACGCCAGTTGGCAGACCGAAGCGGAACAGCGATCGAATGATCGTGAAGTCCGGCTTCATGTCCATCCCGCGCTCGAAGTGGATCACCGCATCGGGCCGCGTGATCTTCCACACGCCGTAGATCGCGACCGTCGTGCTGCTGGCGATCGTCCCCAGTGCCGCGCCGATCGTTCCGAACATCGGGATGAGGACGACGTTGAACGCGACGGTGAGCACCGTCATGGTCACGCCGAGCCGGAGCGGCGTCCGCGGATCGCCGGCGGCGCGGAAGGCCCCGCTCAACATGAAGAACATCATCATGCCGAAGATGCCCATGAACATCGCGCGCAGAAACGGCAGTGCCTCGGCTTGCACTTCTGGAGCGGCATTCACCAGAACAAGCAGCGGCGGCGCGGCGAAGTACCCGATGACCGCGAGGATGATCGACAGACCGAAGGCCGTCAGGAACGCCTGATAGACGACACGGTTGACCTTGTCGGGTTGATTCGCGCCGGCAAATCGCGCCACCAGCACGGCCATGCCGGTGAACAGCGAGCTGATGAAAACGATGACGACGAGGACGATCTGCCAGCTGACGCCGATGGCAGCGTTACCCGTGTAGCCAACGAAATGGCCGACCATCGCATGGTCGATGATGCCCTGCAGTCCGGCAATGACGTTCTGCAGCATCGTCGGCCACGACAACTTCCAGACGGCCGGGCCGATCGGACCCTCGACAATGGATCGGTCGAACTTTCTTTGCTTGACCCCGGACTCGGACACAGACACAGAGACGAAAGTGTACTACCGGCGGTCGGGGAAAGCAGTAAGATGCCGCCTCAGGGAGGCTGTCATGAAACCTTCGTGGCGTTCGATCCAACTCGCGTTGGCGCTTGGCGCCCTGGTGTGGTGCACGACGGTCAGCCTTGATGCTCAGAAGTGGACGCCTGGCCGGACCCCCGATGGGCAGCCCGACATCCAGGGCACCTGGCTCAACTTCGACAGCACGCCGTTCGAGGCCTCGACCGGTCAGCCCGTGGCTACGCCCGGAACGAACCCGGGCATCAATCCAGCGTCTGAGTTTGCGGATCACAACCACAAGGTCAGCCAGCGGCGCCAATCGATGGTCGTCGATCCGCCTGATGGACGTGTGCCGGTGCTGAAGTGGGCGGAAGACGAGCGCGACTACCACCTCGCACACATTCCTGACGCACCCGAGCACGAGACGCCGTGGGTGCGCTGCATCACGCGCGGCTATCCGGCCGGGATGTTTCCCGCCGGCTACAACAACGCCTACGAGATCATCCAGATTCCCGGCTACGTCGTGATGGTCTTCGAGATGATTCACGAGACGCGCATCATCCCGATCGACGGCCGTCCCAAGCTCGGTGCAAGCATCAAGCAGTGGAACGGCGAGCCGCGCGGCCACTGGGATGGCAACACGCTCGTCGTCGAGAGCACCAATTACAACAGCAAGGGATCGATCGCGACCAGCGCGGCCACGGGACGCATTCGCGGCATCCCGCAGACCGAGAACATGACGATCGTCGAGCGCTTCACGCGTACCGACGCCAACACGATCGACTACTCGGTCACGATCACCGATCCGAAGGTCTACTCGAAGCCCTGGACCGTGAAGCTGCCGCTCAATCGCGATGACACCTACGCGATGTTCGAATACTCGTGCCACGAAGGAAACTACGCGCTTCCGAACGCGCTGAGCTTTGGACGCAAGCGAGACGCCGAAGCGGCCAAATCGACGTCGTCCAATCAGTAGTCGATTTGTGATCTTTGATCGGTGATTTTCGATTCGTTGTTGATTGATGACTGTTGATTGGTGATTCGCCAGTGATTCGCCTTTGCTCAAATCAACAATCAACAGTCAAAGATCTTCAACGAATCGAAAATCAAAGATCATCAAGTCTTCAATTTCGATGACTCAACGCACGGCGTTGGCGATCGTTTTGGTCCTGTCGAGCGTGGCCTTGGCGAGGACCGAGGAAGCGATCGCTCCCTTCAAGATTCGTGTTCCCGATTCGGTCCTGAGCGATCTCAAAGATCGGCTGGGGCGCACGCGTTTCCCCGGCGAGATTGCTGGATCGGGCTGGGATTACGGAACCAACCTGACGTATCTCAAGGAGCTCGTCACCTATTGGCGGGACAAGTACGACTGGCGCGCCGCCGAGCGACGCCTCAATCAGTTCGATCAGTTCACGACCACAATCGACGGCGTCGAGATTCACTTCATCCATCAGCGCTCGAAGAACCCCAATGCCATGCCGATTGCGATTACGCACGGCTGGCCGGGCTCGGTCGTCGAGTTCACGAAGATCATTCCGCTGCTCACCGACCCGGCTGCGCACGGAGGCAACGCCAGCGACTCGTTTCACGTTGTCGCAATTTCGCTCCCGGGATTCGGTTTTTCAGGAAAGCCGACCGAGCGCGGGTACAGTCCCGAGCGCATCGCCGGGATCATTGCGAAGCTGATGGCGCGTCTCGGATACAGCCGGTACGGTCTGCAGGGTGGCGACTGGGGCAGCGCGATCAGCCGATTCGTCGCGCTCAACGACGCCAGCCATGTGGCGGGTCTGCACCTCAATTTCTGCCTGGCCGGGCCGCCGGCCGGCGTCAAGGATCCGAACGAAGGCGTGACGCCCGCTGAACTCGAGCGCTTGCGCACACGTCAGACGGTCTTCGACACCGAGGAGCGTGGCTACTTCCTGGAACAGAGCACCAAGCCGCAAACGGTCGGCTATGGGCTGGACGATTCGCCCGCAGGGCTGGCCGCGTGGGTCGTCGAGAAGTTTCATGGGTGGTCCGATTCCGGCGGCAACGTGGAGCGGGCGTTCACGAAGGACGAACTGCTGACCAACATCACGCTCTACTGGGTCACACGGTCGGCGACCTCGTCCGCGCGGATCTACTACGAGAATCGGCGCGCGACGACCGCGCAACGCCGGGTGGAAGTGCCGACCGCGTGCGCCGTGTTCCCGAAGGAGATCAACATCGCGCCGAGGCGCTGGGTCGAGGCGCAATACAACGTCACCCGCTGGACGGAAATGCCACGGGGCGGCCATTTCGCCGCGATGGAAGAACCCGAATTACTGGCCGACGATATGCGCGCGTTCTTTCGTACCCTGCGCTGACTCGACCATTTGACGCTCCCCGATCATCGGCGTAAGGTACGCGCAAATCAGGCAGGAGAGTGGATATGTTCCGCTATGGCTTGGCCGCCTGTGTGGTGGCAATCGCCGCCGTCGCCGTAACCCAGCACCCGACATCCGCGGCTGATGCCCCAGTGACGTTCAGCAAGGACGTCCTTCCCATCCTCCAGAAGAACTGCCAGTCATGTCATCGCCCCGGCCAGATCGCGCCGATGTCGCTCGTCACGTTCAACGACACCCGGCCGTGGGCGCGATCGATGAAAGCCAAGGTCGAGAGCCGGCAGATGCCGCCATGGTTCGCCGACCCCGCGCACGGGCCGTACTCCAACGACCGATCGCTGTCTCGAACGGACATCGACACGATCTCGAAGTGGGCGGACGCGGGCGCGCCGGAGGGCGATCCGAAGGACGCGCCGCCAGCAGTCGAATGGCCGGCCGATGGCTGGCAGATCAAGCCGGACATCATCGTCAAAGGGCCGGAGTTCCGCGTGCCAGCGCACACGAAGAACGACGTGGTCGAGTGGGTGACCTACCTCGTCCCGAGTGGCTTCACCAAGGACACCTGGGTCACATCGCTCGAGATCAAGCCGAGCGTGATTCCGGTCACGCATCACATCTGCTTCACGTTCCAGGCGCACAAACCGGATGCGAAGTACTACGTGCCGAACTGGTCCGAGTCGCCGCGTGACGATGAGGGATCCGCGATCAAAGCGAACAGTCCGCCAAGCGATCGCCCTCGTGCCGGTGGCGGTGGTGGCGGTCAGCCCGGAACCGACGTGGGCGGTGGATTCAACTGTTACGTGCCCGGGCGGGGCGCTGACGACTATCGTCTGTTCGGCGCAGGCAAGCTGATTCCCGCGGGCAGCGATCTCTCAGTGCAGGTCCACTACACGCCGATCGGCAAGGAGATCGTCGATCGTCCGCTGATCGGCTTCACGGTTGCCGACAAAGCGCCCGCCAAGCGCTGGATGTCGTTCGGCATCGTCGGCGGCGGCCCGGACTTCGCGATTCCACCAAACGAGGCAAACTACAAGAGCCCGTCCTTCGACCTGACGTTTACCGCTGACGTGGAGCTCGTCGAGTTCATGCCGCACATGCACGTGCGCGGTAAGAGCATGACGTATCACCTGGTCTACCCGGACGGCCGCGATCAGATCGTGCTGAGCGTTCCGAAGTACGACTTCAACTGGCAGCTTCTCTATCAGCCGGCGAACCGGATTCGCGTGCCTAAAGGCACGCGGATGTACGTGGAGGCGTACTACGACAACTCGAAAGCGAACCGGAACAACCCCAACCCGGAAAAGACCGTGTATCTGGGTCGCATGACGTGGGAAGAGATGATGGCGCCGTTCTTCGGCGTGTTGATCGACTCGAGCGTCGATCCGAACAGCGTGCTCAAGCTCGGTCGCTTCGCCGTCCAGGGAAGCGGGGCCTGATGGATCGACGCTGGACCGGTGCACTCATCGCGATGGCGATCGCGTCGAGCGTTGTTGCCGGCGCGCAGGGTGGCGGCAAACCCGTGATCGGCGGCAATCCCACTCCCGGTACGCCGCAACCCGACCCGCCCAATCTCAGCGATCGCATCACCGTGACCGGTTGTCTTCGACCCGCGCCGAACAAGGCAGCAGCCGGCGAAGCGCAGGACGCCAACACACCGAGCGACTCGCGGTTCGTGTTGGCAAATGCGAAGCGCGTGGATCGCCTGCCTCCAGACACCGGCGGATCGCCGCTCGCCGCAAAGGCGAACGGCAACTCCTATCGCCTCGAAGGGATCGACAGTCAGTTCTCCCCTTTTGTGAACGTGATGGTCGAAGTCTCGGGCGAGGTGAAGCCGCTCGCGGCCGACAAAGCCGCAGCCGGCGGCGGGGCACCAACGCTCCTCGTCGAATTCATACAAAAAATCAACAATCATTGTTGAATCAGCGATTGTTGATCTTTGATCCGTTGGTGAATGTTGATTGCTGATTGGCGATCGCGTCCCAAATCCCGGCATCACCAGTAATCAACCACCAACAATCAACAATCAACAACGATTCACCGATCAAAGATCAAAAATCTCCAATGGAGTGAGTGGTCATGCGTGCCGCCGCCCTCCTGACCGGCGCTTCGTCTTACGGCGTTCGCACGCCTCAGCTTGTCTTTAGCGGCCTTCGGAGTCAGCCTGAAGGCGGGCGCTACAGTCGGCGGCCAACGCGTCACCCGCCGTGAGCATCTCGTGGTGGAGCGCACGTGCAACCGCCGAATTTGTGCCAGACACGCGTCCAGCGCATCTGGCACAGTCGCTGCACTGACCAGTTCGTCGGTTCGTTTGTGAGGCCTGGGGAGGTCACGATGAGACGCAAGGCTGCGTGGATTCTGGGAGCGGCACTGGGGCTGGCTCTGCTGGCGACTCCTGCCTCAGCGCAGGTCAGCGTGCATGTTGGGATAGGAGTGCCACCGGTCGCCGCGGGCGTCGTCGTTGGAGCGCCTCCTTATCCGGCGTATCCCCCGCCGCCGTATTACTACCCGTACCCGGCATACCCGGCATACGCATATCCCGTGTACCCGTATCCGTACGCGTATCCATATCGCTACTACCGGGGTCCCGCTTACTACGGGCCTGCCGTTCGTTACGGACGGCCGTACTACCCCGGTCCCGCGGTAGTGGCGGCGCCACCGCCGCCGTACGGTTATCGCTCGAATGGCCGCTACTACGGCAACGACATCGGCGCGGCTCGCGTCTATCGCGAGGTTCCCCCGGTACGATCCGCCCGGGGTCACAAGTAGCGTCAGTAAGGCACGTCGATAAGCCGATCCCCGGTCTGCATGTCCTGCTCGAGCAACTCGAGCAGGGCACGCGCACCGGGACCCGGCTTTCCGTCGCCAATCGGCCGGCCATCCCACTCGACTATCGGCGCCACTTTCACGGAGCTGCCAAGCAGCAGCATCTCCCTGGCGGCGCGTGCGTCAGCGACCGGAATGTCGCAGACCTCGACGCCGGTGAGCACGCCTCGTCCGACGAGCGATCGCGCCAAATCCAGCAGCCGCAGTGACGTGCATCCCGACAGCACGTGCTCGAACTTCGGGTGCCGCAGGACCCCGTCGTTTGTGATGAACGCGACGTTCATGTTGGAGCTCTC
>Ga0310810_10010834_pt1 | contig 10636 bp, 8 predicted proteins | sample NCmetagenome_FD_207641 | JGI IMG/M metagenome (GOLD analysis project Ga0310810, IMG submission 207641) | Soil microbial communities from experimental microcosm in Duke University, North Carolina, United States - NC | ecosystem: Engineered > Artificial ecosystem > Soil microcosm > Unclassified ... | reverse complement strand
CATGCTTTGACTCGTACAGTGCGCGATCAGCCGCGAGAACTAACAGATCGCGGGAGGAAGCGTGTTGTGGAAAGCTCGCAACTCCAAAGGAAGCAGTAATGAGACCGTAACCCGGTATTTGGGTATTGATGAGCCGTTTTTGCAGCCGCTCCGCAACCACCAAAGCACCTCGAATATTTGCTTGGGGTAGGATGATCGCAAACTCGTCGCCACCAAAACGCGCAGCTGTATCTACCGCTCGTAGCTCACCACGTAGAGTGTCGGCGACGATCTGCAAAGCAACGTCTCCTGTCGAGTGGCCCGTACGGTCATTGATACGTTTAAAGTTGTCGATATCGATCATGATTAGCGACATCGGTTGGCGCATCCGTGTCGCAAGTTGCATGTTTTGTTCAAGCTGCATTTCAAAAGAGCGGCGGTTATAACAACCAGTGAGTGGGTCAGTCAGCGCCTGCAACTGCATCTGAGCGAACATATCGGCTTGCTTGACGGCCACTGTGAGTTGTTCGGCGACCGTGTGGAGCAGTAACAGCTCGTTTTCACCCCAAACTCTTGACGCATCGTCAGATTCAATCAAGATCAAACCCACAAATCTTCCTTCATTTATCAAAGGCACTGCTGCTTTCGCAGAAGCCTTATCGTCGCTCATCTCATCGCCATCGGTAATCCAGCTCCGGCGAGATTGCGCAACGGAGGCTCTCACCATTTCAACATCGGCGTAGAGTTGAGCCTTCTCTTCGTTGCTTACGATCGGCTCGGCACGAAAATAGTGGCTCGTCTTCGTGGCTCCGACGAGTTCACCTTCAACTCGTACTGCGCAACTCTTTGCATTCAAAGCTCGACCCAATTCATTGGCAGCGGTCATCAGCAAACACTCGAGTTCAAGTGAGTCACGAATCGCAGTGGCGATCCGATTCACGGCGATTTCGCGTTCGGCTTGTTCCTGAAGCAATCGAGCGAGTTTGGTAGTAACTCCAAGTGTCAATTGCAGTGATGTCGCTTTCGGCATGGACACTTGAACAGCCTTTGCGAAGGAAGCGGAGTGCAGCGGATGTTGAGCAGTCACTCTGGCCATCAGATATTCGAGGGCCGAATAGACCACATCTGGCTCGAACGTCCAGACAACTAAATCTCCAGCCCCGGAATGGTCGTTCTGCCCGGAAGTGGATGCGAGCAAAGCTGAAAACCGAGCGTCAGCAATTACGACAAATCGCTCTTTAGCGGCATCCGTCGATTGTTCGATTATCGAAGCTTCGCAGCCGAGGGCGTTCTTTGTGGCGACCTGCTGTGACAGCGCGTCGTCCGCGCTCAGAAACAGAAAGACCCGATCGGCAACTTCGACAAGTTGTTTTATGCGAGTCGCTTCACGCGAGTGCTCTTCAGCTGGAGGAATACTCTCGACAACCAGAGCATTCAAGCTGTTCTCCAGGACCACTTCTTCAAAATAGCGATGAAGTTGGACGATAGTCGATGGCGCACACTTCACCGAAGTCAACTGACGCGGATGCTGAGCTAAGAGGGAGTCGTAAAGAGAATACATGAAGGGGAGTGGGGGCCTGGGCGTGGGTTGTAAGAGCTTGGGAGTCGGCGATGGCTGGGCGAGCCCTCTTCGGCCAAACCGATTTTACATTGATAAACGCCAGCGTGTCTATTGGGATCTCTTAGCGGGTTTTTACTCGTAGATAGGTGCTGAGGGCTGTGGCCGCCAGGTTTCCCTCGTGGTCCAGAACCTCGGCTGAGAGCACGATTATCCGCCTCCCTTGCCGGAGAATCTTTGCGGAGGCTGTCGCCGTTCCGGTGGTCAACGGACGCAGATAGTTGATAGTTAAGTCCACTGTTACGCTATGTTCTCCTTCGACTAATAAAGGAATTATTGCGAAGGCTGTGCAAGTATCGATCAGAGTGGCAATGGCCCCACCGTGCACGACGCCATGGTCTCGCTTCAGCTCGTCCCGAACTATCAAACTCATCACCGCGGACCCCGGTTCAGCAGACTCCAGTTCAACTCCCAAAAGCCTCACGAACGGAAGGTCGCGAGCGGCTGATTCCAACAGCGCGATCTGTTGTTCAGACAATCCGCTGTGCCTCATGAACGGTAACTCTCACCTGGATTGGTTGGTTCAACGATTACCGCTGTTCCGTAGGCCAACACCTCAGTGACTCCAGCAGACAACTCAGTCGTATCATATCGCGCGCCGATAACTGCATTGGCGCCCACCTCAGTCGCGTGCTGAATCATGATGTCAAAAGCATCGCGACGCGTGTCTTCACAGAGTTTGGTCCAAACCGTGATGTTTCCGCCCACAAGTGTTTGCAGCGACGCACCAATGGTTGCAAACACATTCCTGGACCGAACGACGATGCCACGCACGACGCCAAGGTTCTGCACAATTCGATAGTTCGGCAGATCGAAGCCAGTGGTCACCATCTGATGCGACACCGAATAGCGAGGCGGACTAACTGCGTATGGAACCCGCTGCATGTTCTCGGAATTCATCGTTTGCCTCCCTTGGGTTTTGTGGAGCCACGTCTGTAAAGCGTTACTTTCGGTGCACTGCGGCGCGACTTCGGAATCCACAGGTATGTTTGGAGATCACACCGTGCTCGCTTGTCAAAGACCACGCCTTCCCTTTCAAGCAAACGTTGCTGCTTGTCGTGAGGCAAGACTATTTGGCCGGTGGAGCATCCGCCCTGCGCGTTGACCACGCGGTGCCACGGTGTGCCTTCAGGCGAAGCGTGCATTACGAATCCAACCGTCCTTGCCGTATAACCTTCTCCCAACAGTTCAGCAATCTGTCCATAGGTCATAACGCGGCCTGAAGGAATCGAACGAACAATTCGGTATACGCGTTCGCGGTATTTTGGGTTATCGCGTTTGGCTGTTGACACGGGTTTAATCAAGAGTTCGAAGCACCGCTCGTGCGGGAGATCCGTCGCCTTTCCCGCTTCGTATTCGCATGGGTAAGCAAATCAGTTCATAAAAACCTTCCGGCACTCCGGAGAGATCCAGGCCTTCGAGAATCACAACTCCATCTGTGAGCAAAGTCAGGTGAGTTTGATGTTTCTTTTGTCCAAATTGTTCGATAGACAAATAGTCAATGCCGACAAGTCGCACACCTTGCTGGACCAGGAACTCAGCGGCGTCCAATTCGAGGTAAGTGAAATCCTGACGAAACTCCATCGAGTCGTCGTGCCAGAAGGTGGAGTTTCTTGTTCTAAACAGAATGCGCGTGATATTGGGCTTCAACTGTTCAGCAACGAAAGTCTTGTTGATGGAGAGGAAAGTGTCAGGCACTGCCATCACCTGTGCTTTACCGATCAGAGCGTCAAGCTCGAGTGCTTCGACTCGTGCGGCACCTTCGATGAAGTGTGCCGGCGCATCGACATGGGTTCCTGTATGTGCACCAAGTTTCACGTGAGTTACGTTGGCCGCGTCGCCATTTGCGAGCGTAAACCAATCGTTGATCTGAATGCCGGGATCGCCAGGATATGTCGGCATCTCATTCGTCAGAGGTACGGTGATGTCGTAAAAAGGCATTCTTTTTGATTCGCTGATCTTGACAGCGCCGAATTAGAACGGTGAGCGAAGCGACCGATTGACCTTCCCAATAGGAACTCTCCCGAATTTCCACGGTCAATCGGTCGCTTCGCTCACCGTTCTAATTCGGCGTTCGTTCTGTGACTCGTGCCGCTGATAGTAGTGGCGTCGGAAGAAGCGTGTCAAACCATCGATCTTAGATCTCAAATCTAAGATCTAAAATCTCAAATCTAAGAAGTATGGGTCACGCCTAAGAAAGATCTGAGATCTGAGATCGGCCCGCCCGCTTGCCCATCGGTATATCTATCCTTTAGCATTCGAGTAACCGAATCACGTGAACAATCACATTTCAAACAATCAACCAATAAAACTTGCGGCATCAAGCTATCTAAACAGCGCTCCATTGATCTGGAGTTTTTTGCGCGGCTCCATGCGAGACAACGTCGAGTTTATTGAGGCCGTGCCAGCAAGGTGTGCACGGATGCTGGCTGAAGGTGAAGTCGAGGTCGCACTGGTGCCGGTTATTGAGTATCAGCGTGCAAAGGACGTTTCGCTAGTGCCGGATGTTTGTGTTGGCTCGAACGGTGAGGTCCGGAGCGTGCTTCTCGTTTCAAGAAAACCGGAACTCGAGAGCATTCGCAGTGTCGCTTTGGATGAATCCTCTCGAACATCAGCGACGCTGGTAAAGATTATTTTTCGAGAGTTCTTAAGACGCGATGCTGAGTGGACAACACGTTCACCTAACCTCAACGAAATGCTCGAGCGAAACGATGCTGCCTTAATCATCGGCGATCCGGCGATGGTATTTTCACGTGGCGACCTGAGAATTTGGGATATGGCGAGTCTGTGGCGAAACTATACCGGCCTGGGATTCGTTTTTGCTATGTGGATGCTTCGCGATTCTGCCTCTAATCGAGTTAGAAGGATAGACTTTTCTGCCGCGCGCGACGAAGGTGTGGCAAACAAGGATGAAATCATTTCCGACTACCAGAAGCTTCTCAGTCTGTCACGCGAGTCTTTGCAGGAATATCTCGATAGGAACATTTGCTTTCGCTTAAATGATCAAATGCAAGAAGGCCTGAACCTTTATTACGAGCTTGCTCATAAGCATGGGCTGATCGAGGTGATAAAGCCACTGAAGACGCTGGAACTTCCAGCAAGTAGTGTACGACAGGCTGTTAGCCTGTCGCGTAACCCGACAGGCTGACAGGCTGTCGTACTAAATCATGAGTGAAACGAGGAACGTTCAGTCAATTCTCGATCGAGTGGTAGCCGGCGAGCGAATGAGCGCGTCCGAGTGCACAACGCTGCTCGAATCTAACGACATCGCGCGTATGGGTGTTGCAGCAGACGAAATTCGCGCACAACGTCATCCAAACAATATCGTCACGTACATAATCGATCGGAATATCAATTACACGAATGTCTGCAACGTTGTGTGCACGTTTTGCGCGTTCTATCGGCGACCAGGTGCGCCCGACACATATGTAAGAACGTTTGACGAGATTTATCAGAAGATCGATGAAACAATCGCCCTCGGTGGAACCGGAGTATTGATGCAGGGCGGTTTACATCCGGATTTCGGTATCGAATGGTACGAAGATCTACTGCGAACCCTGAGGGCAAAGTATCCCAATTTTCAACTTCATTGCTTTTCGCCGCCCGAGATACACAACATCCATTTGATATCGAAGCTCGACTACGAAACGATCATGTCTCGGTTGAAAGCCGCTGGATTGTATAGCTTGCCCGGAGGTGGTGCTGAGATTCTTGACGATGAAGTGCGCAAGCGTGTTTCAACAAAGTGCACGACAGATGAGTGGCTTGGTGTTATGCGCGCGGTCCATCACGTAGGACTAAGATCAACGGCGACGATGATGTTTGGCATTGGCGATAAAGTCGAGCATCGCGTGCGACACTTACAACGGATTCGCGATCTGCAGGACGAAACCGGCGGGTTCACAGCCTTCATCCCATGGACCTTTCAACGTGAAAACACAGCGCTGGGCCGGCGAATCAAGGACGAACCAACAGGCATTGATTATTTGAAGATGCTTGCAGTGTCGCGTCTGTTCCTGGACAACATCGAGAACTTTCAGTCGTCATGGTTGACGCAAGGCTTGAAACTGGGCCAGGTTGCTTTGCGTTTCGGCGCAAACGACATGGGCTCGATCATGATTGAAGAGAATGTGGTGTCTGCGGCGGGCGCTCATAACTGTGCGGATGAAAAGATGCTGGGCTTTCTAATTACGGAAGCGGGGTTCATTCCGCAGCAAAGAGATATCTTGTACAAGCATGTGAATCGTGAGGTGCTTGCGGGAGCTTAATCCGTGGATAGGACCTATTTGACGTATAGGACTTATTTCATGCCCTTGCCGCTGCTCGTCTGGCAAAAGCATCTTTCACCAAGTGATTGAACCTCTCCGGATGCTCCTGTTCAGGCATCATTCGGCAAAAGTCGAACACTTCCAATTCCGCTCTGGAGTTCAAACTCAATAACGCATCTGCTTTTGAAATTGGTGTCGTCGGATCCTGTTTGCCCCAAACCAGAATCACGCGTTGCTCCAGTCTTGAGAATGCCGGACGCATGTCGGCATTCAGGTAACCGGACAAAAACGCCGCAATCGCGTACTGCGCACCTGCTTGATGACTGGTTGCATAGAGATTAGCAACTAAGCGATCCGTAACCCGACGATAGTCATAGAACAGAGTTCGTCTCGCATAGTCTCGGATACTTCTTTCACTCGCCATGACGTTGTAGAACGAAGTGCCCAATACAGGCGACTGCAAGAGACCGTAAAATGCGGCGCCCGCCATTCCGGGGCGCGATGTATGCGAGTCATAACCTGCCGGCGCGTTCAGGATTAGCGCATTCACTAGTTCCGGATGTTCATCTGCGACCAGCACTACATACGACGCGCTAAGGGAACTGGCGATAACGTTTGCTCTTCCGCCAACGACTTCGCGAATAAAGTCGGAAATCAACTCGACGTACAAATCGGCTGCATACGGTGCGGCAGGCGGCTTGTCTGAAAAACCAAACCCCAAAAGGTCTAACGCGTAGACGCGGAAACTCTGACTAAGAGAATCAAAATTCTTTCGCCAGATGAAGCTCGAGACTCCGGCGCCAATGCCGTGCACCAACAAGATCGGCATGCCAGAGTTTCCGAGACCCGACTCCTTGTAAAAGATTTTGCCGTGTTTCCAGGAAAAGAATTTGGCCGCGCCGCCCAACGCACTATCATCAGGATCGTGAACATTGCGACGAATGGCAGCATTCATAGCAGCCAGTGCGGCCATTCCCGCGCCACCAGCGATGAGGGTCTTCCAAAGATTTCCCAGCTTGCTCATTCTGAATCAGTTGTCAGTGGTCAGTAGTCAGTTGGGCAATAGGTCCTATAGGTCGAATAGGTCCTATTTTCTGATCGCCGATAACTCAATCCTAGATCACCGCGAAATCGAATTGCTCCTGATGAATTGTGGAATCGCTGCTGATGTCCACCGGTCCCAGGTAGTCTTCGATCTCAATCAGCACATCTCGTTCTGATGTACGGAGCGCCTTTGCGACTTCAGGATTAATTCTCAATGTCACCTGACTGTGATCTTTATCGCCGTTGAGTCCCTTGGCCAGACGACGAGCTTCCTCGAGCAATTCGTAACAAACCGTCTGCGGAGACTTGATCAGGCCAGCGCCCTGACAGTAGTAGCACGGCGAACACAGCGTCCTTTCCAGCGACTGCTTCACTCGCTTCCGCGTCATAATGACAAGTCCGAAGTCGTTAAATGAAAGAACTTTCGTGGGTGACTTGTCGTTGCGTAGTGCTTCCTGCAACGTCTGCATCACTTTTTGCCGGTTGCGACGTTCTTCCATGTCGATTAAGTCCAGCACTATGATGCCGCCGAGATCACGTAGTCGAATTTGACGTACGATCTCATCAACTGCCTCGAGGTTTGTTCGCGTAATCGTATCCTCGAGACGCCCACTTCCTCGACCCACAAATTTGCCTGTATTAACGTCGATCGCCACCAGCGCCTCGGTTTGGTTGATGACCAGATAACCACCAGACTTCAGCCAAACTCGCGGCTTGATTGCTTTATCAATCTCTGACTGCACGGCGTAGGCTTCAAGAATAGGCTGCTCGCGCGTGTAGAGTTTCACTCGCTTTACAAGTCGTGGCTGAATCCGGTTTATGAACTCAACAATCCGTTGATACTCATCTTCGGAATCAACACGAATCGCTTCAAAGTCGTCGGCCAACTGATCGCGAAGCAACCGCTGCACAAGATCCAGATCGCGATGAACCAGGCTGGGCGCTTTTGACTTCTCTGCACTGCCTCGAATATCAAGCCACGTTCTGACCAGATATTTAACGTCGTCTCGAATTTCTTTTTCGCTGACGCCGGTGCCTGCAGTTCGCACGATGAAGCCGCCCGACGGAATGTCTTCTTCCGCGCGGATCATTTGGATAAGCTTGCGCAGACGATGCCGTTCGTTGTCGGATTCGATCTTGCGCGACACACCAATGTGCTCAACTGTCGGCATATAGACCAAGAACCGCCCCGGCAATGCGATGTGAGAAGTGATTCTCGCGCCCTTCTTTGCAATCGGCTCCTTTGCGATCTGAACCAGAATTTCCTGACCTTCACTCAACAAATCCGTAATCGCCGGCTGATGCCGATCGCGTCTCGACTGTCCACGAAACCGCTGACGCTGGTCGCGATCACGCTGCTGGGGACGTGGTTGAGATTGGTTCTCCGGTGCCGCAACCGGAGCGGCGACGATCTCTTCCTGAGATTCAATGACTGGAGAAACTTCGTGGTCGTCATCCGCACCATTTGCACCTGACTTTGTCTCTTCAACAGATTGCGTCTGACCAGCTGGTTTGCTTTTGCTTGAGGAACGCCTACGCCGGCGTCCACCTCTTCGTGTGGCAAACTCAGCCCGCGAATGACTTTCACCAACCGCCGCCTCGGCATCGTTGTAGCCTTCCGGAGTTTCCTCTGCTCCCGCCGCCGGCTTTTTCGAGCGTTTGCTAGTGGTTTTCTTTTTGGAGGCTGACGAGGTTGACTTGGTCGCGCCACTGGACCGTGTACGTTTCTTCTTGCCTTCCTCGCCACTCGAGGTTGCTTTGCGCCCCCTTCGTGCAGCGGTTACCGCAGCTTCCGCCTCTTCATCATCGCTGATGCGTTCAAAACTGCGACTCGCTAAGACATCGGTATCGATATCGTCTACAAAACCCGCAAGGTGCGCTTCCTGCATCTGCCGGCCTTCGCGGACCATGACGTCCGATTCTGATTCGTCATCACTAACGCGCTCAAACGAGTCACTCCCTAGACCGCTCGACAACAAAGATCCGACTTCCGCACTGCGATACGCATCCTCAAAGTTAAACTCGACCGCGTGAATCTGATCGAAAATTCGCTCCTGGAGTCGCGCGTCCTTGAACATCTCTCCGTTGACAGCCGCAACCTCTTCCTCGTCGACAATTCGCTCGATACTCGGATCGCCGGCGACAAATGGTGTATCGGGAACTTCAAATTGTTGTGGCGCTGGAGATGCTGCTATCTCCTCCGGTTTTTCCCAACGAGAACGGCGTCTGCCTCGACGCCCACGACGCCGGCCACCCTCAGCAGTTTCGGAACCTTCGGGCGGAGCCGTTGCGATTGCTTCTTGAAGGGGATCCACTCGTTCGTGTGTCGCTTCAATTCGTTGTTCGCGCTCGACTCGATTGAGCGCCACCTCTTCTGCAGCAGCATGCTCGGCGTCAGGAGTTCCATTCTTGGATTTATCGATGACGATTCGTTCAAACTCTTCTTCTTCATCGAAGAAATCAGAAACATAAAGGAACGCGTCTCTTTCAAGCCCGATGTCAACAAACGCCGACTGCATACCGGGTAAAACTCGCATGACGCGTCCTTTGTAAATGTTCCCGACGATGCCTTGATGTTGTTCACCTCGTTCTATGTAGAACTCAGATACCTTGTCGTCTTCGATTATTGCTATTTTCTTTTCGCGTCCGTTGACGCTTACGATTAGTTGTTTTGCCATTTCTAGCCTAAGTCTCCTCAAGCACTAACGCATGCCGGCTGTTCGCGTCTGGCGATCGTCGCTTCCGGGAACATGCCACATCGAGTGCTTCTTGAATGTTGGTGGACGTCAGCGGTGCAGCCATCAAGCCTGCGGCGAGGCGCGCAGCTTTGGTCCGTTGAGCGATACGGATAACCGAATCACTGTGAATTGTGTGAATGGGTTGAACCACAGGATCGAACTGGTGTGAAAACCGATTCGGAAATGTGGAATGGTAGGTAATGTGGGAATCACACTGTGTGATCAGTGCGATTCGCGCTGGGCCTGGGTGAAACACACCCACAGCGCAGCGGAGAGTTCTTGCTTTCAACAGAAAACCTGACTAGTCGCGGCGCGCGTGAAGTTGAAAGGCTCGCAACAGGGAGCAGCAAAAGCTCTTCAGCCATGCCTGCTCTGTACCCATTGACAACGAGCGTCAGTTCAAACGTCTCAGCAGCACCTCGGCTCGATCGATCGAGCCTCGCGACTGTTCCCAAGTTAATTTCAAATCATCCGATTATGGACGAATGTAAATATCGGACTCGCTCCACAGCACAGAGTTGTTTAAGAGCTCTTGCGCGATCTTAGTCTGTTTGTGACTGAGTGCCAGACGAACCAGCCGGGCGAGCTAGCGAGAGTATAACCCAAATTACATGGGTTTTTGCAAATGGGTCTTTGACCTTTGGTCTTTGGCCTTTGGTTTTTGGCCTTGCTCAACGTTGCCAAGGACAAAGGTCAAAGGCCGAGGACCAAAGACCAAAAACCAAAGGTCTACCACTCATCTCTCCTGGCCCTGTACTTCGGTAAGCCTTCTACCAGATTGTCGAATGCCAACCACAAACTCCAACTGTGATGGTAAAAGGCAATTGGAAATACGACGGCGATAGGAAACAAGAACCACAACACGTTCTCGTAACTAACGTCCAGGATCAGCAAGGCAAAGAAAGTGACCACAAGCAAAGCTAACTCGGTGGTCACAACATTCGCCAGTATTGCTCCGACGAAGAAGCCTTCCTCGCGTTTGAATATTG